>Ga0209181_10010356_pt1 | contig 12128 bp, 8 predicted proteins | sample MAT05_FD_187208 | JGI IMG/M metagenome (GOLD analysis project Ga0209181, IMG submission 187208) | Freshwater microbial communities from Lake Fryxell liftoff mats and glacier meltwater in Antarctica - MAT-05 (SPAdes) (version 2) | ecosystem: Environmental > Aquatic > Freshwater > Ice > Liftoff... | reverse complement strand
ACTGCAAACTGGCCGGGTTCGTATACAAAATCCGTTCTTTCAAAACCATAGTCCACAAATTTTTCCAGTATATTATTCACCTCCAGTGTGGCGCCCTGTTTGATGGAAATGATATTCTCAGATAATGTTTTGGGTAATACTACCTTTTCAAACAAGGCCTCCGGATGTGTAATCAGCATTTTTTTATTGCTACCAGCGGCTATTTTGGTCAATGCCTCTGTTCTCAACATTACATGACTACTGTTGAGCAGACGGTAATTCTTTTTATTTTTAAAGGACGAAGGAAAGTAAAAGATGTCGAGGGCATTGGTCAGATTCTCAAATGTATTGTGGAAATAGGCTGCTTCTTCCGCATCTCTTAAAATTACCAGGTGATTGAGCTGGCTGGATGCTTTGTGGTTGAAAACTGCTGCCAGTAAAAATTCGATGGAGCTTCCACGCAAACCAGAAAGATGAATTTGCTGCGGTTTAGACAAAGTGATCTTGTCCGCAATTTGAAAACAGCGGGAATCATTTGCATATTCTTTCATCAACACGTCCAAATTCATCCGGCGGCAAAGATAAGGAGGATGCCCGATCTTTAATCCTGGCTTTATTTCTAATTGCGCCAGAGTTAAAACTTTGTATGTTATTTATCAAATTGAAAAACGGAACTACTGCCTGCTATCTGCTGTCAGCAATCCAAACAATTATGTAGACAAATGGCAAGTTCAATCGCCTTACAAAATGCAATATTTATTTAAATAGAAATAATTTAACATGCATTGGGTGTGGATGCAGTGGATAGTTTCTGATGAAGCATTCTGTAATTTGGCAATACACTTCACAACATTAACGTTAACAGAAAGATCCCGTAAATGTAATATTGTTTAAATTGTTTTGAAAACTCCGTAGAACGGGGGCTAATTAAATTGTTTTATGAAAGTATCTGGCTGTTTTATTTTTTATATACTCTTCTTTTTTCATTCATCGGTGCTTTTTGGCCAGCAGTCGGAAGAAGCGGTTTTGTTTAAGAATGGCAAATTTATAACCGGCCGAAACGCAAGTAAAACATCTTTTAAAAGAGAAAATATTTCGAGTACAAGCTTTGATAACAATTACTATTTGCTGCTGCAATTTGATACAATACCATCCAAAAAACAAATAGCAGGATTAAAAAAAGCTGGTATTGAACTTTATACCTACCTGCCTGGAAAAGCTTACCTGGCAAGAGTTAGTAGCAGTTTTAATTTCGCCCTTGCCGCATCATATAAAATTGCATCTATTAACACGGTTCCTTCTTTTTATAAAATAGATACGAACCTTGCAAATTACAAATCTGCTGCTGACAAGAACGATATCAGTAAAATAGTAGTCAGTTTTTATCCGGGCATGGATCGGGCTACTGTATTATCGCAATTGAAACTGGCCGGAGCCAGTATATCTTCAACAAAGTTTGATATAGAGAATAGTGTTTTTGTTCAGGCGAATAATACTTCGATCAACGCAATTGCTGCTTTGCCATTTGTAACAGACATTCATCTGCAACCCATCTCAGATAAACTACTCAATTATAATAACATCGGGGCGCATGGCATTAGCGGGCTGAATGCTTTGAATGGGAAAAACTTAAATGGTAAAGGTGTCACCATCGGTATAGGCGATAACGCAGATATCAACACACATGTGGATTTTAACGGACGGCTCATCAATCGTACTTCTGCCACGCCTGCATCTCATGGTACGCATGTAGCGGGCACTGCTGCAGGCGCCGGTATCATCGATATAAAAAACCATGGAATGGCTCCTAAAGCTACAATTGTAAACCAGTTTTTTAGTGATATCATCGTTAATTCCCCAACCTATATTACCGATTATAACATGGTAGTAACCAATAACTCTTATTTTTCGGCAGAGCTTGGCTGCGCCGGCACAGGTGAATATGATTTTTTAAGTAGTTACGTAGACCGGCAACTTGGGAATTATAAGCAATTGTTACATGTAATAGCGGCTGGTAATGATGGGTTGAATACTTGTACTCCGTATCCTTCGGGATTTGCTACGATTAAATCCGGGTGGCAAACCGCCAAAAATGTATTAACGGTTGGAGCCATTAATACAGTGGATTATTCCGGCGCAAATTTTAGCAGCCGTGGCCCGGTTAAAGATGGACGTATAAAGCCAGAGATAACAACTGGGGGAGTGAATGTAACTTCAACCTATGTTAATGATTCCTATGGGTTGAGCAACGGAACCAGCATGTCCACTCCTGTAGTTACCGGAGCGCTATCATTGATGTATGAACGATACAGGCAATTACATGCCGGCGCTAATCCAAGAGCTTCATTGATTAAAACGTTGGTTTGTAATACAGCAGAAGATTTGGGTAATGCCGGGCCTGATTTTACATTTGGATTTGGAATGCTCAATGCAAGGCGGGCAGTAGAAGCAATTGAGGGGAATCGTTATTTTATCAATGCAACTTCAGCAGGTGGAAATGGGATTCATCCAATCACAGTACCAGCCAATACCAGACGCTTAAAAATCATGCTCTATTGGGCCGATACTGCAGCAGCCATCAATGCCGGAATGGCTTTGGTAAATGATCTTGATCTTACAGTTAAAGAGCCGTCTGCAATTTTGCACCGCCCCCTTGTATTGAATCCTTCAACCGGTAATGTAAATAATTCTGCAAACGAAGGTGCAGATCATACCAACAATATAGAGCAAGTGGTAATTGAAAATCCGGCAGCAGGAACTTATACCATCAATGTAAATGGTTGGATCGTTCCCTATGGTGACCAGGAATATATTATAAGCTATGAACTGATTCAACCATCCGTAACAGTGGAATATCCTTTTGGTGGAGAAAAACTGGTGCCTGGCGAAACGGAGAATATCCGCTGGTCGGCCTATGGCAATGAAGCGAATAATTTTTCAATAGAATATTCAACCAATAATGGCAGCAGTTGGACCGTCCTCAATAACAATGTTACAGCAACAAGCCGCAGTTTTGCATGGACTGTACCATCTGCTTTTGTTACAAACCAGGCATTGGTAAGGGTTAGCCGCAATGGGACAGCATTAGTGGATCAAAGCGATTTTAATTTCACTGTTTTAGGAGCCCCGGTTATAACCGCCACCAATGTTTGCGAAGGTGCCGTACTATTAAAATGGCCACCCGTTGCAAACGCAACCAGCTATGATATTTTACAACTAAATGGTGATAGCATGCAGGTGATTGCCAACACAACCGACACGGCCTACCTGTTGAACGGCTTAGACAAAAATGTAAAAGCCTGGTTGGGCATTGCTGCAAAAAACGGCAGTTTTTCCGGAAGAAGATCGCTATCGGTTGGAATAGTTCCTAACAGCGGCCCCTGTGCGCTGGCAATTTTCAATAATGATATTAAGGTAGATAGTTTACTGGAGCCCAATACTGCAAGACAAGGTTTTGCAAACGCAGGCAATGCCATCAAAGCAGTGAAAGTTTCGATTAAAAATTTGGGATCCGTTGCAGTTGGCGGACCATTCAATATTTCTTATAGCTATGGAAGCACTGCTATTACAGAAACGATCAGCCCCGTAATTGCGGCGGGTGCCACGTATGTTTACACGTTTACCGGAGCCTACCCAGTCATACCCGGAGGCTTTAAATACAATTTCAAATCCTGGGTAAGTTTGGCTGCTGATCCAAATCATCTGAATGATACGGCATATAAAACAGTGAAGTATATTAACAATGATGCCGTTGCAACGCTGCCAATTACCGAAGGGTTTGAGGGCCTGCCTGCTGCTGATTTCAGGCTTCCGGAAATGGCCATTGGAGATAATAAGCGATTGGATTTTACAGCCAGTTCAACCAGGGGCAGGGCCAGAAGTTTTGTTAATACTGGCTTTGCCTACACAGGAACGAAGGCCATCACGCTGGACCAAACGCCCTACAATGACATCGCAACTACCGATAGCTTATTGCTCAGTTATAATCTTTTAAGCTTCACCGATAAACAACTCCGCCTTGATTTTTATTATAAAAATCATGGACAAGTTGATGCGCCAGGTAACAGGGTTTGGGTAAGGGGCAACGAAAATAATGTATGGGTAGAAGCATATAATCTTTTTGCAAACCAGGCTGCTGTGGGCTCCTGGAAACGGGCCATCATTAATGTTAATGAAGTGCTGAATAGTGCGGTGCCGGTACAAACTGTTTCACCAACCTTTCAGGTTAAAATTGGCCAGTCGGGCAAAACTTCTGCCAATAGCTCCAATGCAGTGATTGATATTGACGATGGTTATACATTTGATGACATTACGATCAATGAAGTGATGAATGATGTGGGCATAGTAAAAATAATTTCGCCTGATATCAATGGTTGCGCTTTGGGGGCAGCCAGTCCCGTTAGTATTCGGTTAAAGAATTACAATAGCAATGTGCTGAATAATATACCGGTTAGCTACCAAATAAACGGAGGGGCCATTGTTACAGAAATTATTCCATCGCTGGGGTCAGATCAATCATTGGATTATGTATTTAACCAAACAGCAAACCTATCCGCTTATGTTGATTATACGATCAATGTGTGGGTGAAATATCCGTCAGATAATTATTCAGTCAACGATAGTATTTTAAAATTCAAGCTGCATAATAGTCCGTTAGTCAGTGCTTATCCCTACCTGCAGAATTTTGAAAACAATGATGGTTTTTTTCATACAGGCGGCGTCAACACTTCGTGGCAGTGGGGTGCTCCTGCAAATGATGTTATTAGCAAAGCAGCCAGTGGCAGTAAAGCATGGGTAACCAATCTTGCCGGCAATTACAATGACAATGAAACGTCTTATTTATATTCACCTTGTTTTGATATACAGGGATTAATACAGCCGGTACTTTCTTTTAGCCACATTTTTATGATGGAGTTAAATTATGATTATAGCTGGGTGGAATATTCTGCTGATGGATTGGTATGGCAAAAACTGGGCGCTGTTGGTAGTGGTACCAATTGGTACAACGAAGCTCCGGAGATAGCATGGGGCGGGGGCAATACCAGATGGCATGTATCAAGTATCAACTTGCCTTTATCAGCAACCAATATTCGCTTTCGGTTTGTAATGAGCAGTGATGCCGGTGTTACTGAAGAAGGTATTGGTATTGATGATATCCATGTATTTGATAAGGCCGCTATTTATACCGGATTTCCGGTTACCAACATTTCGCAAGCAGTGAACAGTAATAATTGGGTGCATTTTTCATCCGGTGGCAAAAGAATTGTTTCATTGAATTCAAATGGTTCAAATCTTGGGCTTACCAGCATCCAGGTGCATCCTTATTCAGGTCAGGTACGTAGCAGTAATAACAGTTATTATCTCAATCGCAACATTGTAGTACGATCCGCTAATCCACCAACAGGTAATGTAGGGGTTCGTTTTTATTTTACCGAAGATGAAGTGCAGAACATGATCATTGCCAATAGCTGTGTTACCTGCCTAAAACCAGTGGACCCTTATGAACCCGGGATTACCCAATACAGTGGTAATGCAACCGATGAAAATGGTTTGTTATCGGATGATGTAACGGGACTGTTTCAATTTATTGCGCCTTCGGATGTGGCCATTGTGCCTTATGATAATGGCTACTACGCAGAGTTAAACGTCAATAGTTTTAGCGAGTTCTGGTTAAGCATGTCTAATATAAAACCGGCGGCAACGGGTACATGTCCGGGTGAAAATATTTTGTTCAGAGCCGCTGCTACCGGTACAATTTATCAGTGGCAGGAAGACAATGGTGCAGGTTATGTGAACATCGTGAATGGTGCCCGTTATTCAGGAAGCAACACTGCTACCTTACAACTGATCAATCTGCCAACCAGTTTTTCAGGTTATAAATATCGTTGTATAACAGACGGCTTTGGCGGCCCTGCAAATACCGTGCGCTTTACCAATCGCTGGAATGGTAACACCAGTACCAACTGGTTTGTGCCTGCCAACTGGAGTTGTGGGATGGTGCCCGATCAATATACGGATGTAGTTGTTTCAGGTGTGTTAAACAATTATCCGTTGATCAACGCAAACACGGCTGTAAAAAGTATCGGTGTTTATCAGGGTGCATTGGTAACGTTGGGAAGTTCAGTTGTGTTGCAAATTAAAGGGCAATAGATGAGAACAATTTATCTTCATCTTTTGTCTGTTCTTTTATCGATTATTTTTTCGGCAAATAATATAGTTGCAAAGCCGCCAGTGTAAGCCAACATGTCGACCCATTCAAAGGAGTTGCCTATAATAATATTGGCGGCCTTCGAATGTTGAAGCCCCAATAGTTCTACGAGTTTCAGGTACTGTAAAATTTCAATGGTATATGAAAATATCAACACTCCAATCGCCGTTTTTAGCACAGGAAAATCAAAGAAGGATTTTATAAAACAATAGATTAGTATAACTACCAGTAAGTCGCCGATATAGGGTCTGATTATATTGTCATGAACGTATCCGGCAATCAATACTTCTGTGGTAAAAAGCAGTATTGTTAGAACAAGAAAGGCAGGGTTAAATTTAAACCTGTTGATCATATCGTTAATTAGAGAATGTCGTTTTTTTGTTTTGCAACTGTAAATCTAACCGTTGTGCCTTCGCCCGATTTACTTTGTATAGTCAATTGCCCGTTAATGGTATCGGTACGTTCCTGCATGCTGTTTAAACCGGGCGTTTCTTTTATTTGATCAACATCAAAACCTTTACCATTATCTGCAATGGTAAGCAGAACGTTTTCTTCAATACAGTCAATACTAATCTTTACATGGGTTGCGCAAGCATGCTCGATCACATTGGTGAGCGACTCCTGGCAAATTCTGAAAATATCAGTTTTAATCTCGTGTGATAAACTTTGTTCATCATAGTTGCTTTTGAATTCACAGGATATGGTATTTAAAATAGAAAATTCATTACAAAGCCATTCCAGTGTAGCATTTAGCCCAAAATCATCTAACATAGCAGGGCTAATTGAAAAGGAAATTCTTTGAAGTGTAGTGATAATTAATTTGGAAGCTCCCAGGGCGTGTTCAACAGCAGCTTTTGATGAGTCAGATAAAGCATTTGAATTATTCGCAATTAAGTCAACATCCATTTTTAATGCAAAAACCAGTTGTGCCAATTCCTCATGTAATTGATAGGCGAGGTATTTCTTATTCTTCTCAATGCTTTTCTTAAAATAGGTTGCTAAATTTCTAAACTTCTGGTAGCCGGCTTCTATTTCTTTTTCTGCTATTTTCCGTTCGGTAATATTTTTTGCAATAGCCAGTACTACCTCATTATTCGGAAAATAAATAGAAGTCCATTCAAGCCAGATAATATCTCCGTTTTTTTTCTGATATCGGTTGGCGAAATTATGCAGCACCTTTCCGCTTAACAATGCAGCTCTATTTTGTTGAGTAAGCTCCTTGTCTTCGTGGTAAATAAAAGATGAAATAGGCTGGTTATATAATTCCTCCTCAGAAAATCCAAGTGTTTCAATAACCGCCAGGTTTACTTTTTTTAAAAAACCATCCTTACCTGCAACACAAACCAAGTCAGGCGTTAATTCAAAAAAGCCGGAAAATTCAAATTCGGAGTTCATTGATGTGTCATAGTTTTACGCATGGATAATAATTTTAATATTGTTGGCAATACCCGAGAATGCTCTTCAATTATCTAAAAGCTAAAGCTGTTGTTTTAAATAGCAACAAACTTTTTTCAACTACAGTTGATAAAAGTTAATCAAGGATATTTAAATTGATTAATTAAAAACGTGGCTCAAGGTAGCTACTTAAAACAACAATAAATGACCCTTTGCCAAAACAAGTTGCAGATGAGTGAAAGAGATATTTGATAAATAATAACTGCCACATAAATCATTCTTTGTAAATTGTAGATTCAAATTTTTTTATGGCATTGCTACCATGGCTTACCGGAAAAGTTATCCGGATAGAAAACGAAACGATTGATACTAAAAGATTCTGGATACAGGTTCCTGAACTTGCTGTGTTTGATTTTATTCCCGGACAGTTTGTTACGCTTGATCTTCCGATTCACGAAAAGCCCAATAAGCGCTGGCGGAGTTATTCCATTGCTTCCTGGCCGGATGGCAGTAATATATTTGAGTTGATCATCGTATTGGATAAACGGGGAGCTGGTACGCCCTATCTTTTTGATGAAGTAAAAGTAGGGTCTGAAATACCAATGCGAGGGCCGCAGGGTGTTTTTACTTTAAAGCAACCACTGGACGAAGATTTAATTTTAATTTGTACCGGCACCGGCATTGCTCCTTTCAGGGGTATGATACACCATATCAAGAACAACAACATTCCGCATAACAGCATTTACCTCGTTTTTGGCTGTCGCACAAAAAGCAGCCTGCTATATTTTGAGGAAATGAAAAACCTGCAAACTAAAATTACCGGCTTCCACTATATACCAACCTTGTCACGAGAGCATTGGGAAGGGCAAACCGGCTATGTTCACTCGGTGTATGAGCTATTAACGATTGATAAGCGACCAGCTAAATTTTACCTCTGCGGCTGGAGGGGAATGATTGATGAAGCCAGAACAAAATTGACGGAAATGGGGTATGATAAAAAAATGATTCACTTTGAAATTTATGGTTAATGGTTAAACGGTCATAATTTCCCGAAGGGAAAAGCGGCCTAAAAGACTATGATTAAAATCATTTGGGCTCATGATGAGTGCAATATCCGATGGCAGGTATTGGTATTGTTATTTTTTCTAACTTGCAAGCATATTTATTTACAAGATAAATTCATTTTCTATGGGTTCAACTTCGATGATTGTTTTGATTTGTGCAGCCTTGACCTTTTCTACTATTGCAATTTTAATTGCTAAAGTTGTAACCAAATACACCACCAATCCTCAAAAGGGGCAGCCCTACGAATGTGGTATTCCCACACATGGTAAAACATGGACCCAGTTAAATGTGGGCTATTATTTATTCGCCCTTATCTTTTTAATTTTTGATGTAGAACTGGTATTCTTATTTCCCTGGGCAGTAGTAGCAAAAAAAGTTGGCTGGATGGCACTGGTGGAAATTGTGATTTTCTTTTTTATATTGTTTATGGGTTTTTTATATGCACATAAAAAAGGGGCGTTGAAGTGGATGTAAAAGCCCCCCCGCCCCCCAAGGGGGGATAAAATACAAGCCCCCTGACCCCCTGAAGGTGGAATGAAATGCAGCTTACGCTGAATTGTTTTTAGTACTAAATCGCACTACGAAAAATAAAAATTGAACGTTTTAAAATATGAATAACAATTCAAATAATTTAGAGGCTTCTTCAATCCCCCCTTCGGGGGGTGAGGGGGCTGCTCCTTCGGCTGGGGGTGCTGTAGTAGGGGATTCCACTTTTCCCGGCCAAATACAGGAAACCCCCGGAGGTGGAATTGTACTGAGTAAGCTGGATGATGTGATCAACTGGGCACGTTCCAATTCTTTGTGGCCACTCACTTTTGCTACCAGTTGCTGCGGTATTGAATACATGGCGGTAGCAGGTGCCAAATACGACTTTTCGAGATTTGGATTTGAAGTAGCAAGAGCCTCGCCGCGGCAGGCAGATGTAATCATAATTGCTGGCACCATCGTTAATAAAATGGCACCGGTTTTAAAGAGATTATACGACCAGATGGGTGATCCTAAATATGTAATTGCAATGGGTGCTTGCGCCATCAGCGGCGGCCCGTTTTTCTACAATACTTATTCCGTAGTAAAAGGTGCCGATCATGTGATACCGGTTGACGTGTATGTTGCCGGTTGTCCGCCAAGACCAGAAGCGCTTTTACATGCCTTGATTAGTTTGCAGGAAAAGATTAAAATGGGATTAACTAGAGAACAGATAAAAGAAGGTTTGTAGAATTTAATAAAGCAAACGGGTTAAATAGAAGTAGATAAGATAAAAGGGATATTCAATATCCATTGTCCGAAAGTTAAATTATGACCAACGAAGAACTAAAAGAAAAGATTACGGAACTGTTGCCACAGGCCAGTTTTGATGAAGCAGGGCAATGGCTCACCATCAATGTTGAACCTACAGATTGGCGACCATTGGCAGAACAACTTCGCCAGGATGAATCCTTATTTTTTGATTTTGTTTTTTGTCTCACCTGTATTGATTGGAAGACACATCTTACCATGGTGTATCATTTAGATTCTACCAAATTCCGTCACAATATCGTTGTTAAATCAAAGTTGCCGGTAGATGATCCTGCAATCGATACCATTAGTGATATCTGGCAAACAGCCAATTTTCATGAAAGAGAAGTGTATGAAATGTTTGGGGTGAATTTTATCAATCATCCGGATTTAAGGTTATTGATTTTACCAGATGGTTGGGAAGGAAAGAATCCACTGTTAAAGAATTTTGAAGACCCGATTAATATGATTAGATTATAGGGCAGCCCCCGGCCCCTAAAGGGGAGAAAGGGAAACCCCCATCCCCTAAAGGGGAGTAAGGCAGGGGCTGTATAATTTAAACAGTATTTAAATATTTAAGCGATTTTTTAATATTAAAATAATAATCCCCCTTTAGGGGATAGGGGCAATATGGTTGAAGAAATAGGAAGAACAGCAGAAGGCGATATCATCATCAATGTAGGGCCGCAGCATCCTGCCACGCATGGCGTGTTGCACCTGGTGATTACCATCAATGGGGAAACCGTTAAAAAAGTGGAACCTCATTTGGGATTCATTCATCGCTCTATTGAAAAAATGAGCGAAAGCCTTACCTATCGCCAGTTTATCTATGTTACCAGCAGGATGGATTACTTGTCTTCTCATATTAACAACCACGCTTGTGCGCTTTGCGTAGAAAAAGGGTTGCAGGTAGAAGTGCCTGCCCGTGCACAGGTTATCCGTGTATTGATGGATGAGCTTACCAGGATTGCTTCGCATGAACTGTGGTGGGGTGCAATGGCAATGGATCTGGGTGCATTCACACCGTTCTTTCACGCCTTTAGGGAAAGAGAAAAGATCAACGATATTATGGAAGATACCTGTGGTGCCAGGCTTACCATGAACTACATGGTACCAGGCGGTGTAATGCAGGATATTCATCCCGACTTTCAAAAAAAGGTAAAAGAATTTATAACACTTTTTAAATTAAAAATTGGCGAGTATGATGAACTGGTGACAGGCAATATCATCTTCCAAAACCGGATGAAAGGGGTAGGTTATTTATCTGCCGAAGATGCCATTTCTTTCGGAGTAACCGGACCACCTTTAAGGGGTAGCGGTATTTCATGTGACGTTCGCAAAACTTATCCATACGAAATTTACGACAAGCTGGAGTTTGATGAAATACTGGAAACTGCAGGCGATTCATTTGCCAGATATATGGTGCGGATACGGGAAATGAGTCAATCGATTAGAATCATAGAACAACTAATTGATAATATTCCGGAAGGTGATTTTCAGGCAAAAACAAAAGCCGTTTTGAAATTACCCAAAGGAGATTTTTACCAACGGGTAGAAACGGCAAGAGGAGAGTTTGGCGTGTACATCGTAAGCGAAGGCGGCACTACACCTTATAGAATTAAGTATCGCTCACCAGGATTTTCCAATCTGTCTGCAATTGATCACATGGCAAGAGGCAGCAAGTTGGGCGATCTTGTAGCCATGATGGGGACATTGGATTTGGTGATACCGGATATTGACAGGTAGAGTAGCCCCTGACCCCTGAAGGGGGAATAAGATGGATTGCATTCTAAATTGATAAAACTGTTTAATATAAATAGTAGAAAGCCCATAACTTTTATGATGATGAAAAACACTTCAAAATATTCGGCAACTTCTTTAATTTCCCCTTCGGGGAGTGGGGGGGCTTTATGTTAAGCTTTTCTTCTATATCGCAAATAATAGATACCTGGTTAAGGGGCATCTTTAATCCTACGTGGACATTGGTCATTGAAATGGTGATTGTTGGTGTTTGCGTAATTGGCTTGTTTGCTGCATTGGGCCTGGTGTTGGTATTAATGGAAAGAAGGGTGGCTGCATGGATCCAGATTCGGCTTGGGCCAAACAGAGTGGGTCCGGGTGGAATGTTTCAATCGTTGGCTGATACCGTAAAGCTCCTGGTGAAGGAAGGGATGACACCCGATGGTTCTGATAAATTCTTATTCAA
>Ga0209181_10010353_pt1 | contig 12130 bp, 10 predicted proteins | sample MAT05_FD_187208 | JGI IMG/M metagenome (GOLD analysis project Ga0209181, IMG submission 187208) | Freshwater microbial communities from Lake Fryxell liftoff mats and glacier meltwater in Antarctica - MAT-05 (SPAdes) (version 2) | ecosystem: Environmental > Aquatic > Freshwater > Ice > Liftoff... | reverse complement strand
TGTCGATTCTGGGGGCACTGCCCTTCACCCTCGCGCTGCCCTACGCGAACCTGGCCTGGACGCCGGTGCTGACCATCATCATCGGCCTGATGATGGCGGCGGCGTTCCCGGCGATCCTGGTCTACGCGCACGAACTGATGCCGGGGCGCGTGGGCATGGTGTCGGGCATGTTCTTCGGGCTCTCGTTCGGCTTGGGCGGCCTGGGTGCGGCGCTGATGGGGGGCATCGCCGACGTGCGCGGCATCGCCTTTGTCTACCAGCTTTGCTCCTACCTGCCGGTCATCGGGTTGGTGGCTTGGTTCCTGCCCAACCGGGAGCGCGGGCGAGGGTCACGCCCAGCGTGAGTTTCGGCTAGCACCGCGGGCCTGCATGACCGCGTGACTCATGTTGCGTGAAACCATTCCGCCATCGCAGCCCCAAATTGCGACGCTGTCCGGCGCCAAGCCGAGACGACCCGGCCATCGCACGGGAAAACTTCCTGCGCGGACGCGCCGAGAAAATAGCTCTTTATGCCAACTTCTGCGCCTGCCGCCACGGGCAGTCAAGCGCATTCGCTGCTGCGCCGCATTCGAAGCCGGAAATGCGTTGTGCGCTAGTTCGCTTGGCCGATCAGGCCGCGCGCGCAAGCACCGGCTTTTGGCGCCAGGCATCGAGAAGGGCAGCCTGCTTCTGGCGCGCCGCCTCGAGATGCCGCTCTTTCACATGCCCGTAGCCGCGTATCTCCTCCGGAATGCTGGCGATGGCCACCGCAATCTCGATGTTCTCCTTCGAAAGCGTACCGAGCAACCCGGCCACCGTCGCGTGGTACTCGCCGATCAGCGCCCGCTCGGTGCGCCGCTCCAGGGTCTTGCCGAACACATCGAAGGCGGTGCCGCGCAGGCCTTTCAACCTGGCCAGAACGCCGAAAGCCGTGAGCATCCACGCACCGTACTGCCGCTTCACCAGTTCGCCCCTGGAATTGCGCTTGGCCAAAAGCGGCGGCGCCAGGTGGAACTTGAGCTGATAGTCGCCTTCGAACTGGTTGCGGATCTTTTCCATGAAGGCAGGGTCGGTGTACAGGCGCGCGACCTCGTATTCATCCTTGTAGGCCATCAGCTTGTAGTAGTAGCGGGCGACCGCTTCGGCAAGCCGGGTGCCGCCGACCTTGGCCGCCTCCGCCACGCGCACTTCTTCGACAAAATCGCTGTACTGCTTGGCGTACGCGGCGTTCTGGTAGGCGGTGAGGAACTCGACACGCCTGGCCACCAGTTCTTCAAGGTTGCGTGAAAACATTGCCATCGGCTTCAACGATGCCAGCGATACCACCTGTGCCGGCGTGGCGATGCGCTCGACCGCCGCCGGATCAACCGCGGCATAGCGGCCCCAGTCGAAGGCCTTCTTGTTGAAGTCGATCGCCACCCCATTCAATTCAATGGCACGCATCAGGGCTGCTTCACCGACCGGAATCGCGCCGTTCTGGAAGGCGTAACCCAGCATGAACATGTTGGTGGCGATCGCATCGCCCATCAGCGCCGTGGCCAGGCGATTTGCCGCCACCAGCGAAACCGCTTCCTTGCCCGCGGCTTCGACCAGAGCCTGCTCCAGGGCCGCGGTCGGCATCTTCCAGTTCGGATCCTTGACGAAGGCCGAGGTGGGCGACAGGTCGCTGTTGACCAGCACCCGCGTGCGCCCCGCGGCCACGCGCGACATTACATCCTTGCCCGCAGTGACTACCAGGTCGGCGCCCACTACCAGATCGGCGGCGGCGGTGCCGACCCGGGTGGCATGCAGGTCGTCTGGCGAAGCCGCGATCTGCACGTGGCTGGTCACCTGCCCGCCCTTTTGCGCCAGGCCCGACATGTCGAGCACCTGCGCGCTCTTGCCTTCGATGTGCGCTGCCACCGCCACGATCTGGCCGATGGTGATCACACCGGTGCCGCCGATGCCGGTGACCAGGATATTGAACGGCGTGGTCACTGGCGGAATCACCGGCGCAGGCAACGCAGGCACAGCGGTCGCATCGGCTCCGGCCTTGGCGCTGGCCTCGATTTTCGGCTTGGCCGGTTTCTTGAGGCCCCCACCTTCAACCGTGACAAAGCTCGGGCAGAAACCGTTGACGCAGGAATAATCCTTGTTGCACGAACTCTGGTTGATCTTGCGCTTGCGGCCGAACTCGGTTTCCAGCGGCTCCACCGAAATGCAGTTGGATTTCACCGAGCAGTCGCCGCAGCCTTCGCACACGGCGTCGTTGATGAAGGCACGCTTGGCCGGGTCGGGGAATTCGCCGATCTTGCGGCGACGCCGTTTTTCGCTGGCACAGGTCTGGTCGTAGATCACCGCCGAAATGCCGGGCATCTCGCGCAACTGCTTTTGCACCGCATCGAGTTCGTCGCGATGGTGCACACTGGTACCGGGGGCCCACGCGGTGCCGGCCGGATATTTCTCCGGCTCGTCAGTGACCACCATGATCGGCGTCACGCCTTCGGCATGCAGTTGCTGCGAGATAAGCCAGGGGTTGAGCGGGCCGTCATGGCGCTGGCCGCCGGTCATGGCCACGGCGTCGTTGAACAGCACCTTGTAGGTGGCGTTGACTTTCGCGGAAACCGCCGCGCGGATGGCCAGCAGTCCGGAGTGAAAATAGGTGCCGTCGCCGATGTTGATGAAGACATGCTTCTCGTCGGTGAAGTGCGCGGCCCCCGCCCAGGTGACGCCTTCGGCGCCCATGTGGGTGAAGGTCGAGGTCTCGCGGTCCATCCACTGCGCCATGTAATGGCAGCCGATGCCGGCCAAGGCACGCGAACCTTCGGGCACCCTGGTCGAGGTGTTGTGCGGGCAGCCGGAGCAAAAGTAGGGCGTGCGCACCGCGATCGGCAAGGTCTTGGCTAGCGCGCCTTCGTGCGCATCGAGAAATGCGATGCGTGCTTGCAGTCGTGCGCGCAAGTCGCCACCGGCCAACGGCAGCAGGCGCTGTACCACTGCGCGCGCGATCATCGAGGGTGTCAATTCGCCGTGCAGCGGCAGCAGCGAAACGCCACGGTCGTCAAGCTTGCCGGTGACGCGCGGCGCGCCGGGCATGCCGTAGAGGATTTCCTTGACCTGCGATTCGATCAGCGGGCGCTTCTCTTCGACCGCGAGAATCTCCGACAGGCCGGCGGCGAAGTCGTGCACGCCGGTTTCCTCCAGCGGCCAGGTGACCGCGATCTTGTACAGGCGCAAGCCCAGCTCGGCGGCGACTCTCGCATCGATGCCCAGATCGGCCAGCGCCTGGCGCAAATCCGCGTAAGCCTTGCCGGCCGAGACCAGCCCCAGGGTGGGCTTGACACCACCACCCTCGCGCCACAACACCTGGTTCAGGCCGTTGGCACGCACGTAGGCCTTGACCGCCGGCAGCTTGTAGTTGAGCAGGCGCGCCTCTTCGCCGAGGAAATCGTTGAAATTGAAACGGATGCCCAGGCCATCCGGCGGCATGGCGAAATCGGCCGGGATCACCGGCGTCACGCGCGCAGTCGACAAATCGACGGTGGCGCCGGACTCGACAATATCGGTCACGCATTTCATGCCGCTCCACAAGGAAGCGAAGCGCGACATGGCGATGCCATGCACACCGTAGTCGAGGATGTCCTGCACCGAAGCGGGATAGAAGATCGGCGTCGACACCGCCTGAAATATCTGCTCGCTCTGGTGCGCCGTGGTTGACGACTTGGCGCCGTGGTCGTCGCCGGCCAGCGCCAGCACGCCGCCCCATGGCGAGGTGCCGGCCATGTTGGCGTGCTTGAACACGTCGCCGCAGCGATCCACGCCCGGGCCCTTGCCGTACCAGATGCCGAACACGCCGTCGTACCTGGCACCCTGAAACAGATTGACTTGCTGCGTGCCCCAGATCGAGGTGGCGGCCAGGTCTTCGTTAACGCCGGGCTGGAACACCACATGGTGTTCCTTCAGGTGCTTTTTCGCCTTCGCCAGCGACAGGTCATAGCCGCCCAGGGGCGAACCGCGATAGCCGGAAATGAAACCGGCGGTGTTCTTGCCTGCGGCCAGATCGCGATCGCGCTGCAGCATCGGCAGGCGCACCAGCGCCTGCGTGCCGGTCATGAAAGCGGTGCCGCTATCAAGCGTGTATTTGTCCTCCAGCGAGATGCTCGCTAGCAGCTTGGGATCAACAGGAGCGTTCATGGCATTGGTCCATTTGCGATGCTTGGGCGTCGGGGTGGCGCGATACGGAAAATCGGGCAAAGCGCAACGTGAATCGAAGTATAGCCACGAGCGGCAGAAATATTTTTTCTATTTACGCTCGAAACGACATGATTACAGTAGTGTTTATCCTGTTTCTCCACTTTTTTGGGTAAATTCATGTCGCCTGCAAAACTCGACCGCACGGATCTGAAAATTCTCGATGCCCTGCAGAAGGACGGCCGCCTGACCAATGTTGAGCTCGCGGAAAAAATCGGGCTGTCGCTCTCGCCCTGCTGGCGGCGCTTGAAGCGCCTCGAGGAAAGCGGCATCATCGCGGGCTACCAGGCCATTCTCGACCGCAAGGCGCTGGGCCTTGGCGTGACCGCGTTCGTGCGCGTGGATATCGAACGCCACACGCCGGCGCAGGAACGGCGTTTCGAGGAAGCGATCGCCGATCTGCCGGAAATCGTGTCCTGCCACGTGATCTCGGGCGAAGGCGCGTTCCTGCTCACCGTGGTGTGCGAGTCACTCGAAGCCTATTCCAGGTTCGCGCTCGATACCCTGATGGCGCTACCCAATGTAAAAGACACGCAGACCAGTTTTTCGCTCAAGGAAGTCAAGGCCTCGTCGGCCCTGCCGATCAAGCTGCCTGCCGCACGCTGACCGGCCGACAAGCGCGCATCCTCACTCAAGCTTCAAGCCGCGTTCGAGCACTACCCGCCGCCAGCGCGCGGCGCCGGTGGCAATGAAGTCCGCCATCTGCACGGCGCCACCGGCGATCACCTCAACGGCGATTACCGCATATCCCAGGCCGCGCAGCTGGGTCCCGAAGGCGCTATCGGCCAGGGCCGCGTTGACTTCGCTGTTGCGCCACGCCGGCACCGCCTGTGACAAGCATGTTCTGCACGGCTACCGGCCGTCGAGAAACACCGCCCGGTAGCGCGATCATGCCGGCAATCCCCGGGTAGGCACTGGTTGTGAACTCGATGCTCACCGTGTGCGCGGCGCTCACGAGGTCATGTACAGGCCACCGTTGAGCGACAGCGTCTGTCCGGTGAGATAGCCGTTGCAGACTGCCATCAAAGTCAGGGCCGCACATTCGTCGACCCGACCAAAGCGCTTGACCGGAATCCGTTCGGGGTCGGCGGTGCTGCGCGTCACCGCGCCGCCGCTATCCAGCGCGATCAGCGCCGGCGCGATGGCGTTGACCGTGATGCCCTCCGCGGCCAGCACCTGCGCATAGCCGTGCATCAGGCCTATCATGCCGGCCTTGGAAGCCGCGTAATGCACGCCAACGCGGCCGCCGATTTGTGCCGCCGCTGACGACATCATGACGATGCGCCCGAACCGCGCCGCTCGCATCGCCGGCAGCACCGCCTGGGTGACCAGGAATGCCGACTTCAGATTGACCGCGATGTGCGCATCGAAATCCGCCTCGCTCACATCGGCGAGCGCGCGCACGCCCATGATGCCGGCGTTGTTGATGAGGATAAGCGGTGGCCCGAGCTCGCGCTCGACCGCATGCACCAGTGCCGCGACCTCGGCTGCCTGCGAGACGTCGGCGCGTACCGCGCAGGCGCGCCTGCCGCGGCACCGCACCCCGGCTACGACCTCATCGGCCGCAGCGGCATCGCGCGCGTAGTTGACGGCGACGTCGGCGCCGGCATCGGCCAGCGCCAGCGCAATGCCGCGCCCGAGCCCGCGGCTGCCGCCGGTAACCAGCGCGATCCGCCCCTGCAAAGGCAACCCCATCATTGGCCGCGAAACATGTCGGTTTTACTCCTGCCCTGCTCGTTGAACGTGGTGCCGAAGCCGAACGACACGTTATTGTGTACCGAATGTATAGCCCATGTTTGCACGAATCTCTCGTGCACCACCGGGCCGAAGCGATCGGCGATAGCGTTGCCCGTCGCGCGCGTGACGTGGATGTCGCCGAAGCTGGGGCGCTCGCCGGCAGTGATCACCAGCAGATAGGCGGTCTCCTGCGTGACATTCCTCAAGAAAACGCTGGGTTGGCCGGCGCGGCCGAACCAGGCTGACGTGCCCGGTGGCCACTGGCGGCAATCTGCGCATCGGCTGCGCTGCCGTTGCCGAAAGTGCACTCGCTGCACCCTTGATCGCTCACTGCGCAATGCCGGAGGCGTCAGCCAATTCCTGCCGGCTCGATTCGCGGCGCCCGATACACTTCGACCGGCATTGCCGTGCCGGTCCACCCCTCCACTTCCACCAGCACCGACAACGCGCTCGGGCCCTGTGTCAAAGACGAAGTGCCGACATCGAGAGACAGCACATTGGGGTTGCCGCCGCGCTCCAGGCCATCAACTGCAGGGTCGAACCAGGCGCCGGTGGCCATCACCACCACACCGGGCATCAGCGCTTCATCGAGCACGACCCCGGCAAGGCACGCACCGCGCTGGTTGAAGACCCGCGCCAGGTCGCCATCGCTCAACCCTCTGGCGGCAGCATCGCCCGGGTTGATGGCGAGGCGCTCGCGCCCTGCCACCTTGCCGGCCTGCGACACCGGGCCGGGGTCCATCTGGCTGTGCAGTCGGTGCGGCGGCTGGATGGTCACCAGATGCAAGGGGAATTGTGCGGCTGCGGCGGCACCCAGCCATTCGGCCGGCGGCAACCAGGTTGGATGCGCGGGACAATCGGCATAGCCAAAGCCGCCGATGGCCTGCGACACCAGTTCGATCCTGCCCGACGGCGTGCGCAATGGATGCGCAATCGGGTCGGCGCGGAACGCTTCGAACATCACATAATCGCGCGCAGGCGGCGGCAGTTCCACCCAGCCGCGCGCGATGAATTCCTCGTAGGCAGGCAAGGTCACGCCACCACTGTCCGCACCGACACTCACCCGGCGCCACAGTTCGCGCAGCCATGCGTCGGTGTCGCGGCCTTCGGTGAACGCCGGTTCGTGGCCGGCACGCGCGGCCAGTTCGCGAAAAATGTCGAAATCGTCGCGACTTTCGCCAACTGGCGCAATCGCCCGCTGCATCGCGAAAATGAACCGGTCGCGCGATGAGCCGCCTATGTCATTGCGTTCCAGCGTTGTAGTCGCCGGCAGCACAATGTCGGCGCGGCGCGCGCTCGGCGTCCACCAGCTTTCGTGCACCACCACGGTGGCCGGCTTGTGCCAGATTCGCGTGAGGCGATTCAAGTCCTGATGATGGTGAAACGGGTTGCCGCCGGCCCAGTAGATGAGGTCGATGTCGGGATAAATGTCTTGCCGCCCGTTGAAGTCAAACGCGGCGCCGGGGTTTTCCAACATGTCGGTCAGGCGCGCCACCGGAATCGCGCGGCCGGCCGGGTTGGGACCGGTTGCGAATTCAGGTGACGGCAGATCGACGCGCGGATTGCCCACCCCGTTCATCGAACCGTGACCGAAGGCGAAGCCGCCGCCGGGCAGGCCGATCTGGCCCAGCATCGCCGCCAGCGCAATGGCCATCCAGTAGGGCTGCTCGCCGTGATGGGCGCGCTGTAATGCCCACGCCATGGTGACCAGAGTGCGGGTGGCAGCAGCCTGACGCGCCAGGGCGCAAATCAGGTCTGCATCGACGCCGCAAATTGCGGCGGCCCATGCGGCGCTTTTCGGCGTGCCGTCCTGCGTACCCGTCAAGTAGCGCCGAAACGCATCGAAGCCGGTGCAGTGACTGGCCAGAAATGCGCTGTCATGCAGCCCTTCGGCCTGCAGTGTGTGGGCCATGCCGAGCATCAGCGCGGTGTCGGTATTGGGCCGCAGCGCCATCCATTGCGCAGCGAGAAACTCCGGTGCGTCGCCACGATTCGGGCTGATCACCACGAAGCGGATGCCGGCCTCACGCGCGCGGCGCAACCACGCCTCCATGGTGTGCGCGCCCGCGCCGCCCGAGGTGACCTGCCCGTTTTTGAGTGCAAGGCCGCCGAAGGCCATGATCAGGCGGCTATTGGCGATGACGCTATTCCAGTCGGTCACCCGACCGGATACCGGCTCATGGGTACCGATCACATGCGGCAACAGGAATTGCGCCGCTCCCCAACTGTAGTTGCCGACGGAATCGGTGCAGCCGCCGCCGGAAAACAGGAAACGCCGTACCTGGGTGCGCGCATGGTGAAAGCGGCCGGCCGACGACCAGCCATAGGAGCCGCCGAAAATGCCCTGCGACCCGCGCTCCGCGCGCACGCGCGCCAGTTCTTCGGCCACCAGTGTCAATGCCTGGTCCCATGACACCTCGACGAACGAATCGCTGCCGCGCCCGCTGCGCTCGCGCCGCAGAAGCCACGACTTGCGCACCGCCGGACGCTCGATACGCAAGGGTGAATACACCATGGCCGGAATGGCACCGAGCATGGGCGATGGCGCCGGGTTGCGCGCGAACGACTCGCAGGCGATCAAGCGGCCGTCCTCGACAACGGCGGTGTAGGCGCCCCAATGGGCAAGTTGCTGGAAATGCCGGATGGTCATCGATCCAACCTCATGTCACTGCGTGACATCTTCTCCGCGAGCGAAGTAGCACACCTTTCGGGCCAGCGGGCGGGACCGCCCATGCCGGCAGCGGACTAGAAAGTCCCTGAATAGCCACCACCATCGATCAACAGGTTCTGCCCGGTGATGTAGCCGGCATGCACCGAGCACAGGAAGGTGATGTAGGCACCGGCTTCCTCGGCGCGACCGAAGCGACCTGCGGGGTTGCCGCGGCCGCGTTCTTCCCACAACTGGTCATAGCTTTTGCCGGACTCCTCCAGCATGCCCAGGATATGGTTCTTTTGCGCGTCGGTGGCGAACACGCCCGGCAACAGGTTGTTGATGGTGACGTTGTCACGCACGGTCTGGCGCGACAGACCGGCCACGAACCCCACCAGCCCCAGGCGCGCGCTGTTCGACAAGGGCATTTCGACCTGCGGCGACTTCACCGAGCGCGAGCTGATGTTGATGATGCGCCCGAACTTGCGCTGGATCATGCCGTCGACCACCGCGCGCATCATGGCGATCGGCCCGAGCATCATCGAATCGAGCGCGGCGATCCATTGGTCGCGGTCAAGGTGGCGAAAGTCGCCCGGCTTGGGGCCGTCGGCGTTGTTGATCAGGATGTCCGGGTTCGGGCAGGCGGCGATCGCGGCGGCGCGACCGGCCTCGGTGGTGATGTCCGCCACCACCGGCGTGACTGGCACACCGGTGGCAGTCGTGATTTCCTCAGCCGCTTGCTTGAGCGTATGCGGATTGCGCGCCGCAATGGTCACCAGCACACCTTCGCCGGCCAGGCACTGCGCGGTGGCGCGCCCCATGCCGCGGCTACCGCCGAATACCAGCGCGCGTCGGCCCTTGATGCCCATGTCCATGGCTCGTTCCTGTCTGAAGAGTTGAAGGGCGAGTTTAGCGCGCGCATGGCCTGGTGCCGCGAAAGCGCGCAAGCCTTGCCGAGGTGCGCGCGCATTGAGTCGCTGTAACGGTCCGGCTTCGCCCCGTTCCGGGCGGCCCCGTTCATGCGATGCGCCTGGTAAAACCAGGCGACTTGCCGATCGAACAGCCGCCAAGTTAGAGCTGATTGTGAACATGAAGACCATCAAGGCGCCCGGGCCCAAATTCCCGGAATCGTTCATGCCGAGCGCAACTCGCGTGATCGAGTGAGCCAACGCTTGTCCGGCACGCGCCGTCCCGCGCACGGGAATCCGCTGCTGCCGCATCAAAACTTCAGGCAAGCAACTCCACAAGCGGCGCCAGCCCGAGGCCCTTTGCCCGCTTCGCCAGCCGTTGGTCGAATGTGGCGAATCCGGAAGCACGCGAACTGCGCGCCAAGTGCAGCGCATCGGCGAAATCGAGACCTTTGTCGAACGCGTCAAGCGCCACCAGGACAGCGCCGCGATCTTCGAGAGTGACGTGCTCGATGCTCGCCAGCGCCCGCAATACGCGCGAAATATCTCGCATTGACAGTTCATAGAAGCCGCGCATGACCCACTCCAGTTCCAGCAGCACAGTCATCGAGACGAATGATCGTTCCGAGAGCGCAGCGACGGCGGCAGGCCGCTGTTTGGCGGCCTGTGCATCGTCGGCGTCATCGACGAAGAAGCGCGCCAGGACGTTCGTATCCAGGGCCCTCATGGCTTGCCGCGCCGCGAACGGGCCAGCAACGAAGCCGGGTCGAAGTCCTGCAGGCGACGCGGGACGCCGCGCGCCGGCGCCTTGACCATGCCGGCCATCCCGGAATGGTCGGCCGTCGTGACCGAGCGCACGACGCGCAGCTTCAGCCCGTCCGATTCCTCGAGAACTTCAATCCTGGCGCCTGCACCCATACCGAGTCGACGGCGCAATGCGGCGGGCAACACGATCTGGCCTTTCGAGGAGACTAGGAGCGTCGACATGTCGGTTTCCGGGAGCGGCGAATGGCATTCATGTTAACGCGGCTTACTATGTAAGTCAACGACCCGCAACCCAATGCCGGCATAGAACCAACTCGATGCGACCGGCGACGCGCGCGCTTCCAAAGCGCGATCAACAGTCTGCGGCGCATGCCGTGCGGCAGTTCCATGCGCTTGGGGCCGAGGTCATCGGTGATGTTCGCGCGGCCGGTGATATTGCCGCCGGGTCGCGCCAGGCTCTTGACCAGCGCGAGACTGACCGGATCATTGACCGCGGCGAAGACAATTCGGATCGCGGCGGCTGCCGTTTGCGCGGCAAGGGCAGCCGTGCTGGCGGATTCGACAATCACGTCGACCTGCAATTGCATCAGTTGCGCCAACAGCGTGGCAAGCCGACCGCGACTGCCCGCGAGACGCGCGCCCTGCGGAACGAGCAACGCAAATGCACTACAATTACGCCATGAAAACCGCAACCATCCCGTCAGTCCGCGTCGAACCAGAGTTGCGCGCGGAAGTCGAGTCACTGTTGAGCGACGGCGAAACGGTATCCGAGTTTGTGGAAGCATCGGTTCGGGCGACGGTCATGCGCAGACGCAATCAAGCGGAGTTCATTGCCCGCGGGATGCGCTCAGCGGACGATGCGCGTCGCAGCGGCGACTACGTCGAAGCCGACACTGTATTGCGGAAATTGCAGCACAAGTTGGATGCCGCGCGTATGCGCAAGCAAGCGACGCGCCGGTGAGCTTTCGGGTCCGCCTCACCCGTGACGCCGAGGCTGATCTTCTGCGCTTGTTCGACTTCATCATCGAGCGGGAACTTGGAAAGACCGGTGGCGACCTCGGGCTGGCCGAGCAGGCGCTTGCCGCCATCAGTGCGGGGATCGCCACTTTGAGGAGCTCGCCCTTCACCTGCCGCAAGGCAGGCCAGAACCCCTTTTTGCGCGAGTTGATCATTGGGTTTGGCAATTCCGGCTATGTTGCGCTCTTCGAGATTGCCGGAACCACAGAAGTGATCGTCTCTGCAGTGCGCCATCAACTCGAAGAGGATTACCACTAGCAACCTGTCGGACTTGGGGCGTCGAAAGCGAAACTCGGCCCCAGCGAGGACAGTTTTTGCCGCATTCGAAGGCCCATAGCCCAGCCATGGGACAAGAGGGCAGTGAAAACTGGACCGCTGCGGCCGATTTTTAGCCGACGATTCCCAAGTCCGACCGCTGCCAGCCCCACTGTCTGGCTGCACCCGAAGTCCCTCCTCGCCACGAACCTTGAAGGTCATCAAATTGATGCCCAAATGTCGGCCTGCGAGCTCAACGCGTTCGACGAACAACTTGGAGAACGGATCGGCGGAGTTCGCCGGTACGCCCACGCGCCTGGTCGCGGGCAACATGTCGCGCAGAAGTTCTAGCGTCTTGGCCGCCAATTCACTTGTTGCACCCGACAGGCCGGTAACGTTGCCACCCGGACGCGCCAGGCTGGCAATCAGACCTGACGCCAGCGGATCGGCGACCCCGGCCATGACGATCGGAATGGTCGAGGTCGCCTGTTTTGCGGCCTGTGCAGAGGATGTCTGAGCCGCAAGCATGGCATCCACCTTGAGGCCAACCAGTTCAGCGGCGAGAGCGGGAAGCCGGTCCAGCGCGGCC
>Ga0209181_10010345_pt1 | contig 12134 bp, 11 predicted proteins | sample MAT05_FD_187208 | JGI IMG/M metagenome (GOLD analysis project Ga0209181, IMG submission 187208) | Freshwater microbial communities from Lake Fryxell liftoff mats and glacier meltwater in Antarctica - MAT-05 (SPAdes) (version 2) | ecosystem: Environmental > Aquatic > Freshwater > Ice > Liftoff... | reverse complement strand
CTCCCGGCGCAGCGGGCTGCCGACGGGCCGCTACTTTTGATGCTGGCGTTGTTGCGCAAGCGCAATTTCTGCCAGCACCTGCTCGGTGTGCTGGCCCAGCGTGGGCGCTGCAAACCGGTGGCTGCCCGGGGTGCGCGACAGCTTGGGCACGATGCCGGGCAGCGTGAGCGTGGAGCCGTCGGCCAGCGTCACCTCCTGCAACATGCCGCGGGCTCGGTAATGCGGGTCGTGCGCGATGTCGGCCACCGTGTAGATGCGCCCGGCCGGCACGCCGGCGCCGTCCAGCACGGCCAGGGTTTGCTCGACGCTGCGACCGGCAGTCCAGGCGCCGATGGCAGCGTCGATTTCGTCGACACGTGCCACCCGGCCGGCGTTGCTGGCCAGGCTCGGGTCGGTGGCCAGGTCGTTGCGGTCCAGCGCCTGCATCAGCCGCTTGAAGATGCTGTCGCCGTTGCCGGCAATCAGCGCGTAGCCATCGTTGCAGCGGTAGGCGTTGCTCGGAGCAATGCCGGGCAGCGCGCTGCCGGCAGGGCCACGCACCGCGCCGAAGGCGCTGTACTCGGGCAGCAGACTTTCCATGCAATTGAACACCGCTTCGTACAGCGCCACGTCGATGACCTGGCCACGACCGCTGCGGTGACGTTCGTTCAGTGCCATCAGCACGCCGATGACACCGTGCAGCGCTGCCAGCGTGTCGCCGATGCTCACACCCACACGCACCGGCGGCCGGCCGGGCTCGCCGCTGAGGTGGCGCAACCCGCCCATGGCTTCGGCCACCACGCCGAAGCCGGGTTTGTCGCGGTAGGGGCCGGTCTGGCCGTAGCCGCTGATGCGCAGCACCACCAGGCGCGGGTTCAGTGCGCAAAGATCGTCAGGCGCCAGGCCGTAGCCTTCCATCGCGCCGGGGCGAAAGTTCTCGATCAGCACATCGGCATCGGCTGCGAGTGCACGCACCACGGCCTGCGCTTGCGGTCGCTTCAGGTCCAGCACCACCGAGCGCTTGTTGCGCGACTGGATCTGCCACCAGACGGAGGTGCCGTCCTTCAGCAGCCGCCACTGCCGCAGGGGGTCACCGCTGCCCGGTGACTCGACCTTGATGACATCGGCGCCAAAGTCGGCCAGGGTCTTGGCGGCGAAGGGGCCGGCGATGAGCTGCCCCAGTTCCAGCACCTTCAAGCCACTCAAGGGGCCGGGGTGTGCGGCGGCTGTGTCACCGGCTGTGTTCGCTGCCGATGCGGAAATTTGCGTGTGCATGGCGCGCAGCATCACCGCACCGGGAGCCCTTGTCCATGCTGACTTTCGCCGGCTTGCTGGATCGCACATCCGTCTGCCGCCGAGCTTGAGGAAGCGGCGCGATCGGCCACTCTCGGCCACTGTTGGCCACTGTCGGCGGCTTTGGCGACCTTCGTGATCGCAGGCTTTGCAGGCTGCCGTTGCTCGCGCGGCTGCTCAAGCGGATGCTTAGGCAACGTACACAATGCAGGCCGCGCGGCACCGTCGACGCAGGCCTGGATGCAGCTGTGCCGGCACCCAGGTGCTGAATGGCCAGCAGCCGATGTAACCCACAGACTGGTCATGCCCAGCAACTCCCGTTTCGTCAACGACCCGACTTCTGGCGGTGCTTCAGCCAAGGCCTGGCTGGTGGTGTTCGGCACGGCGCTGGCTTATCTGCTGACAGCCGCCGTCACCTTGCTGCTGAGCGGGCCTGCAGGCGAACCGCAAAACTTCGTCTGCCCGGTGTACCCGGCTGCGGGCCTGGCGCTGGCGGCCACACTGGTCTTTGGCTGGGCGGCGGTGGCCGGCGTGGTGCTGGGCAGCGGTCTGCTCTTTGTTCTGGCGGGCGCGTTCGGTTGGTTGCCGGCCGGCTTTTCAGTAGCAGCCTGGCTGGCCATCAGCGCAGGGGCCGGGCTGCAGGGCTGGGTGGGCAGCGCGCTGCTGCACCGCTTCGTGGCCGGCCCGTTGAGCCTGAACACGCCGCGCGCCATCCTCTGCGCCGGCTCGCTGGGGGGTTTGCTGGCATCCGTGGTGAATCCCACCATTGGCGTGATGGTGTTGGGGTCCGCCAGCGTGGAGCCGGGCGCGCTGCCCGGTATCTGGTGGTCCTGGTGGCTGGCCGATGCCACTGGTGTGCTGCTGTTCGCGCCCGCGGCGCTCAGCTTCATTGGCAGGCCGGCGGCCGACTGGCGGCCGCGGCGTCGCTGGGTGGCGGTTCCGCTGCTGCTGACATTGGCACTGCTGGGCGCCAGCACCCTGGCCTTTGAGCGCCTGCAGGCCCGGCACGCGATGGCCACCTTCGAGCGTGACGCCAGCCGCCTGGCGCACGCGGTCGAGGCGCGGCTGGTGGCTCCGGTGTTGGCCTTGCGCGCGCTCCATAGCACGGTGCTGGCCCACAAAGGCACCGAGATGCCGGGCTTCGAGCAGGCCACGCAATGGTGGTTGGCACAACCCTACGATTGGCTGGCCATGGGGTTGGCCAGACGCGTGTCCGTGCCCGATCTGCGCCCACTGGAGCCTGCCGTTGCGAACACACCAGCCCCAGGCGCAATGGCATTCGACCGTGACGGTGGCGTTGCACCGGCGGGTGACCAGGACGTGCTGATGGTGCGTCAGGTGCAGCCGCTGCCCGCCAACCAGGGTCTGCTGGGGCTGAACCTGTGGTCGTTGCCTGCATCGCGCTCGGCTGCAAGGGCCGCGCGCGCCTCAGGGCAGCCCGCTGCGAGCGCTGGATTCACCTGGCCTGACAGCAACCGGCAAGAGACAGCCGTGCTGCTGTATCTGGCGCTCTACGATGGCCAGCCCGCGAACGAAGCGGCGCGCGTGAAGCAATTCAACGGCGCGGTGTTTCTGACACTGAGCGCCCAGCGGGCGCTCAATGGGATGCAGGAACCCGACCTGTCCCACCTGGATTGGTGCCTGCTGGATGCTGACGAATCAGCACCCAGCCGGCGGCTCGCCGGCCCGCCGGGATGCGAGGTGCTGCCGAAGCACTCCGCAGGTACGCTGCGGCACGCGCGCCGCTTGATGCTGGCCGACCGCCCTGTTTCGCTGCACATCTCCGCACGTGCCGACAAGCTGCCCGGGGCACCGACGAGCAGCCGCTGGCTGGTGACCGGCATCGGGCTCGGGGCATCGGCCTTGCTGGGTGCGCTGCTGCTGATCATGACCGGCCAGTCGCGTCGCACCGAGCAGGCGGTGCTGGACCGCACCACCGACCTGCGCCATGAGATGTCCGAACGTGCGCTCGCACAAGAGGCCTTGCAGGCGAGTGAAGCTCGCCTGCGCGCCGTCGTTGACAACCTGCCGCTGGGCATTGCGTTGGTGGGCAGCGACGGACTGATGCTGGAATGCAACCCGAGGCTGTGCGGCATGCTCGGCCGCAGCACCGAACACCTGCGTGGCGCCTCGGTGCTGAGTTGTTTCGATGCCAGCGAAGAGGTCCGCCTCCGCGAGCTGCGCAGCCGCCTCATCAGCCACCGCAGCCCGGTGGACAGCGTCGAATCGATGAAGCTGCGCGCCGCCAATGGCCGCCTCACCGAAGTGCGCGTGGTGGTCAGCGCGCTGTACGACGCCGAGGGCCGCCTGGCCTTGATGGTGGCGGTGGTGGAAGACATGACGGCCCACCACCAGTTGCTGGCGTCTGAGCTCGCACTCGGCCGCGCCGAGGCCGGCAGCCGGGCGAAGAGCGAATTCGTGTCGCGCATGAGCCACGAGTTGCGCACGCCCCTGAACGCGATGATCGGCTTTGCCCAGCTGCTGACCTTGAACAACCAGCCCGCACTGGCACCGCACCAAATGGAGTGGACACAACAGATCCAGCGTGCCGGCTGGCATCTGCTGGCGATGATCAACGACACCCTCGATCTGGCCCGCATCGAGTCGGGCGCCACGCGACTGAGCCTGGAATCGGTGCAGTTGCTGCCGCTGTTGAACGCTTGCCGCGATTGGGTGCAGCAGGCGGCTGCGCAGCGCGGCATCCCGTTGAAAATGGTGGTGGCACCTGATGTGGCGGCGGCGCTGGCCGACTCCACACGGCTCAAGCAGGTGTTGACCAATCTGTTGTCGAACGCCGTCAAATACAACCGCGAAGGGGGGTCGGTGGAGATCCAGGCGCGCAACAACACCGCCGACCAGGTCGAGATCAGCGTCACCGACACCGGCCTGGGAATGACCGCAGAGCAACTGGCGGCGCTGTTCCAGCCCTACAACCGGCTGGGCCGGGAACGGACCGCGGTTGAAGGCACCGGCATTGGCCTGGTCATCAGCCGCCGGCTGGCTGAGTTGATGGGCGGCACGCTGCAGGTGCGCAGCGAGCCAGGGAAGGGCTCGGTGTTCACGCTGCGCCTGCCCGCAACCAATGACCCGGCGCCCGCCCATGCGGCGCCCGCGCAGTCCGGGCCCACCCGCTATCAGCAACGGCTGGTGCACTATGTGGAAGACAACCCGACGAACGTGGAGGTGATGCGCGGGGTGCTGATGCAGCGCAGCCAGATCACGATGCAGACCTCCATTCTGGGGCTGGACGGGCTTTCAGCCATCCGCCACAGCCGGCCCGACCTGATCTTGCTGGACATGCAGTTGCCCGACATCAGCGGGCTCGAACTGCTGCGCCACATCAAGCTTGACGACCAGATCGCCAGCATTCCGGTCATCGTGGTTTCGGCAGACGCCACGCCACAGAACATGGAGCGTGCGCTCACATTGGGCGCAAAGCACTATGTCACCAAGCCTTTGGACATCGCGGCCTTTCTGTTGCTCGTGGACCAAACCCTGGCCGGCGCAGGGTCGATGCCCTAGACATCAGTGTTTGCTCTGGTTTCGAGGCCGCTTTTCGTGCCCAGTGACGGCGGTTGCCAGCCCGAACAACACCACCATCAGCACTCAAACCCAGAGAGTGCTAATATTTTGGTCACTTCACTTCCCGACGGGAATCTAAAGTCGCATGAACACCTCAAGCTCCGCGATCCAAGTGCGTGACCCCTGGTCCCTGGTGCCCTCTTTGGGCAACCTGGACGCCTATGTGTCTGCCGTGAACCGCATGCCCATGTTGTCGCAAGGCGAAGAGACCGATCTGGCTCGGGCGCTGCGCGACCAGGGCGATGTGCAGGCTGCCGGTCGGCTGGTGCTTTCGCACCTGCGGCTGGTGGTGTCCATCTCGCGTCAGTACATGGGTTACGGCCTGCCCCAGGGAGACCTGATCCAGGAAGGCAACGTGGGTCTGATGAAGGCCGTGAAGCGCTTCGACTCCGAGCACGGCGTGCGCCTGGTCAGCTATGCCATGCACTGGATCAAGGCCGAGATTCACGAGTACATCCTGAAGAATTGGCGCATGGTCAAGGTGGCCACCACCAAGGCGCAGCGCAAGCTGTTCTTCAATCTGCGCTCGATGAAGCAGGGCATGAAGGGTGACGCGCTGGAGGCCGACACCCACCGCAACACTCTGACGCCGGCCGAGGTATTGATCGTGGCACGACAGCTGAATGTCAAGCCCGAAGAAGTGGTGGAGATGGAAACCCGGATGTCGGGTGGGGACGTGGCGCTGGAGCCGCAGACCGACGACAGCGAAGAGAGTTTCGCTCCCATCGCCTATCTGGCCGACGACACCACCGAGCCGACGCGGCGCATGGAAGCCGTGCACCGCGACTGGTTGGCCAGCGACGGCATCGGCGGAGCGTTGCTGACGCTGGACGACCGCAGCCGCCGCATCGTCGAAGAGCGATGGCTCAAGGTGAACGACGACAGCAGCGGCGGCATGACGCTGCACCAACTGGCAGCGGAGTACGGCGTCAGCGCCGAACGCATCCGCCAGATTGAAGCGGCGGCTATGAAGAAGATGCGCAAGGCGCTGGAAACCACCTGAGCTTCGACACGCTCGGGCGGCTGCGCTGGCACCGCACGGCGGCCCTTCGGGGCCGTTTTTCATGGCCGTTCTTCATGGCCGTTCTTCGTGACTGCTCTTCGTGACCGCTCTTCGTGGCCGCTTTCCTGCCCGAGCGCGTGTCAGGACTGGGCCAGCAGCAGCTTCAAGTCGTCGGCCAACGCCTGCGCGCCCACACCGTAGCGCGTGAACAGCCTGACCTTGCCCTTGGTGTCGAACACGTAGCTGCCAGCCGTGTGGTCCACGGTGTAGCTTTCAGGGGCAGGCCCTGGCACCTTGGCGTAGTACACCTTGAAGTGCTTGGCGGTGGCCTTGATCTCTTCGGGGGTGCCACGAAGTGCAACGAAGTCGGTTCCGAAAGTGCCGACGTAGGCCTTGAGCAGCGCCGCAGTGTCGCGTTCTGGATCGACGGTGACGAACACGCCCTGCACGCGTGCGCCGTCGGCACCCAACAGCTTGCGTGCTTCGGCCAACTCCAGCAGCGTCGCGGGGCACACGTCGGGGCACTGGGTAAAACCGAAGAACACCACCACCAGCTTGCCCTGGAAGTCGGCCAGGTGCCGGCGTTGCCCGTCGGCGTCGGGCAGATCGAAGTCCAGCGCGTAGTTGGCGCCGGTGATGTCGACCGCCTTGAAAGCGGCGGCCGGCAGCAGGCGTTCGCAGCCCGCCAGGGTGGCCAGCGCACCGAGGCCGAATGCGCCTGCCCAGGCGCGGGTCAGCCGGCGGCGAGAGACATCAGCCATGGGTTCAGGTAGTGGTCCAGCAGCAGCGCGGCAAACAACAGCGACAAATGCCAGATGGAGAATCGAAAAGTCTTGCGTGCCAGCGCGTCGCTGTAGTTGCGCCACAGCATCCAGGCGTAGGCCATGAAGCCCACACCCAGCACCCCGGCAGCCAGCAGGTAGATGTAGCCACTCATCTGGAACACAAACGGCAGCAAGGTGGCGGCAAACAGCACGATGGTGTACAGCAGCACCTGCAGCCGCGTGAATTCAGAGCCGTGCGTGATGGGGAGCATCGGCAGGCCGGCCTTGCGGTAGTCCTCGACCCGGTACAGCGCCAGCGCCCAGAAGTGAGGCGGCGTCCACAGGAAGATGATCAGGCAAAGAATCATCGCCTCATAGCCCACCTGGTTCGTCATCGCGGCCCATCCCAACACGGGTGGCATGGCGCCCGAAGCACCGCCGATGACGATGTTTTGCGGTGTCAGCGGCTTCAGCACCACGGTATAGATCACGGCATAGCCGATGAAGGTGGCAAAGGTCAGCCACATCGTCAGCGGGTTGACCCAGGCGTACAAGACCGCACTGCCCAGGCCACACAAAACGGCCGAAAAAACCAGGGTCTGGCTGTTGTTCAACTCGCCCTTGGCGTTCGGACGCCAGGCGGTGCGCGTCATGCGGCGGTCGATGTGCTGCTCGACCAGACAGTTGAAGGCCGCGGCCGCGCTGGCCACCAGCCAGATGCCGAACGTGGCTGCCGCGGCCAGACGCATATCGGGCAGGCCCGGCTGCGCCAACAGCATGCCGATGACGGCGCAAAACACGATGAGTTGCACCACGCGCGGTTTGGTCAGCGCGTAGTACTGGGCCCAGCGGGTGCCGGGCGGGCGGGGAGCGACAAGCGTCTGTGCCATGAACTGGGTGCTGATTCTAGGAGGCCAGGGCCACCTGCGCTGCAGGCGCTGCAGGCGCGCCGGCGCGCCTGCGGCCCTGCGCCAGCAGCAGGGCCAGCATGAGCACCAGGCCGGCAGCGCCGGCCGAGTGACCGAGCGCCGCCACCAGCGGCCAGCCGAGCACGACGTTGGACATGCCGCTCAGCACCTGGGCCAGCAACAGCGCGCCCAGCAGAGCACCCGAGCGCCGGTGCGCGCCCGGGCTGCGCCACAGCTGCCAGGCCAGCAGCGACAACACGGCCACGGCCACCAGTGCAAACAGCCGATGCGCCATGTGGATGGCCACCAGGGCCTCGAGTGTCAGCCCACGCCCGCCAGCGCCTTCGCCAAGGCCCCGCAGCAGCGTGAAGCCGTGGCCGAAGTCCATCGCCGGCCACCACTGCCCATTGCAGCTGGGAAAGCCCGTGCAGGCCAACACCGCATAGTTGGTGCTGACCCAGGCGCCCAACACGATCTGCAGTGCCAGCACCGCGCTGCCGGCCCACGCCAGGCGTCTCAACCCCGTATCAAGCAGTGGTGGATCACTCGAGCCCGTGCGCCCGAATGCGCGGTGCTGTGCCGCCAGCAACACCAGCAACACCAGCCCACCCACCAGATGCAGGCTGACCACGGCCGGGTACAGCTTGAGGGTGACGGTGTACTTGCCAAACAGCCCCTGCACCAGCACCCATGCCAGCGTGGCAGTAGGCCACCAGGGCGAAAACGGCAAGCCCCGACGGGAGCGCCAGGCGACCACCGCCATGACCAGGATCAACATGCCCACGGTCATCGCCAGGTAGCGGTGGATCATCTCGATCCAGGCCTTGCTCCAGGTCACGGGCCCGCCGGGCGCCGCGCTCTGGGCAGCCTCAATGTCGGCCCGCGCGCCCCAGGGGCTGACCTCGCCGTAACAACCCGGCCAATCGGGGCAGCCCAGCCCGGAGTCCGACAAGCGCGTGAAAGCACCGAAGACGATGAGGTCGAAAGTCAGAAAGAGCGTCAGTGCCGTCAGTGCCTGCAGCCGCCGGTGCAGCCCGTCGTAGGCGGCGCCCGTGCCCCCAGGCGGCGGCCTGCGCAGCCACACCCAGGCCAGCGGAAACAAGGCCAGCACCAACGCCAGCAACACCAGCCTGGCCAGCGGCGCGAGGTCGACCAGCGACTGCTCAGTCATCTTGCAGCTTTTCCAGAAGGCATCAGCGACCCGGCAAGTCCCAGGACGAAGCAGCTCGCAACAGGCGATCCAGGTCGCGCTTGGCACGGGCGGGGTCGGCGCCTGCTGGCAGGCGCATCATCCACTCGCCCATGGGGTCGACGACGTACAGGTGGTCATCCAGCTTTTGGCCCGGGGCTGGTGTCAGCCAGCGCGCCAGTTCAGCCGCATCGGCGCGCAGCACCGTCGTCGCTGGCGGTGCCTGCACGGCGCTCGCCAGCGCCGCCGGCAACGGGCCGCCGTCGATGACCAGCCACACCTTGTCGACGCGCTCGCGTTCCCGGCCCAGCATTTCCCGCAACTGGCGCTGCATGAACAGTTGCTTCTCGCAAGCTTCGCTGCATGAAGAAGGGCTCACCGCCACCAGCAGCCATTGCCCGCGCAAGCTGGCTGCGGGCACCACCGAGCCATCAAGCCGCTGCAGCTGCAGCGCTGGCAAGGCGCGCGTGGGCGCCATGAGCTCACCGTAGTTGCTGCGGCCTTCGGGCCTGATGACGAAGTACGTCAGATAGGACGCGATCACCGGCGCGGCACACACCAGCAAGACCAGCAGCATCTTGATGCGGCCATTGCGCGTGCGGCGGTGGCTGCCCGGCGCGCTGTCGGTCAGCTCTGGCGCATTGACGCCGTGCACGGTCAGGGAAACAGGTTCAGGCATGGTCATGGATTCAGGTCGTGCTGGTGCCCTGCGCAGCTTTCTGCGCGGCACGTTTTCGTCTTGGCTGCAGCACCTGCAGCCACAGCCACAGGCCGGCGCTGAGGGCGCTGAGAGAGAACCATTGAAAGGCGTAACCGTGGTTCTTGTCGACACCAAGAGAAGGCGGCGCCCACTGCCGCAGCAGCCCGTCGGCAGCACTGCCCTCGGCGTCTTCTTGCACGACGATCATGGGCCGCAAGGGCAACCCCGTTTCGCGTCCGAAGTCCACTACCGACAGATTCTGCCGGATGGCGCCAACGCCTGCGCCGTGGAATTCATACAGGCGTGATGGCGACAGGGCAATACGCCCCTGCACCCACTGCAGGCCTTCTGGCGCTGGCGGCGCCACGATGCGCAGACGGTCCAGCAGGTCGCGTGCGAACCAGCCTCTTTGCACCAGCACCGCGCTGCCATCCGTCAACTTCAGCGGCGTGACGGCATAGAAGCCGACGCGCCCGTTCATCTGCCGGTTTTCGAGGTAAATCGTGTGCTCCTGCAACCAGCGCCCCTGCAGCGCCACCACCCGGTGAACCTGTAGTGAGGCCTGCTCGCTCGTCGTGGCGAGCTCAGCCAGGGCCAGTGTTGGCCGCTGCCGCTGGTCGTTCAACGACTGCTGCAAAGCCGTCTTTTGCGCTGCACGGTCCAGTTGCCACAAACCCAGCCGCGCCGTGACCACGGACAGCAGCAACGCAGCGCCGAACACGATCCAGCGTTGCGCCTTCAAGAGCAGGCCTGCGGCCCCGCCTGCAGGCCGGGTGGTGCGCGCGGATAATCCTTCAGCATGAAAACCGTGATGGTGCTCCTGTTGTTAGCCGTGCTGGGTGCCTTGGCCAGCGCCGGTGTATTCATGTTGCGCAAGGGTGCGCGCTCTGGCAAAGACGGGGCCGAGGATCGCAGCCGACACATGGCGCGCGCGCTGGCACTGCGCGTCGCGCTGTCGGTGGCCTTGTTCCTGTTGATCCTGCTGAGTTGGTACATGGGTTGGGTGAAGCCCGCCGGCCTGCCGATGTCCAGCTGATTGACCGCGTGACCGGTCGACTGATTGACCCACATCGGCCTCGACCACCGAGCTTTGCGCGACGCTAAACAATGACGCCGCTCGAAGCGGCGTGATGACGGTGGGCCGACGAGCGAACTCGTTGCTGGCGGCCCAGCCCTACAGCCAATAGACCAGGAAATACAAACCCAGCCAGACCACGTCGACAAAGTGCCAGTACCACGCAGCGCCTTCAAAACCGAAGTGGCGCTCTGGCGTGAAGTGGCCTTTCATCAAGCGCAGGGTGATGAAGGTCAGCATCAACATGCCTACGAACACATGGAAGCCGTGAAACCCGGTGAGCAAGAAGAACGTGGAACCGAAGATGCCGGAGGTCAGCTTGAGATTCAGGTCACGGTAGGCATGGATGTACTCATAAGCCTGTACGCACACGAACGCGGCGCCGAGAAACACCGTGATCCACATCCAGGCGATGGTCTTGCCGCGCCGGCCCGCCAGCAGCGCGTGGTGGGCGATGGTGAGCGTGACACCCGAGGTCAGCAGCAACGCGGTGTTGATCGTCGGCAGCGGCCACGGCCCCATGATCGCAAACGGCTCCACGGTGCCGGCGGGTGAGGCGGTAATGCCACCGCCTGCACTTGGCCAGATCGATTTGAAGTCGGGCCACAGCACCTGATGGTCGAGGTTGCCAAGCATCGGAATGGCGTGTATGCGGGCCCAATAAAGCGCACCGAAGAACGCCGCAAAAAACATCACTTCACTGAAGATGAACCAGCTCATGCTCCAGCGGAAAGAGACGTCGATGCGGTCGGAATACAAGCCGCTTTCGCTCTCGCCGATGGCCTGCTGGAACCACTGGAAGAGCACTGTCAGCCAGACGACCATACCGGCGAGCAGCACATAGGCGCCCCAGCCTGCGCCGTTGATCCACTGCGCAGCACCCAGGATGACCAGGAAGAGGCCAAACGCGGCCAGCACCGGGTGGCGCGAAGGCGCTGGGATGAAGTAGTACGGGGTGGTGCCCGCGGGTGTACTGGCTGACATCTTGATCTCGCTCCTCGATGCGGAAGACTTGAAATGAATGAATGGGTGCCGGCGCGCGCCCGTCAGGTGGCCACGCCGCTGCTGACCACCCAGCGCACCAACAGCAGCACGGCACCCACGAACAGCGCCGCGGAAATCACGCCGGCGACGATGACGTGCACCGGGTTGAGCTTTTGCACGTCGCGCTCGTAGTCGGCCGCCCGCCGCACGCCGAAAAATGACCAGGCCACCGCCTTGAAGGTCTGCACCACCGACAGCGGGCGCTGTGTGGGTGACGGGCCGCCGCTCACGTGCCCTGCCTCGCAGGCGTGGAAGGTGTAGAAGGCAACGGTGCCGACACAGGCACTGTCTTCACGCCCACCGTACCCGCCGGGGCCGCAGGCACCTTGCCGCCCACTTCAAAGAAGGTGTACGACAGCGTGATGGTGTTCACGTCCTTCGGCAACTTGGGGTCGATGACGAAAACCACCGGCCACTGCTTGGATTCGCCAGCCTGCAGCGTGTACTCGTTGAAGCAGAAACATTCGAGCTTGTTGAAATGCGGGCTCGCCTGCCGCGGTGCGTAGCTGGGTATGGCCTGGGCGGCCATGGTGCGGTTCTGGATGTTCTTGAACTCGTACATCACCGTGGCCATTTCGCCCGGGTGCACCTGCAGCG
>Ga0209181_10010344_pt1 | contig 12136 bp, 9 predicted proteins | sample MAT05_FD_187208 | JGI IMG/M metagenome (GOLD analysis project Ga0209181, IMG submission 187208) | Freshwater microbial communities from Lake Fryxell liftoff mats and glacier meltwater in Antarctica - MAT-05 (SPAdes) (version 2) | ecosystem: Environmental > Aquatic > Freshwater > Ice > Liftoff... | reverse complement strand
ACAGTCTTTTAAGTTTTTTGTCGATGTTCATCTTTTTGAACTCAACTCGGAAATTCCCGGAGAATTTACACTCACTTGAAATGCACCCCGCTGAGACGCTAAGACGGCGGCTAAAGCCGTAAGGCGCTTCATCTACAGCCGCTGAAGCGGCGTAGCTTTCGCGGGCTAAAGCCCTATTTCTGTAATTCCATTTTAGCAGCCAGTTCATACTACAAACTGGCTGCTGTTTTGACTCTATATTTTTATTCACCTATAAAATAGACTCTCGATATATTGTTGGATGGTAAAAGTCACTATAGAGATGGATGTGCTGGTCTTATTCCAAACTTGTGTTTCGGTTCCATCAAGACTTTGGTCTTCCCCCGATAAAATAGAGTAACAGTTTCCCAAGTGAGTACAATTATTGACAGCATGGGAGCCTGAAAATGAGCAAAGGGTCACAGTTCGCAGCGGCTTTCAAGAACTGTTTTAAGTGCTAAAATGGAAACTTGGAGTTTCAATTTTCGTAACTGCTGAGGCTGAAAAACGGTCGATAATAAAGGGAGAAATGACCGTTGGCGGCAAATGGGCGGATATTCGGCGCGCGGACTTTCATGTTAATGAACGATTGACAAGCGCCTAATCCGCCCCTACATCCACGTTTCGAGGGGCATTTTCCTGTTTTTCTTCACGTCTTCATGCCTCTCTGTGTATTTTATTCTGTTTCTATACCTGAGTAGTCACTAAATATCAGTGAATCATAGATTTGATTATCCCCACCCCGTCTGACCTTCGGTCAGCGCCCCCTGCCAACGCTCAAATCTTTGAAATGACGGCGACACGGAGACGGGGATGAAACGAGGGGACAGGGCACACGCCTCGTCCCCCCGGTTGGATCGCCGCTACACCCCGTCGTAGGCATCCGTCGTCAGTTGCCACGAGGGCACCGCGTCGAAATCGAGATCATGGCGCATCCCCGCCCTGAAGCGATAGTAACCAGCGGCGGCGATCATGGCGGCATTGTCGGTACACAGTCTGAGCGGTGGGAAGCGCACGGGCAATTGGGTCTGTTTGACCATCGCCTCCCGCAGGGCGCTGTTGGCGCTGACGCCGCCCGCCAGCAAAATTTCGCGCACATGGTATTCCGCCGCCGCTCGTGCCGTCTTGGTGACCAGCGCATCGACCAGCGCCTTTTGAAAACTCGCCGCCACATCATTGATCGAAATGCCCGATCGCAAGGCGGGGGTGCGTTCCAATTTGCTGGCACCGCGCTTGCCAGAGCTTTGGGGCACGGTGGCTTCGCGCAGGGTCGCGGTCTTTAAGCCGGAAAAGCTGAAATCATAGCTGTCGTCCAGTTTGCTACGCGGGAAGTCGAAGGCGGTCGGGTTGCCTTTTGCCGCCGCGCGCTCGATACTCGGTCCGCCGGGGAAGGGCAAGCCCAGCATCCGCCCGACTTTATCGAACGCCTCCCCCGCCGCATCGTCTAAGGTGCCGCCCAAGCGTTCATAGATGCCATGATCGTGCATCAACAATAACTCGGTATGCCCGCCGCTGACGATCAGCACCAAGACGGGGAATTCAATCGGACGCTCTGGATCGGTCAACCACAAGGAATAGACATGCCCTTCAAGGTGGTTGATGCCCAGTAGGGGTTTGTCGAGCGCCAGCGCCAGCCCCTTTGCCGCGCTGACGCCCACCAGCAGCGAGCCGATCAAGCCGGGTCCGCGCGTCACGGCGATGGCGTCGATGTCGTTTAGGGTGATGCCCGCCTCGCTGATCGCCTGATCCATCACGACGCTGATCGCTTCGACATGGGCGCGCGATGCCAGTTCAGGATAGACGCCGCCATATTGGGCGTGTAAATCGACTTGTGAGGCGATCACGTTGGAGAGGATGCGCTGCCCGTCTTCGACGACTGCCGCCGCCGTCTCATCGCACGAGCTTTCAATACCGAAAATCAAGGTCATCAGGGTGTCTCCCATTGCCGATGCCTTGATCATAGTCGATACGGGGAGCATTTCAAGTTAGGGGTTAGGGAGTTGGGCAGTGGTGTGCCAGCTCCACCGCCGGTTGAAGCCCATGCTTGCTGAGACCCCCTAGCGTGCCACACTGCTGGCGGGTGGGGCGTAGATCAACACATACTCGCGGTCGGCGGGCAGGTTAAACGGGCTGTAGCGAATCGGTTCGGCATCAGGGAAATAGCGATAAATCAGGCGGATCGCCTCTTGCTCATCCGGCTCGATGAAAAAAGCATAGCCTTGACCACGCCGCAATTCGCGCAAGAAGCGGGGGGTCATCGCGCCGCTGGTGATCGTCAACAACGGACGATACCGTTCTTCCCGCAGCCCCCCATTGCGCGATAAATAGGCGGCGAAATGGCGGGCTACATTTGTATCATTCTTGGGGGTGCCGATGATGTACGGTTGGGTGTTGTCGGGCAAGCCGATCAGATTTTGCGCCGCGTCCAGTCCATCGCGATACGGTTTCGAGTCGCGCACTTGATGATCAAAGATATCGAGATGCGGACCAAAGTAGTAGGTGGTCTGGTAGATCGCGATCACTCCCGCCGCCGCAAAGGTGACCACCCACCCAAGCCGCCACAAGAAACGCGGACGCACCACTTCGGGATCATTGCCAGCGCGCGTGGGCGGCACGATGCCCGCAATAAAGGTCGGCAAATAGCGGATGCCGACCGCGATAGCGATTGCCAACGCCGGCAGCACCACAAAGAAGCGCGGCGAGGCGACGGTATCGCGCACAAGGCTCACCCCGACGCTGGTACCGACGATCCAGATGGGGATCACCACTGCTGGCTTGGGGAACCGCCACAAAATATAGAACCCACCAAACATGAGAAACGGCACGAGGAGGGTATTGACCAAGGCTTCTAAACCGCCGTAATAGACGCTGGTGTCGCTGGCGGCACCATACAGATACGCCGCCGACAAGATTTTGCCGGTATGGGTCAGGATTTCGTTGATGCTGATGCCGTCGGCGAAAAACGCATTCCAATACTCGGCACCTAGCCCCGACTCGCCCATGCGCCCAAATAGCGGATTGCCCAAGCCGATGATCGTGGTGTACACAGGTACGGCGATCAGCAAGGAGGTGATCACCATGATCAACACGCCCCGCCAACGCGCGTGCATGTTTCTGCCCAGCCACAACACAAACAACCAGGCGATAATCAGCGCCGGAAACAGCAAGCGCCCGCCTTCGTAAAAGTATTGGGTGTAGCCAAGGCTAATGCCGGCGAGTGCCCACTCGATACGGCGGTTGTTGCGCAGCGCCCGTGCCACAAACAGCACTGCCATCACGCCGAACAACGGATCGCCGATGGAGACGAGTCCGATCCGGCTGAAGTGCAAATGGGGCGGTAGGGTGGCAAGGACGAGCGCGGCGATCAGCCCCGTGCGGCGGTCGAACAATTCTTTGCCGACGCCATACGCCGCCAACACCGTCAGCGCCCCGATCACCCCACTGACGAAGCGTAGCCCCGTCCAGGTATGCCCAAAGACACTGACGGCTCCCGTTTGCCAATAGGGGAAGATGTTGGTGTAGGGCGATTGCCCGCTCATGACATGCAACAGCCCGATGTCTTGAGGTGCCCACAAAATGCGTTGCAGCCCATCGACCCAGTGGAGTTCATCGACCAAGTTGAGGTTGGTCACTTCTAAATTGACCACCCGCAAAAACAGCGCCAAGCCGGTGATGCCTGCCACCAACAAGACGGTGCCGATTTCGTCGCGGTTGGGGCGGAAGCGCAATCTGGGCAGCCCGCCAAAGCCATAGCCGATCAAGAGTGTGCCGACGAACAACATCAGGTGATGGACGCTGATGTGAATCTTTTGCAAAAAGGGGATGTCCAGAAAACTGGCGTTCGCCTCGTTGTGTACGAGCAAAATGGCGATGCCGATGATGACGACAAAGACCCACCCCCGACGGGGCGTGCTAAGCGGCACCCGTTCGGCATTGGGGAGCGCCGGTTGCCGAGTCGAAAACCACAGCGCCAGACCGAGCAGGATGACCCCGATAAGTAATTTTTGCCCGCCCTCCACCATGAATTGTTGACTATTGGCGGGATTGAGATCGACCTCCGCCGCGACCATGAAGCCAAACGCCGCGATCCCCAAAAGGGCGGCGATCAAGTTGCGGAAGGGTGTAAACGAGGTGGGAATTTTCGGCATGAGGTTAACGAGTCCTGAGATCAATTGTTGTAGATTGCGGCTGATAGTCACAAAACCGTTGCATGTGCCGATCACCCCAAAGAGCAACGAGCCGATGAGGGTGCCCCCAATCAGCAAGCTGATAACGATCAAAGCGCTGAAAATAATCGCATATACCCCCCAGTGCGCTAGGGGATGCTTTGAATTTCGGCGGATCGCCCAATTCACTCATAGCTATGCAGCCCTCCGCAGGGGGGTGTAGTTTCGGTTCGCGCGCCCTATTGTAAACCGGAGTGTCAAAGACGTAAAGCGACGAGGGTGCATTTCACAGGGCTTACGCATGAAATGGTAATCGATATTCGCAAAGGGTCATAAAAACACACAATGGGTTTGTCTTCAGTAGGGGCATGAACTATCATGCCCCTACATGCCCATCCTGACCCGTTATCATTCGTCTATTGTATTTATTCGTAAATACTCAGGTATAGAAACATAATAAAATAAATAGATAGGCATGAAGACGTGAAGAAAAACAGGAAAATATCCCTCGAAACGTGGATATAGGGATGGATTAGGCGCTTGTCAATCGTTCGTTAACATGAAAGTCAGCTTGCTTATTATCCACCCATTTGCCGCCAACGATCATTTCTCCCTTTATTAGTGACCGTTTTTCAGCCTGAGCAGTTACCCAAAGTGAAATGCACCCAAGCGACGAGATGAGCGTTTTGTTATTTAATGTTTCCGCGTTATAGTTTTTTTGACCATTCTTTTAGATGAAAGACGGCACGCATGGTAGCTATTCTCGTTTTTGATGTCAACGAAACCTTACTAGACTTAAAAGCCCTCGACCCTCATTTTGAGCGCATCTTCGGCGATAAAGCGGTACGGGGACTATGGTTTGGGCAATTTATTCAATCGGCGCTGGTCTCCATTGTCACCGACGCCTACAGCCCGTTTGGGCAGATCGGCATGGCAGCGCTCGACATGATCGCCCAACGGCGGGACGTGAGTTTGACGCCCGAAGATAAACAAGCCATCGGGAAAATGTTGTCGAGCCTGCCGCCCCACCCCGAAGTCCTCGCCAGCCTGACTCGTCTGCACGACGCGGGCATCAAGATCACCGCGCTCACCAATTCGACCTTGGCGGTGGTGCAAGCCCAACTCACCCACGCCGGACTCATCCACCTCTTCGATGGCGTGTTTTCCGCCGATGAGGTGCAGCGCCTCAAGCCCGCGCCGGAACCGTATAGGATGGTGGCAGAGCGCATGGGGGTGCCGATTCAAGAGTTGCGCTTGGTGGCAGCCCACGCTTGGGATATCGCCGGGGCGCTCCGTGCCGGTTGTAGCGCCGCGTTCATCGCCCGCCCCGGTGCCGTCCTTGACCCGCTCGCGCCCGCGCCCGATATCGTCGGCGCAGATTTGGCGGCAGTGGCGGATCAGATTTTGGCGTTGTGAGGACGCGATAGGTCATGCCGCTAGGCTTCGGCGCGCCGCATTTGCTCGTGCCATGATTGCGCATAGACGCCATCTTGCGCGATGAGTTCACTGTGCGTGCCGGACTCGATGATGGCGTTATCGCGCAGCAAATAAATCCGATCCGCCAGCATCGCCGTCGTAAAGCGGTGGGTGATCATGACCAGCGTGCGCCCGCGTGCGTGGTCGCCCACCCGCGCCAACCAATCGTTCTCCGCCCACGAGTCCATCGCGCTGGTCGGCTCATCAAGGATGATCAGCGGGGCAGTGCGCACGAACGCCCGCGCCAATGCCACCCGTTGCCATTGCCCTACCGATAATTCTTCGCCGCCGAACCATTTGCCCAAAATCGTCTCCACCCCTTGGGGCAGTTTGGCGATCACGCTGGCGGCGGCGGCGGACTCGGCGGCGGCGTTGATGGCGTCGTCGTCGTCCATCAGCGGCAGTTGCCCGACGCCGATATTGTGGCGCACGGTGTCGTTATAACGATGGGGCGTTTGAAACAACATCGTGATCGCCCGTCGCAATTCGTTGAGCGGCAGATCGCGCAGATCGACGCCATCCCACAAGATGCGCCCCTCATCGGGGTCATAAAAGCGGCATAACAGCTTCACGAGGGTGGTCTTGCCCTGCCCGTTTTCGCCCACCAGCGCGGTGATTTGCCCGGCGGGGATGGTCAGTGAAAAATTGTGCAATGCCGACCGTGTGCTGCCCGGATAGGTGAAGGTGATGTTCTGAATCTCGAGGGCGCGGGTCAGTTTTAGAGTCGCGGGGGCGTCGTCTTGGACTTCGGTTTCGGGCAAGAACGGCGGCAGGTCAAAGAAGGCGAACAAATCTGACAAGAACAAGAGGTTCTGATAAATTTCGCCCGCGCTGCTCATCAACGAGCTGAACAACCCCTGCCCCTGCCGAAAAATCTGATAGAACGCCGCGAGATCGCCCAGCGACGCCGCGCCCGTCACCGCGCGCGCGCCCATCCAGACCAGCGCCCCCGCCACCAGCACCATGCCGATGCTGGTTGCCGCCAAGTCCGTGAAAATCTTCCCGCGCGATAAGCTCAAGCGTTCCGCTCGCAACTGATCGCGCAAGTCGCGGTAGGTGGCGCGATAATGACGAGACAAGGCGAACAAGCGTACCTCTTGCGCTGAATTTTGATCGGTCAAGAGGGTATCGAGATAGTTCGCTTTGCGTTCCGAGACCGACACGCGCAAACGCCATGTGTTAAAACGGCGGCTGTAGCGTACCACCGACCACAACGCCGGAATGCCCCCCACCAGCAGCACCACCGGCAACAGGGGCGAATAGCTCACCAGCAAGCCGATCATGCCCGTTAACGACAAACCGGTCCGCAGCAGCAAGCCGAAGTTTTCCAGCAAGCTGAGCGGGCGCTGACGGGCATCCATGCGCACACGGTGGAGCAAGTCATAATAGCTGGTCGTCTCGAAGTAGCGCAGATCGAGCGCCGTCGCCTTTTCTTGGATCGCCAGCGCAATGTGATCGCGCACCCGTTCACCCTGCGCTGTGCGCACAAAACTGAAGAGGCTGCCGATCAACTCATCGGCGACTTGCACCCCCGCCACCAGCGCGAAGGCGATCACGGTCGTGCGTACCGCCTCGGGCGCGTAGCTGGTTTCGATCAAACTGACGATGCTGTTCACGGCGTCGCGCGTCAGCAAGATCGTGATCACGGGGATGAAGCTTTGCACGATCAGCAGCAAAAACCATACCACCATGATCCCGTGCGATGCCGCCCACACCATCGACAAGGCGCGCGGGATATACGGCAGTTGCGCCCGCATTGCCCCCCACGAAAAATCGCGCCGCAGGTTACGGTCGCCTCTCATGGCTGCGTCTCCGGCGTGATCGGGGTGTTGCGCTGTTTCCACAACTTGACCGCGTGCAGGGCGTTCATCCGATACCGTTGGCGCACCGTGCGCAGATCTTCACCTTTGGGGACTTGGGCGAGGCGCGCTACGTCCACCCAGTCACACGATTCTGTGAGGAGCGGGGATTCGGCGGGTGCAGTTTCAGCCGCCGCCGCCCGCGATTCGGCACTGCGGGCAAAAAGCGCTGTATCCTCTTTGATCGAATCCCACACAAAACTTTCGCCCAACACGCGCGCCATCGTGTGGCGATAGAGCGCCCGCCCGTTGCCGTTTTGCAGATGCACGGTATTGGGCAGGCTGAAAGTAAATTCGAGAATACGGCGGTCAGTCAGCGGATACACATACGTGATCCCGTGATGCGCCCCCGACCATGCCCATGATTCCATACGGCTGGTGATGTGCCCATGCTCAAACAAGCGGCGTTGATTGCGCTGCCCGCCCGCCACCGTGCGCAACGGATAGGGCATGCGCCCGATCTGAGCGCGCATTCGATCATGAAACGCCGCGGCGATCAGCGGCGTGGCGCTGGTATCGCGCAGAAAAGCGTAATAGAGGACATCGGGCAGGTTGCCTAGCACCCACATTGACCACACTTTGCCGAGCGCCGCCCGCGCTTTTTTCGGGTCGCGCAGGGCAGCGCTCCCGCCTAGCCATTTTGCCAGCGCCTGCCATTCGCCCGCCAACAACCAATCCCACGCGATGCCGCGCGCGTTAAAGCTGATCCCTTCGTCGCCCCCCCAGCCCGAAAACAGCACCTTGACGCCTTGATCGGCGGCGTGCTGTTGAACTTTCCATTCGATTTGCACGGTATTGACGGGATACACGCGGTGGTCAAGATCGCTGGACAAGGCGGGACGGTCGCCATAGGAACGGTCGCCCGCCGCGCCATTATAAAACAAGCGCAGCCCCTCGCGCGTTGCTACTGCTTCGGTGCGGCGATGTTCGGTTTTGTCGATGTCGGTCTCGGCGGTGGGCGGCGGCGACCACGAGTAAGCGGGCACATGCGTGATCCCCTGCGCCCGCAATTGCCGCGCCACCAGCGCCGCAATCGAACTGGAATCGACGCCGCCGGACAGATGCACCCCGACTTGCCCGATCACGCCTTCAGACAAGCGTAAGCGATCCGCGACGGCGCGTTCCACCAGCGGATAGAGCGCCTCGGCAACCTCATCCAGCGACGCCAGTTTCAAGCGAGGGCGCGGGGCGAAATCGAAATAACGCCGTTCGCGGATCGCCTCCGCCGTCGCCGTCAGATGATGCCCAAACGGCAGTTTGGTGACATCGACAAAGTAGGTGGTGCGTGGCGGGGCATAATTCATGTCTTGGCTGAGGAGCAAGCGCGCGATTTCGACCTCATCCACGCGCGCCGCCACCCCCGGCATCGCGAGCAAGGTGGGCAAGGTGCTGGCAAAGGCGAACAAGGTCGGCGTCTGATAGGTGTAGAATGGGCGCGCCCCGATGGGATCGCGCGCGCAGTACAACTGGCGCGCCTCGGCATCCCACAAGGCGAAGGCGAAATCGCCCACCAAGTGATCGGCACACTCCACACCATACTTGGCGTAGGTCATGATGATCAGCGCGGCGTCCGAGATCGTGGCGTGCAGTACCGACGGCACGCTTAATTTTTCGCATAGTTCGGCGCGGTTATCCAGTCGAGCGTCGGCGGTGATGGTGATCTGATCGCGGGTGATCGGTTGACGGGTGAGCGCATCTTGGGGGGTGATGATCGTGCCATCGTGGGTAAATGTGATCGCGCCTTCCGGCGGCGCATCTCGTCGATGAAAAAGTCCTGAAATAATCGCCATGCTGCCTCGTTAGGGTGTGTGATTAGGGGGTGTTGTCGTCGTGGTAAAGTTCGCCACCATCGTAAAACCGCGCCGCGCCCCGTTGCCCGTCAAGACCACGCCGCAACTTTGCGTCCAAGCGTGCGCTGTTAAGTCCTGTTGACGCAATGACGCCCCCAAATACACGGTTATGGGGATGCGCCGCCGCCCCAACAGCACCCGCGCCGCCAATGCTTGCGGCAGACAGTCCGACCGAAACGGCACTCGTCCGGCGATCAACCGGATCGCCCACCCCACGCGGCGCACGGTGTCGGACTGCGCGGCGTCATCGCGCCGATCGGCGGCGATGCCCTGCACCCCTAGCCACGCGGCGTAGGTTTTCATGGGTAGCAGCGCCAGCGCCGCGCCTAAGACGAGCGCCGCCCCTGCCTCGATCAGCAAGGCGCGCTCGCTCGCTGGCAGGGTGGCAAAGGAGTGGAGTTTACGCCGGATCATGAACAATCAAGAGGTCTTCTTTGGCGAGGCGCGTCAAAAAAGTGAGGGTCTCGGTTTGACAAGTCTCGGCGTCAATGTCAAATTCGGTCAGCAATTGATCGCATACGGCTTGCACCCCCGTCGGCTGTTCGATGAGCGCCCAAATGCGCCCGCCGACGACATGGGTGCCATAATATTTGTTGGTGCGAATGCTGAGCATGACCAGATCGCCGTTGACCTCGGTGAAGAGCAAATCGGGCGACCGTTGAATGATGGTTGTGAAATCGACTGTGCTAGTAGACAAGTTCGCCCTCCTCGGTGAGATAGCCGTATTTTAGCATGACTTCGCGATGATCGCGCATGAGGCGTTCCGCCAGTTCTGGCGACAGTTTCTCGCGCCACGACCCGATCTTGCCCTTGCGAAAAAACATTTTCGACAGGGGCATTTTTTCACGAAAGCCCTTTTCTTGTTCTTGTTTTTGCAGTTCCTCGAATGCCGAAAAGCGGATCGCCTTGTCGATGCGTGCCGCGTCGGTCACGTCGCCCCCGATGAAGCGGATCACGCCTGTGAACGCGGTCAGCGGGTCGGCGATCATGTCCTCATAGCGGATCAAATGGGTCGGAAAGGTCGTCACGTTCATCCATGAGTTGATGTGTTCGCTCCATGTCAGCAGCAGTTGATGGACTTGATTCGCCAGCCCCCCGCGCCCCTTCGCCAAGGTGTGATTCGGCATCGCCATGAACTCGACCGACCGTTCGACCGTGCTGTGATTGTGATTGGCATACGACACCGCCACATCGAGCGGGTTGCGTAGGATGTAGATCGCGCCGGCGGTGATGTCGGGCGGGAACAAAGCTTGCCCATCGGGCAGAAACGTATAGGCATCGTGAATCTTGCAGTAGCGTTCTTCACGCCCCTGCTTTTCGAGGTCATGCGCATAATAGCGGTAGATCGCCGGACGTAAGCGGTCGATCTCATCCGCTGTCAAATCACCCGAATCCACGCCCGAATACTCGTCGAAGATGTGGCGCGAGCTGGCAATCGGGGTCTCTTCCAGTTCATTGATGTCGGCGGGGGCGTCGCCATTGCGCCAATAATTGGTCAAAAAGACGCGCGTCCAGGTATTGCCAGATTTGGGATAACTTGCCAACCATGTGATTTTCGCCATGAGCGCCTCGTTACGATAGCACGGGAGCGGCGGCGAAATCAGCTTCGAGCAGCGTCATCAGTTCATCCAGCAAAAACGGATGATGCGGGCGTTTGATGATGCTCAGTTGGGCACCACTGGCGAGCGCCGTTAATGCGCCAAAGTGGGCGCTGTCGGCTCCCATCTGCTCCATGATGCGGCGGCGATACACCTGATTGCGCAGTGCCCGCACCTTCATCATGCCGCTGACCGGCTTCACCTCCAGTTGGGCTTCGTTGTTGGGCTGCAACAGATAGATCGAGAAGATGCGCAGCGGCTCCGCCCGAAAGCTGTCGGCAACGGGCAGCGCGAATTTTTCGAGTTCGGGGCGCACCCGTTGTAAGCCCTCCGCCGCCGTCGCCAACTTCTCAAGCGATTGTGCCCACAATTTCATCTGTGGAAACGCCGGTGCCGCCATCGGCACATTGCCCGCGCCGGCAAAGACGACCGTGATATCATCGGCGAGCAAACGGTAGCCGCGTTGGGTGAGTGCCGCCGCCGTCGTCGATTTGCCCGCGCCGCTCACGCCCGTGAACAACGCCGCCCCCGCCGGGGTTTCGACGGCGCTGGCGTGCAGCGGCAGCATTCCGCGTTGGTGCAACAAGGCACCCAATGCCGAGCCAAGCAGGAATAATTGCACCGACTCGGCATCCGCGCCGGACAGCACCTCAATCGTGATCGCCCGTCCGTCATGGACGTGATAGCGCGCGACCTCCGGCACCGTCAGCAAAAAATCACGCGGGGCGATCTGATAGAGCACGCCGTCGCTGGTGGCGTCGGTCAGCGTGTCGGGCGTGGCACCGAAACGAATGCTGATGGTAGACGATTCGTCCGCGGGGGATGGCTCCGTTTGCGGTTGCGCCCATAACCCCCGAATCGGCTCCTCCGAGGTCACATGCAAGCCGTAAAGATTATAAAAATACATACATGTTCTTCCTCAATGGGGCGGCTATGATGGCAAAATTGACTCCCGTCATCACGAGACGAGGCGCACGGACTCTTGTGCCGACAAAAACGCGCTGTCTGGTAGGGACGGGCAAGGGATTCTGTTGAAAAAGTCGGACACCCCGTTGAAAAACATGGGCAACCACATTGGGTTGCCCCTACGAGACCCGCTGTTGTAGGGGCGACCCAATGGGGTCGCCCGCCGATTCAAACCCTTTTTCAACACAATCCAAGGCACACCC
>Ga0209181_10010343_pt1 | contig 12136 bp, 6 predicted proteins | sample MAT05_FD_187208 | JGI IMG/M metagenome (GOLD analysis project Ga0209181, IMG submission 187208) | Freshwater microbial communities from Lake Fryxell liftoff mats and glacier meltwater in Antarctica - MAT-05 (SPAdes) (version 2) | ecosystem: Environmental > Aquatic > Freshwater > Ice > Liftoff... | reverse complement strand
GCAAAGTTTCAAAAGACAAACTGGACGATAAGGAACAGTTTGATGCGGAGTTTGAAGATATGTTTGAACAACGCACCCAAGCCGAGAAAGAAGAAATTCAACGCAGATATGGTTCGTTTATCGCATACTTAGAATCCAAAGAACGTATTGCTGTAATTGCCAAAGACATCATTGAACACTACTATATTGATATTTTGGTTAACGGATTTAAAGCACAAGTAGTCGCTTCCAGCATAGTGGCAGCTGTTCGTTACAAATACGAATTGGAATTTGCCATAAAAACCAAAATTGCTGAGCTGAAAGCGTTACCCGATGAAGAAAGAGACGATGAACGAATAAAGCAATTGGAGTTTTTAAAAGTAGCTGCCGTTGTTTCAGGTATTCAAAATGAGGCATCTTATATCCGTAAAGCAAGAAATGAAGCGTATGAATCGGATGCAAAAAACAGTTTCAAAAAAGATTTCGATTACGAAAAACCCGAATCCGGCATTGGAATCATTTGCGTTTGCGACCGATTATTGACTGGTTTTGATGCTCCTATTGAGCAGGTAATGTATTTAGACAAGAGTTTACGAGAGCATGATTTGTTTCAGGCAATTACCCGGGTAAACAGAACTAAAAGAGGCAAATCATTTGGTTTGATAGTGGATTATTTTGGAGTTACTAAACATTTAGCGGATGCACTGGCCATTTATACCGACAAAGACAAAAGCAACTTGAATGATTTCTTGGAGGTGTTTCGAGACATCAACAAAGAAATCCCCATTCTTGAAGCCCGCTACAAAAGACTTGTCGATTTATTTGGCGATAATGACCTAAAAGAAATTGATAATTTTCTGCAACAGAAATTTAACGATGCAAACAAGGAGTTCGAGTTTGCAGAAGAATGTATTGAAAAAGCCAAGAATGTAAAATTTAGAGCAGAACTGCTTACCTATTCCAAAAGTTTCTTCGATAGTTTAGATTTGCTTTTCAATGTATCAGCAGGAACAGCCTATTGGATTCCTGCAAAGCGTTTGGGTTATTTACTTTGGAGAATAAAAGACCGCTACAAAGACGAAACAATGGATTTGAAATGGGCTTCCGAAAAAGTCCGCAAACTAATAGATAAGCATTTGCTTTCGTTGGGTATTGATACGAAAGTTCAACAGGTTTCTATTCTGTCAAATGAGTTTAAAAGCAAAGTTGATACTCTAAACAAAACGCCAAAATCAAAAGCATCGGAAATGGAACATGCCATTCGTTGGCACATAAAAGTAAACCTGGACAAAGACCCAACACTTTACAATCGTTTCAAAGATCGGTTGGAAACAATATTGAATGCTTACAAAGAAAACTGGGAAGAAATAGTAAAACAGTTAGGGGAGTTAAGGGATGAAATGGCTTCGGGCAGAAAAGAAGAAACAGAAGGAATCTCGATTGTTGAAGCACCGTTTTTTGATTACCTAAAAAGCAATTTGACACCCGAAAACGAAGCTAATATTGAGAAAGCAAAAGAGCTAACTCATACCTTGATGGTGATGCTTAAAGAAACTGCAAACATTACAAATTTCTGGACTGACAAAGCATCGGAAAGAAAACGCATCAGCGGTTTATTGGAAGATGAAATTTACTATTCAAGAATTGACGGACTTTCAACTAAAGCAGCAGAATTAACAACGGAGTTAATGAAACTGGCTAAAAACAGAGAAGCTGATTTAAGATGAAGTTAGAAGGAATTGATATAGCCGTTGAGAAAACCGACAGACGAAAAACGGTGAGTATCTTTATTGAACGTGATGGTTCGGTAAGAGTGCTTGCACCCTTAACAGCCACTGATGAAACAATAGAAAACGCTGTAAGGGCAAAGGAATATCAGATATACACTAAACTAGCTAAATGGAAAGAACTCAATCAAGGAAAAGTAAAACGTGAATTTGTAAACGGCCAATCGTTTCTCTATTTCGGTAGAAACTATCGTTTGGCAACTGTAGAAAATCAAGCAGTTCCATTGCGTTTAAGTGGTGGCAACCTCCAGTTTGACAAAAAGTATCTGAGCAAAGCAGAGAAAATATTTAAGGACTTTTATAAAGAGAAAGCAGAGCAGAAAATAGCAGAACGATTAAAGCTGATTCAAGATAAATTTGAACTCAAGCCGACATCAGTAAAAGTTTCAGAATTGCAAAACCGCTGGGCTTCATGGACACCAAAGAACGGATTGAACTTTCATTGGAAATGTGCAATGGCTCCCGTTCCTGTGTTGGACTACATCATCACGCATGAGATGGTACATTTAAAATTTCCGAATCATTCACCAGAATTTTGGAATGAGTTGGACAAGAAAATGCCAAACTATAGGGAGCATGAAAATTGGCTAAAACAAAACGGAGTAAAAATGTCGCTATGAGAAAAATCCATCGCACAGGTGTAAGCACATTTGCAAGCCGCACAAGCCCAAGCTCAGACCAAAGCTTGCAAAAGAGCTTCCACCTTTCCCACCCAGACAAAATTGAATTAAAAAAAATCTCATCCCCTTCTGAAAATAAAAAATACGCAACCGCACAACCCAATGACAGACAAAAATCAGTTGCAATGCAGACACCAAAACCGTTGACAGTAAAGCGTTTCAACTACTCGGTGGACAGAAGGCCAGCTTGTAACAGGCGTCTGGCAAAAGTGGCGGCTCAGTGCTCCGCAGACACATTTGTGGTTAATCAAACATTGGTTCTCCGCATTAACATTTGTGGTGTAAATCCGCACTTCTTTTAGCTCCAAAACGTTATAAGAAACCCTATGACGTGCTACATGAACAGACACCGCAAACATAACAGGACAGCGACAAAAGCCTACCCACATTTTGCCACATTTGTATTTTTGCAACCGCAAATGGCAACGCCAAAAAATACAAAAGAGCCAAAATTCTCCAACCGCACACTAGACAAAACAAGCACTCCGCCAATTTGGATTGTAGTTTATTTATATTTTATGACCTTAATTAATTTTGACCCACCTTAAATTTTCATTAATAAACTAACAAATCCAAAATTATTTAATAATTTTAACCAACATTAAAACATAAAAAAATGAAAAAAACATTCAAATTATTGCTTGGACTTGTGATTTTCAGTCCATTGTTTTCGATTGCTCAGGAATTTCAATTTTACCAGGGTAAAGTTCGAATTATTGTTAATGACCCATCAATTATACCAAAAGGTCAAATAGCATCTACGAGTATATTATTTACTCAAATATTGTCAGAATATAATATAACGGAAATAACCCAACCCGTTGCATTTGCAAAAACACCACAGTTGAAAAATCTTTATGAACTTTCAACATCACTTAGTGAAGACTCACTATTAAATTCACTAACAAGAATAAACTTAAATAATTCGTTGTTTTCATCAATTGAAAAATGTCCAATACCTCAACCAATTTCTGACCCAGCAGATTATATGTGGTGGTTAACAGTTAATGACCCAAATAATGATGGGCTCTGGCCGTTACAAAAAATACAAGCTCCTTTAGCGTGGGATATTACAAAAGGCGATACATTAGTTAAAGTTGCTCTTACTGATAACGGAATAGACCCTTTACATCCTGATTTAGTTGGAAAAATATTTCCACCATATAATTTTTTTAATGGCACTCCTTTTTCTCCTCAATCACATGGGACTTCAGTAGCTACAATTTTAGCAGGAGAAACTGTAGATTCTGGTCAAGTTGCAAATGGTCAAATGGCTTCAATTGGCTACAATACAAGAATTATGTTTTCTGCTTGGAGTAATGACGCTTGCCTTTATGCAAGCACTGTTTTGGGTGCAAATATTATTTCATTAAGTTGGTTCAACAGCTGCAACCCTTCGCAACAAGCACTATTATATGAGCAAGAAATTTTGAATAATGGAACAACTATCATTAGAGCAGCAGGAAATGGGAATATGCACTGTCAAGGTTCTAGATTATATCCATTTTCTGGTTTGGAGGATTCAAGAACAATAGTCGTTAGCAGCGTTGGTAAAGATGATAAACATGTTAACACCCAATCTTGTTCAGGAAATAGCACAAACAGCCACTATCAACAGGTTGATTTGTGCGGCCCTGGTTATAACATAATGGGCGGTACAGAAACAAATAATGGTCAAAACACATGGCCATATTATGGTTGTTGGGGTGGTACTTCTCAGAGCACACCTTTTGTATCTGGAACTGCGGCTTTAATGTATTCTGTAAACTCATGTTTAAATTCAAACTGGACACAAGATATATTGAAAAACACAACTGACCCAATTGCTGATGCCCAAAATTTCCCTGGTGTTGTCGGCACTGGTCGCCTTAATGCCTACAAAGCAGTTAAAGCAGCGCAAGGAGCATACAGCCCAAATTTAGATTTATACATAAAAGATAGACCTGAAGACTTTGGTTATTCTGGTAGTTATGTTTGGGGGTGGTGGTTCGATAAAAGCCCAGATATTTGGGTTAGAAACCAACCTGATGGGCTTACAAATCAAATAAATCAAGAACCAGAATATAGTTCATCACAACCTGTTTATGTATATGTAAGAGTTTGGAATAAAAGTTGCGATTCAAGCTATGCAGCAGGTAATTTATCTTTATACTGGTCAAAAGCTTCAAGTTCTTCATCTTGGCCTCAAAACTGGGACGGAACTCAACCTAATATAGGTGGTCAAATTGGTTCAACTACAATTCCAAATTTAGGCCCAGGAGAAAGTACAATTCTAGAATTTCAATGGAATATTCTTAATCCCTATGTTAACCAAAATTGGGCATCTTGCTTGTTAGCAAGAATAGAAAACATCTCAAATGACCCAATAACAATTTACCCAAATCAACTTGAATATGATGTTTACAATAACAATAATGTTGCATTAAGAAATGTAGCTGTCATTGATATTCAGCCAGGATTGGCATTACCTAACATAGGTGGTAAAAAATATCCTCATGGTAGATTTATGTATATTGGAAATGTTCACGACTCATTAGAAAGACATGACATAACTTTTGAAATTCCTGAGGAAATTGAATCTTCATCATTAATTGAAGAAGCCGAAGTAACAATTACTACTGATATCCAAGGGTGGGAAATATTAAACCAAGCAATTACAAACAATTCAAATGTTAGAAAAATTGGTGAAAATTCTTTTATGATTAAAAGTAGGAAAGTCGTATTAAAAAATATTGCATTTCCTGCAAATACTAGAATTCCAATTTATATCGGGTTTAGTTTTCTAATAGACAAAATAACAAATGCAGAAATTTATCATTACAGGGTTTCTCAAAAAATTAGTTCGTCCGATGACCACATTACAGGTGCTGAACATTTTGAAATTCGCAAATCACCAAGATATACTTTTTACGCATATGCAGGTATTGACAAAGAAATTCGCAAACACGAAACTACATCTATTAACGCTGCTGATATTTCTGAGCAAGTTATTTACAATTGGTATGACCCAGAAGGAAATCTAATTCAGTCAGAAAAAAATACAAATGTTTCTCCAGAAATTACAACCAAATACAAATTGGAAGTAATTGCCAATACGGATGGGTTTAAGGATTATGATGAAGTTACAATTGTTGTAAAAGACTATTGGATTGAATCAATTTCGCCAAATCCTGCTGATAACCATGCTTCAATAAATTATAAAATTGAAAATGCATCTAGTGCATACTTAATGATTATGAATGATTTTGGAACAATTCATAATAATTATATATTACCATTAAACAGCACTTTACATAATATTGATGTTTCAAATTATGTACCGGGTGCTTATAATGTAATTTTAATTGTAAATGGCATTGCAGTTGATTCAAAAAACCTAATTATTTTTTAATTTAAACCTTAAAAACCTTTGCGGAAAACGCAAAGGTTTTTTTAATACCTCACATGATGAAAAAAGTCATATTTACGATATTGCTCTTCATTAGCTTTTTAAATTCAAATGCACAATTCACAGCAAACGCTGGAATAGATATACATAGTTGTGATATGGACACCAATGCAAATTCAGTTTCAATTGGAGGAGTTCCGACCGCTTCAAACGGAATTCCACCATATACATACGAATGGTCCATAGTACCTATTGAACTAGGTTTCCCAGGCTCTGGGCTATTTTTTCATGCTTCTAATATTCTTAATGATTCGACAATTTCTAACCCTGTTATTATAGAACGCAATGTTGCTTCAACAGTAGTTTTGTTTTTGAAAATTACTGATGCAACAGGTTTTACAGCTTATGATACATGTAAAGTTTCCTTTTCAAATTTTATGGAACATTTAATGTGGTATAGTTGGGTAATTAATTCTGGTGATTCTGCTTTTATTGATGTAGGCTCAAATGTAGGCGGAGGTGTTGGGTCTTTAACATATCTATGGCAGCCATCAAATAGTCTAAATGATAGTACTATTGAATCAGACTTTTGGGCTAAACCTTTTAATTCAACGAATTACTATGTGACAGTAACTGATTCGATGGGTTGTCAGAGAACAGGTGCACCCTTTTGTTTTGTAAATGTTAACCCTTTAAGTGTTGATGGAATTGAATCAAATACTTTTTTTAACGTTTTTCCTAATCCAGTTAACAATTTATTAAGTATAAATTATTCTTCAACCGCTGACAATAAGATTGAAATAATCAATTCGCAAGGACAAATAATTAAGGAATTATCGAATCAAAAAACAACTGGCAACTATACAATCACAGTTGATACAAAACAATTTGCAAAAGGTATTTACTTTATAAAGATTTCAGGGGGTGGCAACACAAAACAGACAAGAATCATAATTTATTAATTCTCTTATTCAGTATAACAACTATGACAAAGCAACCTACTATATTGCCAAAAGCATTTTTGACCTTTCGTCAATTCAATGCCAAATTCCCTGCCCAAATTGCAAGCACATTTTATTTTTCCCTGCCACACATGCAAACGCCACAAAAAATAAAAAGAGCTTGCAATCCATCGCACGGGCTCAGTGCAGACATCGTGCAAAATATAACACCTTTGTGCATCGACCAGAGAAGAAGGGCTTCTTATAACAGCACCTACCCAAAAGGCGGGGTTTCGTGTTCCAAAGACAGTTTTGCGGTTAATGGAAGTTCAGTTTTTCAAATCAAGTTTTGTAGTAAAAGTCTCGCCCTTCGGGTAGCTGCAAACCGTTATCAGCAACCCTTACAACCCGACCGTTCGACAATTAAACGACAGAAATAAACTGAACGACAATGCAAATTTCGGCAAAGCCGTTTGGCTATCCCTTCGCAAAATTAAAAGAGCTGCAAGCCGACACACAAGCCAATGCTTTTGCAGCACATTTAATTTTGCCCAACCGCACCACATTTTTAAAGGTATTGTAATCAATATATAATTTATTACTGTATATTTACATCATTGAAAAAAACCATTTCCATATTACTATTAGCAATTTACTTGTTTTCAGCTACACAACTTAGTGAGTTGCTTAAACTGCCTTTACTTGTGGAGCATTATATGGAACACAAACAAGAAAATAAAGACCTTTCATTTATAGGATTTTTAGAAATACATTATGCACAGGGAAGCCCTAAAGATGCAGATTATGACAAGGATATGAAATTGCCTTTTAAAACCATTGCTAATTCTAGTTTTACTTCAATATATTTATTTACTCCAACACCTGACAAACAAAATCTAATTATTTGTTTAAAAAATAATAAAGAGCATTTTTCAGATTATTCTTTTACATTTTCTTCTGCATTTCTTTCTTCAATTTGGCAACCGCCAAAGTCTTGTTAATTATTTTTTGAGTTTTTGAATTATTGCAGACACTTTTGCTTGCATTAACTCTATTTACAATTTTTCAAATAATTATTAATTAACAAGATAATATAATGCTTACTAAAATAATAGAGTTTTCCGTAAGGAATAAACTCATCGTTGGGCTATTTATAGTTGCCCTTATTGGTTATGGAACCTACCAAGCCACAAAATTACCTATTGATGCTGTTCCAGATATTACTAATAATCAAGTACAGGTTATCACTATTGCACCATCTTTTGGAGCTACCGATATTGAACGCTTAGTAACTTTTCCAATAGAACAAGCCAACAGCAATATTTCGGGAATGAAAGAAATCCGAAGTTTTTCGAGATTTGGTTTGTCGTTGGTTACTATCGTTTTTGACGATGAAACGGATGTGTATTGGGCTAGACAACAAGTAGCTGAAAGATTGCAGCAAGTACAATCGCAAATACCAGCAGGAATTGGAACACCCGCACTAGGGCCTGTTTCTACAGGCTTAGGCGAAATTTATCAATATGTAGTAAAACCCAAAAAAGGTTACGAACATAAATTTGATGCTACAGAATTACGAACCATACAAGATTGGATTGTACGAAGGCAATTATTAGGCGTAAAAGGTGTAGCCGAAGTTAGCAGTTTTGGTGGTAAATTAAAGCAATATGAAATTGCCATAAACCCCAATAAACTCAATGCTTATGGCATTACCATCAATGATGTTTTTACAGCCGTAGAAAACAACAACCAAAATACAGGTGGGGCTTACATAGAAAAAGAGGCTACGGTTTTATACATCCGTAGCGAAGGATTAATTAGAAATGTTACTGATATTGAAAACATAACCATCGCCAATAAAAATAATACAACACCATTATTTATAAGAGATGTAGCGGAAGTGAAAATTGGTTTTGCTACCCGTTATGGTGCTATGTGTTACAACGATGAAGGAGAAGTGAGTGGTGCTGTAGTGATGATGTTAAAAGGAGCAAACAGCAGTGATGTAATTAAAAATGTAAAGGAACGCATTGCTCAAATTCAAAAAACAATGCCAGAAGGTGTAGAGATTGAACCGTTTTTAGACAGAACTAAAATGGTGAATAATGCCATTGGAACAGTTGAGCATAATTTGTTGGAGGGTGCATTGATTGTAATATTTGTATTGGTACTTTTTTTAGGCAATTTCAGAGCAGGGCTTTTAGTAGCATCAGTTATTCCATTAGCCATGTTATTTGCTATTTGCATGATGAATGCCTTTGGTGTAAGTGGTAATTTAATGAGTTTAGGGGCTTTAGATTTTGGGTTAATTGTAGATGGTGCAGTAATTATTGTAGAGGCTGTAATGCATCAATTAACTCATAACAAAAAGTTTAAAAATATAGCTGCGTTAAGTGCTAATCAAATGGATGGTGAAGTGAATAATGCCGCCAGTAAGATGATGAACAGTGCTGTATTTGGGCAGATTATTATCTTAATAGTGTACCTACCCATTTTTACATTACAAGGTATAGAAGGTAAAATGTTTAAACCAATGGCTCAAACTGTTGCTTTTGCATTACTCGGTGCTTTCATTTTATCGCTTACTTACATTCCAATGATGAGTGCTTTTTTCTTGTCTAAAAAAGTTAAACACAAAAAGAATATTTCCGACAAAATAATGCATCGATTAGAAAATGCTTATCAAAAAGCATTAGCCAAGATATTACGATTTCCTAAATTGGTATTAGGCAGTGTAGTACTTTTATTTGTTGCAGCAGTTATTGTTATTACATCATTAGGTGGCGAATTTATACCTGCTTTAGAGGAAGGCGATTTTGCAGTAGATACCAGAGTGCTTACAGGCAGCAACCTTAATACTACAATACAAAGCACACAGCAGGCAGCACATATTTTAAAAACAAAATTTCCTGAAGTATTAAAGGTGGTTACTAAAATTGGTAGTGGAGAAGTCCCAACAGACCCTATGCCAATGGAAGCTAGTGATATGATGGTCATTTTAAAAGATAAAAGCGAATGGACATCAGCAAAAACTTTCCCCGAATTATCTGCAAAAATGAGTACAGCCCTGGAAGATGTGCCAGGCATTACAGCAGGTTTTCAATTTCCTGTACAAATGCGTTTTAATGAATTGATGACAGGTGCAAGGCAGGATGTTGTATGCAAAATATTTGGCGAAAACTTAGATACACTTGCAGCCAATGCTGCTAAACTAGCAAAAATAATAAGCACCGTAAAGGGTGCAGAAAATCTTTTTGTAGAACCCATTACGGGTATGCCACAAATTATAATAGAGTACAATCGACCTTTAATTGCTCAATATCATTTATCTATTGCTGATATTAATAAAATTGTAAACACTGCTTTTGCAGGACAAAGCACAGGATTGATTTTTGAAGAAGAAAAACGGTTTGATTTGGTGGTGAGGTTAGCAAATACAGAACGTAAAAATCTTGAAGACGTACAAAATTTATTGATCCCAACACCAATCGGAAACCCAATACCATTGTCGCATTTAGCTAACGTACAAATTAAAGATGGTCCAAACCAAATACAACGAGAAGATGCCAAACGTAGAATAGCAGTGGGCTTTAATGTAAAAGGTAGAGATGTTCAAAGCATTGTTCAAGAACTACAAGCAAAAGTAGATGCTCAACTAAAATTCCCTACAGGTTATTTTGTAACGTATGGTGGAGCATTTGAAAACTTAAATCAAGCAAAACAAAGATTAATGATAGCAGTTCCCGTTTCACTGCTACTCATATTTGTATTGTTGTTTTTTACATTCAAATCGGTAAAACAAGGGCTGCTTATTTATACTGCCATTCCACTTTCTGCCATTGGTGGTATTTTCTTTTTAGCATTAAGGGGTATGCCTTTTAGCATTAGTGCTGGAGTTGGTTTTATTGCATTGTTTGGTGTGGCCGTATTAAATGGTATTGTACTTATAGCAGAATTTAATCGCTTAAAAAGCAGTGGAATGAAAAACATACCTATGATAGTTTTAACAGGTACCAAACTACGTTTACGCCCAGTTTTAATGACTGCCTTTGTTGCTTCATTAGGTTTCTTACCAATGGCTGTAAGCAATGGTGCTGGTGCCGAAGTGCAAAGGCCATTAGCCACTGTAGTTATTGGCGGTTTATTAGTAGCTACATTTTTAACCTTATTCGTTTTGCCATTATTGTACATTTTGTTTGAGAAAGGTTTTAAAAGCAAATTAAGAGTTACAGCAACAGCCATTTTATTGTTTGCATTTATTTCTTTTCAAAATGTAAAAGCTCAAACACCGATCACCTTGGGAAATGCAATCGATATCGCTTTGAAAAACAATTTACAAGTAAAGAATGAGAAACTTAACGCAGAGTATCAGCAGAAACTAAAAGCAGCAGCCGTTGATATACCACAAACAAATTTAATTGGTGAATACGGACAAATCAACTCTTTTTACACAGACACCAAGTTTGGAATTTCGCAGTCAATAAACTTTCCGACAGTTTATGCAAAACAAAAAACATTACAAAATGAGAAACATAAAAACAGTTTGTTAAGTATTGCAGTAAAAGAAGTCGAGTTAAAAAAACAAGTAAGCGATATTTTCTATTTGTTGGTTTACTTAAAACAAAAGCAAAATATTCTTTTGCAAAATGATAGTGTTTATGCTTCGTTTCTTGAAAAAGCAAATTTCCGTTTCGCCAAAGGCGAAACCAATGTTTTGGAAAAAACCACAGCAGAAACACAACGAGGGCAAATTGCTATTCAGTTAAACCTGTTGAATAATGATATTGATATTTTTCAATTGCAATTTCAATTATTGCTAAATACTACAAGCGTTTTCACACCATCAACCGAAAATCCTAAAATAATTTTCGCAGCATCGCTTGACACTTCTGCAATAAGCAAACACCCGACTTTGAAAGTTTTGCAACAGGAAAAAGAAATTTCATTAGTAAAAACGCAGTTAGAAAAATCTAAATTATTGCCTAATCTAAATATTGGTTACTATAATATGAGTATGAAAGGAACTGGTGCGGACAACTTGTTTTACAATACTTCAACAAGGTTTAATTCTGTTCAGTTTGGTTTAGGAGTGCCTTTATTTTTCGGTTCACAAAAAGCAAAAATCAATTCAAGCAAAACTCTTGAATTGATAAACGAAAACAATTATCAAATTGGTTTACAAACGTTGAATGCTGAATATCAAGCAGCATTTAAACAGTATCAAACCCAATTGCAAACAGTAAAATATTTTGAAGAAACCGCTTTGAAAAATGCAAACACCATTACAAAGACCGCCAATCAACAATTTGCAAATGGTGGCATAAATTATTTGGAATGGACAATGCTCGTTAACAACGCTGT
>Ga0209181_10010340_pt1 | contig 12137 bp, 10 predicted proteins | sample MAT05_FD_187208 | JGI IMG/M metagenome (GOLD analysis project Ga0209181, IMG submission 187208) | Freshwater microbial communities from Lake Fryxell liftoff mats and glacier meltwater in Antarctica - MAT-05 (SPAdes) (version 2) | ecosystem: Environmental > Aquatic > Freshwater > Ice > Liftoff... | reverse complement strand
TCGCGAAGACGAGCGACGCGAGCACCGCGGCGATCCCGATCTGCGCGCCGAGGATCCGCCGGCCCGGCGGCCACCGCTCCTCGAGCGCGCTCATCAGATAGCCGCGGTGGAACACCTCCTCGGGCAGCGCGATCGTGAACAGCTCCTTCGCAAGCTCGAGCAAGATGCCGAGGTACGCGTACGCGACCCATGAGTCCGGCAGGCGCACACCCGGCGGGAAGAGCCCGCCATCTTCGCCCGCGCCGAAGTAAGTCCGACAGAACCGACCGAGGTACCTCTCGAGACCCCCGGCTGCAGGCGTCAGCGACTCGGCCCACAAGACCGGTGACAGCACGCCGAGTCGCCCGTCGCACACCTCGGCGTAGAACCACAGGAAACCCAGCACGAACGGCGGGAAGACGACGAGCATCATGAGCGCCGCCCAGCTCGCGCCGCGCCACGACCACCTCGGGATCACGCCGTCGGGTCCGACGTCGTACGCACGTGCGCGCGCCGGATCGCGACGCAGCAACCAGCCGGGCAACAGATAGAACGCAGCGACGAGCGCGAGGTACCGCAGGTCACCCGGGAGCCCGACGAGACCGAGCAGCGCGTAGGTGCCGTACAGCGCCGCGGTGACGAGCAACGCCTGCTTCGCGAGCTCCGGCCGCCGCGGCAGACCGTCGCTCGGGCTCGGTGCGTCGGCGTTCGGTGCGGACATCGACGCCGGCATCATACAGCCGGGCGGCCGTCGGTCACTTCATCGTCGACGACAGCTTCGCGAGTCGGCGCCGCAGACTCTCGAGCGTCTCGGAGAGCCCATCGACATGATCGAGCACGCGGCGATCGATCGCCAGCGCGTGCACGTGCTCGCGGCGGATGTCGGTCTGCTCGAGCGTCTGCAGCGTGCGACCGAGGTAGTCCTCGATGCGCACCAGCGCAAGCGCGGTCTCGCGGAGATCGTCGTCGATGAACAGCAACGTGTTCTCGATGTCGCGGACGCGCGCGAGCTCTCCGGGCGGAATCTCGGTCGGCTGGCTGCCGCGATCGAGCAGGCGGTCACGCGACCGGTTGCGGCGACCGCTCGTCCGCCGCTCCGCCGCCCCGGTCGCCCCGGGGTCGACAAGGGGGGCCGTGGGGTCGGCAAGTCGGGCGTCGGCCTCGCCGGGCGGCACCTGCATCGTCGCACCTGGGTCGGTCATCGTTGCCAAGGGCTGCCACGGCAGGGCCCACCGAGGCAAATTCGCGACAATCTCCCCGCGTGGTTGCCCGGGAGGCCCCCGCGTCGTAGGGATCCGGTTCGCCCTCGGTGCCCGACTCTCGTCAGCGCGGCGATGTTCTCATGGCCTCGATCCCCGACGACAAGGTGCAAGAAGTCCGGGATCGGGCCGACATCGTCGACCTGATCGGCCGCTACATGGAGCTGCGCCGCGCGGGTCAGAACTACAAGGGCCTGTGTCCCTTCCACGGCGAGAAGACACCGAGCTTCAACGTCAACCCGGCGCGCAAAGGGTTCAAGTGCTTCGGGTGTGGACAGGGCGGCGATGCGATCCGCTTCGTGATGGAGATCGACGGCAAGAGCTTTCCCGAGGCGGTGCGCAAGCTCGCCGATCTGTATGGGGTGAGCCTGCCTGCCGACGCGCATCGCGATATCAAGCGCGAGTCGGAGAAGGACGAAGCGTATGCGCTGTGCTCGCTCGCGACGCAGACGTGGCAGGCGATCCTCGCGCAGGCGCCCGAGGGCGAGGCCGGTCGCGCCTATGTCGCAGCGCGCGGCTTGTCCGCCGAGAGCGTCGAGGCGTTTCGTCTCGGCTATGCGCCGGCGCCGAGCGAGGCGGGCTGGGATCGCCTCGCGTCGACGATCGCCGACAAGAAGCTGTCGATGCCGCTCGCCGAGCAGCTCGGGCTCGTCGGTCGCTCCGAACGTTCCGGCCAGTGGTATGACCGATTCCGCGGCCGCCTCGTGTTCCCGATCGTCGCGCCGGGCGGCGAAGTGATCGCGTTCTCGGCCCGCGCCGTACCGCCCCATGACGTCGCGACCGGCGACGCACCGGTGCCGAAGTACATCAACTCCGCGGAGTCGCTGCTCTACACCAAGGGCAAGACGCTGTTCGGCCTGCAGCAGGCCCGCGCCGCGCTCTCGGCGACGCGTCGCGCGATCTTGGTCGAGGGGAACCTCGATGTCGTGCGGATGCACCAGTGGGGTCAGCGCGAGACCGTGGCACCACTCGGCACCGCGATGACCGTCGACCAAGCGAAGCTGCTCGCGCGGTTCGCCGATCAGATCGTGCTCGCATTCGACGGCGACACGGCGGGCAAGAAGGCGGCCTGGGCGGCGCTGCCGCTGTTGCTCGAGGCGGATCTCGACGTGCGCATGGTGCTGCTGCCCGAGGGCGAGGATCCCGACAGCATCGGCCCGGATCGCATGAAGGCATTGCTCGCGAGGCCGGAAGCAGCACTGGTGGAGATGATGCTGCGCATGGCGGAGACCGCCGGCGACGCGGTCGACGCCCGCGCTCGCGCGCTGGATCGCATCTTGCCGCTCATCGCTCGTGCACCGCGAGAGAGCCAGCGACAGCTCTACGCAGACCGCGCGGCAACGCTCTTCAAGGTTCCAGCGAACCGCGTCGATGCATCGCTGCGCAAGTTGCTGGATGCCGCCCGCACGACTGGCACGAGCCGCCCGACCGCCGACGCGCGTGGGCGCGGTCCTGGGGGGGCCCATCGACCCGACAACGCGGGGTCGACCCCGGAAGAAAACTCTCGCCACTTTCACTCGACAACCGAGGGACCTGTGCCACTATCCGCGGCCGTGCGCCCCCTGCCGCAACTGCCAGCAGGCCAGAGTCGTCTGGCCATGCTGTTGGTGGACGCGCCCCATTTGGCGGGCGTTGCGGAGCGCAACGGAGCGCTCGAGTGGATCAAAGATCCGCGGCTGTCGCCGATCGCACAGGCCGTCGTCGATGGTGCGCGCCGCGGCGAAGACCTCGGCATGGCGGAGCTGCTCGCGCTCGTCGACGCCGAAGAGCAAGCGCAGGTGCACGAGCGGGTGTTCGCCGGTGAGTATCGCGATCTCGGCGCGACCAATCCCCAGGCGTTGCTGCTCGATCTGGTGCGACGCTGCGAACGCGAAGCGCTCGTGCAAGAAAAGCTCGAGGTCGACGCCGACGTCCGTCGGTTGTCGGCCGAGGGCTACGTGCGCGAGGCCGCCGAGCGCAAGAACTACGGACTCTCGCTGTCCCGTCGCATCGACGAGCTGCGTCACCTCAGTACGTTGGGCGGGTCTGCGGACCCGCAGCCGACGCACAACTGACTGCCAATTTCGGCTTCTAAGTTCGGCGCCCACGGACGCCCTTGACCATGGCTCACCCTGCTGTCCCCCTCGAGGCCTCCACCATGATGCGCAAGACCCCGACGCGAACTGTCGACGCAGAGAAGCTCAAGAAGAACCTCATCGCGTACGGCAAAAAGAAGGGGCACATCACGTACGAGGAGCTCCAAGAGCTCCTGCCGCCCGACCTGATCGATCCCGCGGAGTTCGACCAGTGGGAGACGATGCTCGTCGCCGAGGGCGTGCCGATCATCCCGAAGGACGACGCGAAGGTCGCCGCTGCGAAGGTCGCGACGAAGGTCGCGACCCGCAAGGTGATGCCCAAGCGCTACGAGAAGGACGACGAAGAGGACGAGCAGGCACGCACCAACGATCCCGTGCGCATGTACCTGCGCAAGATGGGCTCGGTCTCGCTGCTCACCCGCGAGGGCGAGGTCGAGATCGCCAAGCGCATCGAAGAGGGCGAGCGTCGCCTGCTGGAGATCGCGCTGCGCAGCCCGGTCGCGATCCCGTTCATCTTCGATCTGTACGATCGGGTGAAGCGCGGGCAGCTCCGCGTCAAGGACGTCATCCACGTCAGCAACCCCGCCGACGGTACCCTGCCCGCCGCGCTGGGCCCTGCGCCGGAGCCGAGCCCGGTCAATCAGGAGGCCGCGCTCGACAACATGCAAAAGCAGCTCGAGCGGATTCGCCGGCACCAAAAGGAGCTGGAGAAGCTGCGCGAGCAGATCGATCCGAACGCCGAGCGCAGCAAGCCGGGCGAGAAGCGGAGCAAGCTGCAGATCCAGCTCGACGATCACGAGAACGCGTGCGTCGAGGCGATCACCGACATGAACCTCAGCCGGCGGCCGATCGACGGCATCGTCGAGGAGCTGACGCAGATCGTCGATCGCGTCGTGCGAGCCGAGCGCGACCTGACCGAGTGCGAGCGACGTGCGGGCATGGACCTCAAGGAGCTGCGCAAGCTCTTCAAGGACGTGCGGCTGTCGGAGGAAGAGGAGTTCAAGCTGTGCCGCCGACTCGGCCTGCATCCGTCCGAGCTGCACGAGGTCGAGGCGCGCATGCGCCTGGCGACCAAGCGCATCAAGCAAGTCGAGCAGGAGACGTCGATGCGCGCGCCGGAGCTGCAGGAGCTCCACGGCAAGCTGATGACCGCGCGTCGTCAGGCCGAGAAGGCGAAGGCCGAGCTGGTCGAGGCGAACCTCCGCCTCGTCGTATCGATCGCGAAGAAGTACACGAACCGCGGCCTGCAGTTCCTCGACCTCATCCAGGAGGGGAACATCGGTCTCATGAAGGCCGTCGACAAGTTCGAGTACAAGCGCGGCTACAAGTTCTCGACGTACGCGACGTGGTGGATTCGTCAGGCGATCACCCGAGCGATCGCCGATCAGGCACGGACGATTCGCATCCCCGTGCACATGATCGAGACGATCAACAAGCTCATCCGCACCAGCCGTTACTTGGTGCAGGAGCTCGGTCGCGAGCCGACGCCCGAAGAGATCGCCGAGAAGATGGAGCTGCCGCTCGACAAGGTCCGCAAGGTCCTCAAGATCGCGAAGGAGCCCATCTCGCTCGAGACGCCCATCGGCGAGGAAGAGGACTCGCATCTCGGCGACTTCATCGAGGACAAGAACATGACCTCGCCGTCCGAAGCGGTCATCAACTTGAACCTCGCCGACCAGACGCGCCGCGTGCTCGCGACGCTCACACCGCGCGAAGAGAAGGTGCTGCGCATGCGCTTCGGCATCGGCGAAGCCTCCGACCACACCCTCGAAGAAGTCGGCCAGGACTTCTCGGTGACCCGCGAGCGCATCAGGCAGATCGAGGCGAAGGCGCTGCGAAAGCTGCGGCACCCGAGCCGCAGCAAGCGCCTCAAGGCGTTCGTGGAGAATTGAGCCGAGAGCGCGAAGCGTTCCTTCGCGCACGCGGTGGACGGTGCTACTCGGCGAGAACGGCGTCGGCAAGACTACGCTGCTGCAGATGCTGGCGCTGCTCGCATCGAACGACCCGAGGAACTCCAGGCGATGGAGATCATCGAGCGGGCAGCCCGCCTCATCGACCGTCCGAAGCGCCGCGGAAAGAAGTGATCAGGATCCGGCGTCCCGCGGAGACGCCGGCGGTGCTCATCAGGGACGGGACGCCGCGACGCGCGGAACACTGCCTCGCGATCGCGGCCAAGAAGGACATGCGGCCGCAGGCGTCGCCGAGCACTGGCTCGTCGATCTGCCGCACGGCACGCTCGACCGGTTCGCGACGCCGGGACCGGACGGGTACGCGCCGCACGTGGTGCTGGAGATGGACGGCAGCGTGGGCCTGCCGGGGCTCGCCGCGGCGCACCGCCTGCGCGAGATGCTCTGAGTCCCCTCGCTGACGCGTCAGCGCTTCGTGGCGAAGTCTTCGACGGCCTGCCACACGCGCAGTGCGTTGCCGCCGAGGATCTTCTCGATCTCCGCGGCGGAGTGTCCACGCTCGAGCAGCACGCGCACGAGGTTCGGGTACTCACCGACATGGCGCAACCCGGCCGGCAAGCTGTCGCCGACGCCGTCGAAGTCCGAACCGAGCCCGACATGGTCGACGCCGACGAGCGCGATCACGTGCTCGATGTGGTCGGCGACATCCTCGACCTTCGCACGCGGCGCGGGATGATCCTTCTCGTACGCGGCGATGATCGCCTTGCCCTTGGTGCTGTCGGGTTTCGCCTTCGCCTGGCGCAGCAGCTTCGTGAACGCAGCTTCGTGCGCCGCGCGAGCCTTGCGGATGTCTCCGCCGAGAAAGCCGCTGCCGAAGTTGATCATCACGACGCCGCCGTTGGTCGCGAGCGCCTGCAGCATGTCGTCGGCCATGTTGCGCTCGTAGCCCGGCGTGAAGTGCCGGCACGACGAGTGACTCGCGATGACCGGCACCTTGGACGTGGCCATCACGTGCCAAAATGCCTGATCGCTGACGTGCGAGACGTCGACCATGATCCCCACGCGGTTCATCTCGACGACGACCTCGCGACCGAACTTCGACAAGCCACCGTGCGTGTGCTTGGTGTCGAACGACGAGTCCGAGATGTGGTTGTCCTTGCTGTGCGTCAGCGTGATGTAGCGGATGCCGCGACCGTGGAAGTAGCCGACGTTCGCGAGGTTGCCCTCGATCGGCGCGCCGTTCTCCATCCCCATCGGCAGCGACACGAGACCGGCCTTGCTGTTCGCGCGCACCTCGGCGGGCGATCGCGCGAGCGCGAGCTTGTCGGGCGCACGCTTCGCGAGCGCCTCGACCATGTCGATCAGCAGGTCCGCCTGCACCTTCGCACCCTTGCTCTCGAAGCTCGCGGGCACGTAGATCGACATGAACGGTGCGTCGAGGCCGCCCGCCTTCGCGCGTGGCCAGTCGAAGTCGCCGGTCGCGGTCGCGACGGTCGGATCCTCGCTCGGCGTGCCGTCGTCGTTGCGCCCCTCGAACAGACGCCACGGCAGATCGACGTGACCGTCGACGATGATGTGTTTGTCCGTCAGCCACACCGCGAGCTCGGCCGGATCGGTCGGCGGTTGCGCCTGCGGTGGCTCGGCGAGCTGCTGCTTCTCGGGAGGCGGTGCTTGGATCGGCGTCGCGTCCGGTGGTGGGCTCGCATCCGGTGCCGCAGGTCGCGGACAACCGAGCGCGAAGAGCAGCACGAGCGAGAGCCGGCGCATCGTCGTCACACCGGGTGGAAGATCGCGAGGTACGCCGCAGTCGCGCCGAGCAGCGGCAGGACGATGATCCATGTCTTGCCGCGCTCAGCGCCCTTCTTGATGAGCACCGGCGCGGCGCCGAAGAAGACCCAGATCACGATCTTCAGGATGACCCAGACCGGCCACGTCGTCATCAGCCCGAGCTTCGCCATCATGCCGAAGCCGGCGACGAGCACGATGAGCATCGCGATGCCGTGCACCATCGTGAGGCGCTTGCGCGCCGCGGTCGTCTCGTCCTTCACCGCCTGCGCGCCGCGGGTCTGCCACGCGATCATGGCGAGCCCGCCGAGCGAGCACATCAGCCCGAAGATGCCGAGCACGTGGAGAACACGGTAGACCTCGATCGACATTCGCGGGCGTAGGCTAGCTGATAGCATCGCGCCTGGGTGACGGATCCTCGGCGCATCGCGGTGCTCGTGTTCGACGGTGTCGAGGAGCTCGACTTCGCCGGGCCGTGGGAGGTGCTGTCCGCGTGGGCGCACCAGTTCCCGGACGACGGGATCGAGGCGCTCACGATCGGCACGCACGCCGGCACGATCCGCTGCGCGAAGGGCCTCGGCGTCGTCGCGGACCACACGCGCGCCTCGGCACCGCCGTTCGAGCTGCTGATCTTCCCCGGCGGTCGCGGCACCCGGCCGATGCTCGAGGATCCCGAGATGCTCGCGTGGGTGCGCGGCCTCGCGGATGCCGGCGTCGTGATCGCGAGCGTCTGCACCGGCGCGCTCGTGCTCGCGAAGGCGGGCCTGCTCGACGGCAAGCCCGCGACGACGCATCACGGATCGCTCGAGCTGCTCGCGTCACTCGGTCGCGACATCGAGGTCCGCGCCGACGACAGGTTCGTCGACAACGGGTCCATCCTCACCGCCGCGGGTGTCTCGGCTGGCATCGATCTCGCGCTGCACCTGGTGTCGCGCATGAGCTCCATGGCGCGCGCCCGCGAGGTCCGCCGCTACATCCAGTACGATCCGCGACCGCCGGTCTAGAGCGGAAGGAGCGAAGCGATGACGGATGGGAGGCTCCGGCGGGCTTTGCCGAACGGAGGAAAGGGACGGGCCGTCCCTTCCCATGAGCTAGTGCCCGCTGCGCGCCATCGTGCAGCGGCCCTGCAGCGTCGCACCGTCCTCGACGCGCAGATTACCGGCAGTGACGTCACCGATGACCTCGCCGCTCGGGGCGATCGTGAGGCGCCCGCTCGACACGATCGGTCCGCGCACCTTGCCGGCGACCATTGCATCGCTCGCCTTGACCGTGCCCTCGATGGTGCCGCCCTCTTCGACGTGCACACGCTGGGCGACGACGTCGCCCTTGACGGCGCCGTCGATCGCGACGAGCACCGCCGCACCGGACTGGATGTTGCCGTCGATGCGCCCGGCGATCCACAAGTCCGATGCCGTCGTGATCGAGCCGATGACCGTGGTGTCGTCGGTGAGCGTCGTGCTCCCCGTGGGCGTCGTGGTCTGCTGCGTGCCACCGCGGGTCTGGGCGACGCCAACGCGCGGCGTGCCCGTCACCGGCGTCGCACCGCTCGCGAGATCGATCGGGACGTCCTCGTCATCGGCCGGGATGCCGACCGCCGCGCCCGACGACGGGGCGCTGCTCGCAGGCGCTGGGGTCGATGCCGCGGGCGCGGGACTCTCGGCTCGCTTCGGTCGGATCCAAGACATCGCGCGCTGAGCGTATCACTGCGCGCGCGAACGATCCGTCTTCGTCGCCGCGAGCCCTCCGCTCGACCGCCGTGAGCGGTCTTTCGCCCCCTCGCCGAGCTCGATCGCCGCTCGCGATCCCGGCCACGCAGGGCGAGCGCTCCGACCACCTCCGACCGCGCTACGCTCTCGTCGAGCATGCGTGCTCCGCTCTCGTTCGCTCTTCTTGCCGTGCTCGGCTTCGCCTCGTGCGATCGTCCGAGCGCGCATCCGCCGGACACCGGCGCGAAGAACGACGTCCCGCGCGACACCGCCGAGCCGCGGCTCGTGGTGCTCATCGTGATCGATCAGCTCCCGAGCTGGTCGTTCGATGCCCAGCGCACCGAGCTCACGGGCGGCATCGCGCGATTGCTGCGCGAAGGTACGTACTGGCCGCGCGCGGCCTTTCCCTATGCGGCGACCCTCACCGGGCCCGGTCACGCGACGATCGGATCCGGGACGACGCCGTCGGTGCACGGCATCATCGCGAATCGCTGGGTGGATCGCGAAGCCGCGCGGCTCGTCGAGGTCGACGCCGATCTCGGGCATCCCGCATTCGGCAAGGATGGTCGGTCACTCGGCTATGGGCACTCGAGCGTGCGACTGCGCGCGCCGGGAATTGCCGATGCGCTGCACGCCGCACGGCCTCGCGGGCGCGCTGTCGCGATCGGCTGGAAGTCGCGCGCAGCGATCCTCGTGCTCGGCCAGCACCCCGACCTCGCGGTGTGGTTCGATACGAACGAGGGCGTGATGACGACGAGCAGCGCGTATGCGAGCGAGCGACCAGCCTGGGTCGGCGCCCTCGCCGATCGCACCTCGCTCGCACGCATCTCGAGCGCGTGGACACCGATCGACGCCGCCCAGGTCGCGCGGCTCGCCGGGCGTGAGGACGCCGCCCCCGATGAAGGCGATCCCTACGGCCTCGGCAACACCTTCCCCCACGACATCTCGCGTACGTCGGCGCCGTACAAGGCGCTCGCGTTCATGCCCGAGGCGAACGCGGTCCTGGTCGACACCGCGATCGCGGCGCTCGACGGCGAGTCGCTCGGCGCCGACCTCGTGCCGGACATCCTCGCGATCACGTTCTCGCCCCACGACTTCGCTGCGCACGTGTGGTGCCAGGAGTCGTGGGAACGCGTCGATCACCTGCTCCGAATCGATCGCGATCTCGGCCGCCTGTTCGATGAGCTCGACACCCGCCTCGGCAAGGACGGCTGGTCCGCGGTGCTCACGAGCGATCACGGATCGCTACCGTCGCGCGCGCGCCTCGCGAGCGAGGGCAAGGCGCCCGGGCTCGTGCACATCGGCCAGCTCGCCGCGCTCGCCGAGACCGCGGCCACCGAGGTGCTCGGTAAGGGCACGTGGACCGTCGGCGCGACGACCGTCGGCCTGACCATGAGCGCGGCGTTCCACCAGCAGCCCGCGCCGCTGCGCGAGCGCGTGCTCGATGCGATCGTCGCCGCGCTGGAGAAGACCGCCGTCCACTGGGTCTCGCGCACCGATCGCACCCGCGCCCATTGCGATGGCGACGACATCGCAGCGCTCGCGTGCCGCAGCATCCACGCGGAGCACTCGGGTGAGATCTATTTCGTCGGCAAAGAGTGGGGCCTGCTGAACGACGAGCACCACGAATGCACCGCGCACGGCTCACCGTGGTCCTACGATCGCGAGGTCCCGATCATCGTGCGCGCGCCCGGCTGGACCGCGGGCGAGCGTTCCGACAGCCCTTCGATGCTGTCGATCGCGCCGACGCTCGCGGCGATCCTCGGTATCGCGCCGCCCGCGGCCGCGCGCGCCGATCCGCTGCCGCGCGCGCCCTGACCCCTCTCGCCGGTCGGCGATTCGTGCGATGGTCCGCCGGTATGGCCGGCCACGATCTTCGCACCGCGTTCGTCACCGGAGCATCCGCAGGCATCGGTGCCGCCGTCGCTTCGCTCCTCGCCCGCAACGGCCTGCATGTCGTGCTCGCCGCCCGTCGCGAGACGGAGCTCGCCGAGGTCGCCGCAGCGATCGTGAGTGAGGGCGGTAAGGCAACGGTCGTCGCCGTCGATGTGTCGGACCCCACCGCGATCACCAGCGCGGTCCAGCGCATGGATCGCGAGCTCGGCGGACTCGACCTCGTCATCGCGAACGCGGGCACTGCGGTCCAGCGCCACAGCGCGAAGCTCGAGTGGACCGACTGCGCACGCATGCTGGAGGTCAACGTGATCGGCGCGACCGCGACGCTCGTCGCCGCGATCCCCGGCATGGTCCTTCGCGGTCGCGGTCACCTCGTCGGCGTGTCGAGCATCGCGGCGTACCGCGGCTTGCCGAAGCTCGCGGTCTACAGCGCGACCAAGGCGTATCTGTCGGCGATGCTGGAGGGCATGCGCATCGACCTCGAGCCCAAGGGCATCGTGGTCACCGAGGTCCGCCCCGGCTACGTGCGCACCGCGCTCAATGAGGGCGCCGGCAAGCTCCCGTTCGAGATGCAGGCCGACCAGGCGGCGCAGGAGATCGTCGACGCCATCTTCGCCCGCAAGGCGTTCCACGCGTTCCCGCTGCCGCTCGCCGCCGCGATGCGGTCGGCATCGGCACTGCCGCGCGCGCTGTGGACCACGCTCGCACGCAAGATGGTGTAGCGTCGTCCGGCTTGTCGTCTTCGAGCTCTTCTCCAAGCGAGCACGCCCACGCCGCCGCGAAAATCGTCGCGAGCCGTGCGCCCGGTCGCACGCCGCGGTGCGGTATCGTGCTCGGCTCCGGCCTCGGTGGCCTCGCCGATCGCATCGAGGATCGCGTCGTCATCGAGTACGCCGACCTGCCCGGATTCCCGGTGCCGAGCGTCGCCGGCCACGTCGGTCGGCTCGTGCTCGGCAAGCTGGGCGGTGTCGAGGTCGCGTGTCTGCAGGGCCGCGTACACCTCTACGAAGGCCATCCCGCGAGCGCCGTCGTGCCGCTCGTGCGCACGCTTCGGCTGCTCGGGTGCGAGTACTTCGTCGCGACGAACGCCGCGGGTGCGCTCGACGTCGATGCGACGCCGGGCAGCCTCATGCTCATCGTCGATCACATCAACATGCAGGGGTGCAACCCGCTCGCGGGTGCGAACGACGAGTCGTTCGGCCCGCGATTCCCGGCGATGAGCGGCGCGTACGACGAGGTGCTCTTGCAGCTCCTGCGCGACGCCGCAGCTCGACTCGGTATCGCGGTGCGCGAGGGCGTCTACATGGCGCTGCTCGGGCCGTGCTTCGAGACCCCCGCGGAGATCCGCGCGTTCGCCCGGCTCGGCGCGAACGCGGTCGGCATGTCGACGGTGCCCGAGGTGATCGTCGCGCGACACTGCGGGATGAAGGTCGCGGCGATCTCGGTGCTGACGAACCTCGGTGCCGGCCTCGCCGACGAGGTGCTGAGCCACGAGCAGACGCTGCACTTTTCCGGGCTCGCGGCCGGCGA
>Ga0209181_10010339_pt1 | contig 12138 bp, 13 predicted proteins | sample MAT05_FD_187208 | JGI IMG/M metagenome (GOLD analysis project Ga0209181, IMG submission 187208) | Freshwater microbial communities from Lake Fryxell liftoff mats and glacier meltwater in Antarctica - MAT-05 (SPAdes) (version 2) | ecosystem: Environmental > Aquatic > Freshwater > Ice > Liftoff... | reverse complement strand
CAACCTCCACTGCGGGCGCCGCAGCGTGTCGCAACATCCCTTCCTCCAGCCACCAGTAGCCATCGGCGCCACAACTGGCACCGACGTGGCCCTGGTGTGTTCGTGCAACCTGGCGCAACCCGGCCTCGACTCCGGACAGTCCGGTATAGGCAGACAACCCTGCATCCGAGAACACGGCATAGCGCGCCAGCGGAACCAGTTGCGACAGCAGTTCAGGCGGCGCCACGTCGCCGTCGACCATGGATGCGATACCAAGGCGGCGGGCTTCGCGCAGGGCTGCCAGCGCACCCTCGAGCCAGCGGGCGTCGCAATGCACGAAGTCAGCGTTTTGTATGGATGGCAAGGGCAACCAGTCGGCTGCTGCGTCGGTGCCCGGATCGTGGAACGGCACCACCAGCCGTTCGCCGCGTGCATTCACCACCACGGTCGCGCGGGAGGTCGTTGCACCGGGCACCCGGCGCAGGCCGCCGACGTCGATCTGCTCGCTGACGAGGGTGTTTTGCATGGCCTGGCCTTGCGCATCGTCGCCGACGCGTGCCCAGATCGACGCACTGCCACCCAGGCGTGTGAAGGCGCAGGCGGCGGACAAGGCCATTCCGTCTACCACCTCGCAGATCTCGCTGGCCAGCACCTTTGCCGGGGCGCTGGGGATGTGCGGAACGCGGTAAATAGTAGTGGCGCAGACGCCGCCGACGGCGATCATGTGTTTGCGCATGCTGGTTGAGCGATTTCCGCAGTGCTGCCGGTAACTCAGGCCGGGCGCATGGCGCTGGCCTGCCGTGCCAGGGCCGTGATTGCCTTCCAGTCCCGCCGCTGCACCAGGTCCGGCGGCGCCACCCAGGAGCCGCCGACGGCGATGCAATTGGACAGGGCCAGATAGGTTGGCACGTCTGCTGCCCGGATGCCGCCGGTGGGACAAAAATGCACCAGCGGAAACACCGGGCCAATCGCCTGCAGCCAGGCCACGCCTTGGGCGCCCTGCGCGGGGAACAGCTTTTGCGTGTCGAAGCCCAGATCCCAGGCGGCCAGCACCTCGCTCGGTGTGTTGACGCCAGGCAGGAAGGGCAGGCGGGCTTCGTGCACCGCAGCCGCCAGGCCCGGCGTGAGGGCAGGGGAGACACCAAAGTGCGCTCCGGCGTCGACGGCCCGCAGCACATCGTCGCGGTGCAGCAGGGTGCCAGCGCCGATGTGGGCCTGCGGCGCCGCGCGCACCATGGCGGCAAGGCCGGCAATGGCGGCCGGGGTGCGCAGCAAAACCTCGAACACGGTAATACCCCCTTCGGCCAGGGCGAGCGCGAGGTCACCCGCGGTTGTGGCGTCCTGCACGGTCAGGACCGGCATCACTGCTGTGGCTTGAAGAATCGAGCGCATGTCCATTCGACTGTATCCAGGTTCGTGGAATCAGATTGCCGTGCGTCCGCCGTCGATCACCCAGGCCGCACCATTCACGAAACTAGCGCCGTCGGACGCCAGGAATACAACGACCTTGGCCACCTCGGCCGGGTCACCGTAACGACCCATCGGGTTACGCCCGACGTTGAATGCCTTCACTGCGTCCGGCTCTTGCGGGTTGATGCCCCGGTGCAAGGCGTCCATCAGGTCGGTATTGATCGGGCCAGGGCATACTGCGTTCACACGTACGCCTTGGCGCCCGACTTCGGCGGCGGTTGTGCGTGTCAGGCCGATCACGGCATGTTTGCTCGCCGAGTATGCGCACATGGTGGGGGCCCCGACATTGCCGGACACCGAGGCCATGTTCACGATCGCGCCGCTACCCTGCGCGATCATCCCGGGCAGCACGCCCTGCATGCCCAGCAAGGTGCCCATGAGGTTCACACGCAGCACGCGTTCGAACACCTGCGGCGGATAGTCCACCACGGGCGACTGCACGCCACCGATGCCGGCATTGTTGAACAGCGCGTCGATGCGGCCCCACGTTGCCAGGGTGGCCTGTACGTAATGCCGCACCTGCGCCGCATCGCCCACGTCGGCGGCAACTGCGATGGCCTCGCCGCCCCATTGGCGGATCGTTTCGCGCGTCGCGTTTGCGCCCTGCAGGTCCTGATCGACCACGGCCACGCGGGCGCCGGCCTGGGCGAACGCGACACAGGTCGCGCGGCCGATGCCGTTTGCGCCACCAGTAACGATGGCCACCTTGCCTTGCAAATCCGCGGTCATGTCAGGCTGGCCCGTTCTTCAGGTAGTCGTGGATGGCTTCGGCAAAAGGTAGCACAAAGCTCATCTGCCAGTAGAAGCCTTTGAGCATCACGTGCACGGCAACCGCCAGACCGGCGCCTTTGCGTTGGGCCGCGATTCCAGCGGCGCCACGCCGCGCCCGCACCGTGCACCCTTCACGTCCTGGAAACGGCGCGCGGGCACCTGCCAAGTGCATTGCCGACACTGCGTTTATGTTATTATAATAATAAAAAAATCAGCGAACCCATGCACAGGAGACCGGTCCCGACGCGCGTGCCGTTGCCGCCCGCAGTCGGGTCGAAACCATGACTGCCAAATCCGGATCCGACATTCTCGACCTGGTCGAGGGCAGGGCCGATGACGCCATGGCGACCGACGCCCTTGGCCGCCGCGCGCTGCAGGTGCGTCTTTGGTTCGACACCTGGCTGAGCCACTTGGGCGCCGCATTGCTGTCAGCCATCATCGTAGTCGTGCTGGGCGGGGTTGTCTCACGATACGCCTTCAATTCCTCGTTTAGCTGGACGGAGGAGGGCGGACTGTGGCTTTTCACCTGGCTGATATTCACGGTGCTCCCGATCGCCATCCACCGCAGCAAGAACATCGCCATTCCGATCCTGCGCGACATGCTGGCGCCCGCCGGGCAGGCCGTGGTCGACTTCCTGGCCGCAGCCGTCGTCACCTACACCGGCATCCGGCTCCTCACCGCTGGCTGGACCATCGCCGGCATCACGTCGGGCACCAGCATCACGCTGGGCTTGCCATCGTGGTGGCAGTATGCGGTCATTCCGATATCAGCCTGCGTGCTGCTGCTGTACCAATTGCTCGCAGCGCTGCGAATTGCCGAAAGTCGGCGTGCGGAACTGGCTGCGCTCGGGTTCGCGGTTCTGGTCTGGCTGGTGATCGACTTCTTCCAGCTCACCGACATCCAGAGCAGCAACCCCACGTTGCTGCTGGCGATTTCCTTTGTGGTGACCTTGGCGATGGGTGTTCCGGTGGCCTTTTGCATGCTGTTCGCTGCCTTCGTGGCCAGCGATGCTGGCGACTTGCTGCCGCCAGCGGCGGTAGTGCACAACATGGTGGTCGGTTCTTCCAAGTTCGTGCTGTTGGCGATTCCGCTGTTCATTGCGGCAGCGCAGATGATGAACGCGGGTGGCCTGACGGTGCGCCTGATCGGGCTTGCCCGTGCGCTGGTCGGGCATCTTCGCGGCGGATTGGCACAGGTGAATGTGCTCACCAGCGTAATGTTCGGCTTCGATTCCGGCTCTTCGACCGCCGACGCAGCGCTCTTGTCCAAGATGATGGTTCCCGAGATGAAGCGCAACGGCTACCCGGCGCCCTTCTGCTGCGCCGTCATTGCCTCCTCGGCGATCCTGCCCAACGTGATCCCGCCGTCCATCGCGATGTTGGTGTTTGCATCGATCGCCAATGTGTCGGTCGGCAAGCTGTTCCTGGCGGGCATCCTGCCCGGGTTGCTGATCGCCATGCTGTTGATGTGCATGGTCTACGTCATTGCCCGGCGCAAGGGCTACGGCGATGCCACGCCAGCGCCATCATGGTCCGCGGTGTCCGGCCCGTTGGTGCAGGCGGTTCCGGCACTGATGCTGTCGGTGCTCATCATCGGTGGCATCCGCTTCGGGTTTGTCACCGCGACCGAGGCCGGCGTGGTCGCGGTGGTCTACGCGCTGGGCATTGGCATGTTCTTCTACAAGGATCTGAAGCTGCCCGAGCTCTGGCGCTGCCTGCGCGAGTCGAGCATCGACGCCGGCTTGGTGGGTTTCATGATCGGCGTGGCAGCGCCGTTTGCCTGGGTGCTGATTGCCGGCCGCGTGCCGCAACAGTTCCTGCAGGTGATGCTGGAGTATGTGAGCCAGCCATGGGTGATCCTGTTGATCCTCAACGTGCTGATGCTGATCGCCGGCGCATTCCTGGACCTGACGGCAATCATGCTGATCGTCGTGCCCTTGTCGATGCCGCTGATCCTTCAGCTCGGTGTCGATCCGGTGCACTTCGGCATCATTGTGATAGTCAACCTGATGATGGGTGGGCTGACGCCGCCGTACGGCCTGCTGGTTTTCATACCGTCCGCGATTACCGGCACCCCGGTGCAGGCGACGTTCCGGGCGGTCGTTCCGTTCTTGCTGATTCTGGTGGTCGCCCTCATGATGATCACCTATATTCCGGCAATCTCGCTCACTTTTGTCCGTGCATTTTTCTAGGCGCATTCACTTTCATTCTCAAGGAGACATCACCATGCAGATCCGCAAACTGGTAACCACGGCGGCAGCCCTTGCCGCACTCGCGCTCGCAAGCCTCGCCCCGCCCGCGCAGGCGCAGGCCAGAATCGCCTGCAAGTTTGGCGTGCTCGGCCCGGCCGACACGCCAGCGACCATCGCAATGCAGTTGCTGGTGGACCGCATGAACAAGGACTCCAATGGAGCGATCGAGGCCCAGCTGTTTCCCAACTCCCAGCTTGGGGGCGAGAAGGAAATGGCCGAAGGCATGCGGCTCGGATCCGTTTGCGGCGCGCCGATCAATGTCTCGGTGCTGGGCATCTGGGTACCCGAAGGCGCGCTCTTTGACATGCCATTCCTGTTCCGGGACGACGGGCACGTCGCCAGGGTCGTCGCAGGAAACGTCGGAAAGCAACTCGCCGCCAAGTACGAGCCGCACGGGTTCAAAGTTGTGGGGTACTACAACAATGGCGGCCGCCACCCGATGTCCAAGAAGCCCATCCTGACGCCGGACGACGTCAAGGGGCTGAAAATCCGGGTAATCCAGAGCCCGCTGCACGTGGAACTCTGGAAGCTGCTCGGTGCCAACCCGACACCGATTGCGTTCCCCGAAATCTACAACTCGGTGCAGACCGGGGTGGTCGATGCGCTGGACAATAATAAGGTCAGTTTCTGGCTTGCCAAGTTCCATGAAGTCGCGCCGCACCTGACCGACCTGGGCCACATCTATTCCATCTCTGCAGTCACCTTTTCGACCAATTTCTGGAAACGGCTCTCGCCCGCGCAGCAGGCGTTGGTGCAGTCGGCAGCTTCCGATGCCATCAAACTTCAGGACAAGTTGAATGCAGAGGGCGAAGATGACGCCGTGAAAAAGGCGGTCGCGGCCGGTGCCAAGCACCACAAGGTCGACAAGGGGCCGTGGCAGAAGGCCATGCAACCCATGTACAACAACTGGGCCTCCAAGGTTGGCGGCATGGAGATGATCAAGGCCGTGCAGGACACGCCGTGACACAGGGGGTGGCCACCCACCAGGGCGCGATAGACGCCCTGCGCAGCCGCTTCGGCGAGCGGCTGTCCACCAGTGGCGGCGTTCGCGACCACCACGCCAAGGACGAGTCCTGGCACAGCCCGCACCGGCCCGACGCGGTGGTGTTCCCGCAAAGCACCGGGGAGGTGGCAGAAGTCGTGCGCATCTGTGCGGCCCATGGCACGCCGGTGATCGCTTACGGCACCGGCACCTCGCTGGAGGGCAATGTGATCCCGCACCTGGGCGGCGTGGTGGTGGACCTGGCGCACATGAATCAGGTTTTGCGCGTCAGCGCAGACGACCTGGATGTGACGGTGCAGGCCTGCGTCACGCGCATGCAGCTCAACGAACATGTGCGCCACATGGGCCTGTTTTTTCCGATCGACCCCGGTGCCAATGCATCCATCGGCGGCATGGCCGCCACCCGCGCCTCTGGCACCAACGCCGTGCGTTACGGCACCATGCGCGAGAACGTGGTGTCACTCACGGTGGTGCTGGCCGACGGACGCATCATCCGCACCGCTCGGCGGGCTCGCAAGTCGGCGGCGGGCTACGACCTGACACGCCTGTTCGTCGGCTCCGAGGGGACGTTGGGCATCATCACCGAGGTGACCGTGCGGCTGTATGGAATCCCGGAGGCGATGGCGGCGGCAGTGTGCTCGTTCGAAGACATAGGCAGCGCGGTGAATGCCGTGATCCAGACCATACAGTTGGGAATCCCGGTGGCGCGCATCGAGCTCATCGACCCGGATGCGGTGGACGCGATCAACCACTATTCCAAAATGAACCTTCCGCTCAAGGACACGTTGTTCATCGAGTTCCATGGCAGCGATGCCGCCGTGAAAGAACAGGCCGAGCTGGTGCAGGCGCTGGTGACTGACCATGGTGGCGGCGCCTTCACCTGGGCAACCCGTCCCGAGGAACGCAATGCGCTCTGGAAGGCCCGCCACGACGTCACCTACGCGAGCAAGGCCATGCGCCCTGGCTGCGAGATCTGGGCCACGGATGTGTGCGTGCCGATCTCCCGGCTGGCCGAGTGCATTCTGCAATCGAAGGAGGACCTGAAAGGCAGTTTTCTCAAGGCGCCGCTGGTGGGCCATGTAGGGGACGGCAACTTCCACCTCGGCTTTCGGGTGATGCGTGACGATCCGAGGGAATTGGCCGAGGCCGAGCGCCTGAACGAGCGCTTGATCCATCGGGCACTGGCGATGGACGGGACCTGCACCGGCGAACACGGCATCGGGCTGGGCAAGATCAAGTACCTGGAGGCCGAACACGGTGAGGGCGTCGCTGTAATGCGCTTGCTCAAGCAGGCACTGGATCCGGGCAACCTCATGAATCCCGGCAAGATCTTCACGAATCCGGGATGACGCACCAAGGCGACCCTGCGCAATTGCCGGGTCTGGACGGGCACACTGTGCATGATTTCGCGCGCGACGGCGCCGTGCTGCTGCGCCAGTTGCTCACTTTGGGTGAAGTGGCGGTGCTGGCGCGTGGCATTGAGCACAACCTGGCCCACCCCAGCCCGCTCGCACTGCTGGCCAGTGAGCCCGACGACCCTGGCCGCTTTGTCGAGGACTTTTGCACTTGGCAGGACAACCCGGACTACCGCCGGATTCTGCTGGATTCGGCATTGCCGGCGGTCAGTGCGAAGTTGATGGGCAGCCGCACCGTGCGCCTGTACCACGACCATATGCTGGTCAAGGAGGCGGATACACGCCAGCCCACACCCTGGCACCAGGACCAGCCGTATTACAACGTGAGCGGCCGGCAGAACGTAAGCTTCTGGATCCCGGTGGACCCGGTTCCGCTTTCGAGCACCTTGCGCTTCGTAGCAGGGTCGCACGCTGGCACCTGGTACATGCCGCGCACCTTCCGCGACGCGCAAGCCAGGTGGTTTCCCGACGGCACGCTGGAAGAATTACCCGATATCGACGGCGACCCGAAACGCTTTCGCCAACTCGGCTGGGCACTGGAGCCTGGCGATGTACTGGCCTTTCACATGCTCACGCTGCACGCCAGCAGCGGCACCGGGCCGGGAGCGCGACGACGGGTTTTCTCGGCACGTTACCTGGGCGACGATGCCCGCCACGCGCTGCGACCCTGGCGCACCTCACCGCCGTTTGCGGGGCTCGAGCAACGCGTGCCGGATGGGGCCGGGATGGACGACGTGCTGTTCCCCCTGGTGTGGCCGAATCGCTGATTGCGCGGCGCCTGACTTTCAGCCGATCAGCGTCATTCCAGCGTGCCTGGCAGCGCCGACATCAAACGTCATGACCTTGTGGCAGCCCGCCGCCCTGGCAGTTCGCTCAATCAGACAATCCGGGAAATCTGCCGAACCCGCGCCATACACGCGCAGGGCGCGAAGCACCTGGTCGGCCTGCTCGACCAGCAATTGCTTGGTCCGCATCAACGCATCAAACACCGTGACGACCTGCACCCGGGACAGGTCATAGCTGGCGGTCAGCACCCAAAACAACTCTACGACGGTGACGAGGGTTACAAACCCGGGTTCTTTGGGAGTCAGGGACTCCACAAGCTTGTTGGCCGTCTTGGCCTGGACGGGATCGTCCTGCATGATGTAGCGCACCAGCACGTTGGCATCGAGTCCAATCATCCCGCAGAGGCTCCCCGCGACTTGATGACCCGATTCATCTCGTCGATGGACACAATCCTCGTTGCCTTGCCAAACATGCCTTTGAGCTCCGTCACGGAACGGTTCGCTGCGACAAACAGATACTGTCCCGGTTCCAGCTGGACGAACTCGACCCGGTCTCCCGCAGCGACATTGAGTGACTGGCGGACGTTGGCAGGGATCGTTATCTGCCCCTTGCTGGTGATGGTTGCGGTGGTCATTGGGTGGCCCCGGTTTGCCTTACTGTAAAGTAAGGAATTGGCAAAATAAAGTCAACGCCTTCACTTATCGGACGACTTCGACATCGACCCCCTTGACCTTTTTCCAGCTGCGGTCGGCCGTCACCACACGCGCTTCACGGATCATTCCGAGTGCCAGGCATGCACGGTCCCCCAGCGACAGTCCGAGCGCCTTCGTCGCCGGACGCAGTAGTCCTGCCTGGTGTGCAGAGCGCCGGTCGAACGGGATGACGTCGAGTGGAATGCCCTCGATTACGGTCGCAATTTCGGCATCAACCATGCCGCGTTCGGCCAGTTTGGCAACGATTTCAGCGTAATTGACTGCGCACAAAAGGTTGTCGCCTTCCGCCCATAAGGCTTCGACCTGATCAGCTCCCGGTTCCTCGAAGATCACCGCCAGAACCGCGGACGCATCGAACATCTGTGTCATTCGCGTCCGGCCTCGTCACGGCGCTCACGCAACAGTTCATCGACAGCGCTCTCGCCAGGCTTCTTGTACCTGCGTGCAATCTCGCGCGCCCGCTCTAGCGCTCGCGCCCGGTCAAACAGGCGGATTTCGCCGTCCTGTACCGCGAGGTTGAGGCTGCTTCCTTCGCCGATTCCGAGCGCGGCACGGACCTCGGCCGGAATCAGCACGCGACCTTCACGCGACACCTTCACCTGATGGGTTTGCATGATCTTCCTCGAATTGTCAGAAAGTAAAATTCTGCCATTTATAGCAATCTATGTCACCTCATTGTTGCCATTCAGTTGATGTCATCCGATTGACGAACCGCATTATTCTTATAATAATATATCTGACCAGAGCGAATTACCGATCACTTGCGAAGGCAAACCGCATACCGTGAACATCACCCGGATCGAGACCTTTCGCTCGCCAGAACACGCCAATTTGCTGTGGGTGCGACTGCATACCGACGACGGCCTGGTCGGACTCGGCGAGACCTTCTACATCCCATCTGCAGTGGAGGGGGTCATCCACGACTTCGCCGCGCCGCTGTTGCTGGGCCAGTCGGCATTTGACCGGGAGCGACACTGGCAGGCGCTTTTTTCCTACGCCAATTTCTTTGGCCATGCTGGCGCCGAAATGCGCGCAATTTCGGCGCTGGACATCGCATTGTGGGATCTGCTCGGGCAGTACACCGGACTGCCGGTGCTCAAGTTGCTCGGTGGTCAAACGCGCGACCGGGTCCGCATCTACAACACCTGCATCAATACCCCGCTGTATGCCGACACCACAGGTTTTGTGGAAAAGCCAGGCGAACTGGCGCAATCGTTGCTGGAGCAGGGCATCACGGCGATGAAGGTCTGGCCGTGGGACCGCTATGCACCACAACTGCAGGTGGCGTCCATCACTGGCCCGGCTGGCTGGTCGGCCGTGGGCCCGGTCGGGCATGACTTGTTGCCGGAACAACTTGCCAGGGGATTGTGGACCGTACAGGAGATCCGGCGCGCCGTTGGTGACAAGGTGCAGATCGCCATCGAGGGCCACTCACGCTGGGACCTGAACTGCGCCTTGCGCATTGCGCGCGCGCTGGAGCCGTACGACGTGTTGTGGATGGAGGATTTTTTGCAGCCCGACAGCGCGAGCGACCTGGCGCGGCTGGCGCGCGAATCGCGGGTGCCGCAGTCGGTGAGTGAACGCCTGTTCACGCGCCACGCCTTCAGACGCATTCTCGACGCCGACGCGGCCCATATCGTGATGCCCGACCTGGTCTGGACCGGCGGCTTGAGCGAAGGTTTGAAGATCGCCGCACTCGCCGATACGCACCATCTGGCGATCGCACCACACGACTGTGTTGGCCCGGTGAATTTGTTTGCCAGCCTGCACCTGTGTGCGGCGGTGCCCAACGCCATGATCATGGAGACGGTGCGCGGTTTTTGTGCGGGCTACTACCGCGAAGTCGTCACGCCCGATGTCCCGCTGGAGCGGGGTTACGCCCGCCTCGACCAGTTCGGACCCGGCCTTGGCGTACGGCTGCGCGATGAGTTTCTGGCGCGGCCCGATCTATTGCGGCGCGCCTCCTCGGTATCAGGGGCAAACACCGGGTCCCAGTCATGAAGATCACTCATATCGAAACCATCACGGTCAGCGCCGGCTGGAAAAACTGGCTGCTGCTCAAGGTGTTTACCGACGCCGGCATTCACGGCGTCGGGGAGGGCACGCTCAACGGCTTCATCAAGACGACCGAGGCGGCGGTGCACGAGCTGGAACATCTGGCACTGGGTCGCGACCCGCGGCGGGTCAATCAATTGTCCAAATACCTGATGGACAGCGTGTCGCTGGACGGAGGGCATATCCACCGCACAGCCGTGGCGGCGATCGAGGTGGCCTGCTGGGACATCCTGGGCAAGTCGCTGGGTGTGCCGATCCACCAATTGCTGGGCGGCAGAGTGCGCGATTCGGTCGCCGCTTACGCCAATGGCTGGTACCGCACCGAGCGCACGCCCGGGCACTTCGTCGCGGCGGCCGAGGCCGTAGTGGCCAAGGGGTTCAACGCGCTCAAACTCGACCCATTCGGCACTGCGCAGGGCTTCATCGAGGACGACGAGTTGCAGTTGGCCTACGACATTCTGGCCGGGTTGCGCCAGCGTTTTGGCCCGAAGTTGCGCATCCTGATCGATGTGCACGCGCGTTTCACCGAGGCCGAATCCCTTCGTGCCGCACGCAAGCTGGCGCCGCTGGACCTCTACTGGTGGGAGGAGCCCACCACGCGCGAGCGCGAGCAACCCGCCAATGCCGTGGGACTGCAATGTCCGATTCGCGTCGCCACCGGCGAGATGTACGACACGATCGGCCAGTTTTTCACTTTGGCGACGGGTGGCGGCGTCAACATTTTCCAGCCCGAGCCGATGTCGCTCGGCGGCATCACCAACACGCTGGCGGTGGCCAATCTGGCGCTGGCGCACGGCAGCTGGATCGCGCCGCATCAGAGCGGCGGGCCGGTGGCCACCGCGGTGTGCCTGCAACTGGCCGCGTGCGTGCCCAACTTCCTGATTCAGGAACACTTTGACGCCTTCAACGAGCCCTGGGTGCGCGACTTGGTCGACTGGCACCCAGTGCTCGACGCGGGCACCGGCCACCTGTCGCTGCCCGACGCGCCGGGACTCGGCCTGGACATCAATTTCGACGTTGCGCGCGCCCATCCGTACGACCCCCAGGCCTATCTCAACATTTACCAGGATGGCTGGGAGAAGCGCCTCGGGCAACAACCCGACAGGAACAAGCCATGACCAGTGTGCCGCGTATCGTTGTCACCGACTACAGCTTTCCGGATTTGGACCTGGAAACCGCACTGGTGCGCGATGCTGGATTCGAACTGGTCGGCCACCATTGCAAGACGCAGGACGAGTTGATCGGCGCGGTGGCCGGCGCCGACGCGGTGATCACACAGTTTGCGCGCATCACGCCAGCCGTAATTGCCGCCATGACCAAGGCACGCGCGGTTGTGCGTTACGGCATCGGCGTCGACAACGTGGACCTGGATGCAGCACGGGCGCATGCCATCCCGGTATCGAACATCCCCGACTATTGCATCGACGAAGTCGCCGACCATACCCTGTCCTTCATTCTTGGCCTGACGCGCCAGGTGGTGATCCATACGCGCGAGGTGCAGGCCGGCCAGTGGCGGCTGGCGGTGCCGGTTCCGGCAATGCGGGTGCTTCGGGAACAGACCGTGGGGGTACTGGGATTCGGGCGCATCGGCCGCGAGGTGGTGCGTCGGCTGCTGGCCTTCAAGTGCCGTGTGCTGGTGCATGACCCGGTGGCGGCCGCCGCCGACATTGTGGCGCTCGGTGCGGTCGCTGCCA
>Ga0209181_10010338_pt1 | contig 12139 bp, 21 predicted proteins | sample MAT05_FD_187208 | JGI IMG/M metagenome (GOLD analysis project Ga0209181, IMG submission 187208) | Freshwater microbial communities from Lake Fryxell liftoff mats and glacier meltwater in Antarctica - MAT-05 (SPAdes) (version 2) | ecosystem: Environmental > Aquatic > Freshwater > Ice > Liftoff... | reverse complement strand
ACATTATTATTCATAAGATACATTATCAAATAATAGAATTTCCTTGCTTTGGTTTGTGAACTTGGTTAACTTAACGCTATAGTAACTATTTTCAGTTACATTTAAGGTGTAGAATGTCAAAAAAAGATAAGCTACTGGATAGACTTAAAAGTAGACCTACAGACTTTACATGGTCAGAAATGGAAAGGCTGCTTAAAGAAATGGGGTATACTGAGAATAAAACTGGGAAGACGGGTGGTTCAAGACGGAAATTCACCCACACATCGGCCCCCACAATCAGCCTACATAAGCCTCATCCAGGTAATATTCTAAAAATGTACCAAATAGGCCAAATTCTAGAGATTCTAGAAAAGGAGAAAATGATATGAGCAATATGATGCAACATAAAGGGTATGTTGGCTCTGTAGAGTACAGTGCTGAAGATAAAATTTTCTTTGGTAAATTGGACGGCATTAGAGATCTGGTTTCCTTTGAAGGTTCGGATGTAAACAGCCTTGAGACATCGTTCAAAGAAGCTGTGGATGATTATCTGGAACTTTGTAAATCTGAGAATCGTCAGCCTGAAAAACCATTCAAGGGGCAATTTCAGGTTAGGACGAAACCTGAGATTCATAGGGGACTTGCTCTTGCTGCTGCCAAAAGAAAAACAAACTTGAATGCTATAGCAGAGGCTGCTTTTGAGGCCTTTCTTGCACTCGCTTTGCAAGAAACACAGAAAGGAAGTAAGCAGCCGCAAAAACGCAACTCTGCCTAAGTAACAAAAAACGAGAAATTAATCTGCCAGATATTAAAATCGTCTCTTTACGGCGCTCAAGAGAGAAGGAGATTGAATTATATGAAAGCACATGATCTCGATAGAAAATTTGATCAAGGTGACGAAGATGTATTGGATTCATTTGATCTAGGAAAATCTTCAAGACCCAACCATGACTCAAAACGTGTCAATGTAGACTTTCCTTCATGGATGGTTCAATCTTTGGATAAAGAAGCCAGTCGTTTAGGCGTGACACGCCAATCACTTATAAAAATGTGGGTGGCTGATAAGTTAAAAGTCAGAAGCCATGTTTGATAATATATCAGAAACGAAAAAGAAAGCCACTAAGCCTCATTGATAACGATCAATGTTCCTTAATAATTAGCAACCTTGGCGGCTTTATTTTTCGAGCACCCTACTTAATTTTCGCTTTTATTATTCATAATTTATATTATCACATCACTTGATGAGAATACTTGCTTTTCCCCTATAAATGTCGTATATTTGTATATATACAATGTCGTATATTTGTTAATTTAACATGTTGTTATAAAATGGCTAAATATGAAACACTACTATATAAAGTTTCCTCAAGAATAGCGAGAAAGAACGAAACTGTCTTTATAAGAGAAGACTTTGATGATCTGGGAGGATACGACCAAATAGGTCGTATCCTCAGAGAGCTCACACGCGCAGGAAAAATCATTAAAATTGGCTATGGCCTCTATGCAAAAACACGCATATCTAGCCTGACTGGTGAGCCAATCCTTATCAAACCATTGCCGGATCTAGCCAAAGAAGCCATCACCCGCCTTGGCCTTAAAACCTATCCCACACGCCTTGAAATGGAGTATAACGAAGGTAAGACAACACAGGTACCTACTGGCCGTATGATTGCTGTCAAAGGTCGTATCAGTAGAAAAATCGGCTATAAAGGAGCCTATGTAAGTTATGAATCTGCCGCCACCGCCTAGCCCTGCCCTCATAAATGAGGCTGCCACAGCAATGGCCATCAGAGATGGTTTTGTTGAAAAAGATTGGTATGTCACTCAAGCAATAAAAATCATATCCTCTATAGAGTACAAAGATTTCAAAATTATTTTTTCTGGGGGAACTTCCCTGTCTAAAGCATATGGACTTCTACAGAGGTTCTCTGAAGACATTGATTTTCGATTAGTTGTACCAACAGAGTTGGAGAGTAGAAAAGAGCTGTCAGCTTATAAGGCAACTGTGGTTGATACTTTGCGGGGCAGTAGGTTTACTATTCTAGATGAAGATATAAAGGCGAGAGATGAGAATCTCTACATTGCTCTGAAAGCTACATATCCAAGTGTATATAGCAACACTTTGCTGCACCTGAGGAATGACTGTAATATTTTCTCCCATCGCTTCTGATACTTCTTTGAGTGTCGCTTTATCATGTGTTTCTAAAACTTGGATAACACCCGCATTAGCCCAAATAGAGTTGGCTGTATGATCTCCATAAGTCTTAAGAAGTTGAGAAAAATCCTGCAATAAAGGCCAAATGGTAATGCCTTTTTGTCTAACGACTGCCATCTCAGCATCAATACCATCAACTTTACCAAGTTGATTGAACTCATCCAAAATCATAAGTAAGCGACTTTTTGTTGTTTTAAAATCACGCCCTCCATCCCCCATATTCGGATAACGGATGCTCTTTTGGTTAATCCGTATCATATTGATGAATGTGCAAACGCTCTTGCTCACGCTCTATTTATGCATCCAGAAGAACAACGAACAAGAATGCGCGCTATGCGCCGCCAAGTGAGAGAAAACAATATCTTTAGATGGGCGGGGCATTTACTAATCGACTCATCGGAGATAAGCCGTCAAAATAAGTTGGTTTACGCCAATAACCTTAGAAGAATAAACTCCTCCAATATGAAGAAATAATATTAATGTCTAGGATAGTCTTGCGCTGTTATTCCGATATCTTCTGGTAGAAAAGATGTAGTTACATGCTCTATTGGATTCTTCCAATCATAATCCAGAAACCATTTTGGTAACTTCTGATTCAACCGAGAGAATAAAAAGACTTTCTCTTTCCCAAACCTAACATAATGAGCAGACCCCTGAGCACCGAGTGCAGTGGGTCCAGCCAGATTCACAGGAAGTAATAATTGCTTCTGTATGCTTGCAAGAGCTCCATACCATTCCACAGTGTCTTTAGATTTTTTGTAGGCTCCTCGCCCCAATGGTTCTATCCAGCCGCTTTTTAGATACCTCTGGGTTAATTGGGTGAATATACCAAATGTCTTCAGCCAAGTAGATGTGGCCACAAGGCCTGGGGGCCATTGTTCCAAAAGATTCTTTAATTTTTTTTCTCTTGGTACACTCATAGTTTGTTTATAGACTAATATTTAATGAAAATCAATATATTTAGAGGTGTCTCATTAAATATTCATGCAAAAACAAACTTTAAGTATGTTTTTAATACTTTTATTAAAATAACTTCTATCAGACATTCAACAACTTGCGCCCGATTAAATCAATATTAGCCTTACTGACACCATATTCTCTTGCTCTCTCTGACCATCCAGCGAGCGATGATTTTGTCTGCTCAATAATGAGAGCGATGTGAGAACCAGATAAGCCAGCTTCCTCTCCCAATTTCTGGAGATGCTCAATACTCGGATTTTTGCCCTCACCCATAACGCTTGTGCTTTGTTCCATTCTTGGGCCAGATGAGAAAGTGAGATCATAGGCTGGAGATAACTTCCATTGGCCGCGCTCATCCATAAGATAGCTAAAGTTCTTGGCATGATCGTCTCTGTTATGGGCCATGACGTTGAAAACTGCTTGACGGAACATTTTCTCGGCTTCACGTATGTCTCGCGTGAGCAGACTGGTAAGCGCCATAAGATCTTCATAGTCTAATGAAGGCGTCCGGAAATCGGAATGCAGTAACCCGCAGGCTGTGTGCATATGAAAGCGTTTTTGACCGTCCCTGTCAAAGCGCTTGATAGCAAAATAGCCTGCACCATGACGCGCAGGAAACAGGTGAACATCTGGCACCTGTATACCGGCTTCTTTTGCCATGAGTGCATAAACATATTCGATGGCTCCTGCATCTGATCCATCATGCATATTGGAAAATTTGACAAGCCATGGCGAATGCCCTTCGGGAAGGTTGATAACACCATAAGATATATTCTGCTTGTCTTTATCTACACCGATAAGGGCTTTTGGGCGCGCGCCAGCAGATGAGCCATTCAGCTCCAACAGCATCTGGATGACATCTTCGGAACGCCCATCCATAACCTCTTGTGCTTGTTCTGCCAGTTTATCGAGGATCAGAGGGTCTCCTAACTCAGTTGAACTATGATCAGGCTCATAAACAAGAGCGCCCATTCCGTGTGTACCTACATGAGCCAAACGATCAAGCGCCGAGACACTTGATGGCAGACCCCCCAGAGACCTAAGAGACCTATCAAAAAGCAACCTCCCCCATCCATCAGGCAAGCTATCATTAAAGACGCCTGGAAGCCCTTCAAAGAGAAAATAATCGAAAGTGGATAAGCCGGGTTTCAGCGGCAAGCGGAGTGGTGAGATTTCAAGACCACGCTTTAGGAAAGACGTATCATATTCGAAATAGGTTTTATGATCGTGGGACGCCAGACGACCCACAGGAATAATATCTGTTCCGAAGTCCAGACTGATTTTGATTTCGGGTGTTGATATATAGGTCTTCATTTACTGCGTCCTCTTTTGCGACGCGTTGTAGAGTTCTCGGCGGCCAGAACGTCATCAATAGATGCAAACTGCATGGGAGCTGGTTGAATGGCCTTCATCATCTCATCAAGCCCTCCGACCACCATGAGGAGTTTTAGAAAGGACTCCAGAGACAATGTCCCTTGCTGTTCAAACTTGCGGAGCGTGGGCAAAGCCACACCTGACCGCTCAGCCAATCCGGCCTGACTGAGATTCATGCCTAAGCGTCTTGAGCGAAGATGATCTGCAAGTTGTTTTTGCGCTTTAGGGACAGTTATAAGTAACATTATGTTATCACTATTAAGTTTTTATAAGGTATAATTACTATTATAGTATCATATAAAACCATAATCAAGAAAGAAAACTTAGACAACCCTACTTTGGGTTCTTTTTGCCGATCTCAAAGCCGTCCATACGCAATCATTTGTGAGGCCTTGGCGAGTAGAAGAGGCATTTTATTGCCGATCTTTTTGCCGATCATCCTAAATTTGTGGAAAATAATATTATTCCCACATTGATATTTTCCCACAATATTGGTATGATTAAACTAGAAAAAGGAGAATTCATTATGGATCAGGTTATTCAGCAGCTCAGACCAGATGCAAAAGGACGTATCAGCTTAGGAAAGCTTGCTCAAGGCATTAGTAGCTTTCATGCACGTCGCATGGATGATGGTAGCATCATTCTTGATCCTTTTATTGAGATCCCTGCCCGCGAACAGTGGTTACTCAATAATCAGGCGGCTTTAGGTTCGGTAAAGAGAGGTATCTCTCAAGCTGCGACAGGAAATACGCGTGAAATTGAAAGCTTTGCTCAATACGCTGAGGAAGATATTGAATAGAAAATGGTTTCCTTTACTCTCAAATTCACACCTCAAGCCGAAGAAGACTTACAGCGTCTGAGGACAGATAAAGCTCTACTCAAGCGCCTTAAGGCGGTTCATAAGGCACTTGGATATCTTGAGACGAACCCTAGGCATCCAGGTCTTAATACGCATAAATATAGTGCTATTGCGGGTGCAAACGGAGAAGAGATTTTTGAAGCCTACGCTGAAAACAAGACACCTGCCGCTTACAGAATTTTCTGGTTTTATGGCCCAGACAAAAAAGAAATCACCATTCTCGCAATTACAGCACATCCTTAAGATATTAATTATCCCCTTCACTATTTCCCTATTTCACGTGAAACAAATTATCCTGTTAATTCAATGGGTTAAATGCTATTTTTGCCATTGACGATTTTTTGATTTTGAGTTACCCAAATCATACACCCACCTTGCGTTAAGGATCGTCACCCGAATGGGACGAAACCCTGCTAAGGGGTTCGGTGAGGTCAGGTCGCGCAGGGTGCGGCCTTAGCGAGTAGAGCCCGACCGCCCTGTAAAGGGGGGGAACGCCCAAGACCTAGGTCTTCTCTCCCCTATTTGGAATATCTGGTTTTCCGAGGGTCTACCAAGTCAGTTTCATCAATAGGCAGGCCTGCCATCTTAAGCGCCTTCATTACAAAGATATTCTGAGGCTCACGCGAATTATGAGCGGCATCTGCCAATAAATCCCAAACGTAGACAGGCATGGACAAAGAGCTATTGCGACGCTCTTTCTGGGGGTCTGGAACGACCGTCGGAGATATATTGGGCAACGACATACTGCTCGGCTTGCTTAGCTTGCTCTCTACGCTGCCAAATCTGTCGTCTCCATTATCATTTTTGATGTGAGAGATTTCAACGTCTCGTAATGTTTTAGCCATTGTAAATTCCTTTACTTTCATCATGTTTAGGTTGCTAGGTAGCAAAGTAGCATAGTAATCATGTATTTTTTAAGCCGCCTGCGACTGTTTCTTTTCATGATCTGCAATGAGTTGTGCCACAATCTCTTCGGCCAGACTTTCAATTTCAAGCGCTGCGGAGCCACTAGGTTCTAGGCTGACAGGTGTATTCCCGTTGAAACGCGCCTGTGGGTAGATAGTTCGATCATGAATGATGGTATCGAACACAGGATAATTCATGCGCTTCAGCTGATTGACCATATGGCGAAGGACTTGAGTATTTTGCTTGCCTCTTGTTATAACAGTCCGACAAGGAATCGAGCGTCCTGTGAGTTCCATGGCTTCTTTAACAATGGCCGCCGTATTTGCAGCCTCAAGAAAGTCGTCCTCATTAGGCTGAGCTGGGATTATAACGAGATCTGCAATACCAGCAGCCTTTAAAAGTGAAATTGACGCAATACCTGCTACATCAATAAGCAAAATATCACAAATTTTAGAAAGCTGTTTTGCGGTTTCAATGATTTGCTTATCCTGAAGCTCCTGACGAAATTCAATTCCCTCAAAGAAGCCATTTTCACGACCTTTTTGAAACCACCGCGATAAACTTTTATTTGGATCGGTATCTATAAGCCCAACACGATTTCCCATTTTTGCCCAATAATCAGCGAGACAAATCGTAGTAGTCGTTTTTCCTGCTCCGCCTTTGCTGGAGGAAACTGTAACAATCTTGACCATCATATTCTCCTTGCTGGATAGCAACGTGTTTAGGTAGGTAAGTTGCTCATTCGTCAGAAAGACTAAAAGAAAAACAACCTGTTCAAGTAAATATATCACTACATTGCCTTGTAGTGAAGTACCTATTTAAGCACCTAACAACTTAACAACATAGCCATGTTAATAAATTCTTATGATTTGTAGAACGCCGTTTGACTAATCCCACTCAGCCAAAAACAATAAAAACTAGCAACATGCTCACTTAGCAACTTATGCATATATAAAAAATATAATATTTTCAATGAATTATGAGTCAGCACACAACAACCAGGCTACATTGCTACTTGCCTAGGTTGATGAAATCGAATCTAGCTCATAGCAAAACAGCAACAAAGCGACTTAGTTATGTTGCTGTTTTGCTAGACATTACTTCCGTCAAAAATTACATAAAACTTACCCGTAGGGGAATCATGATAGTAGAGAGAAACCTCTAAGATTTTCCTTTCCACATCGAGTAAACCGTGAAGCGTCGATTCGGATGTAGCGGGGAAGGCCTTTCTAATAAACTCGCAGGAATCTCCAGCGGTAATATGCAGGTGTCAAAATAAATTCCTCCAACCCATATTGCGACCTTCCACAAAGAAAAATCTCGCAGGCGAAATTTGCTGCAATATAAAATCAAAGTCGTCTAAGAAATTCTTAAAACCAATTTGGATTAAATCGGCAAAATTAGCTTCGTTATCAGATTCATCAAAATAGGAAGATTCATCCCACATGCGATAAATTTTTTCAGTCTGCATTTTTTGGATTGAGGTGTCTTTCATTACATTCTCCGTAAAACCTACCTACTAATTTGAACACAAAGCAAGGTAGCAACATGCCTACATAGCAATATTGCCACTTTGCTTTGTAAGGGCTAAAAATAGTATCCATTTGGGACATCAAGCGTGGCGGGGATACTGTCCCATAAAGCATAATATCCATGCTCTTTAAGTATCTGCACTTGCTTGAGACAATCGTTCTGGTTATTCCATGCAGAATGTTTCGTTTGTCCATTCTGGGTCTTAATATAAGCGATATAAGTCATCATTCTGGTCTCCTTATCTGGGTTGAGGGTAGGGGAGGGGCCTAAGCCTCCTCCGCAAGTTCTGATGCGTGTTGATTGGTTTGAAGGCTATAAAGATAATCCACGGCCTTCTGGGCGGCAGATGCGGCTGAAAAGATAAACTTCTTATCGTTGCCAAGTGCCTTTAACCAACCTCCGATATATTGGGCATGGTCAGGGCGAGGGGTAGGGGTGACACCAAGTGAGGCGCAAAGCATGGCGGCTCCTAGTTCTGCAACAAGCTCCTCAAACGCATAATCCTTTCTATCCCTGCCATTCTCTATATTGAAGCGTTTGAGGCGTGTTTCTGCTCCGCTCCAATGGGTCAATTCATGCAACAAGATAGAATAATAGTTCTCTGTCGCTGTGCTGTGTTTTGTTGCACGAAATAATGACTGTTCAGGCATATAAATTTTGTCGCTGATAAGGTCGTAATAGGCTCTCGCGTCCTTGTGTTCAACGATTGCACCCGTAGAGACAATAAAATTTGTGCAACTCTCAATCTGTTCAATTTCTGCGGGCTTTATGACCTCGGGCAGAACAAAACCGTCCACTTGGTCGGCGTTAAAAACAGCAGAATAGCGTGCAAACATACGGATTTTATCGTTTTCTTCATTTTGTTCTGCTTCAAATTGCTTCCAAAAAATAATCTGGGTCGATTTTTCGCCTTTCCTAACTTGTGCGCCCATTTCCGCCCATTGTTTATAGGTTGCCCAAAGTCCAGATTTAAATCCTCGGTCAAGCTGGGTTATCCAGAGTAGGGGGATGTTAATTCCTCTATAGGATTTCTGCGTACTGGCATTTTGCGGGATGTCTGACATTCCATGCCAAGGCATCTCGAACGTCTCACCAGAAAAACCTCTCTCGATAGCTGAAGCAATTGCATTTGTTACGGTTTCATATACATCGGTGCGGCTCATTTCCTTTTCTCCTTAAAATGTGGGTTGCGCATATTTCCCTATGCGCCGTGAAACGGCTTAAAGAGCGGGGGAGGGCGTCCATGACCCGAACAAGGGAGGAGGGGTATCTCCCGAGATTTTTACGAAGTGAAACACAAGGAAAAATTTGGGGGAAACCTCCCTGTTCGCGCTTTGCGAGAGCGACAGCGAAGGTCTTGACGCACGACCCCAAGAGAGAAAAAAAGAGAAGAAACAAAATCTGCTCGCCCGCGAGTCCGAAGAAAATCTATAGATATATAAATAGTAATTTATATATCTAGTAATATTACAAAGACTTCTGACCTCATGGGGGTCAGCCCTCATTAGTCTCTTGCTGGCACCCTATAATTCAATATATATTTGTTCCCAATTCGGGAATTTTTATCTTGTTCCCAATTCGGGAACATGCTATATTTATAGATAGAAAGATATATAATGAGAATTATTGCTCTCAGCACATTAAAAGAATTCTGGGAAAAATACCCAGACAGTGAAGAACAACTTAAAGCTTGGTATGCCGTTGCAAAGAAAGCAGACTGGGATAGCCCTCAATCTATTAAAGAAGCTTACGGGAATTCTAGTATTCTAAAAGATGGGCGGGTTGTATTCAATATTGCTGGTAACAAGTATAGGCTTATTGCTTGGACTAACTATCCGTACCGTGTTTTGTATATTCGATTCATTGGGACGCATAAAGAATATGATAAGATTGACGCTCAAACAGTATAAAGGATAAATATTATGGACATAAAACCGATTAAATCAAAAAAAGACCATTCTTTAGCGCTCAAACGAATTGAACAATTAATGGGAGCAAAAAAAAATTCATCAGAAGGTGATGAACTTGATATTTTGGTGACTCTCGTTGAAGCGTTTGAGTCAAAACATTATACGATAAGCACCCCAGACCCTATTGCGGCCATTCAACACCGTATGGAAGCTCTCGGGATGGAACGTAAAGACCTCGAGGCTTTTCTGGGTTCTAAGAGCCGTGTATCTGAGGTGCTAAACCGCAAAAGAAAACTAACCATGGAAATGGTGCGTAGCCTTCATGTAAATATGAGCCTACCTGTGGAAACATTGATACAAGATTACAAAATCCTCGCTTAGGCTTTAGGAAAAACCACCCGCAAGAAAGCGGGTGGCCCATGGCTATAATTTATTCATCTTCTTCGGAGTAGTATTCCTCTTGAAATTCAGTAACTTCCAAATCATTAGTTTCAATTAATTATAACATTGGGCAAGCTGAAGGGGGTGAAAGTACTCCTTGGAGGATCTACCTCCAAACCCCCGGGATATTTAAAGCCCGATGATATCGAAAGAAAGGTGACCCCAGAATGACGTACGGGCTTACGGGTGAAGTATCACCGGGCACGGTCATCGACATCCCTGCCTGTACCGTAATGAGATCTTAGCACGGCACCGCGAGCTGTGCCAGTTAGGGGAAAAGCCCTTGACTCTTGAAATAATATTCGGCTTACGCTAAAGATTATCCATGACTACATGGATGAAAACTCATATAAAACTTCTTTTTCTTGGGTTTACATTAGCGTTGTTTACTTTATTACCTGCTTTTGCAGGTGCGCCCGTCCCATTTACAGTCAATTTATCTGAAGTAGTTAATGTGACCGGAAGCCCGCGTCTGCAACTTGATGTTGGTGGGGTGACACGCTACGCATCTTATGCGTCGGGGTCTGGAACAAATGCTTTGACTTTTAACTACCCTGTGGTTGCCCCTGACTTTGATGCTAATGGCATTACACTTGTCTCGCCGATAGATTTAAACGGGGGCACAATTAAGGACTTAAACGGGAATAATGCTAACCTGGCTTTTGCTCCCCCCAATACGTCCGGGGTTTTGTTTCAATCCTATACGGTAGCATAGACAACATCGCCGATTAACGCTGCTAATGAAACAGCAGCAGCTTTTAATATTCTAAACGCTCCAACCACAGCAACCACATACAACTACACGATTACCAGTAGTGGAGGTGGCGGAAGTGTTACAGGGTCTGGAAGTGTGACGGCCAACCCTCAATCTGTGACAGGGGTCAATGTATCATCGCTCCCTGCTGGGACATTAACCTTGTCTGTGACAGTGACCAATGCCACAGGGACGGGTAATGCTAAAACAAATACAGTATCAGGGGCGTTTACAGGCATATTAGATAGTCTACCTGCCTCGGCTGCGGCGTATTCCGTCAGACGATTACGCAGTGCTTATACAGGGTCATTAATCCGCGTCAGACGGTCATCTGATAATGCGGAACAGGATATTGGTCCGACACTGGGCGGCAATCTCAACACGACAGTACTCACCACATTCTGTGGGGCTAATTCCTGTTTCGTCAGGACATGGTATGACCAATCGGGGAATGCTAGAGACGCCACCCAAACCACCAACGCCAACCAGCCAAGAATTGTTAATACTGGTACAGTGGAAACTATTGGAGGTAGAAATTCTATACAGTTTCTTGGAGCTCAAACTTTAAGTAATTCTGCTTTGACACAAAACGTCATGGGAAATACACCAACATTCTCGGCTGTAGTTGCTCCTAATTCTATTGGTTCTTTTACTGGAATTGTTATTTGGCGCGGTGGGGCTACAAATGGATTGGATATGGGAGGGGCAGGGCGTTGGGTGTATGTTTGGAATGATGATGCCGCAACGTTTAACTGGAGTGGTGGCCCGACAATTACAACAGGGGCGTTACAAACGATAAATGTAACGATCGGTGCAACTGCAGCAAACTATAATAAAAATGGCGTTAGCGCAACGAATACGACAACACATGCCGTAACAAGTGGCACTGCAGCTGCATTAATTGGAAATGATAGTTGTTGTGCAGGAAGATTTTTAAATGGATATTTGCCTGAATTGATTTTATTTACAAATTTATCATCTGGGCAGAATACAACTCTTGAAAATAATCAGAGAGCATATTACGGTACTCCATAGAAAGATTGCCTCTCAGCTATCGTCTGAGTAATTTTGTTTTGTCTTGTCTCACTAACGACCGTTTATGAGACAGTCCGGCCAGGTCAATTAAATCAAGGACTTGCGTGTCTCACAAATTTGTCTCACTTTAAAGATGGTATCATTGACATGCCCACTAAATAGTGAGCCACCCC
>Ga0209181_10010335_pt1 | contig 12145 bp, 9 predicted proteins | sample MAT05_FD_187208 | JGI IMG/M metagenome (GOLD analysis project Ga0209181, IMG submission 187208) | Freshwater microbial communities from Lake Fryxell liftoff mats and glacier meltwater in Antarctica - MAT-05 (SPAdes) (version 2) | ecosystem: Environmental > Aquatic > Freshwater > Ice > Liftoff... | reverse complement strand
GCTATGTGTATGTGATTGAAAATAACAAGGTGGTGCGACGTGTGGTCACAGTTGTAAGCCAAACTGAAAGCACGGTGCAAATAGCGACTGGTCTAGCGCCCGAAACACAAGTTGTGCGTTACAACTTGGGTAGTTTGCGCGAAGGTGCCGATGTTCGCGTCAAGCCTTCTTCGGCTGCTCCCAATGCCACCCCTACAAATGCACCTAACGCCGCGCCTAGCACCGCACCTAAAAGCGACCCCAAGCCTGATTTCAAACCAGACTCTAAGCCCACCGCAAAGCTGACCCCTACGTTAATTTATTCCCTTCAAACAGTCATCAGCGCGCGTTTCATCGGAGCTTAAATCATGTGGTTCACTCGTATTAGCGTTAACAATCCTGTCTTTGCCACGATGATGATGCTCGCCCTTTTAGTGCTGGGCGTATTTTCTTACCAGCGTCTGAATGTCGATCAATTTCCTGATATCGCTTTGCCCGTAGTGGTGGTGCAGACGGAATATCCAGGCGCTTCTCCAGAAAGTGTTGAAGAGGAAGTAACACGCAAAATTGAAGAGGCGGTGAATACTGTTAGCGGAATTAAGACGCTGACTTCGCATTCATATGAAGGGTCTTCGCAAGTTATTATTGAGTTTAATTTGTCGATAGACCCTAAGCTTGCGGCGCAAGATGTCCGAGAGAAAGTTGCGGCAGTTCGACCCACTTTGCGTGATGAAGTGAAAGAGCCGCGCGTCACTCGTTTTAACCCCGATGACTATCCGGTGGTGTCGGTGGCGGTTACCTCTGAAACGCGCAAGTTGCGTGATCTCACTACGCTGACAGACCAATTAATCAAAAAGCGCTTGGAAAATATTAGTGGTGTCGGCCAAGCCACACTTATTGGCGGTGTAAAGCGCGAGTTGCGCGTCCATTTGCGATTAGCCGATATGGAGGCGCTGCAAGTGGGCGCTGATCAAGTTTTAAATGCTTTACGCACCGAAAACCAAGAGGCGCCGATAGGTAGCGTAACGGGGTCCGGCGTGGATCGCGTTGTGCAAGTAACAGGGCGATTGGTATCACCTGAAGACTTTGGTAAGTTGATTGTAGCGAGACGCGGTGGTAAGCCAGTAACGCTGGGCCAAGTGGCCGATATTGAAGATGGACAGGCTGAGGAAACAAGTGCTGCTCTCATCAACGGCCGACGAGCTTTATCGGTAGATATCATTAAAGCCCAAGGTGAAAACACCATTGCGGTGGTGGATGGCGCGAAAGCCGCGGTTGAAGAGCTGCGAAAAATTGTGCCCGCTGACGTGCATCTCGACATTGTGCGCGATGGTTCTATCAGTATTCGTAGCTCGATTTCTGATGTTCAGATCACTTTATTCGAGGGCGGTTTACTAACTATTGGTATTGTTTTTCTGTTTCTTGCCTCTTGGCGTAGTACGGTTATTACAGGCTTAACTTTGCCAATCGCATTAATTGGCACCTTCCTTTTTATTTACGCTTTCGGATTCACGCTCAACGTGTTGACGCTGATGGCTTTGTCGCTGTCGGTAGGGTTGTTGATCGATGATGCAATCGTAGTACGAGAGAACATTGTGCGGCACATGGCAATGGGTAAAAGCCATTATCAAGCCGCTTTAGATGGAACTCAAGAAATTGGGCTTGCTGTTATGGCCACCACTTTTTCTATCGTCGCTGTGTTTTTGCCAGTTGCGTTTATGGGCGGTGTGATCGGCCGATTTTTTCATCAGTTCGGCGTAACCGTTGTTGCTGCCGTGTTGATCTCCATGTTTGTCAGTTTTACGCTCGACCCAATGCTTTCTAGCATTTGGAATGATCCGGAAGCACATGGACACAAACAGCGTGGATGGTTGGGGAAATTACTGACCAAGTTTGGCGACTTCACTAAGCGTTTAGAAGCACGCTACGCCGTACTGTTGGCATGGGGGTTGGACCATAGAAAGTCCGTCTTAGCGATTGCTGTGGCGAGCTTTGTCGTCGCATTGGGATTGTCTCGTTTTCTAGGCACGGAGTTTGTGACCGATCCGGATCTTAATGAGTTACAGGTTCAATTCAATACGCCGGTCGGCTCATCGTTGAAATTAACACAGGCCAAAGTGCAGCAAGTGGATGCGGCATTACGAGAGTTTCCAGAAGTAAAGTTTACCTATGCCACTATCAATACGGGTCTCGCCCGAGGTAAAAACACCGTGAATATGTTTGTCCAGTTAACACCCAAAGGTGAGCGCGATCGTGGACAAATGAAGCTTTCTCAGCTGATGAGAATTCGTTTGGCGAGCGTCAGTGGTGTGGAAGTTACTCAAATCGGTGTTTTCAAAGCATTGGGGAGTGGCAAGCTTCTCCAGGTCAGTTTAGTGGGACAAGATCGAGATACGCTGGATAAGTTAGCGCAGCAAGTCATGGATAGTATTTCAGGCATCAAAGGTTTGGTCGATATTGAAACGAGTAGTAAGGCAGCAAAACCGCAACTTTCAGTTCAGTTAAAAAGAGAACTAGCCAGTGATTTAGGCATTGGTGTTGGCCAAGTAGCCAATGCTTTAAGGCCGCTGCTAGCGGGCGAGGCAGTGGGAAATTGGCGTGCGCCCGATGGACAGTTTTACGATGTCACGGTGCAGTTGCCAGCGGAATCTCGTGAATCAGTCAGTGACTTGTCGCGTGTTTATCTCACTAGCAATCAACTGGATGCTAATGGCTCACCACGCATGGTGTCTTTGCGAGAGGTTGCAGATTTACAGCCCGCATTGGGTGCAACGCAAATTAATCGTAAACAACAACTGCGAGAAGTGTTGATTTCAGCTAACAATTTTGGGCGGCCTGCAGGCGATATTGGGGCAGAAATCCGCGCAAAATTAGACAAAATGGCATTCCCAACGGGTTACAGTTATTCCATGGGCGGTTCTACCAAAGACATGCAGGAGTCTTTACATTTTGCCGGGCTGGCCTTGGCCTTGGCCGTTGTGTTTATTTACCTGATTTTGGCGTCCCAATTTGGCAGCTTCCTGCAACCTATTGCCATTATGGCGTCACTACCCCTATCGCTGGTAGGCGTGATATTGGCGCTTTTAGTGGCGAGAAGTACGTTGAATATTTTCTCAATAATCGGTTTCATTATGTTGATGGGCTTGGTGACCAAAAACGCTATTTTGCTGGTCGACTTTATTAACCAAGGCATGCGTTCTGGAAAAACCTTGCGCGAATCGGTGATCGAGGCGGGGGCTGTCCGTTTAAGGCCGATTTTAATGACCACCTTAGCGATGATCTTCGGCATGCTGCCGCTGGCGTTGGGCTTAGGAGAGGGTGGAGAGCAACGTTCTCCGATGGGGCAGGCGGTTGTGGGCGGAGTGATTACATCTAGCCTATTAACTTTGTTAGTTGTGCCGGTGATTTACACGTACTTCGAAGACTTTAAAGGTTGGTTAAGTAAAAAATTTAGCGCGGTGGATAGTGCTTCAAATTAGCCATAGAGTTGAATGCTGCTGACTACGCTAAAATGCGTGGCTTACCTTTTACTCGTTATTGATTGAGCGGCCATTATGAATTCAGAAAAAGCGCGCTACAACATGGTTCTTCAGCAAATTCAGACCACTGAAGTGCTCGACGAAGAGTTGCGCACGCTTTTGTTCTCGGTGAAACGCGAAGCGTTTGTGCCAGAAGCGTATCGCGACTTGGCTTTTGCGGATGTTGAAATTCCGTTGATGTCGAATAGTATTGCAAGCACTGAAAATTCGGCCACCCCTGCCATGCTGGCGCCGAAAGTGGAAGCAAAAATTATTAAAGCGTTAAAGCTCAAGGCGTCGGACAGCGTGTTGGAAGTAGGGACGGGATCAGGTTATCTGACGGCTTTGTTGGCCGCACGTAGCGACGAGGTTTATAGCGTAGAAATTGTGCCGGAACTGGCCATCAAGGCGAGGGACAACTTGTACAACCAAGGCGTGAGTAATGTTGAGGTAGAGACGGGTGATGCGGCTCAAGGTTGGCCGTCGTATGCGCCCTACGATGCGATAGTCATGTCGGGCTCCATGCCGGTTTTACCTAAAGCGTTGCTGGCCCAGCTTAAAGTGGGCGGCCGCTTGTTCGCCATTGTCGGTGTGGCACCCGCAATGGAGGCGCGGTTGATTACTTGTACCGCGCACGGCCAATACCGCACGATTACACTTTTCGAGACTAGTGTTGCCCCCTTGGTTAACGCTCAGCAGCCTGAACACTTTGATTTTTGATTTGTTTTTACCCGACGTATAGGACCTAACATGCAACAAATCACGGCACACGAATTAAAAGAATGGTTGGCGGATTCAAGCCGTCCCCAACCTTTGCTGATTGATGTGCGGGAGCCCCACGAGTTTGCGGCCTACGCCATTGAAGGCGCGGTGTTAATACCGATGCAAAGCGTACCCAATCGTCTTACGGAACTCGATTCCACCGCGGAGATTGTGATGGTCTGTCATTCGGGCGTCCGCAGTTACCATGCGGGCGAGTTTTTGAAACAAAACGGATTTGAACACGTCTATAACTTGGCGGGTGGCGTGGTTGCTTGGTCGCAAGCTGCCTCCTCATAACTTCACCGCCCCAAAGCTGGCTTTATTAGGCGCTTTATCATCAAAGGATTTGCATGAAACCGATTGTTTTGTTGCTACCCATCACGCTAGGCACTTTGTTCGCCTCGTTCGCCACACCGTCTTACAGCGCTGACTTGATGCAGGTATACCGCGACGCATTGAGTTACGACGCACAATATTCCTCAGCGAGGGCCGCGCTAGATGCGGGTGAAGAGAAGCTTCCGCAAGGCCGGGCTGGATTGTTGCCCACCGTGTCAGCCACCGCTAATACGACTTGGAATGATATTGACTACCAGCAACGCCGCGATGGCGTTAACCAAATTAATTCGAAATACAACACTAACGGTTACTCGGTGACACTGACTCAGCCGGTGTTTCGCTGGCAGAACATCATGCAATACGCGCAAGGAAAGTTACAGGTTGCTCAAGCCGAAGCGCAGTTTGCACAAGCTAAACAAGATTTAATTTTGCGCGTTTCCCAAGCTTATTTTGATGTTTTGTTGGCGCAGGATAGTTTGAGGTTAGCCCAAGCGCAGAAAACTGCGATTGGCGAACAGCTAGAACAAGCCAAGCGTAATTTTGAAGTCGGCACAGCTACCATTACAGATAGCAACGAAGCGCAAGCACGTTATGACCTCACCACTGCGCAAGAGCTGGCGGCTCAAAACGATTTGGAAATCAAACGCCAAGCGCTAAATCAAGTGATGGGTAAGGTGCCAGAATTTTTGGCTCCGCTGCGTGCCAATGTGCAATTACAAAGACCGCAGCCTGAGGAAATGAACCAATGGGTTACTTCTGCCGAGCAGAACAGCCCATTGGTTGCAGTGCAAGAGGCTGCGTTGGAAATTGCAGATAAGGAAGTCGGCAAACAGCGCGCCGGTCATTACCCTACGTTAGATGTGGTGGCTACACGTGGTCGTAACTCTAATACTGGCGCACTCGCTTTCGGCGCGCCCATGGCGGGGAGCGATTCACATTCCACCACAGTGGGTTTGCAACTCAACATGCCGATTTTTAATGGTGGTGCCACCGCCTCTCGCGATCGTGAAGCAGTCGCGATGCGCGAAAAAGCACGGGCAGATTTAGATAACACCCGTCGTTCTGTGGCGCAGAATGCGCGCCAAGCCTATCTGGGTGCGACGAGCGGCATGTTGCAGGTAAAAGCTTATGAACAGGCATTGATTTCTTCGCAGTCCGCGCTGGATTCCAACAAGCTCGGTTACGAAGTAGGTGTGCGTATCAATATCGATGTGTTGAATGCGCAGCAACAACTTTATTCCACGCGTCGTGATCTGGCAAAAGCCTATTACGACACGCTGCAATTTCAACTAAAACTCAAAGCGGCGGCGGGCAGCTTGGGTGAGGATGATGTGCAGGCCGTTAATATATTGCTGGAGAAATAAGCCCGAGTGTTTTTGCTGTTGCGCCGCGATGGCGCACAGCAAAAGCTTCTCCTGCTTCACCCATCGTTGCTTGTTGTTGTTTATTACTGAGTAGTTTTCCCGCAACTTCCAATAATTCTGCCGCGTCCCCCACTCGCTGCGCAGCACCACACGCTATAGCTTGTTCAGCCGCGGCGCTGAAGTTATAGGTGGAAGGGCCAATTAACACGGGCGTCCCCACAGCACAGGCTTCAATCAGGTTTTGTCCGCCAAAATCTAGCAAGCTGCCGCCAATAAAAGCCACATCACAAGCCGTGTAGTAAGCAAACATTTCGCCCATGCTGTCACCCAAAAGCACTTGGGTTGAGTCATCTATAGGCTGATTATTGCTGCGGCGTTGTAAGCATAAGCCGTGTTTCTCTATCAGCTTGGCAACCTCATCAAAGCGTTGTGGGTGGCGTGGCACAATAATTAAGAGGGTATTTTTTATGTTGCCAATATTGCCAATATTGCCAATGTTGCTATTGCTGTTAAATGGGTGCGCTTTTAGTGCATTGAGAATCAACGCTTCCTCGCCTTCACGCGTGCTGGCGGCCAAGAAAATGGGGCGTTGCCGTATAGATTCGCGGAGCTTTTCGCCTAGGGCGAGTTGTTGTGGGGGCGGAACAAGATCAAATTTAATGTTGCCAAATACAGCTACGTTTTGTGCGCCTAATTCACGCAGTCGATTGGCATCTTCTGGGGTTTGAGCGGCGATACCGGCGAGGTGCTGTAAGGCGGGGCGACTGAGTGCGGAGAAACGCTGGTAGCCACGCGCGGACTTTGCAGAGAGACGCGCGTTGACTAGGAAAACGGGTACAGCTTGGTCATGGCATGTGGCAACTAAATTCGGCCACAATTCGGTTTCTAATATAAGACCCACTACCGGTTTGAAGTGAGCTAGAAATCGGCGCACAGCAAAGGGGTAGTCGTAAGGTAAATAAACGCGCGTTACAGAATCGCCAAAGAGTTGAGTTGAGGTTTGCCGACCTGTCGGCGTCATGTGTGTGATTAAAATTTGATGGTTGGGATAGTGCTCAGAGATGGCCGTAAAAAGGGGCTTGGCGGCCATCGTTTCACCCACAGAAACGGCGTGTAGCCAGATGATGGGTTTGTTTTTTCCTTTGTTTTTTTTTCCATAAAACCCGAAACGCTCGCCAATGTGCCGCAAATATTCAGGCTGGCGCCGACCACGCCATAATAAATGCAGCCATACATACGGCAGCAAGAGAAACAGTGCGACGGTGTAGAAGAAGCGCGCCATTATTCGCTACGCGTTTTACTAGCTGTATTGCTGACTTTACTAAGGGCTGAGCTAAGGGCTGAGCCAAGGGCTGTGCTTCGGGCGTTCTGTGTCAGTGCCAATGTAGCAATGACCACTTCGTCAACGGATGGTGGTGCGCCGATGTTGCCGAGATTGATAACGTTTTTATCCGCGTGCACACCGGTTTCTGCCGGGTCTGTACTGCAAAAGATTGCCACAACGGGCGTTCCTAGTGCTGCCGCAAGATGACTCAAGCCCGTATCCAACCCAACAACGAGTTGTGATTGTGCGAGGAGTTGAGCAATAGCGTCGAGTGGTAATGGCGGGGCGGCAATTGCGTTGGGTAGTTGCGCTGCAATGCGATGCGCTCGTGCTGTCTCTTCGGCATTGCCAGAGGGGAGGATGCACGCCAAGCCTTGCTCATTAAGTACTCGCCCGAGTTGCACCCAAGCAGTTTCCGGCCAGAGCTTGTCTGCGCGGCTGGTAGCGGTGAGCAAAACGCAATAGTTAGCGGCGTTGCTGGATGACATCCAGCCATTCACGGCCACATTGAAGTCGGGAGCGACAATGCCGTAATCAAGCGGTAAATTGGGTTCGTAAGCAAAAGCTGCCGCGGCTAGCCAGCGATAGCGATCGACCGCATGTAAGTTTTTTGGAATGACAAAGGTTTCGTCGTAGAAGTAAGCTGCAAGGGGTTCGCGGGCAATTTCGGCCGCGTAGCCGGCACGCTTTCCCTTGGCAAAATGCGCAATTAAGCCGCTTTTAACCAGGCTCTGCGTATCGAGTATTAAATCGTAGTTTTCTTGCTGTAGCGTGCGCTTAAAGGCGGCCATTTCCCGCCAGGTCGCGGCGGAAAAAGGCTTACGTCGCCAGCGCCGCAGGGCAATTGGAATAATGTTCCGTACCGCTGGATGCAGCTTTGGAATAGCGGAAAAACTTTCTTCGACCACCCAATCTATGACCGCATCGGGAAAGCGTGCGTGAATATCGCTCACCACCGGCAGGTTGTGTACGATATCGCCCAGCGACGATGTTTTAATTAAGAGGATAGAGCGCATATTTGCGCTTAGAATAGCGGGATGAATTTTGTTGGTTCTTTTGTCTTATGGGCCATCAATTATACCTACGATATTTACGCTTAATTCACACATAGCTCAGCATGACTGCCGCCCGCCATCCAATCTCTGCAGTCATTATTACTTTAAATTGCGTACGGCCGTTGGCCGCATGTCTTGATAGCTTAGGCTTTGTTGATGAGATTGTGGTGGTCGATTCGGGTAGTACGGACTGGACAATCGAGCTTGCGCAAAGCCGAGGCATTAAACTGATCCATCAAGATTGGCTGGGTTTTGGGGCGCAGAAACAATATGCAGTAGAACATGCGCAACATGATTGGGTGCTATGCATTGATTCCGATGAGCGCGTTTCACCTGAATTAGCTGAACGTATTTGCGCCACACTCGCTTTAGAAAAAGAGAGGCCAACTTACAGCGCCTATCAGTTTCCGCGTTGTAATAAATTTATGGGCCGCTACTTGCGTCACGGCGAGGGTTACCCTGATTTGAGTTTGCGATTGTTTGATCGTCGTCAAGCGCGCTGGTCGGATGATGCGGTACATGAAGCTGTTCAGGTAAAAGAAGGTGCGCGCGTTGGTCAACTTAAGGGCGATTTGTTACACGATTCCGCTGAAACACTAGACAGCTACCTCACCAAACAAAATCGCTATACCAGCTTGGCGGCAGATCAAGCGTTTGCCACAGGCCGCCGAGTGGGTGCGGCGCAGCTTGTACTTAGCCCACTGGTTCGCTTCATTAAGTTTTATTTTTTCAGGTTGGGTTGTTTGGATGGCGTGCCTGGCCTAGTACATATTCTTATTGGTTGCCAAAACAGCTTCTCGAAGTATGCGAAAATAATCGACTTGCAGAAACAGCGCAGCGAAAAAAATAAAGAAAACAACGTATGAAAATTCTCGTCACAGGCGTAGCTGGATTCATTGGCATGCACACCACTAAGCGCCTGCTAGAGCGCGGCGACGAAGTCATTGGCATCGATAACCTTAACGATTACTATGATGTGAGCCTCAAAGAGGCCCGGCTGGCGCAGCTCTCCAGCCATCCTGGTTTTCGTTTCGTAAAACTTGACATCGCTGATGGCGCCGGCCTCACCGCATTATTCGCACAAGAAAAATTTGAACGCGTGGTTCACCTCGCCGCCCAAGCAGGCGTGCGTTATTCGCTCAAAAATCCGCAGGCCTACGTGCAAAGCAATTTAGTGGGTTTTGTGAATATGCTTGAAGCTTGTCGCCACAATAAAATCGAACACCTGGTTTACGCTAGTAGCTCCAGTGTCTATGGCGGCAACACCAAGCTCCCTTATTCAGAACACGATAGCGTCGACCATCCGGTAAGCCTCTACGCCGCCACAAAAAAAAGCAACGAACTTATGGCGCATACCTATAGCCATTTGTTTGGTTTGCCGACGACTGGCTTGCGATTTTTCACGGTGTATGGCCCGTGGGGTCGCCCGGATATGGCGCCGACACTATTCACCAAGGCAATCCTCGAAGGACAGCCGATCAAAATTTTCAATCATGGAAAAATGCAGCGCGACTTCACCTACATCGACGACATCGTTGAAGGCGTAATTCGTGTGCTGGATCGCCCTGCGCAGGCAGCCTCTAGTTTTGACTCATTAAACCCAGACCCTGCTAAAAGCAACGTTCCGTATCGTCTCTACAATATCGGTAATCATCAACCCATCGCGCTTATGGATTATGTGAGCGCACTTGAAAATGCACTCGGTGTAAACGCACAAAAAACATATCTACCGCTGCAAGATGGCGATGTACCTGCGACACACGCCGATACGAGCGCCTTGCAGGCGGACACAGGATTTGCGCCAGTTACCACGATAGAAGAAGGGGTGAAACGTTTTGTGGAGTGGTATCGGGGATATTATTGCTTAGAGGCCAGCGCGATTAAGGGTTAAGAGGTGTGGATTAAGAACTGAGGGTTAAGGGGTAAATTGACGTGGCGTATAGCCGAGGTCTTTCTTAGCCTCTTCGTGACTGAACACTAGGTCTTCATTCATTCGCTGCGCCATGGTAGCGTTAAAACTCTTATATCTCGGCAGTAACGACAATACGCGCATTGCTCCACCAAAAACCCCCAAAGGAATTTGCAAAAATCGCGGCTTGCGGTTGAGTTGCATAAAAATTCGCTCGACCATGTTGCGATAGCTCAGGGTTTCACCCCCACTTAAGCTGTAGGTTTTGTGCAGCGCGTTGGGATTGTTGAGCGCAGCGACGCAGGCTTGTGCTAGGTCTTCGGCGTGAACCGGCTGCCGCAGTCCAGAGGCTGCACCCAACAAAGGAAAGACACCGACTGCGCTGATGATTTTTTTAATCAAGCTGACATTTTGATCTGTCGTGAGTCCATATATCAACGTGGGGCGAAACAGCGTCCAGCACATTGAATGGCGCTCGCATTGCGCAGCCAGTTCATTTTCAGACTTGGCAAGTCGTGCTGCAATATCACGCTCATATTCGCTAGGTGATTGAGCTTTGCTAAGAACACTCGTTGAGCTAAACGCTACGATTTGTTTGACGCCCAACGTGGCTATGGTTTTTATTTGAGGTGAAAGCATCCATAGCGGGGAAAGACTGATCAAAAAACCAGCCGTTGGCAGTGTTTGTATTGAGGCAGCATCTTCTAGATCAGCCTTCAGCCAAAAAATATTTGGTGGGTGTGCGTCGTGTGCGGGAGATGTCTGGCGACTCAATGCGATGACCCTATAACCAGACTGGATCAAGCGTGGAATTAAAAACTGTCCAATGGCGGTTCTGGCGCCACTCACAATAACAGTTCGTTGGTTATCTAAAGGCGCAACAGATCTCAACAGCGCGATGCATCGCTGGTTCGATATATTCAGATCGTTACCCTTAGAAATCTTGTTGCGCCCTCTAAGTTTTTTTAAAAACAGATAAGCGGATTTGAGACCAAATCGCAGCCAAATAGATGTGATCACAAGCCACATCAACGGACGAGCATAAAGATGCTGGAAAAACTTTTTGTAAAAACGTACCATGCCGCCATGTTTGTGCCATTCAACAAACACGGGGCGCGATGTACTGCAAACACCTTTGAGATGCGTGATTTCGATATGGGGGGTGAACAAAATCGGGTAACCCGCCAAGCCAAAACGCATACACCAATCCAAGTCTTCGCAATGTAAAAAATAGCCTTCATCCAGCGGGCCGACTTTTTCAAACGCGCTGCGACGAACAAACATGAATGCGCCAGAAATGGCTTCGACCGTAACTGGCTGTGTCGGCAGTGGCTCACTCGACATGTTGAAAGTTTGGAATTTTGGGTTGCGTGGAAACAGTTTATTGAGCTTGAGCACGCGCGCCAAGGAGCGCCAAGGAGTGGGTGTATAACGACGGCAACCGTCTTGTTCTGATCCATCGGCATTGCGGATTAGGCAGCCACCCATACCCGCCTCTGGACGCGCCTCCATCGCAGCATGCATTTGTGCAAGGGTACCTGGCCCCACCATGCAGTCGGGATTGATGAAGAGGAGGTAATCACCTTTCGCGGATGACAGTGCTGTGTTACTGCCTGCAGAGAAGCCTATGTTTGCATTGTTGCGGATGATGAATAAGCGCTCATCTTCCCGGAAAAACGCTAATAGGCGATAAATGCTGTCATCGGCAGAGCCGTTATCTGAAACGATAACGCGCACAGGATGCGTCGAAGCAAGTAGTGATGTAACACAGGCGGAAAGCATGGTTCCGCCGTTGTAATTGACGATGATGGCGCTGATCATATTGTATTGACGTTTGCAACCGTGCCGAAAGAACTCGAGGATACCAATTTCTGCACCCTAGTTTCACGTCAATGTGA
>Ga0209181_10010334_pt1 | contig 12145 bp, 8 predicted proteins | sample MAT05_FD_187208 | JGI IMG/M metagenome (GOLD analysis project Ga0209181, IMG submission 187208) | Freshwater microbial communities from Lake Fryxell liftoff mats and glacier meltwater in Antarctica - MAT-05 (SPAdes) (version 2) | ecosystem: Environmental > Aquatic > Freshwater > Ice > Liftoff... | reverse complement strand
TGTATCTGGTGCGACACAGATTACACCTGGAACTGGGTTGGCACGAGATTTTCGCATGTAAATGATGCAACACCTGGCTATAAAAAATTTTCAAAGAAAGACTGGATTGCCGAATGTGAGGTCGCAGAGGTGGCCGAAACTGTAGCCGAATTCAATTGTAAAAATATCATTCTGACCGGTGGAGAGCCCATGTTGCAGCAACCTGCACTAGTGGCCCTAACGGAGTTATTGCGCAGCAAATCAAGTGATTACAACTTTGAGGTAGAGACAAACGGTACCCTCTCCCCTACCCTAGCCTTTGATGCGGCCATTAACCAGTACAACGTGTCGCCAAAGCTAGAGAACAGTGCCAATTCACGCCGATTGCGCGAAAAACCTGCCGCGCTACACTTTTTTGCAACTTCTCCAAAAGCCAATTTTAAATTCGTTATCGCTGAAAAGAACGACTTGGAGGAAGTGCTAGGCATGATTAAAACGTATGCCATTTCCGCTGAAAAAATATGGCTTATGCCTGAAGGAACCTCTGCCAGTGCCCTTGCGCAACGCCGGAAATGGCTGGTAGAAATCTGTAAACACCATGGCTTTCGATATTCTGACCGTCTGCACGTGCAAATTTGGGGGGCGAAAAAGGGTGTTTAAGCACGCATAATTACCAGTAATCAGCAGAGATTTGTAGTTTTGCAACAAATCTTGACTAAAGAATCACTTTTACCTCCTTTAGCTAAAAGCTACCTTAGGCGTCACTTCATCAACCATACACTATGTCAGTTCAACTAGACCAAGCCAAACAAGCCGCAAAAAAAATAGGCCGCCGCATCCTGTGGATCATCCTTGGGGTGTTTCTTCTCGTGTGTGTTGGCTACTTTGCCTACAGCCAGCTCTCTTACTCTGACGGTTACCGCTCAGGCCAATTGGTAAAAATATCTCGACGCGGAGTAGTATTCAAAACCCACGAAGGCACGCTCAACCTATCCCCCAATGGTATGATGACTGCTTGGGAATTCTCCGTAAAAAACAGCAAAGTATCTTCAGAATTACAAGGATTTGAAGGCAAGGCGATTCGGGTTCACTATAAGCAACGCTATCAGGTTTTCTTTTGGCAAGGTGAGACAGAGTACATTGTGGATGGCGTGGAGCCAGTGCAATGACGGTTTAAGATGGGTCATGTTTAATCATTCCCGATATTTCCTAAATGCCCACCAGCCCCCAAGGCAGAAAACCAGTGCGGCTATCGCAGTGCATTGTACGCCCAATGGATTTTCTGAACTTTTGCCAAAAAGCAGGAGCGACGGGAAGATCAAATTTGCCAGTGATATACCCACCTTCATCATGAAAGCACTCACGCCATAAAACATTCCGGCCAATTGTTTTCCGCTCTCCTGCTCTTCTCGCTCCACCTCATCGCCGATGATTGCATTGGGTAAAATACCAAATACCGCCAAGGGGCCGGCTGCAGCAACGCCAAGCGCGTACAACAGCCATTCTTTGGGCAGCGGAATGTTTTTTACAAACGCCAAGAGTCCAAAAATAGCTCCAAATAGCAGGTAAGAGGCCAACATGGTGCGGCGTTTGCCCCATTTTTTTGCCAATAAATTCACCGGGAAGTAAAGCACAAAACTGCTAAGAAAACTTACGAGTGAAAAAGTAAATGCCGAGCTTTTATCCAAGCCAAACAATAGTGTAGTGTAAAAAACCGCCCCTAACTGGATAAAAGTAAGGGCCAGCCAATAGAGTACAAAGGAGGCTAAAAACCAGCGGAAATTGCGATTGCTAAACACAGTAGATAGTGCTTCGCGAAGGCTGTGATCGCTGGGCTGTTGGCGAGCGTAACGTTTTTCGTTCAAAAAAAGCGCCGGTAAAAGCATAAAAATTAAGGCCACGAAATGGAGTAACCCCACTGTAATTTGAAAAGCACGAATGGGCGAATGCCCCATACCCTCAAATACGCCTTGCAAAGCGTAGGCACTATTTCCAAGGATAAATCCGACGGCCCAAGTAACCGAAACCAGGGTGCTGATGAGCATTCGGTCTTGAGGCGTATGGCCCAGTTCCGCCATCAAAGCGTTATAGGGTATCACATAGAAGGCAAAGAAAAAGTAGTACAGCGCAATGACGATGGCAAGCCAAAGAAAATTGGTGGCACTTTCTGAGTTGTCTGGCGGAAAGAAAACCAGGCTGGCAAACAAGGCAAAAGGTGCCGCGCCCAAAAGCATGAACCACCGTCGTTTGCCGAAGGAAGATTTTTTTCGGTCACTCCAATTGGCTACCATGGGATCTACAATACCATCGAGCACTCGGCCAGCAGCACTTAAAATGCCGATAAGCGTCAACACTCCCAAGACAGCTCCCTGAAAAAGAAGCGAAGGAAAAATAGGCTGACCCTGCTCCGGCGGCATGTAAAAATAGATCAACAAATTGCCTACAGCAAAACTTGCCAGCGACCAACCTAATTGGCCCATGGCATATAAAATCAGGACAGGGAGTGGGGGCCGGATGGGAAAGAGCGCCTGCACAGGAGGAGCGTCGGAAGGGAGTCGTTTTGCCATGTTGTAGATTGAAGAAATAAGGGCAAAGCAAACAAGAAAAAGTCGAATCTAGCAGCGAAATAAATTTCGCTCTACCCTAAAAAACCGAGCGCCTTTTCAACCTAGTAAACAATTCCAAAGCTTTCATATCCAGCACCAAATTGCCTTTCTGGTTAAGTTCCGGGCTTCAAACTGCAGGGCTGAACTGCCTCCTCCTTAGTAGGAAAAACACGAACTTAAAGCAGAGACTGGTCTTGAACACCTTGAAAGGAATTTTGCTGCATTACCTTTGTCCTAAAATTGAACACATTCGCACCAGTAAACCATTAAACCAGCCTTATGCTGTTACAAGGAATCCTGTTAGGCATTTCGCTTAGTTTTTTAGTCGGACCATTGATGTTTGCCATTGTGGAGGCTGGCATTGGGCAAGGATTTCGGGCAGGGGTATCCGTAGCGGCAGGCATTTGGATGAGCGATCTATTGTATGTTCTGGTGGCTTTTTATGGGGTGGATGCTATGGAGGCTTTGGTTGCTTTGCCGCACTTTAGAATGTGGGCAGGCCTGGTGGGGGGGATTTTATTAGCCGGATTTGGCCTCGGAACATTTTTGAAAGCTCGGACTTCGATTCAGCTGCCGGGAAGCCTGGAAGAAAAGGCTTTATCGATATCTTCACAGCACAAAACCTACCTATGGTGGTGGATTCGCGGATTTTTAGTGAATACTATAAACCCAGGGACGGTGTTTTTTTGGCTCGGAATTGTCACAGCAGTAGTAGTACCAAGTGGTTGGAGCCGAGAGGAAATGTTGGTGTTCTTTGGAGGAATGCTCGCCACCCTGGTCATAACAGATGTGCTGAAAGCTTGGGCAGCAAAAGGCCTGCGTCGTATTCTAACTCCAGCGCACATTCGGAAAATCCAGCGCGTTTTGGGCCTCTTGATGCTTATATTTGGCCTCGTTTTACTTACTCGGTCTATTCTTTTTTAACAAATATAGTCTTCATTGGGCAAATTAGGCGAAAATCGCCCAAAGCTTTTGAAGAAGTCTTGAAATTTGCGTTGTACACTCGTTCCTAAGTCACACAACTATTACAATTAAACTATGCGCTTACTCTTTTCACTTTTCCTGACGGCATTTTGCAGCTGTCTTTTGGCCCAAAAAGCCCCCAACCATTTCCAGCTTATTTCGCCTGATGCTGTGGTTTTGCCTGAAACAGCCCGACGGGAAATGGAGCCTTTGAAATATACCGCTTTCACGCTCAATTACGATGCGCTTATCGCTCAATTAAGCCAGGCGCCTAGGGAATTCTCCGCGGAGGCCAAAAGCCGTGTTTGTCTCGTGACCTTGCCGATGGCCGATGGTACAATGGAAGAATTCATTGTGCAAAAAACCAGCCCTATGGCCCCATCGCTCGAAGCGCAGCACCCGGAAATATTGACCCTCACCGGATCTTCTCTCCGCACGCCAGGATTGCACGTAAGGATTACCTCTACGCCTGTATGGGGCCTCAAGGCTATGATTCTCCGCGCCGATAAAGGCATTGAGCGTTTGCGCCCGGTAGCCCTTGGGCAAAATCAGTACTATATGGCTTATGACCCTATTTACGAGCCTAAAAATCCTTTGGAAGGAACGTTAAAAGCCCAATTCGAACGGCCAAGTGACCTTTCAAACTTAACAGAAGCAAAAACACCCCGTTTCTCACTTGGGCAGGCAAAACCCGAGGATGGAGAATTATTTGAAAAGGAGGTGGTATTGAAGGTATATAAATTTGCCTGCGCTTGCACCGGGGAGTTTTCGCAAGATAATGGCGGCACAAAAGATGCTGTTTTTCAGAAAGTTACTGAAATCACCAACGACCTGAATGCAATTTATGAGCGGGATATCAACATCAAATTAGAACTCATTCCCGAATCTTATGACATCATATTCCTTGATCCGGTAACAGATCCTTACCCTGGCACAGATGTATTTGGATGGATGAATGCCAACCCAAGTGCAATGTTCAATGTTTTGGGTGTAGACACCAAGTACGATGTAGGCCACGTGTTTGCCAAATTTTTAGGTGGCACAGCAATTGGTGTAGCAGGAGGTACTTGCTGCACACAAACAAAAGGCCGGGGATGCTCTGCTGGTTACATACCTTATGACAACTTCTTTTTCACGGTGGTCGGACAAGAAATTGGGCACATGTGGGCAGGTGGACACACCTTTAATCAGTGTAGTATTCAAGACCAATTCACCTACGGATCTGCTTGCGAGCCTGGTAGTGGCAGCACCATTATGTCGTACAATGGAGCATGTGGAAGCAACAACATCAGCGGTGGGAATGCCTTGTATTACCACTTATGCTCCATTGCTGAAATTCGCACTTTTGTGGAAGAACAGGAAGGTGCTACTTGTGGAACGAACGTACCGACCGGAAATAACGCTCCGGTGGTTAGCACTCAATATCCTGACAATTTTTTCATTCCGATTGGCACCCCTTTTGAGCTGACTGGGACTGCCGTTGACCCTGATGGCGATCCAATGACCTATTGCTGGGATGAAAAGGATCTTGGTCCTACTACTACGCTCGGCAACCCGGTTGGCGACTCCCCTTTATTTCGTTGGTTTACACCTACTACGAACCCTTCCCGCACTTTCCCGCGTATCCAGAATATCGTCACCAATGTAAACAATATTGAAGAAATGCTTCCGACCTATAATCGGAATCTCAGTTTTGCCCTGGTCGTTCGGGACAATAAACCTGGCGGAGGAGGTGTAGGATACGATACCGTTTCGATGCAATCTACTACTTCAGCTGGTCCATTCCGCTTAAGTTCTCCCAATTTGGCAAACACCACTTGGTTGGTTGGCGAATTCCAAACCGTGACTTGGGATGTTGCCAATACCAATAATACCGTGGTCAATTGCCAAAAGGTGAACCTACGGCTGAGCACTGATGGAGGCTTTACTTATCCCGTAACCCTGGCTTCAGGGGTACCAAACATTGGGAAGGCATGTATACAGGTACCAAACAATGTTGGAACTACTATTCGAGTGCGTGTCGAAGCAGCAGACAATGTTTTCTTTGATATTTCTAATGCTAACTTCAAGATTCAGCAACCAAGCACAGGTAGCTTCTCCCTTTGCGCAGACAAGTTGAAAGATTTTGTTTGTTTGCCCGCAGCGTTTAGTACTCAAGTCAGCACAAGTGCATTGGCTGGTTTTTCGACCCCGATAACACTTTCAGCGACAGGCGTGCCCAACGGCGCAACGGCTACCTTCAGCCCCAATCCAGTGCCTTCTGGCGCTATATCCACGCTGACTATTGCTTTGCCAGCTAATTCCCCGGAAACAACTTTTGATGTGACCGTTTTAGGTACTGCTGGCACTGGAACTTCCACCTCGGTCATAACCTTAACCACTGTAAGCAACAATTTTTCGGCCATTGCACCAAGTTCCCCTGCAAACGGAGCTACAGGTGTCAATACGAATCCTGCATTACAATGGACAACCTCCGTGGACGCTAATTTTTATGACGTGGAGTTAGCAATCAACCCATCTTTCGCACCAAATGCTATCGTGTTTTCAAAATTGAATACCACTTTGGGCAGCGTCCAAATCGCGAACTCACTTGTCGAGGGAGGCGTTTACTATTGGCATATTCGCGCAAAAAATGACTGTGGCAATGGTCCTTGGTCCGCAACGCAAGTCTTTGTGGTGAACGTGCTAAGCTGTTCGCAGCTTGCAGCAAACGACCTTCCTAAAAGCATCTCTGCCAACGGCACCCCTACCATTGAATCAAAAATCACCTTGCTGGCTGGTGGACAAATCAGCGATGTAAACGTGACGAAAGTGCAGGGATTCCACGAATATTTCAAGGATGTGGAAGTACACCTGATCAGCCCATTAGGCACAGACGTACTCTTGTGGAAAGACCGTTGTGGCAGTAACAATGGCAATTTCAATATCCGTTTCGATGATGGTGCAGCCTCTGCATTTTCTTGCCCACCGCCCAACAATAACAGTGCTTCCAAACCAAGCGGTTCATTAAGTGCGTTCAATGGACAAGATGCCACAGGAGTTTGGATCTTACGAGTGAAAGACAACGTGGTCAGTTCTGGTGGTAGTTTGGCTGCATTTGAGCTCCAAATTTGTTCCAATGAAGCAACTAACCCACCGCTGATCGTCGTAAATAATTTGCTTCAGCCAATACCCGGCGCCAACGTTGGCATCGATGCTGGTTTACTCAAAGCAGAAGATCCCAACAATACTTCAGCACAGTTGACCTTCACGCTTGTAAGCATACCACAAAACGGCTTGCTTCAAAGCTTCGGTAGCGACTTGCAAATTGGCAGTCAGTTTACCCAGGCAGACATCGATAACGGCGCGTTGCGTTACTTTGACTATGGGTTTAATGCTGGTGCTGATGAGTTCCGATTTGTAGTTTCTGACGGTGAAGGTGGCATGGCAACGAGCGTCTTCCATATTTCGCCCCTCGTAAGCACTAAAGATGTGCTTAGCGGTCTGGCTTTTGAGCTTTCGCCCAATCCAGCGGATGACGTATTGCGCCTTTCGATAAACGAACCACTCCTCTCCAATGCCCTTATTTCGATGTACAATGTTGCTGGTCAGCGTGTACGCACTTGGTCATTGGCTTCGGGCAATACTTTCTTGTCGCTGCAAATTGGCGACTTGCCTGATGGAGTTTATGCTGTTTCAATTGAAAATGAAGCGGTTAGAGGAGTGAAAAAAGTTGTTGTGCGGTAGAGGCTAGACGAGAATGGAGTGTTTTATAAGCGGGATTAGGCCCGGCACTTTACTCACCGGGTGACTTCAAGTCACCCGGTGAGTAAAGTACTCCTGCTCAAGCAAAAAGCACAGATGCCGGGGTGACATTGCGTTGCTCCGGCATCTGTTTTTTCAAATTGGTAAAGTTTTGTTGGCATCCACTACCTTTGTGTAGCATTTTACAGCGTGTAAAGTCTTCAGTCACAATTGGCTAACTAATGCTGCCGCCGAATTTTACAAAATTATCGGCGGGTAAAAACTGCTAATCACTCCACTATGCCCATAGATATTGGCTTTATCGCCTTCTTCGCTTACGGCTTTTGGCAAGGCTACTCTCGAGGAATCATTAGTACGGTGTTCAACCTCGCGCTGTATGTTTTTGGCTTTGTGTTGGCGTTCAAAATGGCACCTGTCACAACGACGATGCTCCAGAGTATGTTTCATTCTGAGAACCCTACGATGTTTTTAGCAGGTTTTTTGGTCAATTTGCTTACCCTCATGCTCATTGTCCGACAAGCTGCACGGGGTTTGGAAGGGGCTATGCGGATGGCCTATTTGGGCATTATCAATCAAGTGGCCGGCGGTGTGGTGATGGGTGCTTTTTTAGTGGTGGTGTACAGTGTGTTGGTCTGGTTCGGCACGAAAGTTCAATTTGTAAATGAAGCTACGATTGTTGAATCCAGAACCTACAGTTTTCTAGAACCCCTGCCTACCAAAGCCAAAGATTTCGCCGTCCGAATGAAGCCTTTTGCCTTGGATATATGGGGAACCTCAATGAATTGGATGGATCGGCTCGATCAATATGGCGTGCAACGCACCGAGGGCAAAGACAAAACTTACCGCCCTCCTGATGATCCGAAAGCCATTGAAGATGACCCAACGCCAAGTCCGCGCCAATCTGCACCTAAGCCTGCCCCAATTTTGGAAGACAATGATGGCATTGAGGAATAGGCAGTTTAACAGCAATAACTTTTTTGTAACAAGCCACGAAACAACATGCAGGTTACGTTATAAGTCTATATCGTCCTAATCTGGTGAAAAACAAATCGGCATGAAAAACTACGGGCTTCTCCTCTTCTCTATTCTTCTCGCATCTGCTTCTTTTGCGCAGACTTCACGCACAGATACCCTGCCTCGCGGTGGTGCCTGGGCCACCTTGGAAATCGTGAACGGCGACAGCACTTTTCTCATGTCGCTGCACCCGGCGCGTTTGGTCGCCAAACGGAATTTCAAGGACATGGAGGAGCAAAAACAATTCCGCCGCTACATCTGGGCAGCCAAACGGGTTTACCCTTACGCCGTGCAGGCCGTGGCACTCTACGACGAAATGGAGGAAGAAACCGATGGCATGAACAAGCGCCAGCGCAAACGCCACATCAAACACGAACACCAGGAATTGAAAGAAGATCTTACAGAACGTATGAAAAACCTCTCCAAAACGGAAGGCAAGGTGCTGGTGAAAATGATAGAGCGCGAACTGGAAATGCCGTTTTATGAGGTCATCAAAACCACCCGCGGCACCACCACAGCAGCTTACTGGAATACCCTCGGAAAATTTTGGGGTTACGACCTGAAGCAAGGCTACCACCTGGGCGATGATTCTTTGCTCGACGAAGTATTTATTGATTATGATTTTGGGAATCCGGTGCGGTAGACGCTACAAGCAGACTCAAGGATTTCAATGTCCGTTAGAAAAAATTACGAATATCGTTTGACCGCAAAAGATGATACAGACCTGAAATCCAGTTCTAAAATCATCAAAACGAAGCCTGTGGACAGCAGGGTGCGAAGTCTGGTTCAAAATTTTGTGGGACAATTGCTTCAAAATCCCAAGAGAATTGTGCTGCAATGGGATTACGCAAATGATCCGGACTTGGTAGGTTTTGAAATTTTCAGGGCGATCAACGATGTAACCAAGCAACGTACTTATAGCTTTTTGACTATTCCACCCGGTCCTGCCCCGGGCACTTCTTCAAATGGGGGAACAACAACCCTAAACGGAAATACCTGGCATTGTGTGTTCACGGATGGAGACGTAAAATTTGCATTGAAACACATGAATGCATTCGTTGCATTCCCCAACCCTAACGACAACCCTAATCAAGCTATCCCTGTTACTGCGCCGCCTCAACAAGGAGCTACAAGCAGTACTTTTGTAGTCCCAAATCCCAATAATATGGCGGGACAACAGCAGGTGCAGCCTGCACTGCTTCACTATTGGGTAATGGCAAAATATGCGAATGGCGGGTATTCTCCTGTGGGGGGTCCAGTGCAAATAGCTTTTCAATAAAGTATTAGTGGTTTTAATTTTCCATTGATACCTCCGACAGTTCAGCACTGTCGGAGGTTTTCTTTCCGTGCGTAGGTCTTTTGCCTTACAGCATGCATACCCCCCCACTTGATTGTCAACTACTTTTAAGCAGAGGGAAGACCGTGCAACAATAAGCTCATCCTTCCACAAAATACATCGCAATTTCCCCCTTGTTCTTTGCCGGGAGTTTTCCCCGAAACGTGCAGTTAAACTCTCCGCGCACTTTCTCCCAGGTCGTTTCTGAAATATTGATTTTGCTTGGCTCTCCGCCTTGTTCAAGACGCGCTGCGGTATTCACGGTATCGCCCCAAATGTCGTAGGCAAACTTGTGACTGCCCACAACGCCTGCTACCACGGGGCCGGTGTTGATCCCGATTCGCATTTCAAAAAACGGCTTGCCAGCAGCGGCTTTTTTTGCTCCGAGATCACGCATTGTTTGTTGCATTTCAAGGGCTGCGCGTACCATGTCGAAGGCATGGGTTTCATTCGGCTCGGGCAAGCCACCCGCACACATGTAGGCATCACCGATAGTTTTTATTTTTTCCAGGTGATGTTTCGTTACTATGGCATCAAAATATCGAAAATATTCATCCAATTCCTGCACCAGTTCCTCTGGAGAAAGGGATTCCGCAATCGTGGTAAAGTTTTTGAAATCGCTGAAAAGCACCGTAACCGATTCATAATAAACGGGTTTTACCGTGCCATTGGTTTTTAGCTCTTCTGCTGTTTTTTCGGGCAAAATATTTTGCAGCAGGGTATCGGCACGTTGGCGCTCGCGCTCAATGGTTTCGTTTTTGGCAGTCAAAAGTCGGTTGGCTCGGGCGCGGAGGCGATTTCGGCTGAAGAGCAGGCCAACTAAAAGTATGAGTAAAATAGCTCCTCCGAGTAGTGCGTTTCGGAAAGTACGGGCTTTATCGAGTTCGGCTTCCCGGAGCGCGGTGTTGTTTTTTTCACGCTCCAAGGCTTGTTCTCGTTCTTTGACAGAGGTTAGGGCCTGCTGGGTTTCAATGTTTTGTGCACGTTTTTCTCCTAAAGCTTTGAACCGTGCATCGTTGTATTTTTTAGCATAGTCGTAGGCTTTCGGGTAGTCGCCCAAATCTGCGTAAGCTCTTGCAAAGTCTTTGAGCGCACTAAGCTGGTAATTTTTATTGTCTATATCTGCTGCTATTTGGGCATACTGCTGGATGTATTGTAGTGACTCGCGCGGCTTACCTTGTCGCGAAAGCACATCATTGAGGGTGTTGTAGGTCTCCATTAACCCAGGTTGATCGTCCAGTGCCGTTCTGATTCGCTCCGATTCCCGTGCGAAGCGCATCGCTTCATCATATTGTTCCAGATGTTTGAGTGCGTCCCCGAGGTTATTACAAACGGAGGCGATGCTGGGCTGGTGGTCAAGTGCACGATAAATCTCGAGGGCTCGCTTGTAATGCTGAGCAGCTAAAGCAGAATATTCTTGATTTTTTGATTCGCTGCCCATCTCGTCAAGTGCATTTCCAAGGTCCACCAATCCGTCAGCGACGTCAACGGAGTCGCCTATGGATTGGCGTAATTGCAGTGATTTCTCATACCAGGGTTTAGCTTCGGTAAACATGTCGAGATCAAAGCGATTGTGGCCGATCTGCGTATAAATTTTATAGGCCGTAGCCAAATCACTTTTACTTTCGGCCAGCAGTCGCGCTTTGTTAAGTTCTGCATAGGCATCCGGGTAAGCTCCTCCAGCGGAAAGTACACTACTGATTTTGGTATGCGCCCGGGCCATGCGGATGGTATCGCCCAAGGCTTCAAAGGCGGCTAAACTTTCACGATGGCGATTGATGGCAGCAGAAAGATCGCCCAGCGACTCGTAAGCATTGCCCAAATTGACCAGCACTCCAGATGCTCCGTGTCGGTCGCCCAAGGATTGGCGGAGTCCAAGGGCTTTTTCATAATTTGCAATGGCTCCTTTGTTATTGCCCCGGATTTCTTCCACCACACCAAGGCCATTCCAGGCAGTGGCTTCCCCTGCTTTGAATCCAAGTTTTTGGGCTAGTGAAATGGCTTCCTGGATTTTTGAATCGGCCAAATTGGTTTCAGATTCATTGATTTCCCAAGCGTAATCGGTTAAAAGCGTGACTCGGTGGGTATCCGGGGGAGCGGTTTTTAGTAGGGCGGCTAAGGAATCGGCAGTTTGGGCATTTGCAGTAGGCAAGTGCAGCAGGCAGTAGGCAGCAAGCAGCCACAACTTCCCAAAAGTTAATCCCGAGGGTTCGGGTCGGGAACTTTGATGCGCGGTCAACTTGCCTTGTTTTTTCATGGCGACAAAAGTGCGGCAATTTTGAATAACCTAAGCAAATCCTAACAAGACTCCCATCTTTGTCTCTTTATTTGCGGTAAAATCAGACTTTAATTTTTATGAAAAATCTATTCTACCTCAGTATTGCCGGATTAGTCCTTTTTGAAATTACTAAAGTATTCTTTATCATGCCTATGCCAGGGAGTCAGCGCATAGAGAGCCTGGATTGGGCTTATGCATTGAATCAGTACCGCTGGATGTTACGTG
>Ga0209181_10010332_pt1 | contig 12146 bp, 12 predicted proteins | sample MAT05_FD_187208 | JGI IMG/M metagenome (GOLD analysis project Ga0209181, IMG submission 187208) | Freshwater microbial communities from Lake Fryxell liftoff mats and glacier meltwater in Antarctica - MAT-05 (SPAdes) (version 2) | ecosystem: Environmental > Aquatic > Freshwater > Ice > Liftoff... | reverse complement strand
CTGCCGCCCATCCACCGAGATCCCTTTGATCGCATCTTGATCACCCAAGCCCAGCTCGAGGGCATAACCCTGGTCACCGCAGACGCGACTGTCGCGCAATATGCAGGTCCAATCCGAAAAGTTTAAAAACGGAAGCTCGTCGGGCAGCTTCGCAGGGGATAGGTCATGGTAACCAGCATCGCCCCGACCAGAAGCCAAGTCAGTCAGAAAGGCGCGCATCACGCTGTAGGAAAATTCTAAAAAGATCGCGGTAGGGCCGCCGGTTACCCGGCGCCCCCCGCACAGATCCGGACGTGCGCACACACACATCCGGCTCCTGCATTGAGTTGAACGCATGACAGCGGAGTGGATGAAAGGTAGCGCCTCGCCCGTTCCTTCGGGTCCGGCCTCCTCCCAGCTTTACTTGCCACCGCGCACTGCCGCGCGCGCCTTGGCGTGCCATCGTCCCATTCCTGACGTGTGATTTCTTAAGCTCAATACCGTGCCTGCACTTCCAACCGTCAACGCTTGGCCTGAGCCGTCTCCAGCCCCCACCCATGACTTAAGTGCCTCGCCGGGTTGCTAGCTCTTACCGAGTAGAGGAACTGCCGCTCCAATGTTCTGCCAGATTTCTCCTGGCGCTACACCGCAGTTCCAATCCGTTACGCCAATGCGTCGGCGCCGGGTCTATTGTTCTACCTCCTTTTCGACCGTGAGGCCTAGATGTCCGTTCGCAATGTCTTCGCGGTTTCGCTCGTTCTTTCGATCCTCGCCAGCCCCGCCGCCGCCCAAAACACGCCCGATTTCTTCGGCGTCGACGGCTTCGAGTTCGCGACGCCACCGACGGTATTCCGCATGGTCGATCTCGATCTGCGCGACCCGCACGTGTTCATATCGCTGTCGCCGCTGCCAGGCTGCGCCGACTTTACCGATAATCCGATTCCGTTCACCACGTTCTCGTTCAACGGACAGATCGCGACCAGCTTCAACAGCGACGCCAATCCGGCCAACGGCTTCCTCGATGCCAGCAATCTGCTGCTGTTCCGGCCGCTGTTGCAGGACGGCCGCGTCGCGCGCGTGGACAGTGTCAGCGGCGACTGCGCGTCGCCGGCGCCGCCGTCGATGTGCGCGCCACGTGCGAGCTCGGTCGCGGATGCCTTCGTCTACGCCGCGGCCGCGAGCGGCACCTGTCTGACGCCGCTGGCCGGCACCATCGGCAGCCCCGCCTACTCGCCCGCGATCACCACGCCGGCCGCCGCCTGCTTCACGACCGCCGCGAAAACTGTGCAGTTCGACAATGGCGGCGTCCCGTTAACGCTCGAGGACGCCCAGTACGCCGCAAGTCTGACCGGCAGTCCGGCGACTGCGCTCGTATCCGGATTGATGCGTGGCTTCGTCAGCGAAGCCGTCGCCAATGCGACCCTGATCCCGAACCCGCTCAGCCCCGGTCAGACTTTCACGCTCGCGAGCCTGTTGCCCGGCGGTACCGGCAACTGCTCGCCGCGCAACGACAAGGACACCAATCGTGGCGTGAGCGGCTGGTGGTTTTACCTGAATTTCACGGCCGCACCGGTGAGCTACAGCGGGCCGTGAACGCCGTCATTTTTGCGAGGCAGTCTGGATTGCAATGAACACATGTCAGTAACCGCTAACCCAGCGGCGTTCTTTCTTCTGTCCGGTCGATGAGGAGAATTGGGCTTCAGTTTATGTCTCACTGGAGCTTTCGATGGAATCGAGCAGGCAATCTCAACGAGGGAGTGAGAGTTGGGCGGCGGTGGTTGAGCGCTGGCGCAGCAGTGGGTTGTCGGTGGAGGCGTTTTGCAGGCTTGAGGGGATAACGCGGTCGGGCTTCTATCGCTGGCGTTCGCTGCTGGGTTCAGGATCGGCGCCGCGGCGCGGGGTGGTTCGCGCGGATGCGCAAGCGCAGGGTGGGCTCGTGGATATTGGCGCGCTGGGTGCTCGGACTCGTGCAGGCGGGGCGTTTGGAATTACGTCTGGATCTGGGCGATGGTCTGGTGTTGACGCTGGTGCGCGGCTGATGTTTTCCCCGAAGGCGTGATCCGGGTGCACTTGTTTGCGGCGCCGACGGATATGCGCAAATCCTTTGACGGGTTGTCGGCCTTGGTCAAGCACGCGATGGGGCTCGATCCGCTGAGTGGTCGCTTGTTTGTGTTCATCAATCGCCGCGCCACGCAGATGAAGGTGTTGTACTTCGATCGCAGCGGTTTTTGTGTCTGGGCCAAGCGGCTGGAGGCGGGTCGCTTGGTCAGCGACTGGCGCCAGAAAGTCACGTGGCGGCCGGCCCAGCGGCCCGCCGCCACGGTGGTGCTGAAGTACGTGCGGCCGGTGATCAAGCGCCTAGCAGCCTGTCGGGCTTTGGAGATCGAGGCGGAAAGCGGTCACCAAGTGGACCGATTCAGGGTGTCAGCGACAGCGCGCGCCGGTCAATCATGGGCCGAAGCTTTACCAGACACTGCTGACCAAGGGCGAACCCAGCCGCTATGTCTATTACCCCAAAGAAAATCACTGGGTGCTGAAACCGCAGAGATCGATGTTCTGGCCAGCAGGTCCAGAGTGGTTCGCGGAACACAATCCGCAGAAGTGAGGATGTATTCGCCAAGATCTCGGCCGTCCCCTCGTAGGCCGGGTCGGTCGCGTCCACCAAACCCGCAAGAACACCGACCCCCGCACGCGCGGCGCCCGGCGCTCCTGTCACGGCCGTCCCTCGTAGGCCGGGTCGGTCGCGTCCACCCACCCGCAAAAACGCGGTCCTCCATACGCGCGGCGCCCGGCGCTCTTGCCTCGCACCCGAAAGGCAGTCCATAACCCTACTTCGACGTCCTTTCCTCGGGCATCAACAGCGCCTCTGGATTCCTGGGGAGCCAGTCGGCGGGTGGCTCGACGGGTTTGCCGAAATGCGCCGCCACGCGCGCGAAGGACTCAAGCTCGCCGAACTCGATCGCATCGCGCTGCATGCGCTGGTGGCCGTAGCCGAGCAGATCGGCCTGGCTGAGCGCGCCATAGACCTCGGTGAGGTAGACGTAGCGTGCGCGGATCGCTTTCATCTCGTCGGCCAACGGGGTGCCCTTGCTGAGCCTGCGTACGATGACCGAGCCGATCATGTTAGTGATCAGTCCCCCTTTCACACGAGCCATCCGCTGGCCGACAGTGATACAGTCGCCGCGCACGGCGGGATCCGCGGGCAGCGCCTTGTCGGGATGACACAGGTCGACGATTTGCTGGAAGCGCGGCATCGGCATCGCCCAGGCCTCGTACGCGGCCACCGTGCTGGCGACGTCGCTGCCCGGCGATAGCACCTGGGCGACGCCGGCGACCAATCGGGGCGGCTGCACGCCCGCCGCTTCGATGGCTTTCGCATAGGACACATAGCTCGCGCCGAAGTAGTCCTGGAATTCCGCACTGGTCGCGGCACGCCGCAGCGCCGTCCACGCGGGCTCTCCCGCGCTGCTCATGGCCAGCAGCATCCAGGCGAAGCCGTTGTCGCCATCCAGGCGCACGAGCTGGTCGGCGGCCTCCTTGACCGCGCAGTCCGCGCCAATTCCGGCGGTGCAATAGATGCTGGCCAGATACCAGGCGAACACATTGTCCGGCTCCAGTGCGAGTGCACGCCCGAGCAACTCCCCGGCGCGTCCGGCATGTTGCGGATCGGCCGTGTCGCGCCAAACCAGCATTGCCGCGTTCGCCAGCGAATCGGCGTCGTCGCGCGCCTGCAGGCGCTCGGTGACACGCTTGCGGTAGTCGGCACCCGCCTCGTCCATCACGGCGCTCAGCACTTCGGCCACATACAGGCGGTCTCCGCCCTCGCCCATCGCCTGCGCGAAATCCGCCAGCACTGCGGACTGGCGTGCCTCGTCGGCGGGCGCGCGCTCGCGCAGCCATCGCACCACGTCGACTGCCACTTTGGCCAGATTCGTCCCGCGTGTCGTCCCGAACAGCCAGGCGCCGAGCGCCGCAGCATCTTCGGCGCGCTGGCGCTGCAGACTTTCCGCGGCGCGCGCGACTTCGGCGGCATCGCGTTGCTGCAATGCCACCGAACGCGCCGCTTCCGCTTCGCGCCACTGACCAAAGGCCAGCAGTCCGCCGAATGCAATCGCGGCAAATGCCACTGCCAGCGCAACCGCCAGTTTCGGCTCGCGACGCAGCCAGCGCTGCGCGCGTTCGATCAGGCCGGGGCGACGCACGCTGACCGTCAAGCCCGCCTCGATGCGGCGGAGGTCATCGATCAGCGCGCGCACGCTGGGGTAGCGCTCGCGCGGCTCCAGCGCGAGACACTTCTCGCACACCGCGGCCAAGTCAGCGGGCACCGCGGGCGCCAGCTCACGCACCGGACGCACGCGCCCCGCCAGGGCGCGGCGGATCAACTCATCGGCGCCGCCTTCGCCATGCGGCGATTGCCCGGTGAGACAGCGATAGAGCACGGCGCCGAGGGCATACAAATCAGTGGCTGCGGTCAATCGGTACTGCTTGATCAGGATCTGCTCGGGCGCCATGAAAGCCGGCGTGCCCGAAACCTCCTGCGCATGCACTGCGCCGGTTTCGTCCATGTGGCGGGCAAGGCCGAAGTCGGCGATCAGCGGCTCGCCGCGCGCATCGATCAGTACATTGGCCGGCTTCAGGTCCAGGTGCAGCAGGCCCAGCCGGTGCGCGTAATCGACCGCCTCGCACACGCGCAGCAGCAGGCGGAGCAAATCGGGGGTGGTCAGCGGACCCTTCTGCAGTCGCTCGGCAAGCGACTCGCCTTCGATCAGCGGCATCGAGAAGTAGTGGATCTCGTCCACCGAACCCACCTCGAACACCGACACGATGTTCGGATGCACCAGCCGCGCCGCCGCGCGCGCCTCGCCGATGAAGCGAGTGACTTGGTGCGTGTCGGACAGCCCGGCGGCGATGAACTTGATCGCGACCTCGCGATCCAGGTTCTGCTGCCGCGCGCGGTAGACCACGCCCATGCCGCCGCGGCCGAGTTCGGCCAGCAACTCGTAATCGCCGAAGCGACGCTGCGCGGGGTCGGAAAAATCCAGCGTCGGCCACTGCCACACGCCGCCGGCGCCGACACTGTCGGCCATCGCGATGCGCGCAAGCGACAGCAACTGCGCGGACTGCACGTCGGGGGTTTGCACTCGGGTCTCGGGGTTCATCGGGGTTTCCGGATGGTTGGTGTCAACCATGGAATACGGCGCAAGAGGCGATCATGACAGTGCAGGCAGCCTGTCGGACTTGAAGAATCGAAGCGATTGTCGGCTGCGCAGCCTCAGATTTCGTCGATTTTGAAGGGTGATAGCTCCTCTATTGCTTTTGACAAGCGGCGGAATATGGACCGCGCAGACGGATTTGCAGCCGATTTCCTTCAAGTCCGATAGGCTGCTAGCCACGCAACTGCTGCCACTCCTGCTCGGCGGTGGCCGCGTCCACGCAGAGTTCGGCGAGTTGCTCGCGCATCGCGCCGGCGAGCCGTTCGCGCAGGCGGCGCAGCTCCACCGCGAGCGTGTTGGCCGGCATGCCGAGCTGCTGCGAAAGTTCGGACAGATCTCCCTTACCCGGCGGCGAAGTCAGCAGAGGCAGCAAGGCCTCGCAAAGCTGCGCACGGCCACGCACGGAATACGCGGCGCGCAGGCGCTCCAGACCCTGTTGCGTCAGCGTCATCAGGAAGCGCGAATCGAAGGCGCGCTGCGGGTCACTGGACGGGTCGGCATCGACGATCGCAGCGTGGGCATCGATCTGTTCGGTGTCGAGCCGGCGCTTCTCACGCCAGTGGCCAACATGGCGTTTGATCATCACCAGCAGAAAACCGCGAAAGCTCCCGGACTCCGGATCAGCGCGCGCGAACCAGGCGTGCTCCCAGCTTTGCGCAAGAAAGCCCTGCAGCGCATCCTCCGCATCCTCCCCCCCCAGCCGCGCGCGCAAGTAGGCGCGGATCGCCGGGCGATAGACCTGCACCAAGGTACCGAAAGCCGCGCGCCGATCCACCTCCGTCAAGGCACTGCCGCGGATCAAGCTCCATTGCGTCGAGGGAAAGTCGGCCATGTGCGGATGCTTGCAGGAATGACCCGCTAGCGGGAGGCGCACGAAGTGCGTGTTCAGAACCTTGCCTTTCTCCAAAACCTTGCGGGCGACGGTGTTCGAACGATTTGCCGGTCAACCGATCCTCCCCGCAGAGAACCGCCTCGACGCACACAGCGCGAGACGCAGTGAAAGGTACCGGGCGAAGCGCGCGGAATCAGGATTGAGCGGGGATAGGTCATGCTGACCAGCATCGCCCCGATCTGAAGCCAAGTCGGTCAGAAAACCACCGCCAGGCCTTTAGAAAAATTTTGAAAAGATCGCGGTAGGGCCGCCGGCTACCCGGCGCCCCCGCACAGATCCGGACGTGCGCTACACACGCATCCGGCTCCAGCATTGAGTTGAACGCGCAATAGCAGAATGGATGACATCGATGGCCTCGCCCGATCCTTCGAGTCCAGCTCTCGTGCCAGGTTTGTCTCCCACGCCCACCACTCCGCGCGCCCACGTTTGCCATCGTCCGATTCCGCAGGGCGCCGCAATCCTGCCACGGCGTGACCCACCAAGGCTCCTCGCTGCCAAGGCCCTTCGCTCCACGGACTTAAGCCGCCAAGCCGCTGACTTTGTTCGCCCGCTTCTTCATTCATGGCCTTCAGATCAGATCCAAACCGCTTATCCCGCAACCTTGGGGCGTACACCTTTCTCTGCGGGCGGCATTCGGTTGTCCACGGCCTCGACCTCCTTTGGATCCGCACAAAACACATCCATGCATGCAGCGAGTCGCAGACTCCGAGGAACCGGCTCACTACTCGCAATAGCGCAGTGATCCGTGTGGCCTTCCCCATCACCCAACAAGGTCGACATTCCTGACGTGTGATTTCTTAAGCTCAATACCGTGCCTGCATTTGCACCTGTCAACGCTTGGCCTGAGCCGTCTCCAGCCCCCACCCATGACTTAAGTGCCTCGGTGAGTCGCTAGCTCTTACCGAGTAGAGGAACTACCCCTCCAATGTCTGCCAGATTCGTCCTGGCGCTTCAGGGTGTCCCGTGTTCTCAAGGAAGATTCGCACCGCAAGCGTATATACTGGAGTATATATTTCACTGACCCGTCAAGAGAGACACCCACGTGATCGAGACCCGTATTGCCAAGTTGTTTAAAAATGGCGCCAGCCAGGCAGTCCGCTTGCCGGCGGAGTTCCGCTTTGAGGGCGATCAGGTGTACGTCACGCGCGACGATGCGACTGGCGATGTCGTGCTGTCCAATCGCCCCGGCGCGAAAACCTGGAGCGACTTCTTCGACTTGCTGCGTTCCGTCGACGGGACCACCGACTTCATGGCCGAGCGACCTTTGAATGTGCCGGCGCGCGAGCGGGGCGTCCTTGATGACGAGTTGCCTTCCAACCACCGAGGCCGGTAATCATGTTGCACCTGTTGGATACCGACATGGCCAGCTACTTGATCAAAGGCAAGTCGCCAGCGATCGAGGCCAAGCTGGCCGCACACGCGCCGGCGATGATCTGCATCTCGGTGATGACGCGTGCCGAGCTGCTGTACGGCCTGAAACGCTTGCCACCCGATCACCGTCTGCATCTGGTAGTGCAGCAGTTCCTCAAGATCGTCCGCACTTTGTCCTGGGAGGCCGATGCCGCCGACTGGTATGTTCAGATCCGGCACCAGTTGGTCAGCACCGGGCAGCCGATCGGCGAGATGGATATGATGATTGCCGCACATGCGCTGTCGGCCGGAGCTGTGTTGGTCACCAACAACACCCGCCACTACGAACGCATCGAAGCGCCCTTGATTCTGGCGAACTGGGCATAGCACGCCTTTGTTCCTGGCTTGTGCACACCCGGCAGCCCTGCGGTGAGGTGGCCGTGGACAGGATGGGCGTGTCCCGAGTCGCTGGGTCGAGAAATGGCTGTCCAGTGTCGCTGTCATCGGCCCAGTCAAGCAGCGCATGAACCAAGACAGATCTGACAGCCGTTCGCGCAGGATTGCTATGCGTTCTGCGTTACCAGCAAGCACTTCCGACCGAATGCCCGCGTCTAGATCCTGCCGAGAAAGCAAACGAATCCAACGACTTGCGACCTCCAAGTCCGACCATTTCGCGACTGCTTCGGGCAACGTCTGCACGACAACGTGGAGGTGATTGCTCATCACCGCGTATGACGCACAGGGATGTGCTAATGCCGCGGTAGGTAGGATGCCGAGAGCGGCCCCCACACCGCCACACCGAAGATGTCCGCCAGCGCGAAGAGCCGATCCTCGACCCATTGGCGACGGTGTTCGAACGATTTGCCGGTCAACCGATCCTCCCCGCAGAGAACCGCTCGACGCACGCAGCGCGAGACGCAGTGAAAGGTGCCGGGTGAGCCGGGCGGAATCAGGATTGAGCGGGGATAGGTCATGGTGACCAGCATCGCCCTGGGTCACAGTCAAGTCAGTCAGAAAACCACTGCCCGGCCTGTAGGAGAATTCTGAAAAGTGGGTGTCCAGTGATGCTGCACAACCTGATAGTGATGCATCTCGAACGTTCTCCTGGACATGACGGCCTCCGCGGCAAAACCGCGAAGCATGGATACGTTCAAGCACCATCTGCACACCCGCGGTGGCTCGATTCAAGCGATCCCAAAGTGGCTCGATTCACCCGATCACAGAGTGGCTCGATTCATGCGATCCCCAACTGGCTCGATTCAGGGTGTCAGCGACAACTGAGAACCCGCCGCGTGACAGTTCCCACGCCTGGTGTAGTCGGCTTCGTGAATCCGCCACTTTCCGGCGTTGAGGAGGCGGTTTTAATGTACAAGCAGAGGCGAGTTTTCGTGGTCGAAGCCTCCTACTTCGACTTCAACCACCTTCTATTATTCAATGACATACGTGGTGTAAAGGGTTCGCTTCGCCAGGCTGCGCCCGACCTTGACACGCCAACCTATGCATGTTTTTGACGGAGCCGGGCACGCCCTTCAAGTAGCCATTCCACGGTGACTGGCTCTCGTGTCATGCCGCGAAACTGACTGTTGAAAACGGCTGCGAAGTTGCGCGGCTCGCTCGGTTGCAGCATTTCGGCGGCCGGTTTCGCGCTTGCCGTCAAATAGACGAGGAACGTCCGCCAGAGCTCGATTTCGAGGCCAGTTGTGTCAAAGAGCACACCAATATCGAACAGGTCTCGTGGATGTTGGCGCGACAGGGTCGCTGCCAGCTTGCCTGCATAGAGATCGGCGAAGTGCAGGACCTGCACCTGTGCCGAGCCGAACTGGCGTTCGACGCTGGCGCGTAGGTTCATTCGACGCGCTGGATGGACAGCGCCGCGCATCACCGGCGTCGTCTCGATCTGCACTTGCGTACGTCCGCGACTCACAATCAGGCGATTGAGAGTGCGATCTCCGGCGGCGGCAGAGGGACGTACCAGGAGTTTCAATGGCGGTGCAGCCAAGCGCTCGGCAAGCGCTGTCAGCGCGTCGGCGATCTGGTGCGCGTCGGTGTCGAAGTCCTGCGTCGGCAGCCAGGTCACGTCGATGTCGACCGACAACCGGGGCAGATCGTGCTCGAACAGATTGATCGCCGTCCCGCCCTTCAGTGCGAATCGTTGCTCGGAATCCAGATAGGGAAGGATCGACACGAGCAAGCCGACGCGCTCGGCGTAGCGCTTATCCAAGCTGCTCTCCCAGGTCCGCGGGCAGCGTGATCAGGTATTTGGGATCAAGGCGTCCGCCGGGGACCAGCGAGCGCTTGCCGCTCCCAAGATCCACATCGGCCAGGGCTACGCGGTCCATCCATGGGTGCTGATGCCGCTCGGCGAGGGCCAGGAAGAGTCGTTTCGCTTTGATGCTATGACAACGGCGAAGCAACCGACTGATCAGATCCGGACGCAATCCCGCCAGTCCTTGCATCAGCGCGTCGGCTTCATAGACCAGCGCCGCACCGGGTTTCCCATCGCACAACTCGAGCATTGCGCGTTCAGGACTGGCCATCACCACTTCACCAACCATCTCCGAATCAGCGTTGCGCTCCAATCCTTCCTCGTAGAGCCGTTCGCCGGCGGTCGCGTCCTCGAAGCTTAGCTGTGTCGGTTCGAAGGGCCCGCGTCCACACCACGCGAGCATTTCGTTCAGGGGCAATTGCAGCGCCCATGTCGGGAGACGGTCCGGGCCGTACAGCGTAACGTCAGTGGCTTCGCCCAAGCGCAGATAATGTTCGTGCCCATGCCAGTTCAGGGCGAAGCGGCCGCCGGGGTGGATACGCAGCCCTTCGCGCTGCTGTAGGGTGCGCAATACGGCATCCCAGCCGGGCTTCCGGTCTGGCAATGCATACACGCCACGGGCCGGGGACTGCAGCCAGCCGCTACGCACGTAGCGTGCGATCAGGCTCGTGGAATAGGCATTCGCCCGCAACCAACGCGACGACACGAGATCGACATTGACCAGCGCGCGCAGCAGGAGGTTTAGCTTTGAGTTCGTTCGCTCACTCATGGTGCGTAATTTATGCGCACGGTAAACCAAGTACAAGGCTGGTTTACCCCGAAAGCCATATACGCACTCTGAGTGAGCGCAATTTCCTATCGGTAAACCCTTGATCGGCGGACTGAAGGCCTGGATGTCGCATTGCGGTCTGACCGCTCCGTCGTTTGAGCGAGCCTAGGATCTTGAGACAGCCGGAATCTGTCCCATATGGCCGGAATCTCTCCCCTTTGGGGCGAATCCGTCATCAATCGATAGTGGGAAGCCTGGGACAGCCACTAGTTCCCGAAGCCTGGGACCGCCGAAGCCTGGCGAAGCCGAAGCCTGGGACAGCCACAAGTTCCGGACGCGGACCCCGAAGCCTGGCGGCCGAAGCCTGGGACAGCCACTAGTTCCGGACGCGGACGAAACTTGTTATGTCGAAATTGCGACTGTCCCCGGCTTCTCGGCGCAGTTGACGCACCTGGCTGACACCATCGCGCATCGGGTGTGCCGCCATCTAACGCGCCAGGGCTGGCTCGAAGGCGAAGACAAATCCGCCTTTCTGTCCGACCGCGCTGGCTGCGACGACGGCTTGGACGCGCTGCGGATGAGTTCGATCACCTACCGCATCGCCACCGGCGCGCAGGCCGGGCGCAAGGTGACGACGCTGCAGACGATCCCCGCCGATGCGGATGCGCTCGAAGGCGACGCCGGCAAGGTCGGCGGTTTCTCGCTGCATGCGGGTGTTGCGGCCGAGGCGCACGAGGGCCAGAAGCTGGAGCGCCAGTGCCGCACCATCGCGCGTCCAGCGATCAGCGAGAAGCGCCTACCGATCTCGCCGCAGGGCAGGGTGCGTTACCAGCTCAAGTCCCCGTGGAAGAACGGCACGACGCACGTGGACTTCGAGCCGGCGTGGAGAACGGCACGACGCACGTGGACTTCGAGCCGGTGGAGTTGATGGCACACATCCCTGTGCGCCACCCTGCGGGCGACCTGCGGTCGTCCAAATCGGCAATCCTGCCGATTTGTCATCGCCAAGCTGGCCGCCCTGGTGCCGCCACCGCGCGCGCACCTCACCCGCTTCCATGGCGTCTTTACTACGGGCATCCTGCCCTTCGCCCTCCGGGCCAGCCTTCGGCTGTTCAAATTCGCTCCAGGCGAATTTGTGCGCCAAACGCCAACCTGCGCGCGCAGCTGACGCCATCGGGGCGCGGGAAACGTCCTCCTACGGACGAGGAGTTGACTGCGGCCAACAGCGACCACCGCAGCCCCGACGAAAAGCGCCTCTCGATGGCCTTAAGCGCAGCGCCTCAAGCGCGTCTTACTCCGGGCATCCTGCCCTCCGCCCTTCGGGCCAGCCTTTCGGCTGATCCAAATCGCTCCAGGCGATTTGGTCAACATCGACGTGAGCACGTGCGGCCACTGTGGCGGCGCGGTGCGGATCGTGGCCAGCATCGAAGAACCCACCGCCATCCGCGCCATCCTCGCCCACTTCGAAAAGCACCGCGCGCTTCAGAAAGCGCACTACCGACCCGCCCCGCGCGCACCGCCCGCTTATGCTGCGTGACACCCCGCCGGCCACGACGCCGAAGGCGAAACCAGGAAGCCAATACGGTGCGGCCATGATCCCGCAGGGCAGCGATCGGCCCGCTGCCGGTCCGCTGTCGGCAACCAGTGGAAAATCGCCACGAGCGACGCTGCCGAACA
>Ga0209181_10010329_pt1 | contig 12148 bp, 13 predicted proteins | sample MAT05_FD_187208 | JGI IMG/M metagenome (GOLD analysis project Ga0209181, IMG submission 187208) | Freshwater microbial communities from Lake Fryxell liftoff mats and glacier meltwater in Antarctica - MAT-05 (SPAdes) (version 2) | ecosystem: Environmental > Aquatic > Freshwater > Ice > Liftoff... | reverse complement strand
TCAGATGCCCAATGGTAGAAAAAGTTTCTCCTGCGATTTCAAGCGGGAACCTGCATGATCTTTGTAGTGTTCATATTCATGGCGGTCTTGATAGTTTGCAAGCCAGGGTAAATTACTGTGGCCATGTTCAAGAAGCAGGATCAAGCCATTTGGTCGGCAGACGCGTTTCATTTCATCCAAGGCTTTGAATGGATTTGGAAAAATACATGTGGACAATGTAGAAACTACTGTATCAAAACTTCCACCTGGAAATTCGAGATGCTCGGCATCCATCACTGCAAGATTTACATTCAATCCATGTTTGGTTGCATTTGCGCGGGCAACTTCAAGCATCCTGGGGCTCAGATCAATTGCTGTAATGTCACTGCCAATTGGGAAAAATGGAATGTTCGATCCTATTCCACATGCTACCTCCAAAATTCTTCCTGTTGCTTTTGCAAGCAGATTCTTTCTGAGCCGAGCCACTCCGAGAATATGTTGATCGAACCAAATCTTTTTTTCATATTGACCGGCAATCTCGTTGTAGGCGCTTTGCACTTGATTCACCGTCATTTTTTTGCTATGAGGAATGCGTTGAGGCTTACAAGTCTTTCCTTTTTTTTTTCTGAATCGATCATGATTTTCATGTTTTCTCCTTTATATTACACTGAGAAACATATGTTTAGCATTGTAATGATTTTGAGTTTCAAGTCAATAATGAAAACCATCTTGATGCAACATAAGTTGTAAAACGGATGGTTTTGTATCAGAGATGGAGAGAAGATGAAATCAAAAGAAGATCCGAGAGTTCGTAAAACCCGCCGTGTATTACGTGATGCCTTGGTCTCTTTGATTTTGGAAAAGAATTATGCCTCGGTCTCGATCAAAGAGATCACAACGCGCGCCGATGTGGCGTACATAACTTTCTTTCGCCATTTCGAAAGCATTGACCATTTATTGATGGAAGTGTTGGAGGATGGGTTGTCTGATTTGATACGCCAGATTGATGCATCAGCAGCTCAAGCTGGGACTCCGAATCCCGAGATGGAAGGGAAATTTATTTTTGAATATATCGAACAGAAGTCTGATTTGTTTCGGATACTCTTCAAGAGTCAGAACGTTGCCCCGTTGCGAAAGAAAGTAACCGCTAACCTTTCCTCGATATATCAGAAATCCTGTGGGCCTCTTCACAATAGGCGCAGTCACGTTCCTATTGCTGTTGCGGGAAATCATATTGCAACATCCTTACCTTGATCGAATGGTGGCTTGATAACAAAATGACCCCTGCCCCAAGCCAGATGGGTAAGATTTATAAGAGCTTGATCATTGAGTCGACGATCATGGCGATTTCGTCACTTTAGCTGAAGTCGCCAGCTATATTTCCGTTTCTTCTTTGCCTTTTATATTCACAGTCCGCGCAGTTCATATAAAAACTTATTTTTAAATACCTGACAAATGATTTGTCTAATTTTGTGGCCGAACAGCATGAGCCCAAAACCAATTCATGTTATTTATGGACGCGGAAAACAAATTATTTTTTACCCACTTAATCCTGAAGAGCCTGTTTACGGCAATAGCAATAAATGAACTTTTGTTCGGTTCCGAAAGGCGTTTGATGCTCTTCGTGGGCGCTGTCTAATAATTCAAAACCTGCGCCAAATTCATTATGCAAACTTTGCGGATCGTAGCGGGCTACTTCCAATCCACTACAGCTTTCAGGGCCATCGCTGGCGAAGGTTGCTACAATAATATGCCCACCTGGTTTAACCGCCTCTTTTACGAGGTCAACATAGCGTTGGCGGTCTTCCTGATTGATTAAAAAATGAAATACTGCCCGATCATGCCAGAGATCATATTCATGATGAGGCAAGATTGTCTTTGTAATATCTGCTTCAAGCCATGCAATAGATTTGGCACGTTCGCCGAGTCTCTGCTGTGCTATTTCAAGCGCTTCCTGTGAAATATCCAAAACAGTAACTTGTTGAAAGCCAACATCGAGTAAATGATCTACCAGTGTGGATGCGCCACCGCCTACATCAATAATATGCGCAGAAGCGGCAATACCCGTATTTTGGATGTATTGAAGCGATAGGCGTGGGTGGAGTTGATACCAACTAACTTGCGCAGATTCTTTCGTATGATATATCTGTTCCCAATGAGTTTTGTTTTCCATTTTTATACCTTTAATGATTTTGATATTTTTTGTAAAACTACATAAATTAGATAACAGGGTAATTATAACCATAACTGCTCAGGTAAGCGGCGCGACAAAATTAGGTAAAAAGGGAGTATCAGCAAAGGCAAGGCGCAAAGCGGTAAGAGCCTTGACGCCATTTTTGCGGGCAGTGGATAGATAGCCGCGGATCTGGCAGAAGTTCTGTGCGCCTGATGTAGAACGAAAGCCACCGGAAACCTTTTGCTTGACTTTCATCATCCGCAAATCGCGTTCCGCCTGATTATTGTCAAAGGGCACATTAAAATCAACCATAAAGGCAAGCACAACTTCTTTGTGCTTTTGTAATCGCAAAAGCACATTGTGCGCAGGGCTTTGTTTCAATTTTTGTGGGTAGCGTTCCAGCAGGAAGAGCAAAGTTCGTAGATGATGCGCATTGCATAAGGCATGTTTCAGGTCGTACTGAAAGTAGGAAGCCAGATCATCATGAACGGCACGTCCTTTGAAACGCGGCACGCGAAGCGCATTGATCTCATCCATTGCCACGCTTCCCCGTTTGGCATGTATGGCATGTATGGCATAACAAGTCAAACGCAGTGTGCTGATGCTGTGCAGCCAATTCAGGATGCCATTAATCAGCATGCCCGTTTCATCGAAATGCGCCACCTCTTCCTTCTCCACCAGATGTTCTTTGATGGCTTCATTTGACTTTTCCACTCTTTGCGCCGCTTCCGCGCAGGCTGTCACAATCGTCCCTTCCGACGGACGATGACCGTAGAATTCTTCCAACAGGTCGCAGGTTCTTTCTAGCGGAATATGCTGCTCGGTATTCAGGTAGACCATTTGCACTTTGATTTCTGTCCCGTATTGCACTGCCTGGCTCACTTCGCTCGGAAATTGCGCGCGCGTTTCTTTTCCACAGCAGGCACAGCCTTTGATTTCCGCGCGGTGTTCCGTAACTTCTATTTTCATGGGTGGCACATCAAATACCTGCCGTTTTTCATGCCCAATGGCTTTTCGACGTTTCAACGATTGACCGTAATACGCGCAACCTTTCACCCGATGCACCTTGAGATGGTCTGGCTTCTCCACTGCTTTCAGCATCTCGCCCCGATGTCCCGCCTGGCCTCCGCTCTTTCGTCTGGAACGTTTTCGCAGACTGCGCGGCGCAGGTTGGGTATATCCATCGCTGGATGGCGGTTTTCCGCTATTGCTGCTATTCTTTGCCAATTGGTCTTCCAGTTTTCGGATGCGCTCTGCCAATATCAGGATGGTTGCTTGAAACAACAAGATCACTGCCTCTTCCCCTTGTCAGTTGGCGTCTCGGATTTCTTTCTCTCCTGGCAGTTCCATCGCATTCATCAAACCTATTTTCGCAGACCTTTATGTTTTTTGCAACCAATTACATGATTTCGCCTGAGCAGTTACAATACTTTTATGGATCAAGCACAGATAGCAGACGGCGGTCTGCTATCAATTCGGTAAAAAACATAGTTTGTGCGGTAGAGAAATTAACATAAAGAGGCAAAATGATTAATGTGACGAAATCGTACCTCCCTCCACTTGATGAATATATCAAATACCTTGAAAAAATATGGGCCTCTGGCTGGCTGACCAATCATGGTGTGATGGTACAGGAGTTGGAAGAGAAACTGGCGGAATATTTGGGTGTGCCTTATATTCATTACGTCTCCAATGGTACGATTGCAATTCAAATTGCACTGCGAGCGCTTGAAATTCAAGGTGAGGTGATTACTACTCCCTTTTCCTATGTTGCCACCACCAATTCCATATTGTGGGAACGTTGCCAGCCTGTTTTTGTGGATATTGATGCTCGTACCTTTTGCATTGACCCTCAAAAAATAGAAGCGGCAATTACCGTAAGAACACAAGCCATATTGGCTGTGCATGTTTATGGGTATCCGTCTGAAGTGGAAATAATTGAATCAATAGCCAAAAAACATAATCTAAAAGTTATTTATGATGCCGCGCATGCTTTTGGATGTACGCTAAACGATACGTCACTTTTGAATTACGGTGATATTTCCACGCTTAGTTTTCATGCCACCAAGTTATTTCATACGGTGGAAGGCGGGGCGATTGTGGCGCATACCCCGCAAATGGCCGATACTCTTAATAAAATGAAAAGTTTCGGCCACGAGGGTGACGAGTATTATTCTCTGGGCATTAATGGAAAAAATTCTGAATTTCATGCGGCCATGGGATTGTGTGTATTACCCAATGTGCCCGATATTATCCAAAGTCGCCGCATAATTTGTGAAATGTATAATACCCAATTAACTGATCTTGGTGTTTTTTTTCCCGCTGTTCCTGAAAACTACGGATATAACTATGCATATTATCCTGTGGTTTTTCAGAGCGAGACTCAGCTTCTGGCAGTAAAACAGGTGCTTAATTCAAATCAAATTAATCCAAGAAGATATTTTTACCCGTCATTGAATACGCTCCCATTTCTTAAAGACAGGCAATCCTGCCCCATCTCAGAGGATATTAGCTCCCGTGTCATGTGCCTGCCGCTATACGATGGCTTGGAGAAGCAGGATGTTTTAAGGATTTCTGCTTTGATCAAAGATGTTATAAAAGCATCTTAGATCTGGAGCATCCACTTTGAAAATAGCGATCATGCAGCCATATTTTTTTCCTTATATCGGGTATTTTCAACTGATTAACGCGGTTGATGAATTCGTGATCTATGACAATATTCAATTTACAAAAAAAGGTTGGATTAATCGCAATAGAATTTTGGTCAACGGGCAGGATACGTACATCACGCTCCCACTTAAACGGGATTCTGATTATCTGGATGTCTGCGAGAGATTCCTGGCTGATAGTTGGTTCCAGGAAAAAAAAGCAATGTTGAACAGGATCGCAGGCGCCTACCGCAAAGCGCCACACTTTGAGCAGGTTTATCCGCTGATTGAGAAATGTATAGCATTCGATGAAAACAACTTGTTTCGATTTATTCTCAACTCATTGAATCTTGTTAATGAATATTTGCAGATTTCCACGCCTCTCGTGGTCTCGTCAACTATTTTGATCAACCATGAGTTAAAAGCGGAAGAAAAGGTGATTGCGCTTTGCAGGGCAAGAAATGCAACTGAATACCTAAACCCAATTGGCGGAGTTAGTCTATATCAAAAGGAATATTTTCGCCGTGAAAATATGGATTTATATTTCATCAAATCAAATGACATGATCTACAAACAACTTGACCATGATTTTGTGCCATGGCTTTCCATTATTGACGTTATGATGTTTAATTCCAGAGATGAAATTAAAAAATATCTAAGCGCCTCATATACATTGATCTAAAAGGATGACACCATGAATGCTGAAAATGCAGACGCGTTTAAATGGAAAAAATTGGGAAAGGTTTTTGACCCAACAAAAATAGAAGGTCTGGATTGGATGAAGGAATTTGCACAGGCGCCTTCCGTATTGATCTTTGATGAATTTGTTCGGGTGTACTTCTCGTGCAGGCCTGCGCCTGATAAAAACGGACAATATGTAAGCTACACAGGTTTTGTTGATCTAAACAGGAAGAATTTACTTGAAGTGGTGAATATATCCAGGAAACCAATTCTACAATTGGGCGAAACAGGTGCCTTTGATGAATTTGGCGTATACCCTACGTCTGTTATAAGAAATGGTGATGACGTGCTGGCTTATTATGGCGGCTGGACGAGGTGCGAATCCGTTCCTTACAATGTTGCTATTGGACTTGCAATAAGCCATGACGAGGGTGAATCCTTTGTGAGGCTTGGCAAAGGCCCTGTATTATCCTATACTATTGATGAACCAATGACTATAAGCGGCCCTAAAATCAGAAGATTTAACAACCAATGGTACTTGTGGTATGTAGCGGGAAAAAAATGGGCAAAAACGGACGGAAAACCAGAATCGGTTTTTAAAATTCGAATGGCCTCGTCAATTGATGGAATTAATTGGACACGATATGGAAAAGATTTGATTGAAAACAAGCTTGAAGAAAATGAATGTCAGGCAAGCCCTGATGTCTTTTTTTACCAAAATAAATTTCATATGTTTTTTAGTTATAAATATAGTCTGAACTTCAGAAATAAAGAGAGAGGCTATCGTATTGGGTATGCATTTTCTGACGATATGATTAACTGGAGCAGGGATGACTCAATGTCTGGTATAGACGTTTCGAGAAGAGGATGGGATTCAGAAATGATTGCCTACCCTCACATCTTTGAGTTGGACAGTACTGTTTACATGCTCTATCTTGGAGATCAGGTTGGCAGGTATGGTTTTGGGCTGGCACAGTTACAAGATAGTAAAATTTTATGAGAGGTTATGAATATGCAATGGAAAAAACTGGGAAGAATATTTGATCCAACAAAACATAATTTAGCAAATAATTGCCTTGAGTTTGCACAAGCACCACAAGCTCTTGTCTTTGATGAATTTATCAGGATTTATTTTTCGACGAGAGAAAAAGATAAGACAGGAAAATACTTAAGCCACATTTCATTCGTGGACATAGACAAAGATTTCGATGGAATAATCAATATCTCCACTGAAACAGTTATTAAATTGGGTGAACTTGGTTGTTATGACGAACATGGTATTTTTCCACTTAATGTGTTAAGAGATAACGGGAAAGTTCTTGGATACATTGGTGGCTGGAGTAGAAGAGTTTCTGTTTCAGTGGATGGATCTATCGGGTTGGCAATTAGTAAGGATAATGGTCTGAGTTTTGAGAAAACTGGCGACGGTCCTATTCTAACTTCTTCATTGAACGAGCCCTTTTTAGTAGGCGACCCTTTTGTTATTAAATTTAATAGTACTTTTCATATGTGGTATATCTATGGTGTCAAATGGATTACTGATACCTCCACTAATAATAAAAAGGAACGCATTTATAAAATTGGGCATGCAGAATCGGAAGATGGAATCTACTGGGTTAAAGAAGGTAGGCAATTGGTTAGTGATAAGTTGAACTCCAATGAGTGCCAAGCACTGCCAACCGTTTTTAAATTTAAAGACAAATATCATATGCTGTTTTGTTATAGAGAGGCCATCGGGTTTAGAGATAAAAAAAGAGCTAGTTACCGAATTGGTTATGCTTTTTCAGACGATTTAGTTACTTGGATTAGAGATGATGAAGGTGTTGGCATCGACGTGTCTGAAAGTGGATGGGACTCGGAAATGCTTTGTTACCCTCATGTGTTTCAAGTTGATAATAATTTTTTTTTGTTGTATAACGGTAATGAATTTGGACGTTTTGGTTTTGGTCTTGCTGTTTTAGAATAAGTAGCGGAGCATAAATTGTTAACGGTAAAATTTTGATTAAGAAGGAGTAGGAATGAACATACGAGGAAAGAAAATAACATTAAGAGCCGTTGAGGAAAGTGATCTTGCGCTTTTACATAAATGGGCAAATGATGCTGAAACCCAGGATGTAATTGGATTGGTGCATTTTCCAAGTTCCATGGATTTTCATAAAGCGTGGTTCCAAAATTTGAGAAATGACCAGTTAAATCAGCGACTTGCTATTGATACTCCAGATATTGGCCTTATTGGAGTGTCCAGCATTATTAACATTGATTGGCGGAACAACCATGCATGGCATGGCGTGATGCTAGGAGATGTCAATATTCGGGGAAAAGGTTATGGTGTTGACGCAGTCATGGCTACTATGCGGTACGCTTTCGACGAACTGCATTTTGAAAGGCTTGATGGTGCTATTCTTGAATACAATACTGTATCATATTCTTTCTATTGCGGTAAGTTAGGCTGGAAGGAAGAGGGGCGAAGGAGAAATTGGTGTTACAGAAGAGGACGCTATTGGGATCAAATTGTTGTAGGTATTACCCGTCAGGATTACGAACAGCTTGTACTAGACACAAAATATTGGGATTAATCCTTTAATTGTATAATTGGTGTTTGCGTATAAGATATTTAAGGACTTACGGATGAATATACAGCGAGATTTTGACAACGAGATTAAAGACGTTCGCGAACATAAATATGCATATAATTTTGACATCGATGTGATGCATCCATTTATGCTAAAGGTGTTTATCCCCTTTTTTAAGCAGGGAAATTTGTTGGAGTTGGGTAGTTTTAAAGGGGATTTTACAAAACGATTGATTCCTTTCTTCAGCGATATTACCTGTGTGGAAGCTTCGGGCGAAGCGCTTGCGATTGCAAGGAATGAGATGGGGGATCGCGCCAAATTTATTCACACTCTTTTTGAGGCAGCCGTATTACCAGTTAAATATGACCATATCATATTAACGCATGTCTTGGAGCATATAGATGACCCGGTTGCCGTGATGAAGAGAATTAACGATGAATGGCTATCAGACACCGGTAGACTGTTTTTGGTTTGCCCCAATGCCAATGCTCCCTCAAGGCAGATTGCAGTAAAAATGGGGCTGATCACTCATAATTCTGCGATAACACCAGCTGAGTCCGATCATGGACATAAAATTACCTACACCCTCGACACTCTGGAGCGGGATGCTAGGGCGGCAGGCCTGAATGTAATCCATCGTTCAGGCATATTTTTTAAAGCATTGGCCAATTTTCAATGGGATCAGTTATTAAAAACAGATATCATTTCACCCGAATATCTGGAGGGGTGCTATCAACTTGGGCAGCAATATCCAGACCTGTGTTCAAGCATCTTCCTGTTGTGCGAAAAGGGAAAATAAACAGCTCCCCTCAATTTTCTTGATTGTGAATGGATAACGGTAAATATGAGTCATATTTCAATTTGTTTCGCTGTTTATCAAAACGAAGGTTCGCTCGTCCCGTTATACGAGCGCATGGTTCATGAATTAAAAACACACTTTCCAGATCATACATACGAGTTGTTGTTTGTAAATGATGGTTCGAAAGATAATTCACTATTGGAGTTATTGAAGTTGCGAGAGAAAGACTCCAATGTGAAAATCCTTTCTTTTTCAAGGAACTTTGGACAAATGGCTGCTATTCTTGCAGGGTGGAAGAATGCTGTGGGTGATTGTGTGATTAACATGGCGGCTGACCTGCAGGATCCGCCTGAACAATGCACGTTGATGATCAAGGAGTGGGAACGGGGGAATGATATTGTGATAAGTTATAGGGTTTCACACGTTACATCAGCATCAAAAAAATTGACCTCAAAAATGTTTTATCGGTTAATGCTGCCGGACTCTCCTCCAGGAGGATTTGATTTTGTGTTGCTGGATAGAAAGCCATTGAATGCAATTAATTCATTAAAAGAACGTCATCGTTTTTATCAATATGATATTTTGTGGGCAGGGTTTAATGTGAAATATATTCCATATCATAAGTTGGAGAGAAAAACTGGTGTCTCGCAGTATAACTTTATTAAGCGTTTCGGGAACTTTTATTCAGGGTTTTTGAGCGTTAGCTCTTTACCTTTGCGCCTAATGTCTGCCGTAGGCGGCATGATATCTTTTGTTGGATTTCTCTATGCATTAACAGTTGTCTGGGCTTATTTTGTGAAGGAGACGCCTTTTCAAGGTTGGGCGCCTATAATGATTATCACATTAGTGATGGGCGGGTTGATTATGTTGATGCTTGGAATGTTGGGCGAATATGTTTGGCGTATTCTGGATGAAGTAAAAGGCAGACCAAATTATATTATCAAAGACATTTTTGAATAGAATTTCAGCCAGTGTAATTGAGCTGCTTCCTAAAAAAGAAAATTAATGATTGTAAAATCATCTGAACGACACTTTTCTTGAAGAAAAGCCTGTCATTTTCTGATAAATCCATAGGGTTGTAGAGAAGGGTGTACTACATCAAGATAAAATATCACTTTGACCGTATGCGTAATTTTGTTTGTGGTACATGTATAATCAGGCATCTTTTATTGAAAGGATTCTTTATTATGAAAGTTGCCATCCTTGCCGGCGGATTAGGCACACGCCTCTCCGAAGAAACAACGCTCAAACCAAAGCCAATGGTTGAAGTGGGCGGTAAGCCAATCCTTTGGCATATTATGAATATCTATGCTTCGCACGGGTATAAGGAATTTGTCGTTGCGTTAGGATATAAAGGGGAGATGATTAAGGACTATTTTCTAAATTATCATTATCACTCGCGCAGTTTGACAGTTCAGCTTAAAACTGGTGATGTAAAAATACACAATGATAAAGGTGAAGATTGGATTGTTCATTTACTTGACACCGGGGCAGACACCAACACCGGCGGCCGCGTTAAACGAGTGGCTGAATTCGTTGGGAACGAACCATTCATGCTCACATACGGCGATGGCGTGAGTAATGTAAATATTTCTCACTTGCTTGAGTTTCATAAGAAACAAAATAAACTTGTCACGATGACAGCAGTCCGCCCGCCGGCGCGTTTTGGACAGATGGTGATCGAAGATCATCGCGTTGTACAATTCAAAGAGAAACCTCAAATTGGCGAAGGCTGGATCAATGGCGGATTCTTTGTATTGCAGCCTGAAATCGTAAAATATATTGAAAGCGACCAAACCGCCTGGGAATTTGAGTCGCTTGAAAATATCGCCGCGGACGGGCAGCTATCTGCATACCAGCACGAGGATTTCTGGCAATCAATGGATACACTGCGCGATGTGCATCTCCTCAATAAATTATGGCAGGAAGAAAAGGCTCCATGGAAAATATGGTAAATCGTACATTCTGGCAGGATCGCCCAACCTTTGTCACAGGTGGAACGGGATTAGTCGGCTCGTGGCTGATTCAGCGACTCGTCGAAGCGGGCGCGGATGTGGTGTGTCTTGTCCGTGATTGGGTGCCGCAAAGTGAACTTGTGCGCTCGGGCTTTATCGAAAAAGTAAAAGTTGTGCGTGGAGACATCCGTGACCGTGACATGCTTGAACGCGCCTTGGGTGAATTTGAAATTGACACCGTCATTCATCTGGCTGCCCAAACAATCGTTACGATTGCAAATCGCAATCCTATTTCCACATTTGAAACCAATATCGCTGGTACATGGAATCTTCTCGAAGCCAGCCGCCGCAGCTCGAAGGTGAAGCAGATCGTGATGGCTTCATCAGATAAGGCTTATGGTGACCAGGAAATCCTGCCTTACAGCGAAGAAACTCCTTTGCAAGGACAGCATCCGTATGATGTCAGCAAGTCTGCCGCAGATTTGATCGCTGCCACCTATGCCAAAAGTTATGATCTGCCCGTTGCAATTACCCGTTGCGGAAACTTCTACGGCGGTGGCGACTTGAATTGGAATCGCATCATCCCCGGCACCATCCGCTCGATTCTGCGTGGACAAAACCCCATCATTCGCTCAGACGGCGAATACATCCGCGATTATTTTTATGTGGAAGATGGCGCGGCGGCTTACATGCTGTTAGCTGAGCAGCTCGCTCTGCGGCCGGAACTCAAAGGGCAGGCTTTTAACTTCTCGAATGAGATTCAGGTCACAGTGCGGGAGATCGTTGAGAACGTCGTCAAATTGATGGGCTCAAATCTTAATCCCGAAATTCTAAATGAGACCAGTAACGAAATCCGTCATCAATACCTCAGTGCCGAAAAAGCACAACGCATGTTAAATTGGAAGCCGCTTTTTAATTTAGATCAAGGCCTTGCCATGACCATTGACTGGTACAAGAATTTTTTTGCCCATGAACTCAAGAGCTGAAGAACTGCGCGCGCAGATCCGCGCGCTTACCGCTGAATATTTTACAGAAGCTTTTCCGAAGCGCGAATTCATCGCGGGCGAATCTTTTGTGCCTGTTTCAGGAAAAGTATTCGATGAATTCGAAATGCAAAACCTTGTCGATTCATCTCTTGATTTTTGGCTGACCACAGGCAGGTTTGCAGACCAATTCCAAAAAGAATTCTCAAAGTTTATGGGCGTGCGTCATACCATTCTGGTTAATTCTGGTTCTTCTGCAAATCTTGTAGCGTTATCCTGCCTCACTTCGCCGCAGTTGGGTGACAAGGCTTTGAAGCCCGGCGATGAAGTCATCACCGTGGCGGCAGGTTTTCC
>Ga0209181_10010325_pt1 | contig 12151 bp, 9 predicted proteins | sample MAT05_FD_187208 | JGI IMG/M metagenome (GOLD analysis project Ga0209181, IMG submission 187208) | Freshwater microbial communities from Lake Fryxell liftoff mats and glacier meltwater in Antarctica - MAT-05 (SPAdes) (version 2) | ecosystem: Environmental > Aquatic > Freshwater > Ice > Liftoff... | reverse complement strand
TGCCGCCACCAGCGGGCTCAAGCTCAGTTGAATCGGGTAGTTCCAGGGCGAAAGTATGCCGACCACGCCCAGCGGCTTATACAAAATTTGTGCGCTTGCTGGCCACGCCTTAAAGTCCACCGCAACGCGCTTAGGCCGCATCCAGCGCGCCAAGCGTTTGCGCGTATCTTTAATATCTTCCAACACCATCATGATATCGGCGAGCAAAGTCTCATGGCGCGAACGCCGCCCGAAATCGGCACTTACCGCCGCAACCAGCGCTTCTTTTTGCGCCACAACCTCAAGCGACAGCTTGGCCAAATCAGCCATGCGCTGCGTGTAGCTGGGCGTGTTGGTCAGCCAAGCGGCCCGCATATCGGTCAAAGTCGTGTTGAGTGCTGTGGAATCGGGATTGAACATGAAATTGGAACTCGCATTAAGTAGGCTGGGGCGGTTGCGGCCAGGTGGTTTGGCATGCACACAAGTCTAGTCCGCAAGTGGCCTTAAAACGTTAGCATTATGCGTACTAAACAAACGGTCTAAATCACAACACGATGATGGATATGCCTGAAAATTTGTCGATCACACCGCCGAAAAGCCTAAACGAATGGCTCACCTACCAACAGCATCAACACGTCAAAAGCATTGATATGACGCTGGAGCGTGCGCGTGCGGTGGCGGCACGGTTGAACTTGGGCAAACCCGCACCGCTGGTGCTAACCGTCGCGGGAACCAATGGCAAAGGTTCGACCGTGGCTTTTTTGCAGGCTTTACTGAGCGAATGCGGCTTAAAAGTGGGCTGCTACACCAGCCCGCACGTGCTGAACTACAACGAGCGTATTGCGCTAACCGACGGCACCAAAACCGGGCGCTGGGTGAGTGACGCCGAACTCGTCAATGCGTTCGAGCGCATTGAGGCCGCGCGCCAGGAAGTGTCATTGACATTTTTCGAATACGCCACGCTTGCAGCGTGGTTGATTTTCAGTGAAAGCGAACTGGACGCCGTGATCTTAGAAGTTGGTTTAGGCGGGCGGTTGGATACGGTCAATTTAATCGACGCAGATGGCGTCGTGCTAACCACGGTGGATCTGGATCATCAAGAGTATTTAGGCAACACGCGCGCGTTGATTGGCGCGGAGAAAGCCGGGGTTTTTCGGATTTTGCAAAAAGCGGTTTATGCCGATGCTTACCCGCTGCCCGAAGTGATCAAAATGGCCGAATTGATCGGCACCGAGCTGATTCGCCCAAGGCGTGACTACCATTTCCATCCCTATCAAACCGACTGGCGCTTTCAGTTTCGCGATGCGGCGGAATTGATTTTGCCGAAGCCAGCGCTTGCAGCACCTTGTCAGCTGGACAATGCCGCCGCAGCCATTGCGCTGCTCTACGCACTGCCGGAGCGCGTGCCGCAATTGAACTGCGATGTGATTGCGCGTGCGCTGCTGCGCGCCCTCCTGCCCGGGCGTTTGACCCTGGTGGGGGCAAACCCGGCGATCTATCTGGACGTTGCCCATAATCCGCAGGCGGCGCACAGCGTGGCCGTATGGCTCAATGCTAACCCTTGCCTTGGGCGCACTGTCGCAGTATTTGGTGCGCTGGAAGATAAAGACGCTTTGGGCGTGGTAACTGAGCTAAAAAGCTATATTCATCAGTGGTATTTGGCCGGGCTGGAAGATGAAACACCGCGTGGATTGAGCGCCATTGCCCTCAGCGCCCGTGTGCGCGGTGCAACCAATGGGCATTACGATAGCTTTAGCGACCCAGCAACCGCACTGGACGCCGCCATCAGCCAAGCTAAGCCGCAGGATCGCATCCTTATGTTTGGCTCATTTTTTATGGTGGCAGCGGGGTATCGGGCGCTCGGGATTAACGAAATTACGCCGTTTGCAGCGACATTGTCGTCGAGCTCGTCGATTCCTTCGCGATCTGAATTTTAATCAACTCGACAATCCAGGCGCGCAACTTTAACCCTTGATCTTTCGCGCAAGCGCGCGCCGCTTTCTTCAACGTACGCGGCAGCTTGAGCACGACCGGCTTTGCACTGGCGGCTTTAGTTTTAGCTTGGGTTTTGGCAATGGTGTCAACTTTGGCTCTGACGCGGGTAGGTTTCTTGCCCATTGCAAGGGTTCGGCTGGGTTTTTTGGGCTCGGCTTTTACATCTGCTTTTTTCTTTTTAGTCATCGCTTCATTCACTTTTAAGTAATCGACCGGGTAAGGTGCACGAATTAGCAGCCATTCGCTACCTTGCTTTGATGACAGTTCGCAGCGGCTTTTACCGAACCCAGCTGGATCTTCAAAGCGTCATGTGTCAGTCACTGCGCAGTCACTAGCAGCCAGGACGATTCATCAAATTGCCTTTTTGCTGAGAAACCCATGCACAAAACTCGTTCACTCGCTCAACGTGCGCTGCTTTTTAGCGGACTCCTATTCGCAACGCTTTTGGCGTATGCGCAATCAGGCAATACTGGCTTGCTGGCAAATGCGCCTAAGCCGGCGCTGGAACTGCGCATTCATGGCTCAAACACCATCGGTGCGGTGCTAGCACCCGCCCTAGTCGAGGGTTGGTTAAAAACCAATGGCTGGCGCGAGATTCAAAAGCGCGTCCCGGCGTTTGATGAGTTGATCGTCACGGCCACACACGCAGACGGTCAACGCATCCAGGTCGAGCTCAAGGCGCACGGCACCAGCACGGGCATCGCGAATCTCATCGCGGGCACCTGCGATGTCGCGATGGCGTCGCGCGCGGTTAAATTCGAGGAACGCAGCCAATTTTCAAGGCAATATAACTTGGAGTTGGCGCAGCGCGAACATGTGATCGGGCTTGATGGCGTCGCCGTCGTGGTGCACCCCAGTAATCCATTGAACAGCGTTGATTTGGCAACATTGCGCGGCATATTTACCGCAAAGCAAAACAGCTGGACGGACATCAACGGTGTTTCAAGGAAAATCCGCGTGTTAGCGCGGGACGCACAATCGGGCACCTTTGACGCTTTTAAGGCGCTGGTTTTGGAAGGCGCGGATGTCGCGCCCACTGTTGAGCGTTTTGAATCCAACCGCGCCATTTCCCTTGAAGTGGCCAAGGACGTCGACAGCATTGGCTTTCTGAGCCTGTCGGAAATTGCCAAAAATAAAGCGTTGGCAATTGATGGCGGCGGAGCACGCTCAGAATTACCCTCGATTGCAAGTATTGCCGTTGAAGACTACCCGCTGACACGCCGCCTGAGCCTTTACACACGTGCCGGTGCGCCCAGGCTAGCGGATGACTTTGTACGCTATACGTTGACTAACGACGCGCAACAAACCGTCGAAAAATCGGGCTTTGTCAATCTTGCGGTGCGCGCACTTGACGCACCCAGTGTTGCTAACGCTTCAGGCGACTATTTACGCTTTGTGCAGGGTGCTAAGCGCTTAAGCGTGAACTTCCGTTTTGAAAATAGCGTCGCGATATTCGACAACCGTGCGCAAATCGATCTTTATCGACTTGCGGGGTTTCTAAAACGTTACGAACACCGGGGCGGCGTGCTTAAGCTGGCCGGATTTACCGATAACAGCCTGAAAAAACCGGCACTTGCGGTTTCGATGTCGGAAGTATGGGCCGAGTTTGTGGCCGATGGTTTGGGCCGATCGCAGGTGCGGGTGCAAGAATTACACGGCTTTGGCGCGGCAATGCCGGTAGCCGACAACGCCAGCGCGCGCGGGCGCGAATTGAATCGCCGCGTTGAGGTTTGGTGGGTGCCTGCTGCATCAACAACAATCTCAAGCGAAGCTGCGACATTCGGCAATGGCGCAGCGAGTGGTGGTTCTGTAGGGATGGATTGATTTAGGCGTCATAAAAGACAACGTCGCGGAGTGAATTAGTTTGCCCCGAAGGGGCTAAATGTTACAGCCCTGGGTATCTGGCAACCCCCAAACTCATCCTAAAGACAGAAATTTCGCCCTTTCAGGGCTTGGTTTATTGTTCGCCGATCAACCCAGGGCGTTGCCCTGGGCTATAACATTTGGCCCCGTTGGGGCCGATTTCTGCCAAATTACTAAGTCTGAAAAGCAAATTACTTCCTCGTTACTTAACTTACAGCCAACCTACCGCCTCGCAAACGCATAAGCCGGCAATTGCTCTGGCGAAATCCGAATCGCAGCACCCGTTGGACACGCACGTACGCACGCCGCACCGCCTTTAATGTCTTTGCACATATCGCATTTAACCGCCTTTTTCGCGTGCGCGTCTGGATCGTACGGGGACTCGCCTGGGCCGTCGCCTAGGCCAAAAAGTAGCCAGCTGAGCAAGCCGGGCTTATTCTTGGGCTTGGCCGCCATATGGATCACGCCATACGGGCAATTGCGTTCGCAGTTGCCGCAGCCGATGCAGTTGTCGGCGATATAAACCTCGCCATTCGGCGAGCGATGGATCGCATCGGCCGGGCAATCTTTCATGCAGTGCGGGTGTTCGCAGTGGCGGCAGCTGGTCGGCACGTGCACATTGGCAAACGTCGGCCCGGCTTCGCGGTCCAATCTGGAGGTACCGCCGTGGGTTTCAGCGCAGGCCTTTTCGCAGTTATCGCAGCGCACGCACAGCGCTTCGTCGATCAGCAAAATGTCGGTGGCTTCCCCGGCACCTTGACCGACCAGGAAAGAAATCACATCGCCTGCAGAACCGGCGGCCTGTACCGCCAAATTTTGTGCGGCGCGGCCTTTGTATTCTTGCTGTAAACGCCCACGCAATAGGGTGTTGCGCTGCAATAGCTTTTGAAATGCTTCGCGCTCAACGCGGATGGTTTCGGTATTAATTGCGGCGCGCGCGGTCGCGGTACGCTTGTTTTCCCCCAACAGCGCCATTTCTCCGACGTATTGACCGGCGGGCACATACGCCAGCACCACTTCTTTACCGGCAATTTGGCGGCTGATGGTCAACGAACCGACGCGCACTAAGTGCAGGCAATCACCTTCATCACCTTCATTGAACAAAACATCACCCGCGCGGAATTTATGCAGGCTAGCGCCCGCCACCACTTCTTTGAGTTGCTCAGGCGTGGCGTCTTCACCAAAACGTCCGCGCAGTGCGCGCTCCATGAAGATGCCGTCGATAATTTTCTTGACGGCCTCTACCGAGTTAATCAACTTCAACATTGAACGTCTGGGCGTATCGATCAACACCACGCCCTGCGGCCCGGCCAGCACGGTCGCTGAGCGTCTACGCCCGGAAATTAAGCCCATTTCGCCGAAAAACTGACCTGGGCCAAGTTTTGCACGCTTATCGTTTGCCTCGTCAATGACCACCTCGACGCCGCCGCCGATCACCGAGAAGAAAGTATTGGTGTAATCGTTGCGCAAAAATACTGGCTGCCCAGGTGCGACCGTCACGATGCTGGAGTCGATCATAAATTCGCGCAGCTGCAGCGGCGTAATCGTCGCCAAGTGCGGAGCATTAGCTTGTACTTGTTTAAGCGATTCCTCGACTGATCTAAAACCGGGCAGCTTGTTGAACTTGACTTCCAGCATCGGCTCATCCGCAGGTTTTACCGCGCGGCCGAGGATATATTCGATCACCTCATAGCCCTGATTCATCGCTTGCTTGATCAGCGGATAGCCGCCCAAAGCACCGACGATATACAAGCCTTTGATATTGCTTTCGTAAGTCGGCGAAAGTGCCGGCACCGCAGACGGATCTTTGCTCGGGAAATTCACACCGCAGGCTTCAACAAAGGTGCGCGGTGGGTTTGCGCCTAAACGCGCGATTACCCGGTCGCACAAAATTTGCGCGCGGCCTTTGGGCGTGGATAGCCACATGCGCCCCGGTTTTCGGCCCACGGGCAAGACATCGACTTTCTCTGGTGCCGAGTTGAAATAGCATTCCAGCGTTTTATCGTCCACGCAACGCGTAATTGACTTGAGATTGCCTTCCTTGGCGCGCGCAAATTCCTCGCGTCGGTTGACAATGATCACTTGATTTTGCCGGCACAGCGCCACCGCATTTTCAATTGCCGCATCGCCCGCGCCCACGACAATAATGGTTTCGCCGGAATACTCATCTGGATCGTCCAGCTGATATTGCACAAACGGCGCTTCCTCGCCCGGGATGCCCATTTTGCGCAAATTTCCCTGCAAACCCACGCCCAGCACACAAAAATCGGCCATGACCACCGATTTATCCGCGCAAGTGATTTTAAAGCCGGGATTTTGCGGCTCAATCTTGGTGACTTCCGCGCCGTAACGTACATTGACTTTCAGTGCCGCCGTACCGGCATCCCACTCGCCCAAAATTTTCTCACGCGTGCCAGCTTCAAATTTTAGCGGCGAACGCAAGGGCAGCATGTCAGGCTCAGCCATGACGTGCTTGCCTTTTTGATAGCGATAAATAGTGTTGGAAAGCTGCGGGCTGGCCTCTAGCAAAATATGCGACACGTTTTGCTCTGAAGCACGGGCAGCCGCGGACAGTCCGCCAGGACCAGATCCAATAATCGCAATTTTAAATTGATCAGCCATCGCAAACACCTTGAGCGTATTTCCAGGCGCAGAGTTTACGGGTTCAGCACCGTTCGGCAATGGTCTAAGCGAAAGTTTACGGCTTTGCCAATGTGCTGACAAAATAGCTTGGGTGGTGACATATGACGTGATTAGCTCCCGTGCTAACCTGAGCGAATGCTGCGAACTCTCTCAATCGAAAATTTCCGCACTTTCCGACAGTTTTCTATGGAAGGTCTTGGACGTATTAATTTGTGTGTTGGCACGAATAATTGCGGGAAGACCTCAATTCTTGAAGCCATTGATATTTTGGCTGCAAATGGCCGTACTGAAGCACTTTGGAACGCTCTAGCGCGGCGTGGTGAGCAATGGATTGATAATGCTACGCGTGTTATTGGCCGCGCCGAGGTTGATATATGCCATCTCTTTCATGGTCATGAGATAACCGAAAATGCTGTCTTTAAAGTTCTTGCTACCGACGACACACGTCAACATAAGCTTAACGCGCACATAATTGAACGCGCGGTGCCCGATTTATCCCCAGAAGAGGCGTATCAACTTGAAAAGGCGGAGCGAGATTCAAGTAAGCAATCCTCGCTTTTTGACGCGAACGGTTCTGAAACGGGACTGCCCGGCGACCTTGCGCTGGATTTAATTTGGAATGGATCTTCATCAGTGTCGCAACGACTGCCAATTACACTTCGCGGCGGAATTGCGAAAAATACTTTTCGTAACGCTTGGGTGCGTGACGCTTGGGTGCGTGACGATGTTGCAAAACCAACTAATTTTATCACCACTGAAGCGCTTACCCGGGATGTGATTATTGGACTCTTTGAGGAAATTGTTCTAACCCCCGAAGAGAGCAGTGTTATTGAAGCGCTATCGACGATAGAACCTACGCTTGAACGCATCGCACCGATCTCCTCCAATGGTCGATTGCTCGCTTCGTCAGGCCGTGGTGGTTTAGTCGTTAAACTAAAAAATAGTTCTCAACGCATTCCCATCGGTAGCATGGGTGACGGCATTTGGCGCATGCTCGGCATCGCACTTTCTTTAGTTAGTGCGCGCGGCGGAATTTTACTAGTCGATGAAATTGATACAGGCCTGCACTACAGTGTGATGGCGGATATGTGGCGCATGGTTCGCGATACCGCTGAACGCCTGGACGTGCAAGTGTTTGCAACGACACACAGCCGTGACTGCGTGGAAAGTTTGGCGGCAATTTCGCGTAGTGACGTGACAAATAATTCAGAGGTGTCTATCCAACGTATTGAGCGTAATAGTTCCCAAGCGATTTCGTTTACGGAACGAGATATTGTGATTGCCGCTAAACGAGCGATCGAAATTCGATGAGTGTTACAGCCGCAACACGTGTTTTGCTCGTTGAAGGCGAAGAGGACAAGCGCGTTTTGCCCTGGTTGATCGAAAAAGCTGGAGTGCCCTGGGGGCCGAAAGACGCGCCTGTCGTTAAAATTGTTCCGTATGACGGCGTTGAAAACTTGCTGTGCGCGGGTGAAATAGAGACTCATCTTAAAACCTCAGGGCTTTCTGCCTTGGGTGTAATTGTTGATGCGGACCATGACGTGGCGGCGCGCTGGCAAAGTATTTCCGCACGTATTTCTGCGCATTACACGAATGTTCCTGCACAAATGCCAGCGTCAGGCTTGATTTTGAAACGCCAAACTGGACCTGCATTTGGTGCTTGGATCATGCCGGACAATTGCAATCGCGGCATGTTAGAAACCTTTCTTCTTTTCCTGCGACCAAACGAAAATTTAGCGCTGCATGCATTGTCAGCGAGCGTTATAGATCAAGCAAAACAAGCCGGAGCTTCATTTTCTCAACAGCACCGGGATAAAGCTCAAATTCACTCCTGGCTTGCTTGGCAAGATCCACCCGGCGCTCAGATGCACAATGCCATCATGCAAGGGATGTTGAACGGGGCAAGTCCGAATGCAGCAGCCTTCGTAAATTGGTTTTGTTCACTTTACGGCTTGAGCAAGGCGGAAAAACAAGGTTGATTTGTGGCGATAGCGGAAGCGTTCGTTAATACTTTCGGCGGCACGTTTTGGGTTTTGTCACGCTAACGAGTGGTGCCGGACAAGGCATCAAAATTGCAGTGCGAAAACCCTCAACTCGTCATCCCCGAATGTTTTTATCGGGGATCCAGTCACGCCTTTGATTGGTCGAGCACAAGAAATCCCTCATCGTTTTCTATGCAGCCAATGATCCCAACAAGCAACAACTAATACCGCACCCCAAAACCCGCCCCACCGTCATCCCGGCGCAGGCCTTAACCGCACGACCGTTCTGCGGCGAACGCCGATCATTCTAAAAGTCAATGGATCCTGGCGTGCGCCAGGATGACAGCTGGAAGTTTGACACCATCGCGGTAGGCAATAACAAGCTGGATTACCGCCAAAAACCTGCGGGAATGACGATATCAAGTGCGCTGGCTAAACATCAAACCCGCCCACTGGGCCGTATTCGTACCGGCCGCGCCCACACTGCGGTACTCTATGCACCCCGAAATTAACCAAATCGACAGCACTCATGAGCATTGAGAACTTAGAAGAAATCGCCCTCCAACTGGTTGCACCCGGCAAAGGTATCATCGCAATTGATGAGTCCAACGCGACGATTAAGAAGCGTTTTGACGCGCTCAAGATCGAATGTAGCGAAGAAAATCGCCGCGCGTATCGCGAGCTGCTGTTGACGACCCCGAAACTCAATGAATATATATCTGGCGCGATTTTGTTTGACGAAACACTGCGCCAATCGACCAAAGATGGCCGTCGATTTACCGAGGTCATGCTGAAAAATGGCATTTTGCCCGGCATTAAGGTCGACAAAGGCACCGTCGCGTTGGCGGGCTACCCGGGTGAAGTCGTTACCGAAGGTTTAGATGGCTTACGCGCACGGCTTGAGGAATACGCCAAGCTAGGCGCTAAGTTTGCGAAATGGCGTGCGGTGATCAATATCTCGGAAGATGCGCCCTCAGGTGCTGCGATTTCAGCGAATTGCCATGCGCTGGCGCGCTACGCGGCGCTGTGCCAAGAAGCCGGAATTGTGCCGATGGTGGAGCCAGAAGTGATGATCGACGGCGACCATGATATTGACGTCTGCTATGACGTGACCGAATCGACGCTGCGCTCTTTATACGATGAAATGTATAGCCAAAATGTGCTCTTGGAAGGCACTATTTTGAAAGCCAGCATGGTTATTTCTGGCAAAGACAATGACGACCGCGCGGATATTGACGAAGTAGCGGAAATGACGCTGCGCTGCTTGAAGTCCACCGTTCCCGCCACCGTGCCCGGCATCGTATTTCTTTCCGGCGGCCAAAGTGACGAAGAGGCCACCGCGCATTTGAACGCCTTGAACAAACTCGGCAACAAGCCGTGGCCATTGAGCTTTAGCTATGGCCGCGCAATGCAGTCTGCAGCGCTGCAAGTTTGGTCGAAAGATTTGGTGAAAAACTACTCGCAAGCACAAGCGATCGTCTATGCGCGCGCCAAAGAAAATGGTCTCGCAGCACTCGGCAAATGGAAGAAAGGCTAATTCCAATTCTAAATCATTCGGCTAACATCGTTGCCTCGCTCCGGTCTCCTAGACGCACAAATAGTGCGCCTTCGTCGATCCTCGCATCGTCGCCTTGTTTTCTTTCTGATTTAGAGCCGGAATACCGTGACCGAGTCAGACGTGCACTACCTTGAAAGTTTAGTTTCAAGGTATGCACGGTTGCAAAGTCGCCTTATTAAAGCCACTCGCTACTAGGAGTTAACTCAGCATGGCGCGCCGTATCGTTGTTCGAAATTCTGCTATCCACGGCCGAGGTGTTTTTGCGGTTGCGCCATTCGCTGAGGGTGAACGCATTGTCGAATACCGTGGCGATCGCATTTCCCCGGAAAAGGCCGCTGAGCTGTACGGCGATAACACCGAATATGGCCACACGTTTCTGTTTACCCTCAACGACAAATATCTCGTGGATGGCGGCGTGAACGGTAACGCCGCGCGCTGGATAAACCATAGCTGCGCGCCCAATTGCGAGGCGATCCTCTATGTCAATAAAGACTACGAAGAAGAAAAAGATAAGCTGTATTTAGAAGCGATTCGCCCGATCAACGCGGGCGAAGAACTGTGCTTTGACTACGGCATTCGCCTAGATGTGCCACATACACAAAGGTTAAAGCGCATATGGACTTGCCGGTGCGGCGCAAAGGATTGCAGCGGCACGATGCTTAAACCCAAGCTGCCAAATAGAGTTAAAAGGGCGAAAAATGTCGATGCCACCTAAACAAGCGAAAGCCGCTGGCTTATTGGCGCTCAGCTTTGCCATGCTCGCGTTCGCGCTGGCGTTTTTAACCGATTGGAGCAGTTATTTGTCCGCGCCAGCGCCCAAAACCATGGTGCAAAGTGCAACCGATGCCGCCACGGGTGCGGCGGTTGCAGTGAAAGATCGAGTTGCCGGGTGGTTCGACAGCGCCCCGCCTGCTGCAGCGGTTGAAAGCCCGGTCGAAGTCGTTGCCACGATTGACTGGAACAAGCGTGGCAAAGGTGTCTCGGTGCTGCTTGCGGTCAGTGCTATTTTGCTGGCGACGCTGGGCTTTGTTCGCCACGAGCCCGGCCGCTTGATTGCCTCAGCCTTGGCCTTGGCCGGCGCGGCATTGGCGTATCAGTTTGTTTTGAAGGGCTTGGTGGCGATGACGGCAGGGCTGATCATCGCCGGAATTTGCTCGAGGGTGGCGCGCAAGGCTTGAGCGCTCGGGTTTAATGTTATTGATTCGGCTAGAGTTATGTTTGAAATGATCGAGTTTGATTGTCGCGTTAACGTACAAACTTTGGCACGACATCATCCCGGCGCAGGCCAGGAACCATTGATTTTTTACTAATGCGGATGCAAATAGGCGGCGTACTTGAACGCGTGAAAATGGACCCCGGCGTGCGCCGGGGTGACGGTTAAGGAGGTGATCGAAGTGAAGCGCGAATCTGTATATTTCCTGGCCTTTATGGACATTAGCAACAAGGAAGTTTTCAAATGAATTTATTGATTGAATTGGGCTGCGAAGAATTACCGGCACTGGGCTTGACCGAACTGGCCGGGCAATTGCGCGACGGCGTCGCCGCTGGACTCAAGAAGCGCGGTTTGAGCTTTAATAGCGCCGCTGCACTGTGGACGCCGCGCCGTTTGGCCGTGCAGGTGTTTGATCTAGCGCATGAACAGGCCGCACAACAGTCCGAGCGCCGTGGCCCAGCGCTGGCCGCAGCATTAGGCAGTGATGGCACGCCAAGCAAAGCGCTGCTGGGTTTTGCTGCCAGTTGCGGCGTAGCCGTCGACGCGCTCGAAAAGTTAGAAACCGACAAGGGCAGCTGGTTTGTGCATCGCGCCAATGTTCCAGGCCGCGCCACCAGCGCGCTAATTCCTGAAATTTTGGCGGAGGCGCTGGCTGGCCTGGCGATTGCCAAACCGATGCGTTGGGGCGATTCCACTGAAGCATTTTTGCGCCCGGTGCATTGGTTGGTGGTGCTGGCTGATACTGATGTGGTGCCCTGCACTGCATTTGGCATTGAAAGCGGACGGGTGAGTTACGGCCACCGCTTTTTGGCACCAGACGCGATCAAGTTGGCACATGCCGATGACTATGCCGCCGCACTACTCGCGGCAAAAGTACAAACCGATCCCGCAGCGCGCGCGCTGATTATTCGTGACGGC
>Ga0209181_10010321_pt1 | contig 12155 bp, 12 predicted proteins | sample MAT05_FD_187208 | JGI IMG/M metagenome (GOLD analysis project Ga0209181, IMG submission 187208) | Freshwater microbial communities from Lake Fryxell liftoff mats and glacier meltwater in Antarctica - MAT-05 (SPAdes) (version 2) | ecosystem: Environmental > Aquatic > Freshwater > Ice > Liftoff... | reverse complement strand
CGTGTTCGCGACACTTGCCACCAACACCAGCAGCCAGGCCGGCGTTTCGCCCAGCAGGAGCAGGCCGATCAGCGCGGGTTCGGACTGCGCGGGCAGGATCGTGGCGGCACTGAAGGCCACCAGCGCCAACCCGCCGACCTCGGCCAAGGTCGTCACCGGGAGGAATTCCCGCGAAGCATCGCGGCCGGGTCGGCCTGGGGGGGTCTCCCCCGGGCATACCCGGCCGTGACAGGTTCAAGTTGCACGGCACGCCCGGACCACCGGCCCGAGCGTCCCGTACGGTTCAGCGCGTCTGAAGCTCGGCGCGACGGGTGACCGGGGCGGCGCTGATCCGGGAGAGCTCCGGATAATCGACCGCCATCGGCGCGCCGTAGAAGGGCTTGTTGGCCCCCTGGTGGCAGGTGGCGCAGTTGACCTTCAGCGCATCGCCGCCCGGGCCAAGCCGCGCCATTTGCGGGCCATCCGCAGGACCGCGCGGATTGGCCGCCCAGAGGGGGGTCAGGGGAACGATGTATTCGTTGTTGATCTGCCGCACCATGCGGATCCCGTGCCAGGCATTCAGGCGCGGTGGCGGGCTCTGCGCCCAAGAAGAGAAGGCACGGCTGTTGTGGCAGTAGACGCAGTTCACGCCGAGCGAGTTGGACATGTGCATCATCAGGGCATAGGTCCATTCCGTCTGGCGCACGTCGGTGGTGTTGCCGCGCGGCATGGAACCGGGACTGATCACGCTGATGTTGCGATCACCCAACAGGAAAGGCGTGAAGGGATCGCGCGGCAGCGAACTGCCCGCGGCCGCATTGGACGCCAGGTTCTGTCCGGTCGGCCCGGCGAGGCCGGGACTGCCCTCGACCAGGGTGGACCAGTTGTTCGCCGGCACCGGCTGCCCACGATGGCAGGTGTAGCAGGTGACGCCGGTCTGAACCACGTGCGACGTCCAGTCCACGTTGATGGTCCTCACCATGGAGAGCATGCTGCGCGTCACGACCTTGGTATAGACCTCGTCGGACGCCATGTTCTCCACATTGTGGCAGTAGGCGCAGCCCTGGACCGGCGAGACCCACTCGGTCATCGCCTGCATGATGCGGCCGAACTGCGCCACGCTGAGATCGCCGAGAAGTTGCACGTTCTCGTAGATCTCGGAGGCCCTGTCGCCATCCGGATCCGCCGCTTCCGGCGCCTCCGGCACGCGGTTCGCCGCCACGGACACCGCGCGAAGCCGGGGGTTCACCACCTGCTCCATCCCAGTGCCGCGGAAGCCAAGCTGCGCGGTGACCACGGGGGGCCGTTCGAAGGTGAACAGCACCACCAGCACGCCGAGCAATCCGGCGAAGGCCAGACCTAATTTGGCGGTCAGGCTCATCGCGGTGCTCCTTGCAAAAGGGCGGGATCGGCGATCGGCGCCCAGAGTTGCGGATAGGCGGGGGCGAAGTGCCGGTCCACCGCCCAGAGGTACCAATTATCCACCACCGTGCCGGTCAGCAGGATGCCGATCCCGCCGGTGATGGGCGTCAGGATGGCGAACCACCAGGCCCAACGATGGATGCTTTCGAAGCTGGCGTTGAAGCCCATGGTCCAGCGCCAGAACAGGCCACCACGTTCCGCCGCCGTGCCACGGTCGAGCACCAGTTCGATCTCACGCTCGCCGCCGTAGCGGCCGAGGGCAAGGATCGTGGCGCCGTGCATCGCGAACAGCAGCACCGAACCGTACAGGAACACGATCGAAAGCGCGTGGAAGGGGTTGTAGAACAGGTTGCCGTAGCGGATCGAGAAGGCGGCGGTCCAGTCCAGATGCGGGAAGATGCCGAAGGGCACCGCCTCGCTCCAGGAGCCCATCAGCACGGGGCGGATGAAGCCCAGCACCAGGTACAGCCAGATCGCGGCTGCGAAGGCCCAGCCAACATGCGAGCCCATGCCCAGTTGGCGTGCGCGCTGAAAGGTGCGGGCGAGCCAGAGGAGCAACGAGACGGTGAGGCAGAAGCCTGCCGCCAGCCACCAGCCACCCTCACGCAGGGGCGGAATGCGCAGCCCGTATTCGGCCTTGGGCGGCTCCAGCGCCAGCCAGAACAGCTGGCGGAAGAATTCCGAGACGTTCCAGTTCACCTGGGCCAGCATGTTCAGGCCGATGATCTCGAAGGCGATGAAGCCGAAGACGATCGACAGGATACCGAGCTGGCCGAGGTAGATGGGGCCCACCTGCGCGTCGCCGAAGCGGCCGAACAAGTGGACGAAGCGGGTGCCGCCCTCGCGCGGCACATCGCCGGCGGGCAGGGGAACACCGGGATAAGTGGGCCCGCGAACCTGAACCCGCGTGAACAGGTTCTGGTATTCTGGCTTCCAGTCTTCTGATTTGGTCAGCATGTCGCTTCTCCAGCCTCAATTTTGCCAGATCGGCAGGTTGAGCCACCAACCCCACCACTCGGGCCAGCCGCGCGTCCAGAACGGGCCGCTGATGACGATGCAAACAGCGCTCCAGAAGCCAGCCGACAGCGCCAGAAAAAGGCCGAGGCGATGGATGCCGAGCGTGCCGATGGAATAGCCGATGAAGTCGCGGAAGAAGGTATTCTCATGCTCCGCGGTCTTGACCACCTGGCCCTTTGGCGGATTGAGCGCCGAAAGCACCAGGCCGCCGTGCAACGACAGCGCCAGCACCGTGGTGAAGAAGAAGCTCACCGCGATCATGTGCGCCGGATTGTAGTGGAAGTTGAGATTCTGGTAGCCGACATTCGAGACCCAATCGAGATGCGACCAGATGCCGTAGGGGAAACCATGTCCCCAGGCGCCCATCAGGACGGGCCGGATCACCACCAGAGTGACGTAGGCGAAAATCGCCACGCTATAGGCAATCGGGATATGGTACCCCATGCCGAGCTTGCGTGAGATTTCTGCCTGGCGCAGCGCCCAGGATACGAAGGCGCCGATGGCGCACACCGTGATCACCTGCCACAGCCCGCCTTCGCGCATCGGCGCAAGGCGAAGGCCATAGGCGAGATCAGGCGGCGCGATATTGATCAGCCAAGGATTGAAGGTCCCCTGAATCGCGGCACCCGCCAGGATCAGCGCCGTGCCGATGACCGTGAAGAACACGGTCGTGATGCCGAAGAAGCCAACCCAGAACGGGCCTATCCAGAAGTCGAATAGCTCCCCGCCCACGAGCGTACCGCCCCGGACCCGGTATTTGCCTTCGAAACTCAGCATCGCCATTTGTTGATGCTCCCATCCACGCGGGGCAGGTTCCCGCCTTGCCGTGTTGTCGTCCCCGACAGCGGACGAGGCCCGCTGTGCCGCAGCAAGTCCGCATCCATCGGACGCGGAGGTCTTGCTGCGGGATCAGTTGATCCTCGCCCACTGCCGCGGAGCGACATTGGCGTGATCCGCCTATCGACCGATGGGCTGCCCCGGCGTGAAGGTCGGCGCGGTCGTGCAGAAGCCCAGGTGATCGCAGTAACGCGGCGAGCTGAGCACGACGAGATGGATCACAGCGGCAATGCCGATAACCCCGACCATGAACAGGAACAGGGCCCGACGCGGGTCAACCACCATCCAGATCTTATGCATGATTCTCTTCTCCTTTGTGTCTTTGGATCCGGGCCGGGCGCTCGCGCAGCGCGACCCGGATTCGCCTCAGAAGAAGCGCCAGTCCGGCGGAACCACGGAGTTGCCGTACACCATCGGCCTCCACAGCCACACCAGGACATGCGCGCCCATCGATGCGAAAACCGAGAAAGCCCAACCCTGCATCAGCAGGGACTGGATCTCTCGCGCTTCGCCTTCGGTCAGACCGGTTCTTGAACCTTCGGCCATCATTCAGACCTCCAACTGGCCTTTCGGCCGTCACCGCGCTGAGCCCGCGCGGCAGGGTTTGACACGGCGGGAAACCGCCCAGGCCGACTCGTCACCCGACTCCGTGCGGCAGTGCGTGCCACACGTTGGCGGGAGGCGAGAGCGGAAGGATGGAAGGGCATCGTCACGCGACGCCCTCCGCAATGCGCGGAGCACTCGCCGCCGCGGGCGTGAGATCGCCCAACTCGGCGCGCGTACGCTCCAGGGTGATGCGCGGCTCCCCAGCCTTGCGCGCAGCCTGCTCAACCTCTTCGCGCAGCCGCTTGGCCGCCGAGATGCGCAGCAGGAATGGTTCGCTCTCGACATGCGCGTCAAGCAGCGCGACGGCATCGTCATCCCAGGTTTCCTCGGGCCGCGTCGGCGTCGGATCGATCTTGTCGAGCTCCGTGCCGAGCGGGAGGATGAAGAACAGCGCGTCGAACAGCGCGTTGCAGTATTCCTGGACGATGTAGGTGGCGCCGGAATAGCCCATGTAGGGCGTGCCGGTCGCACGACGGATGATCGCCCCAGGAAAGCTCGCGGGGATGTACATCGCGCGGCTTTTCAGTTCGGCCGCGTACATGCGTTCGTTGTAGCTGCCGAACAGCACCAGGGGCGGCGTCTGCTTCATCGCCAGGCGCACCGCGGCATTGTCCGGCTTCTCGCCGGCCACGCGGCTGAAGGCGAAGGCGCAGGGCACGCCCATCTCCTCGCCGAGGAAGCGCTGCAAGCCGCGCGCATAGGTATCGGTCGCCACCACCGCAAAGGAGGCGGAGGCGAAGAAATCCTGCGTCACGCTGCGCCAGAGATCCCACAGCGGCTTGATGGTGGTGTGCTTCTCACGCTCGATGAAGGGCTCGGGGTCGAGACCCGTGAGTTCGCCGAGCTTGCGCAGGAAGTTGGTGGTGGCGAACAGGCCGATCGGCGCCTGGAGGTAGGGGCGCTCCAGCTCCTCGCAGAGTTTGCGGCCGAATTCGCGGTACATGCAGATGTTGACGTCTGAGTCGGGCAGCTTGCCGATGTCCTCGACATGCGAGCCCAGCGGAAACACCAGGTTGATCTCGCAGCCGATGCCTTCGACGATCCGGCGGATCTCCGCGAGATCTGAGGGCATGTTGAAGGTGCCGTAGATCGGCCCGATGATGTTGACGCGCGGCTTCGTGCCTTCCTTGCGCACCCGCACCTTCGGCCGGCGGCCCTTCGCGCCGAATTCGGTCCACAGCCACATGATGGCACGATCGGCGGCTTGCCACTGATCCTCGTCAATGGTGCGGCAGATGAAGCGCGTCAGATTGCTGCCCTGCGGCGTCACGCCGCCGCCGATCATCTCGGCGATGGAACCCGTGACGACAACGGCGGGAAGATCAGGATCCTGCGAGGCCGCAGCGCGGCGCATCGAAGCCTCGGTGCCGTTCTTCGAGAGCGAATCTTCGTCGAGGCCCGTGACGACGATCGGCAACTCATGCGGCGGCAACGCGTCGGTGTAATGCAGCACGGCCGTGACAGGCAGGTTCTCGCAGCCCACCGGGCCGTCGATCACCACGCGCAGGCCGCGCACCGCGGAGAAGGCGTAGATCGCCCCCCAATAGCCGCCGGCGCGGTCATGATCGAGAACCAACATGCGTCAGGTTCCCACCGCTTCTTCGGCCTTGGCTTTCGCAAGGCGCAGCTTGCGCTGACGGTCGCGGAAGCCGGGCGGATCGACGGGCTTGTCCTTGAAGCCGTAGCCAGCGCCATCTGGCGTGCCCACGCCTTCGAAGAAGCTGACCATGCGGGAGAAGCGTTCCTTGCCCCGCGTCTGCGCCGCGACGATGCCCGCCATCGAGGCCGCGCCAGCCGGGCCGAACAGCGGACGGGCCGAGACCATGTTGGTGAAGTAGAGTGCGGGCGTGCCCATCTCCTTCGCCTTCTGCACCAAAGGCGTGGTGCCCAGCGCGAGGTCGGGCTTGCATTCATGCATTGCGTAGAGGTCCTGCTCGAGGCTCGCGCGATACTGCACATGCGTGCCTCGCGCCTCGAGCCATTCGCGATCGGGATCGCTCCATTCGGTGCGTGGGCAGGCGGTGCCGACATAGGGCACCTCTGCACCGGCCTCGATCAGCAGCCGCGCCACAAGAAGTTCCGAGCCCTCGTAGCCGGAGACCGTGATGCGCGCGCCGATCGGGTTGCTCGCCATCGCGCCCTGTATCGCCGGCAGCGCGCGCTGCTTCGCCGCGTCGATCTTGTCGGCGGACACACCGGCCGCCTTGCCGATCGCCTCCAGCCAGGCCGCCGTGCCATCGATGCCCACCGGGCCGGAGCCCACGACAGGACGCCCTGCGGCGCGGAATTCGCGCACGCTCGCCGTGTAGAAAGGATGTACCGCGGCCACGACCTTGCAGTCCAGCGCTGCATAAAGATCGCGCCACTCACGCGCCGGCGTCTGCGGCGCGAGCGAGAGGCCCATCGGCGCCAGCATCGCGCCGACGCCCATCGGATCGGCGGGGAACAACTCGCCGATCAGCGCCACGGTCTGCGCGCCCTCGCGATGGTCGCGCGGGCGGGCGACAGGCCCGGCTTCAGCCTCGTTGCGGGCGTAGCGCAGCATCGCACCCGCCAGCACATCCTTCGCCTCGGCATGCGTCGGCACGCCAAAGCCCGGCACGTCGATGCCGATGATGCGCACGCCGTTGATCTGCTTGGGCAACAGGTCGAGCGGCACGCCCGAGGCTGTCGGCACACACAGGTTGATGATCACGATCGCGTCGTAATCCTCAATCTTCGCCTGGGCGTGTACCGCGTCGCGGATGTCCTCGAACAGCTTGCCTGTCACCAGCGTCTCGCTGTTGAAGGGCACGTAGCCGACCGTGCGACGCGCGCCGTAGAAGTGGCTCGTGAAGGTCAGGCCATAGACGCAGCAGGCACTGCCCGAAAGGATCGTCGCCACACGCCGCATGCGCAGCCCCACGCGTAACGAGCCGAAGGCCGGGCACATGGATTGCGGCTGGTCGTGCGGGCCCTTCGGATAATCGGTCGCCAGCTTGTCCATCAGCAAGCTTTTGCCGGCGGCACGCGCCGCCGCATCAAGCGTGTCGCGGCCACCATGGCAGGCGGGGCCTTCGGACACCTTGGTGGGGATTGGCGTGTCCATGCCTCAGACTCCCTCGTAGACCACTTCGAGAGAGGGTTTCGTGATCACCTCGGCGCCGCACATGTCTTCCATGGTTGCGGGGTTGAGCACGACGCCGCGGCCGACCGCATCGCCCTTGAACAGGTTGAGCAGATTGTCATGGGTCAGCGGCTTCGGCCGCAGCGGCGGCGCTTCGGCGACCTGCGTGGCGAGCTGCTCGAACACGCTCGCCCATTGGCCGCCCGGTGTGCCGACGATCTCGTAGTTGGCGGATTTGCGGCGGATGTCGTCATCGGCCGGAATGGCGGAGAGGACGGGGATGCCGACGGCTTCCGCGAAGGCATGCGCTTCACCCGTGCCATCATCCTTGTTGATGACCATGCCAGCGACGCCGACATTGCCCCCGAGCTTCTTGAAGTATTCCACGGCCGAACAGACGTTGTTCGCGACATACAGCGATTGCAAATCGTTGGAGGCGACGACGATCACCTTCTGGCACATGTCGCGGGCGATCGGCAGGCCGAAGCCGCCGCAGACCACGTCTCCCAGGAAGTCGAGCAGCACGTAGTCGAAATCCCACTGGTGGAAGCCGAGCTTCTCCAGCAATTCGAAGCCGTGGATGATGCCACGCCCGCCGCAGCCGCGGCCGACTTCCGGGCCGCCGAGCTCCATGGCGTAGACGCCATCGCGCTTGAAGCAGACATCGCCGATGGCCACGGGCTCACCGGCCGCCTTCTTCTTCGAGCTGGTCTCGATGATCGTCGGGCAGGACCGGCCGCCGAAGAGCAGGCTCGTGGTGTCGGATTTCGGATCGCAGCCGATCAGCAGCACACGCTTGCCCTGCTGCGCCATCATGTAGCTGAGGTTGGCCAACGTGAAGGACTTGCCGATGCCGCCCTTGCCATAGATCGCAATGATCTGCGTTTCTTTCTTGGGTGGCGCAGTGTGCACGGCGTCAGGCTCCTGCGCCGCTTCGGCGCGCAGTGCCTCCGCCATGCTGGCCTGGGCGGAATTGGACGGCTGGACTCCGGTCATTTCATTCACGTCGTTGTTCTCCAGTCGATAACCATTTTCAGACACGCCGCATCGGAGAACGCCGTCTTGTAGGCATCCTCCGCTGCGTCCGGCGCCCGGTGATGCGTGACCAACCCGTCGAGTGACAGGCGGCCGGCAGCCAGGTGGTCGCGGACCGCGACGAGGTCCGGTTCCTTGAATTCGGTGGCGATGCGCAGCCGCGCCTCGCGCATGAAGGCGGGCGGAAAAGCGAAGGAGAGCGGCGCGGCATAGAAGCCCGCGAGGATCACCTCCCCCGCCGGCGCGAGCCGCCCGATCAGCGTGTCGAGCATGCTGCCATCGCCGCTGACTTCGCAGATGCTGCGATAGTTGCGGCGTGGATCGTCCTCGGCGCGGATCACGTCGTAGCCGACAGCGCCGCCGAAGCGCGCGGGGTTCTTCTCCCACACCGTGGGGGCCGGCGCGCCGGCGGCGATGACCAGCCGCGCAATGAGCCGGCCCAGCACGCCGTGGCCGACGATCAGTTCGGGCGGCACGAAACCTGGCGCACCCAGCGGGGCGATCGCGTGCTGCGCCGTCGCGGCCAGCGCCATCAGCACCGCATCGACGCCGAGCGCTTCGTCCACCGGCATCACGCGCGCCGCCGGCACCACGAGGCGCGAGGCTGCGCCGCCGAACAGGCCGCGCACTTCAACACCAGCGCGCGCCCCGAAACAGCGCGCGCCGGGGACGAATACCCGCTCGCCCACCTGGCGCTGCGTGGCGCTGCCGACCGAGATGATGCGGCCGACCGATTCATAGCCCGGCACCAGGGGGTAGCCCATGCCCGGGAAGGGCGGCATGCGCCCCGTGTAGAGCAACCGCTCCGTGCCCGTACTGATGCCCGAGAACTCGATATCAACCACCACGTCATCCTGGCCTGGCGGCAGGAGATCGAGGCGGCTTAAGCCGAGCTGCTCTGGTGCTTCGAGGACGACGGCAATGGTGTCCACCTGGACTCCTGGCTCCCTTGTTTCTGGCGTCAGCCTAGCCTGACAGTAAAACCTGTCAAGCGTAATTGACACGCTTCGGCACGATATGTGTCAAGCGGACGCGACATCGGCAACCAGCACCCGGGTCAGCAGGGGCGTGCCTGTGCTCAACAGCCGCACCCCGGTGAATCCAGCTTCCTCGATCATCGCCTGCAACTCGGCCGGGCGACGCGGACGGCCGCGGCCCATGGCCAGCAGGTAGAAGCCGAAATAGGCCTCCCCCATCGGCTCGGCGCCCCTGGTGCCGGCCATGGGTTCGGCAATCAACAGCCGGCCGCCGGACGGCAAGGCGGCGCGGGCGGCACGCAGCAGGCCGCGTACCACCGCATCGTCATGGTCGTGCAGCACGCGCACGAAGCTGATGAGGTCAGCCCCACGCGGCAGCTTATCGGTGCTGAAATCGCCGCCGAAGGCCTCGGCCCGCCCGCTCAGCCCGAGGGAGGCGAAGCGGGCACGGGCGCGCTCGGCCACCGCGGGCAGGTCGAACACCTGAAGCCGGAGGTTCGGCGCGGCTTTGGCAACCGCCGAGACGAAGGCGCCTTCGCCGCCACCCACATCGAGCAGCACGCGATGCGCGCGGAAGTCGTAAGCGCCGAGCACCTCCTCCGCGACCATGGGCTGGGACGCTGCCATCAGCGCGGAGTAGTCCGCCACCCGTTCCGCGGAGGCCGCGGCCGGCGCTTCGGCGCCCGCATAGGCCCAGTAGCCGGACAGCGCATTGCCGCCGCGATCGCGCTGCAGCAGCCCGACCGGATCGGCGAGGTCGGCGTAGAGAAGTGCATGGTGCTCGACCATCGCCGCGATGCCCGGATTGCCAACCATCGCCGCGCCAAGCGGGCCGAGGGCCCAGCGCCCATCATCCCGCAGCGCCAGCAATTCGAGCGAGGCGGCGGCGCGCAGCAGCGTGTCGGCGGCTTGCGGCGTCAGGTTCAGCCGCTCGGCGAGGATGCCGGGCGGCAGCGGCCCGGCCTCATGCAGCAGGTCGAAGATGCGCAGGCGCACGCAGGCGAACAGCACCTGGGAGTAGACGAAGCCGGCGCAGAGATCGAACAGCGCCCGCGCCCTTTGCCGCGCCATCGGGCGCGTCAGCGGGAAGCGCGCTGCCCAGGCCCGGAAGCCAGGCCGCGCCGTTATCCCTTCACGCCACGCCCGAAAACGATCGCGCAGCGAGGGCGCCGGCACTGGCGCCGCCATAATCTCGACAGCCCCCATCCGCACGCTCAGGCAGCCGAGGCCAGCTTCTGGGGCAGCAGCCGGCCGGCTTCCTGCAGGATCAGCCCGCGCAGCATCGCCTGGCCTGGGCAGTCCGGGATCGAGGTGACCGCCCCGGCGGCGAGGAATTTCAGCCGCGCGACCGCGCCCGCGAGGCCCAGCTGCGCCACAGCACTCGGCCGACCCAGCGCCTTGTCCACCCCGACCGGCTTGCCAAGCGTCGCCTCATCCTCCACGGCGTCGCGGAGGTCGTCCGCCACCTGATAGGCCTCGCCCAGCTTCTCCCCCAGGGCGCGCCACAGCTCGGGCTCCGCGAAGCCCGCCGCGGCGGCGCCGGCGATGGTGGCGGCGGCGAATAGCGCGCCGGTTTTCTGCCGGTGATATTCCGAGAGGTCGGCGCGGGGCTCGCATTCCCAGGCCTGGCCGGCGACGATGCCGAAGGGCACGCCCACGCCATCCGCCACGGCGCCGATCACTGGGCCGAGCCGCTCCGGCGCGCAGGGTGCAGCGCGGGCGAGCGTCTGGAAGGCCAGCACGATCAGCGCATCGCCCGAGAGCACCGCCAAGGGCTCGCCATAGGCGCGATGCACGCTGGGCTTGCCGCGCCGCGTCTCGGCATTGTCGAAGGCGGGCAAGTCGTCATGCACCAGGCTGGCGCAGTGCAGCAGCTCGATCGCCGCGGCGGCGGCGGAGGACAGGCCCGGCTTGTCATCGCCAGAGGCGGCGGCCACGGCGAGCGTCAGACGCGGACGGATACGCCCGCCCTTGGGGAACACCGCATGGCGCATCGCGGCGGCGAGGCGCGGCGGCGCGCCAGCGGCCTCCGCGCAGAGCACGGCATCGGCGAGCGTGCTCTCGATGCGGGTCGAGGTGTCCATGCGAAGCCTCCCGAACCGACGGCAAAGCGTCAGCTTACGTTGTCACTCGACATGTCAGGCTGAATTGACACTCGCGTCAATGGGAAATCGCGCTTCGTCTGTCGCGGGTTCGTGATGACTCCCGATCCGCCGCGCTCGCCATACTTGTAAGCCCGCTCTGAGGAGGTTTGCCTTGCCTGACTCCTGGGTTTCGACAGACGTCCAAACGGAGGTGCGCCCCACCATCCGCAAAATCGGCTTCGGCGAGTTGCGCATCGCGCTGCGGCGCGGTTGGGACGACTTCCTGGCGACGCCGACGCAGCTGGTGTTTCTGTGCGTCCTCTACCCCGTGGTCGGGCTTGTCGCAGGATCGGTCGCGGCGAGAGGTAACGCGATGCATCTGATGTATCCGCTCGCTGCCGGATTTGCCCTGGTCGGCCCCTTGGCAGCGCTGGGCCTCTATGAAATTAGCCGACGGCGCGAGAGCGGGCAGCGCGCCTCCTGGATCAACGCTTTCGACGTGCTGCGTTCGCCGGCTATCGTACCGATCGTACTGCTGGGGGCCGTCCTGGCCGCGCTGTTTTTGCTCTGGTTGGAATCGGCCGACCTGATCCACGCGGCGACTCTGGGCACCCTGGCGCCGGGTCTGACGCTGTGGGAGGGGCTGGCCTCGCCGCAGGGCTGGCGCATGATTTGGATCGGCAATGTGGTGGGCCTGGGCTTCGCCACGGTGGTGCTGGCGCTGACAGTCGTGTCGTTCCCCCTGCTGCTCGACCGCGGCGGCTCCATTGCGAGGGCGGTCGGTGCCTCGCTGCGCGCCGTGGCGATGAACCCGGCGCCGATGGCGGCCTGGGGTTTGCTCGTGGCCGGGCTGCTGCTGCTCGGCGCGCTGCCGTTGCTCATCGGCCTCGCCGTTGCGCTGCCGGTGCTGGGGCACGCGACCTGGCATCTGTATCGGCTGGTGGTGAGTTGGTGAGGGCTATCGACGTTACAGCACTATCGATCCTCTCGAATCGATCTAGAGCTCTAGAAAACATGTGAATCTACAGCACGAAATCCGCTCACATTGATTCAGCGATGGCATTGATTCAATGGCAGCGAATAGTGCTGTGG
>Ga0209181_10010318_pt1 | contig 12159 bp, 7 predicted proteins | sample MAT05_FD_187208 | JGI IMG/M metagenome (GOLD analysis project Ga0209181, IMG submission 187208) | Freshwater microbial communities from Lake Fryxell liftoff mats and glacier meltwater in Antarctica - MAT-05 (SPAdes) (version 2) | ecosystem: Environmental > Aquatic > Freshwater > Ice > Liftoff... | reverse complement strand
CGGTTCTCCTGTTGCGTCGCCGACCGCAGGATGTTCGCCACCCCGCCCGTCCGGTCCCGCAGCCGGTGGCGCATCCGCCGGACCCACGCCCACCCCGCCGCCGACGTCCCGAACAACGACTCGGCCGCCCTCCTGCGGGTCCGGGCGGCGGTCGACCGCCACCTCTCACCGGGCGTCCGGCAGCGGCTGGCGGCGGCCCAGGCCGAGCGGCACCTCGACCCCCGGTTCGACCCCTGACCCCGCCGGCGGCGGTCTCACCCCCGGGTCAACGCCCGCACCCGGCGGGTGAAGTGGACCCACACACCGACGACGCCGGCCAGGATGGCACCGGCGAACGCCAGCGCCAGGCCGACGCCGACCACCCGCGACACCCCGCGGATGTCGGCCGGTTCGCTCACCCGCGGGTCGGCCGACACGTAGCGCACCGCGAACGGGTCGCCCGGCCGCAGCCGCTCGATGTCGGCCCGCGGGACCTCCGTCTCATCGGCCGCCCCCTTGTACTGCCGCCCTTCGACCTCGTACTCGTAAACGTGGTGCCCGAACCCGGGCGTGTACCCGGGGCCGGTGGGCGGAACCTTCTGCGCCCGGCCCTCGACGACCACGCTGCGGAACGCCAGACGCACCTTGTGCTCCGACGCGGCCAGCAGGCCCAGGACGAGCAGGACCCCCAGCGGGCCGGTCAGCTTCATCATCACCACGGTCCGCTCGGCCTCCCGCAGGGCCGCGACGTCGGCGGCCGGGAGGGGGGCGAAGGTCGTCTCGCCCCGGAAGAAGGCGTGGGCGTACCGGGCACACTCCCCGCCCCGGCAGGCCCGGAGCAGCCGGGCCAGGTCGAGCGCGTCGGCGCGGGCTGCGGTGTCGCCCCCGTCCCGGGTGCGGGCGAGGTCGTGCCAGAACCCGGGTCCGTCCGGGTCGCCGTCCCGGGGCAGGGTCCACAGGGCCAGCCGGAACACCAGGGACGGGGCGAACCACACCAGCGCGACCGTCCCGCCGAATACGGCCGCGACGCCGGCCAGGGTGGCGACGATGCCCAGCCCGCCCCGGCTGAGCCCGGGGCCGGCTTCACGGGCGACCGCGTCGCGGGTCACTTCCGCCCCGACGCCGCCGGCGACCGCGGCCATCGCGAGCCCGAACGGGACCAGGGCGATCAGCGCGGCGTTGCCGACCCAGCCGAGCACGGCGGCCCGCGCCACCCGCCCGGTCCGGGGGCGGCCCGCCGCCTGCCACAGGCTGAGCAGCGTCGCCAGGCCCGCGGTCGCGGCGAGGGCCGGGCCGGCCTGCCGCCAGGTCAGCGGCACCCCCCCGGCGGCCGCCGACGCCCGGTCGATGACGTAGACCATGCCCCAGACCACGATGTGTGTCACCAGCCCGGCGACCGCCACCAGCCCGGCGACCACGGCCACGGCCTCCCCCGGCCGGTCGGGCCGGCGAACCTCCAGCACGCGGACGAGCGGGCTGGCCAGGCAGACGCCGCCGCCGGCCGCCACGAGGAAACCGCTCGCCCCGGCGGGCCAGCCCATCATCGCCAGCCCCGCCCCGAGGATCAGGCCGAGGGCCGCGACGACGATGCCGACGTGTAAGACTTCACGGTGCCGCAGGCCGGTTCGCCAGTCCGCCACGTCCGCCCCCTCGTCCGCCGGAGTGAGATGAAGCCCGGTCGTCTGTTGTACGGCAGCCGGACGAACTCGCGGCTCTTGAAAAACTGTTGGCAGGATTGCGGTCGGTGAAGGCGTGATTTGGCGTACCGGGTCAGCCGAACCAGGTAGCGTGTTGTCGAGGGGCGATTCTTGACGCGAACGCGGGGTCGAACGGCTTGCGGTTCTTGAGCACCCCGTAGCAGATCATCTCCAGCTTCCGCATGCACGCGCCCACCGCCTGCACCTTCGGCTTGCCGGCCGCGACGAGCCGGTCGAAGCACCCCTTCAGGACGGGGTTGAACCGGATCGCCGTGAGCGTCGGGAGGTACAGCGCCTTCCGCAGCCGGGCGTTCCCCGACTTCGACAGCCGGGTCCGCCCGCGGACGTTCGACCCGCTCTTGAACTCCCGCGGCGACAGCCCGCAGTACGCCGCCGCCGACTGGGCCGACGGCACCCGCTCGAGAGGGTGGCCTTGGAGACATCGATACCGATCACGGCGGTCGCGGTCGCGGTCGCGGCGGCGGTGGGTACTACGTCGCCCCGCCGTCGGTCAACGCCAACGAGCCGTACCAGCGGACGGATCACCGCGACACGGCCGACGCCCCGCCGTGACTCCTCGGGTGGGTCCGCGTCACGACGTTCAAGGTGACGGCGCCGGCGGAGACACCGCCCCCGGGGTGGTCGCCGCCGGTGCCGCTGCCGACGTTACCGCCCGTCCCCGAGTTCCCTCTCCACGGCTTCCCCGAGAAGGTGGCCGACTACTGGCGGGCCGCCGCCGCCGCCCTGGCCGTCCCGGTCGAGTACGTCGCCGTGCCGGGGCTGGCCCTCCTCGGGGCCGCGGTGGGGCGGTCGCGGGCCGCGGGGGTGAAGCCCGGGTACGAGGAGGTGCCGCTGTTCTGGGTGGCGGTGATCGCCCCGCCTGGCAGCACCAAGTCCGCGTCCCTCGGGAGCGCACGGGCGCCGCTGGCGAAGGCCGAGCGGGCGTGGATGGAGACGCACCGCAAGGAGGTGACGCGGTTCGACGCGGAGGCCGACCGGCACGCCGGCCGGGTGAAGGACTGGAAGGCCGGCGGGTGCGAGGGCGAGCCGCCGACGCCGCCGCGGCGGTCGGCCGCTGCCGGTCAATCTTCGCCTACGGTCTGAAGAAGTCGCTCGTCACGACCAACCCGTTTGCGGAGGTGAGCGCCCCCACAATCCTCCCGGCCGACCGCAAGGTTGACGTCCCCGCGGCCGACGTGGAGCGGGTGACGGGATTCGCGTCGCCGCTCTGGCGAACCATCATCGCGCTGTCGCGGTTCGGCGGCCTCCGGTGCCGGAGCGAGACGCTGAAGTTGAAGTGGGCCGAGCCACTGCCCCGAGGTGGCACTCCGCTACTACACCCGGGTGCCCGACCACCTGTTCGTGCGGGCGGCCGCGGTCGCCGCGAAGGGCGACGCAAAATCCGACGCACCGACGACGCGGAATCCGACCCAGACCGGGGCGGACGGAAAACGACTGGAGCGGACAAGATCGTCCGAAGTGCTTGCGGGGCAAGCGTCCGGGCCGATCCTGTCCGCTCCAGTCCTCTCACGACCAACAGACTCAGTGACCCTGCGGAGATTCGAACTCCGGTCTCAACCTTGAAAGGGTCGTGTCCTAGGCCTCTAGACGACAGGGCCACGTCGCTGGCACTCGCCCGGACCGACCGTTGATTATTAGCGGCGGCGGCCCCGTTCGGCAAGCCGCCCGCGCTACCGCGGCAGGTACAGCTCCGCGTACTTGCGAGCCTCCAGCGGGTGCAGGTCGTCGGGCGTCAGCCCCAGCCGCCGCGCCTCGGCCAGCGGCGCCTCGCGGCGCGCCCGCGTCGCCGCGTCCTGGTCGAGCGCCCAACCCAGGTGGAACTGCAGCACCGACGACTGCTGCTGCACCAGCGCCAGGTTCAAGTCGTCCACCGCCTCCGTCGTCCGGCCGCCCTTCACCAGGTACGCCACCGCCCGCGTGTCCAGGTAGTTCGGCAGCGGGCCGCGCGCCGTGATCACGTCCGTCATCAGCGCCACCGCCCGGTCGGCCTCGCGCGGGCGGTGCAGCGACAGCAGCATCGCCAGGTTGTTCCGGTACGCGTCCACCGGGTACCGCCGCTGCTCCGCCGGCGGCAGCGCCTGCGCCCGCGCCACCACCGTCTCGTACGCCGCAATGGCGTCGTCGTACCGCCCCCGCGCGTCCAGCAGCTGCGCCCGCGACGCCAGCATCACCAGCTGCTCGCGCGGGTCGGTCGTCTTCGCCAGCCGGGCGTCCAGCCAGTCCGCGACCTCCGCCTCGGCCGCCGCCCCCGGCGACTTCGCCTTCACCGCCGCGGTCATCAGCTCCGCCGTCAGCGCCGGCGGCGCCTTGTCCGCGTACTCCTTCGCCAGCCGCAGCGCCTCGCCGGTCCGCTTCCGGTTCACCCAGAATTGCACCAGCGGGGCGTGCCCGACCGGCGAGTCGGCCGCCTCCCGGTGCAGCCTCGTCAGCAGCGTCTCCAGCTCGGCGTGGAAGCCGAGCTCCTCCAGCAGCGGCCCGCTCCGCTGGAGCACGAAGTCGCGGTCGGTAGCGCCGGGGAACTCCAGCACCCGCGCCTTGGCCGCGGCACGGGCCTTCGCCGCGGCGTCGGGGTTACCGGCCTTCTCGGCGGCGGTCGCCTCGCGGACCAGCTGAGCCGCCTCGGCGCGGGCCGCCGTCCACGACCGCGGGGCGATCGCCTTCAGCCGGGTCACCGCCTCCCGGGCGCGGGCGAGGTTGTTGGTGCCGCCGTACACCCGGGCCAGAATCGCCAGGTGGTCGGGGCTTACCCCGGCCCGGGCGCGCGTCGCCTTCTCGAAGTAATCGACCGACTGCACCACCTGCCCCTGCTCGAAGTACAGCTTGCCGAGGTGGACGAACTCGTCCGGCGTCAGATTCCCCCAGCGGGCGAACTCGTTCAGCGTCTTCATCCCCTCGACCCGCGTCCGCGGGTCCACCGTCTGCACCATCGCCTTCGTCTTGCGGTCCTCGTCGTCGGCGGTCGCGGTCAGCAGGTTCTTCTCGATCAGCGCCAGCGCCTCGCCGCGGCGGGCGTAGTTGTCGTGACCGCCGACCAGCGTCAGCGCCAGGTGCCGCCGCGACCAGCGGGCCGCGTCGCCGGCGGGGCCGGCGTCGAGCCGGCGCATCATCGCCTCGGCCTCCGCCGCCTTCCCCGACCGCTGGAGGAACAGCACCTGCTGGCGGACCGGGTTGAGCTCCTGCGGTGCGACGGTCACGGCCTCGGCGAACCGCTTCTCGGCCGTCGCCGCGTCGCCGACCAGCTCGTGACATATCGCCAGCATGTCGATCATCTCGGCCCGCTTGCCGGCGTCCGGCGGCGGCGACTTCCGCAGCATCTCCTCGGCCCCGGCGATCGACTTCTTCGCGTCGTCGGGCCGGCCGATCCGCACCTGCTGGGCCACCAGCGCCCCCCAGGCGTCGGGCACCGCGAACCCGTAGTTCACGGCGTCGCGGAACGCCTTCACCGCGTCGTCGTCCTGCCCGGTCGCGGCCAGCAGCTGCCCGCGCAGCAGCAGCACCCGCCAGTCGGTGTGGTCGGCCGGGGCGATCCGGTCGATGGTCGAGCGCTCCGTCCCGGCCACGTCCCGCGCGATGAGGTTCTGCACGGTGCGGAAGCGCTCCAGGTCCTCCGGCAGCGGCATCTCCGCGGCCAGGGCGTTCAGCTGTGCCGCGGCCTGGTCGTCGAGCTTCTTGTCGCGGAGCAGCTCGACCGTGCGGCGGACCACGTACTCGTCGCGCTCGCCGCGCTCGATCGCGGCCTGGAAGTTCGCCAGCGCGGAGTCGGTCAGCCCCTCCATCTCGTCGATGCGGGCGAGGACGACGTACACGCGGCCCCAGCCGGGGCGGGCGGTGCGGGCGGCGACGGCCTGGGCGCGGAGCCGCTGCGCCGCCACCGCGCGGGCGCCGGGTTCGGCGATCTCGCGGACCTTCGGCAGCTCGATGATGACGCGGCCGAGCGTGCCGACGGGGCCGTTCGCGCCCTCGGCCGCCGCCAGCCCGTCGAGCGCCCGCTGCACCACGTCCGGCTTGTTCAGCGCCAGCCCCAGGTCGATGAGCACGGCCAGCGACAGCACGTCGGTCTTCTCGGCGGCGGTCGCCTTCTCGAAGCACTCGACGGCGAACTCGCGGAGCGGCCGGGCCTCGGCGTCGGGGGCGGCCGACGCGAACCGGGTGGCCGACTCGCCGATGCCGCGCAGCAGGCGGTTCTGGTCCGCCGGGCTGAACTTGTCCATGCCGACGAGGGTGTGCCGCAGCTCCTCGGGCGTCGGCCGGCGGCCGCGGAGGAGGGCGCCGACGCCCTTCGCCAGCCGCAGCTCGACCACGTCGCCGACGGCCCGCTCGGCCTCGGCGAGCGTCTTGGTGAGGGCGTCGGCCCCGTCGAGGCCGCGGGCGCGGGCCAGGGCCACCCACGCGGCCGCGTTCTTGGCGTCCTTCCCGAGCACGCCGTTGAGCAGGTCGGCGGCCTTGCCGCGCTCGTTCCGCACCAGCAGCGCCTCGGCGACGAGGAGGTCCGTCTGCGGGCTGCGCGGCGGCGGGCCGGCGGCCTTGTCGAAGTCGCCCCAGTTCCGCCCGGCCGGCGGCTGCGCCATCGCCGCGCGGAGCTCCAGCCGCACCAGTTGCGGGCGGAAGACTTCCAGCTTGTACCCGGTGACGATGGTGCGGAACTGCGGCAGGGCGTCGCGGACGCGGCCGAGCCGCAACAGCGCCTCCGCCTGGCCGACGATCGCCGGCAGGAACGACGGGTCGAGCTTCATCGCCTCGGCGAACGACCCCAGCGCCCGGTCGGGGTTGGACAGCGCCTCGTAGCACTGGCCGAGGGCGGTGTGCGCCTTCATCTGGTACACGGGGAGGCGGGCCAGCTCCGGCGTCACCTCCTCCAGCAGCGGCCGGGCCGCGGGGTAGTCGCCCTTGATCACCAGCGTCCGGGCGCGGAGGTATTTGACGAACCGGTCGCGGTCGGCCTCGCGGAACGCGAGCTTCTCGGTCAGCTTCCCCGACTGCTCCAGCTCGCCGAGGTCGAGCAGCCGGTCCACCACCATGAGGTACTGGTCGTTGGTCTCGCCGAGCGCCTCGGCGGCGGTGCGGAGCACGTCGATGGCCTTGCCGCGCTGCCCCTGGTCGGCGAGCACCCGCGACAGCATGATGCCGGCGGCGACGTTCTTCGGCTCGCCCTTGACGGCGACCCACAGGTGGTCCTCGGCCTTCTTGAGCTGCCCGGCGATGGCGTCGGGGCTCCCGGCGCGGATCTCGGCGATCTCCATCTCGGCCATCGCCATGCGGGCCTCGGCGCTGGTGCCGCCCTTCGGCATGGTCAGCGCCAGCTCGGCGTGCTTGCGGGCCTCGCGGACGTTCCCCTTCAGGAGCAGGAAGCGGGCGGCCAGCACCCGGGCCGTCACGTCCGACTTGTACGGCTCGTCGAGGAGGAGGATCTCGATGTACCGGTCCGGGGGGCGGCGGGGGTCGGCGAAGTTCTTGTTGCCGTTGAGCAGGCCGAGCAGCCGGGCCACGACCTCGGGCTTGGCCCGGTGCGGCTTCGGGGCGGTGTCCACGGCCAGGTGGAGGCGGTCGACGGCGCGGGCGAAGTCGCCGTCGGCGAGCTCGCAGGTCGCCGCCTTGTCGAGGAGGTCCGGGTCGTCGGCGCCGGCGGGCGAGCGCAGGAGCATCTCGATGTGCTGGAGGGCGTTGCCGGTCTTGCCGAGCTTCAGGTACAGGTCGACGAGCGCCCGGCGGTCGTCGGGGTGTTCGGGGAACTGGCGGAGGTACTCCTCGATCGCCTGGGCGGCGGGCTCGGTCAGCTTCGGGTCGGCCTTCGCCCGGCCGGCCATGAGGTTGGCGTAGCTGGTGAACGCCGCCTCGTCCGTCTTCCGGTACTTGAGGTAGCGCTTGTAGAAGTCGGCGGCCTCGGCGAGCTTGTCGGGGTCGCCGTCGGCGGCGGCCTCGGCCCGCTCGGCGCGGGTCTTCAGGACGGTCGCCTGCCGCTCGCTCTGGACGGCGTGGACGCCGACGGCGGTGGCGGCGAGGGCGGCGACGACGCCGAGGAGGATGGCGAGCCGCTTCACGCTGAGGACACGACGCACGGGCAGCCCCTCGGGTCCGGTTGGAACGAACGGGAGGGCCGCACGGCCCCCGCCTTACCGTAGCACACCGGGGGCGGGGTGGGGAGGGGGCTTGGGGCTTCGCCGCTCGCGGCGATGCAGCGCGTGCATCGCCGCGAGCGGCGGAACAGAAACGAACGGAGCCCGGGGTTTCCCCCGGGCTCCGCGTGGATCACCGCGTTCGAGTTACGCCTTCTTCGCGAGCACCCGCCGCAGGCCCAGCGCCGGGATCGCGGCCAGGGCCAGCAGGATCGCCGGCGGGGCCGGCACCGGGGCCGGCGACGTGCGCACCAACGAGCTGGCCGAGCCGCCGAGCGTCGAACCGGTGTCGATCCCGTTCGGCCCGGTCACTTCGGCCCGCAGCGTGATCGTCTGCTGGATGGCGAACGCGTTGGGCATGCCGCTGATGTTCGAGGTCGTCGTCGGCGACACGCCGCCGCCCGGCCGGGTGTCGGTGGCCGTGGCCGTGGCCGAGCCGAGGGCGGTGCCGGCGGCCTGGGCCGCCGTCTGGCCGGTGCCGGGGCTCAGCGGCTCGTTGAGCAGCTGCGTCGTGTTCGACAGCACGTTCGACCCGCCGCCGATGCCGGACGACGCGGCCGCGTTGTTCTCGACCGTAGCCGGGCCGTTGATGTTCGCCGGCGGGATGGTGAACCCGTCCGCCGTGACGATGATCGTCAGCGTCGCGTTCGGGTTGAAGTTGGTCACCGGGGTCGCCACCACGCCGGTCGTCAGCGAGCTGATCGCGCCCGAATTCTGGTTCGGGTTGATGTTGATGTCGGTGAAGTTGGCGGTGGAGTAGTTGCTGACGCTGCCGGTGAAGATCATCTGCGGCCCGCCGCTCTCCTGGACGAGAATCTGAATGCCGGCGTGCGACACGGCCGGGGCGGCGAGGGCGAGCGCGACGGCTGCCAGCCACCGGAGCTTGCGAAGAATCATGATGACGGGACTCCTGGGTCGGTTCTCGAACGTCCGGGTATACCCCCCGCAGGGAATCACGGCCAGACCGACCCGGTCTGGCGTGTCCCGGCCGCGTTCCAAGTCCCGGAGGACTCTGCCGGCGAGGGGGCCGGCCGGTGCGGGCGGTGCGGGCGTCCGCGGGCTAAGGTCTAGGAAAGCGGAATAGACCCCTACCTGTCAACCCAATTCACCCGCGAATCCGGGTTTTCCCACCCAGACCCCCGTCCGCACGACGGGGGCTCGGAGTGTATCGGCCGGATCGGTTGTAAGGGCTGAGGAGAAATCCAGTTCCGGCGACGACGCGGGGGGCGGACGGGGGAGCGAAGTGGCGGGTTTGCATCCACTCGGAAGCGGGCGGCGCGAAGGGGTGTTGCCGGGGGTTTACAGCGTGGGGCAGCGTGGCAACTACTCCTGAACTACACTGGACCCCGAAAGCCCGGGGACGGCCGTCCCCGGGCTTTGGAAAGACGATACCGCTCCATGACAACCGCTGAACCGCCTCTAACCCTTTCCCCCGCCACGTCCTACGTCGTGAGTTTCGACGTTGAGGAGCACCACCGCATCGAGGCGGCCGCGGGGCTGACCGTGCCGCCCGAACGGCAGCGCGAATACGCCGCCCGCATGGACGCCACCACGCGCCGCCTTCTCGACCTACTCGCCGCCGCGGCCGTGAAGGCGACGTTCTACATCGTCGGGGAAATCGCCGTGTCGCACCCGGAGCTCGTGCGGGCGATCCACGCCGCGGGGCACGAGGTCGGCTCGCACAGCTGGGACCACCGCCGCGTCCACCGTTTCGACCCGAAGTCATTCCGCGACGACCTGTTGCGCAGCAAGGACACCCTCGAACAGGTAACCGGCGAGCGCGTCTACGGCTTCCGGGCGCCGACGTTCAGCATCGTGCGCGAGACGGCGTGGGCCGTTGACGTGCTAGCCGAATGCGGCTTCGAGTACGACAGTTCGATCTTCCCCGTCCGCCACGACCGCTACGGCATCCCCGACGCCCCGCGGACGCCGTTCGTCGCCGTCGGCCGTGAGCGCGCGTTGTTGGAACTGCCGCTGTTGACGTATCGTGTTCTAGGGATGAACCTTCCGGTTGCGGGAGGCGGCTACTTCCGCCTGTTCCCGCCGGCGGTGATGCGGGCCGGGTTGCGTCAGGCGGCGGGTACGTCGTCGAATGTGGCGATGCTGTACTTCCACCCCTGGGAGTTCGACGCCGACCAGCCGCGACTGCCGCTCGGCCGCCTGAGCCGGTGGCGCACTTACGTCGGCGTCGGAAAGACGACGGAGCGACTGAACCGCCTGCTGGGTGGCTACCCGTTCCGTCGGGCGATCGACGCCGTGCGTGAAATTCGGGTGGAAGGCCTGCCACGGTTCCGGGTTGCGGCGGATGCTCAAGCCGCGTGACATGTTTCCGCGACCCGGTGGGGGGCGCGGCGGAAACAAGTATTTCGACCAAAATGTCAGCCGGCGCGGAGGCGTTCGGCCGCGCGGAGCATTTCGGCGGCTTCCTTCCGCGTCGTCTCGGAGCGCGATTCGCCGCGCAGCATCAGCGCCAGTTCCTCGACGCGGGCGTCGGCCCCGGTGAGCTCGCTGATGGTGGTGGCGGTCTTCTTGCCGGTGCTGCTCTTGCGGATGGTCCACTGGTGGCGGGCGTAGCTGGCGACCTGCGGCAGGTGGGTGACGCAGAGCACCTGGTGCGTCTCGCCGAGGCTGGCGAGCTTCTGGCCGAGCACGTCGCCGAGGCGGCCGCCGACGTTGGCGTCGATCTCGTCGAACACGACGAGCGTGCGGACCGGGTCGTGGGCGGCGAGGACGGTCTTGAGCGCCAGCATGGTGCGGGAGAGTTCGCCGCCGCTGGCGACCTTGCGCAGCGGCCGCGCCGGCTCGCCGGGGTTGGCGCAGAGCATCAGGTCGAGGTGGTCGGCGCCCGCGGCGGGAACCTCGCCGGCGAGCGGGTCTTCGTCGAGCGGAACGGGTTCGAGTGTGGCGTCGAGCTTGGCGTACGGCATCCCCAGGTCGGCGAGGTGCTTCTGGGCGTCGGCGACGAGCCGCTTGGCGACCTTCGCCCGGCCCTTGCTGAGGACCGCGGCCGCGTCCTTCAGCTCGGCGAACGCGGTCTTGAGCGTCTCGTCGATGCCGGCGAGGTCGTCTTCCTGCTTCTGCAACTCCGACTCGCGGGCGTCGAGCGTGGCGCGGTAGCCGACGAGTTCTTCGGGCGTCTTGCCGTAGCGGGCTTGCAGCTTCTTCAGGAAGCCGATGCGTCCTTCGACTACTTCGAGCCGGTCGGGGTCGGCCTCGAACCGCTCCGACAGGTCGCGGGCGGTCTCGGCCAGGTCTTCGACCTCGGGCTTGAGCGCCTCCAGCCGCCGGGCCACTTCCGCGAGCTTGGGGTCGAGCGCGGCCCAGCGGTTCGCCTCCTTCACCAGCCGGGCCACGACATCGACGACGGCCCCGTCGTCGTCGGCCAGCCGGGCGGCGACGGTGCCGGTGAACTGGGCGAGGCTCTGGGCGTGGACGAGCGTTTCGCGCTCCTTGCCGAGCGCCGGCAGTTCGCCGGGCTGAAGCTTCGCGGCGTCCAAATCTTCGCGCTCGAAGCGGACGAGGCTGAGTTCGCGCTGGCGGGTCTGGCGGGCTTCGCTGAGCGTGCGGTACTGGCGGCGCAGGTCGCGGACGCGCTCGGCGGCGGCGGCGTAGCGGCGGCGCGGCTCGGCGAGCCGGCCGAAGGCGTCGAGCAGGTCGAGCTGGTAGGCCGGTTGCAGGAGCGAATAACTCTCGCGCTGGCCGTGAACGTCCACGAGCATTTCGCCGATCCGCCGCAGCGTGGCGACGGCGACGGGCACGTCGTTGACGAGCGCCGAGCTGCGGCCGGAGCGCGACAGCCGGCGGGTGAGGATCAGGTCGTCCTCGTCGAGCGGCGCTTGCAGCACCTCGGCGGCGAGGGCGCGCTGCTCGGGGCGGGACAGCTCGAACCGGCCGGTGACGCGGAGTTCGTCGGCGCCGGTGCGGATGAGGTCGGCGGAGCCGCGGTCGCCCAGCAACAGGCCGAGGGCGCCGAGGAGGAGCGACTTGCCGGCGCCGGTCTCGCCGGTCCAGGCGCAGAAGCCCGGCCGCAGCTCGACGCGGACGTCCTCGATGAGGGCCAGGTTCTGAACGGCGAGTTCGCGCAGCATGGGGGCATGGTACACGGGCGTGCAAGGCCGGGCGAGCGGCCCGCGTGAGCGGGCTGTTCCTACGCCCATCAAGTGCGCTCAGGAACAGCCCGCTCGCCCGCTTATTGGAGTTTCATCTTCACCTTGCGGGCGATGAACCGGTCCGGCGCCCACCGCGCCAGCCGCATGAGGAGCTTCATCCGCCACGGGAACGCGAACACCTTCGGCTTCCGCGGAAGCGCCCGAAGGATCCGCGCCGCGGCCGCGTCGGGCTCCATCAGG
>Ga0209181_10010316_pt1 | contig 12160 bp, 10 predicted proteins | sample MAT05_FD_187208 | JGI IMG/M metagenome (GOLD analysis project Ga0209181, IMG submission 187208) | Freshwater microbial communities from Lake Fryxell liftoff mats and glacier meltwater in Antarctica - MAT-05 (SPAdes) (version 2) | ecosystem: Environmental > Aquatic > Freshwater > Ice > Liftoff... | reverse complement strand
TCGAAGTACTGCCCAATCCTTTCGGCGAGCGGCTCAGGGTGTTGTGCAGCACCTGCCTACCGGGGGCGGTTTTCCAACTGTGCGATCTTACTGGAAGGGTCGTGCGGCGCGAACCATTGGCATTGGGAGTCAACGAAATAGAGACAAGTGCTCTGCCGCCGGGGGCTTATTTCTGGGAAGTAACAGCGGGCAGGGAACGGGTAAAAACCGGGAAATTGGTGAAGGTGCGCTAAACCGCCTGCCCAAACCCTGTGCGCTTGGATTACGATAGTTCTCAAACAAGGCATAACTTAGCACCTCCATCATGCAATCTGACTTACTCCGCCACCACCTCCAACTCAACCGCCGCACCTTCCTCCATCACACTGCTGTCGGCATCGGCAGCATGGCGCTGGGGTCGCTGCTCGCTCGTTGCGGAGCGGGTGGCGGAGAGCAAGCCGAACAGGTAGCCAACCTGCTCCCGCATTTTGCGCCCCGCGCCAAACGGGTGATCTATCTGTTCCAGAGCGGCGCGCCTTCGCAACTCGAACTCTTCGACTGGAAACCCCTGCTGCGCACGATGAATGGCCAGGAATTGCCCGAATCAGTGCGACAAGGTCAGCGACTGACGGGTATGACGGCCAACCAGAAAAGATTTCCGCTGGCCGGGACACAGGCAAATTTTAGCCAGCACGGCCAAAACGGCGCGTGGATGAGCGACCTTCTGCCCAATACCGCCAAAGTGGTGGACGACCTGTGCATCATCAGATCCATGCATACCGAAGCGATCAACCACGACCCGGCGGTGACGTTTTTCCAGACCGGCAACCAGCAGCCTGGGCGGCCGAGCATCGGTTCGTGGTTGAGTTATGGACTGGGCAGCGAGAATGCCAATTTGCCGGCCTTTGTTGTGCTGCTTTCCAGGGGCAAAGGCAACATCCAGCCGCTGGCTTCGCGGGTGTGGGGGAGCGCATTTCTGCCCAGCGTACACCAGGGCGTACAGTTCCGCATGGGCAAAGACCCGGTGCTCTACCTGCGGGATCCGGAAGGGCTTGACTCGCTCAGTCGCCGCGCCATGCTCGACAAAATCACCGAACTCAATCAAATTCAACTCGCCGAATTCGGTGATCCTGAAATCAGCACCCGCATCGCCCAGTATGAAATGGCCTACCGGATGCAGACCTCGGTGCCCGACCTGCTCGACCTGTCCGATGAACCGGAATCCACCTTCAGGCTCTACGGCACAGATGCCATGATGCCGGGCACTTTCGCTGCCAATGCACTGATGGCGAGGCGGTTGTCTGAACGCGGCGTGCGCTTCGTGCAACTCTATCACATGGGCTGGGATGCGCACTTCGATGTATTAGGCATGACGAGTCGCCTGGCCAAAGATGTGGATCAGGCCAGCGCCGCACTCATTACCGATCTGAAACAGCGCGGCTTGCTGGATGAAACGCTGGTGGTATGGGGAGGAGAGTTTGGCCGTACCAATTACTCACAAGGGCTGGAGGCTGGCTTCGGGCGCGACCACCATCCGCGGTGCTTCACGATCTGGATGGCTGGCGGAGGTGTGAAACCGGGCATCGTATACGGCGAGACCGATGAATTTGGTTACAATATCACTCAAAATCCGGTTCATGTCCATGATTTTCAGGCTACGCTGTTGCACCTGATGGGCATTGACCACGAACGGTTTACCTTCCACACGCAAGGGCGGCGGTTCCGGCTCACGGATGTGGAGGGGAAAGTGGTACGGGATATTTTAGGGTAATGAGACAGGGTTTTACAGGATTACAAGGTTTTACAGGATTTTACAGGATTACAGGATTTTACAGGATTAACAGGGTAAGAGTCAAAATGGCATTCTATCCTGTTAATCCTGTAAAATCCTGTAATCCTGTAATCCTGTAATCCTGTAAAACCTTGTAATCCTGTAAAATCCTGTAAAACCCCTGTCCATCCTGTCTCATTATCTAAAAGCGCGTCAACTTCGCCATGATTTGCGGCGAAACCCCTCCTCCCGACACACCGTAGCCATCCACCAAAACGCCTTTAGCGTGGTGTTTTTCAGAAGAAACAGCATATACCACTGCTTCATCTGCTGGATCGGTCGCGCCCTCGAAGCGATATACTTCATCAATGTGAAAGTCCTGCGGGAACAGTTGCAGGTTGGCTTCCGCACAGTGGAGGCTGTCGTTGCTCAGGTTGAAATTGAGGGTGTAACCCCGTGCCTGGAGGGCGGTGGTGGCATCTGAGAGTGTTTCGTAAAAAGTCATGATTCGAATTTTTTACGCATCAATCCTCGCATACTTCGCATTCGCCTCAATAAACGCTCTTCGTGGCGGCACCTCATCGCCCATCAACATAGAGAACATCCGGTCGGCTTCAGCGGAATCTTCAATGGTGGCGATCTTCAGGATGCGGGTATTCGGGTCCATCGTGGTCTCCCAGAGTTGATCGGCGTTCATTTCGCCGAGACCTTTGTACCGCTGCACTTTTACAGAATCGTCGTCTTCGCGGCCGCCGCTAAACTCGAGCTGGGCTTCCTTGCGCTGCTTGTCGTTCCAGGCGTAGCGCTGGTTTTTGCCTTTTTTCACCAAATAAAGCGGTGGCTGGGCGATGTAAATATGTCCGCGTTCGATCAGTTCGCGCATGTAGCGGAAAAAGAACGTAAGGATCAGCGTGGTGATGTGTGAGCCATCAATGTCGGCGTCGCACATGATGACTACCTTGTGATAGCGTAGTTTTTCGATGTTCAGCACCCGGTGGCCTTCCTCGTTTTCGCTGATGCTCACACCCAAGGCGGTGAAGATGTTCTTGATCTCCTCGTTTTCGTAAATTTTATGCTCCATGGCTTTCTCCACGTTCAGGATTTTTCCGCGCAGCGGCAGAATGGCCTGTGTATGGCGGTCGCGTCCTTGCTTGGCCGTGCCACCTGCGGAGTCACCTTCGACCAGAAATACCTCACTTTCTTCGGGACTGCGGCTGGCGCAGTCGGCCAGTTTGCCGGGAAGGCCGCTGCCGGTGAGGGCGCCCTTGCGTTGTACCATTTCACGCGCTTTGCGGGCAGCGTTGCGAGCCGTGGCGGCGAGCACCACTTTTTCGATGATGCGCCGGGCTTGGTTGGGGTTTTCCTCCAAAAATACCTTCAATGCGTCGCCCACACAGCGCGATACAATGCCCAATACCTCAGAGTTGCCCAATTCACCTTTGGTTTGGCCTTTGAATTGCGGCTCCGGTACTTTCACGGACACGACCGCTGTGAGGCCCTCCATGAAGTCCTCGCCCGAGATGGCGAAGGTGACTTTTTTGAAAAAGCCGCCGTCTTCGCCGTATTTTTTGAACTCGCGGGTAAGTGCCCGGCGGAAGCCGCTGACGTGGGTGCCGCCGTCGCGGGTACTGATGTTGTTGACAAATGCGACGACGTTCTCTGAGTAAGAGGTGTTGTACATCAAAGCCACTTCCACATCCACGTTGTCCTCATTGGCGGTGATGTAAATGGGCTTTTCTATCAGGCTCGTTTTGGCCTCGTCGAGATACACGACAAACTCCTGCAAGCCGCCTTCGGAGTGGAAGAGTTCGGTTTTGAAGGTGCCGTCGTCATTTTTTTCGCGTTCGTCTACCAGGGAGAGGCGCAGACCTTTGTTCAGGTACGACAGTTCGCGCAGTCGGTGAGCGAGGATGCTAAAAGTGTATTCGGCAGTTTCAAAAATCTCCGGGTCGGGCAAAAAAGTGACGATGGTGCCCCGGTAATTGGTGTCGCCGATCATACGCACATCGTACAGTGGTTTGCCCTGGCGGTATTCCTGCTCGAATTTTTTTCCTTCGCGGTGTACCTCGGCACGCAGATGGATGCTCAGGGCATTGACGCAGGATACCCCTACGCCGTGCAGACCACCGGAAACTTTATAGGTGTTTTTGTCGAATTTACCCCCAGCGTGCAACACGGTCATCACAACCTCAAGGGCTGATTTTTTGAGTTTTGTGTGCATGCCAGTTGGAATGCCACGCCCGTTGTCTTTGACGGTGATGCTATTATTGGGATGGATAGTGACCCAGATATCGGTACAATGTCCTGCGAGGTGCTCATCAATCGAGTTGTCCACAACTTCCCAAACCAGGTGGTGAAGGCCTTTGGTATCGGTGCTGCCGATATACATGCCCGGACGCTTGCGCACGGCTTCCAGTCCTTCAAGCGCAGTAATGCTGCTCGCGCCATAGTCGGTGCCGGTGGTATCAGGTGCTTGTTGCGGATCTAATTCTTTTTCTTCTTTCATGCTTTTGGAAACTTCCTCTTTTTGCGGATTTTAATGCCCGTTTTTCATTGCGGGGGTGCAAAATTACGATAAAAATTCCGGCTTTTTATAGGATAAGAATGCGTATTATGATGTTATTTTTTGCTAAAATAATGGCTGTTACCGATGACCTTGAGGCAGGTTGACCGTTTAAATCGGAGAACAAGCGAAGGAAGTATTTGACTGTAACAAATATTTTCCGGTATATTCGCCTGTCTTTTTACACAATTTGTGCACTTTATGGAAAATGCCCGCTCCATCCCGACCACCCCCAACGGTTTATCGCAAGCGATTGCTTGCGCAGTGGTCATGATATTCACCACCAGTTTCCTGCCGCTCTACTTTAAGACATGGTTCGTAGAGCCAACCGGCAACATTGTCATGGCACCATTTTTTGGGTTTATTCATTTTTACAATAAAAATTCCGATCTATGTTAAAGAAAAGCCTGTTTATCTTGTTGCTGATGCCATTTGTGTGGGCATGCAGCAAAAACGTCTTTACCGGGCGTAAATCATTGAATCTTTTTCCCGACTCCACGATCAATCAGATGAGTCTGCAGGAATATCGCTCCTTCTTATCACAAAGCAAAACCATCTCATCCGGCTCGGATGTCGAACTGGTGAGGCGTGTAGGCAATGATATTCGACTGGCTACGGAAGTGTATTACAAAGCCAAAGGCGAGGCCGCTGACCTCAAAGGTTTTGCCTGGGAATTCAACGTTGTGGATGAGCCGAACACGGTCAATGCGTTTTGTATGCCGGGCGGCAAAGTGGTCGTATATACCGGCATTTTGAAAGTGACCCAAAATGAGGACGCGCTTGCAGTGGTGATGGGCCATGAAATTGCGCATGCCTTAGCCAGACATGGCAACGAACGCATGAGCCAGGGTGTGGTAGCGCAACTCGGCCTCGCTTCGCTCGATTTGGCGCTTTCGCAAAAGCCGGCCGCGACACGCTCTTTGCTGATGCAAGCTGCTGGAGCGGGTACACAAGTAGGTGTATTGCTGCCATTTAGCCGCAAGCATGAGTCCGAGGCCGACGAGATTGGCCTGTACCTGATGGCGATGGCAGGCTACAATCCGGCGGAAGCTGCGCCGTTCTGGGAACGAATGGGTAAATTAGGTGGCGGAAGCCGCCCGCCAGAGTTCCTCAGTACCCACCCGGACCCGTCCAAACGTAGCCAAAAACTGAAAGAATTCATCCCCAAAGCACGGGGATATGCGCAAAAATATCCCGTGCCGGGAAGTTCGAGGCGGAAGTAATTGCCGATTGCTTCAAAAGGCAATAAGTAATGAGTAGTTTTTATGAGTGCCGGGGCGACTACAAGCCGCCCCGGCACTTGCATTTTAAGGAACGCGGACGGAATAATGGAACCGTTAGGAGGAACCGTTTTTGGCCCTTTCAATGCGTGAGGAGGGCGTTTAGTGGGGCTAAATAAGCACCGAGCAACCAAGACAAGGCCGTAACAAGGCCGCCAGAAGGGTTTCCTTATTCCGTCCGCGTTCCTAATTCTGCTTTGTCAGATTATAAAAACCCCAAAGGGGTTGAATGTGAATAACCCCGGATTCGATCCGGGGCAGCAGGCTAAGCGGGGCTCCCAACCGCGAAGTGGTTGAATGATGCACCGAATGTGGTTCTGTTCAACCCTTTCAGGGTTATGATACTGTCTCCATTTCATACCACTGGTTTCACCAGCGGCTATTCAAGTTCAATCCTTTCAGGATTTTTTCTAATCTGAAAAAGTAGAACTAAGACGAAAAGTGCGTCAAGTTTTGAGCACTCTCAGTAATTCCTCCGACCTTTCACCCCAAAAATTGCACACATGAAACATCTTTTTTGGCTACTCTCCTTTCTTGCCTGCAACCTTTATGCCCAGAATCAGCCGCCGGTCATTCAAAACCTGACAGCAGCGGTCAACTGGACTGCCAATACCCTGACCATCCAGTACGATGTGGCCGATGCGGAGGATGACGCGCTTGACATCTCGCTGGGCATTTCCTCCGACAACGGCAAAACCTTTTTTCCGGTCAACTTTATTCCTGCTACGGGCGATCTAGGTTTCCCGGTCACCCCTGGTGCCGCTCGTATCATCTCCTGCGATGTAAGCCAGTTGGCTGCTACACCCGGTACTTTCACCGTTCGGTTGGTGGCAGACGATAAACAACCCTTTGATTTGCAAAAACTTGTCAATGAAGTGGACAGTAATCGCCTCCGGGAAGATTTGCGATTTGTCGAAGGTATCCGTCACCGAACGGGTGGTCTAGCCCACCTCAACGCTGTACGGGATTCCATAAAGAACCTCTTCCATACTGCCGGCTTGCTCACGGAAGAGCAGGCTTTCACGTTTGGCGCGTACACGGCACGCAACGTGCTCGGGACTTTCACCGGCACGGCCGCCCCTTCCAAATCCGTGATTGTTGACGCGCACTATGACTCCGTAGCCAATGCACCCGGCGCAGACGATAATGGCAGCGGCACAGTCGGTGTGATGGAAGTTGCCCGGTTGCTCAGCCGCTATCCGACAAAAAAAACGCTCCGATTCATCGGTTTCGATCTGGAAGAAGCCGGACTGCTCGGCAGCATTCGCTATGTCAGCACAGGTATCCCGGCGGGCGAGACTGTGGACGGCGTTTTCAACTTTGAAATGATCGGCTACTATTCCGACAAACCAAACAGCCAACAACTTCCAACTGGCTTCGAAGTATTGTTCCCGGCGGCTTACAACGAGGTGGCGAACAATCAATTCAGGGGCAATTTCATCACCAATGTTGGTAATACAGCCTCTAAATCACTTATCTCCCTGTTTGTGAACTCCGCTGCGCAGTACGTTCCGGGGTTGAAAGTAATCTCCGCAGAAGTACCGGGCAACGGCCAGATTGCCGCCGACCTGCGCCGCAGCGACCATGCGCCCTTTTGGGATAGCGGGAAGCAGGCATTGATGTTGACGGATGGAGCCAACTTCCGCAATATGTGCTACCACACGCCTTGCGACACGGCCGAAGACAGGCTGAATTTTACTTTCATGTCGCAAGTGGTGAAAGCTACCCTGGCCGCCGCCGCACAACTGGCTGAAATTCAACACGGCGACTGGGCAGCCACGACGTTTAAAAACACGGTCAGAAATAAGGATTTGTATCGTCGCCCGTGCGCTATGGCGCTGAACATCTCCCCCAAAGAGCGGGATGTGCTCCATCTCAACATCCAAGGCTGCGCCGTCACTAACGTCGGGCTGGAATTGTACGACGAGCGCGGCGCACTCATCACCCAGGAAAGTATTCCCAATATGCAGGAAGGCGACATGCAGATTTTCCTGCCGAATACCCTGGCGCCGGGGGTGTACTTTGCCAAGTTTTCGTGGTCTGACGGGCAGTGGACCGAGCGGGTTGTAGTGGCGCAATAATGTTGAATGTGACCACATTTACACATTGACCACTTTTAACAATTTTATTTTTGAGCTTTCGATGCCAGCCACAGTGCCACGGTGCCGAACACGATATTGGGAATCCACATGCCCAGTGCGACCGGCACGGTGCCGCTGCTGGCGAAGGAGACGGCAAATTTGGACAGCAGGATGAACAAGGCTCCGATCCCGATGCCCAGCGCGAGGTGCAGTCCCATGCCGCCCCGCACCTTGCGGCCGGCCACCGCCAACCCAATGATGGTCAGGATGATGTTGGTGGCGGCATCGGCGGTGCGGCGGTGCATTTCGATTTCATAACTCCGGCTGTTGGTGAGGCCCCGGCTTCGGCTTCGATTGATCTCTGCGCGAAGTTCCGTGGTGGTCATTTCCTGATTCTGGTTTTGGTAAAACACAAAATCCTGGGGCGACAGGTTGATCATCGTGTCGAGCGGGGTGGTGAAGCGCTTATAGCCTTCGCGCAGCCCGTCAAATGTGCGCACTGAATAATTGGGGATGGTCCAGCGGCTGGTGGAGTCCGTCCAGGTGGCATTGTCGGCTTCCAGGATGCTGATCACCCTGCTGCCTTCAAACCGCTCCAGGCGCAGTCCGTTGGCCGTCTTGTTGTTTTTGTTGTAGCCCCGGATGAACACTTTGGTATCAGGGCTGGTCAGAAAATGGACATTGGCAGTGCGGCCTTTTTCCTGATCCGTCCACACGAACGTGTGCTCGAACCACAGTCTGGACTTGTTCAGTTTCGGTACCACGAAATGGTTGAGCGTGAGGTGAAACAGCGCGACGGTACCCCCGGCGATCAGGTAAGGCCGCATCAGTCGCCGGAAACTCACGCCAGCATTCAAAATGGACAGGATTTCTGAGTTAAAAGCCAGTCGCGACGTGAAAAAAACCACCGCTACCAGGGTATAAACCGGGAGGATCAGGCTGGCCATGTGGAAGATCCAGCCTGCATAGTAATCCACAACGATGTTTTTCAGGGTACAAGGCTTCTCAATAAAACTCTGTACTTTGTCACTAAAGTCAATCGCCATCGAGATCAACGTGAATACGCCCAGCACAAACACAAAGGTCGTGAGGTAGTTTCTGATGATATATCGGTCGAGCGTGGTAACAAACATGGATGTATACATGAGATTCGGGGGCTGGTTGCTATCAACGACTCCTCAAATCAACAAAACTTATGGCAGCGTCATTTTGATCTGCGTGATTCTTCGGTTGTCTGCGGCCATTATTTTCAGCAAAAAACCGTTCCAGGGGATTTCAGTGCCGGTTTTCGGGATGTCGCCGCGCAACTCAAGGGCAAGCCCTGCCAGCGTGTCAGCATTACTGCGGATCGCATCAAATGTGCCGGCAGCGACACCTGTGATACGACATACGTCATTTAACAGTATTTGGCCTTCAAACAAGTAATTGGAGTCATCCAGTTTGCGGTAACGGATGTCGCTTTCCTCGTCGAATTCGTCGCGGATTTCGCCCGTTACTTCCTCCAGGATATCCTCCATGGTCACGATGCCTGCACTGCCGCCATACTCGTCTATCACGATGGCCAGGTGGATCTTTTGTTGTTTAAATTCTTGCAACAACTCGCTGGCCCGTTTGCTTTCAGGCGCCAGCGGCACGTTGGTCCGGATGAGCGATTGCCATTCAAAGTCAGCAGGTTTGTCCAGATGCGGCACTAAATCCTTGACGTACAAAATACCCGTTACATTGTCGAAGTCGTCGTCGTATACGGGCAGGCGGGAAAAGCCGGCTTCGCGCACGGTGGCCAGAAGTTCCTGAAAGTCGGTTCGGAAATCCACTGCGACCACCTTGGACCGGGGCTGCATCACTTGTTTCACGGTTACATCGCCGAATTTAACGATGCTTTTCAGCATTTCCATGTCCCGTTTTTCGCTGGCGATCTTCACCGTTGCAGCAGCACTGGCCGAGGCGGATTCAACCTTTTCGATGGGCTCCTGTACTTTTTTCTCCCGGATAAACGGCATAAAAATCGTTTTCCAAAACAGGGCGAACAGGCTGAGCCGTTGCAGCCAAAAAACGGAGCGCGAGGAGTTGCTTTGCTGCAAATTAATTTTTTTTAACCCCCAAAACAAGGCGGCAAATGCACTCGAAAGCACCACCGCGAAACAACACTGAACCGCCCACCACGAATCACCTGTAAATATTGTACTACAAAACCCGACAGAGGCGCTCCAGGCTGCGGCCGTCCCGAACACGATGAGTATTACTTTCAAAAACAGGCGGGCCAGCAACAAAGCCGCCATCGTCGGTCGCGGCTGTTGCGCCAGACTCAAGGCCCGGCGGGCGGAAGACGCAGGGTCATTGCGCAGCGTATCCAGATCGTGCGGAGCGATGACAATGACCGATTGTTCGGCCAATAAAATCAGGAAGTAGAATAAAAGTAAGAGCAAAAACCAGCCCATGTGTTTGGTTGCGGGTTCTTAGTTCTTAGTGATCAGTGATCAGGTATCAGTAACTGGTGTACTATCTGATCACTGATCACTGATCACTAGGAACCGATTTAGAACGGAAGATCGTCGCCTTGTTCCGGCGGCGGCGGGGTGTCGTGGGAAGAAATGGCAGTCGCTTCGTGCGCATTCGCACCGACGCGGGAGGCAGGCTCTGAGTTAGGGAAGCGGTTGTCCTGACCACCCCCTTCTCGTTTTTCGAGCATGCGGAAGTTGTTGGCCACAATGTCCGTCAGGCTTTTCTCAACGCCGTCTTTGTCTGTGTATTTTCGATAGGAAATTTTACCCTCTACATACACCATTGAGCCTTTTTTCAGCATTTTGGAGCGGTCGGCCAGTTCTCGCCACACCACAATGTTGTGCCATTCGGTCTGGCTCTGCCAGTTGCCTTCCTTGTCTTTGTAATTTTCATTCGTAGCCAGCGAAAAACGCCCGACGGCTGTACCGTTTTCTAATGTGCGAACTTCCGGATCCCCACCGAGATTGCCGATAAGGGTTACTTTGTTGATCATACTAGAGTGATTTAGAGAATTGAAGAATGTGGGCGGTGCCCCGGTTTCAAAAGAGTGTTAAAGTTACAGCACCAGCGTCCCAATAATTGTCAACGAGGCGGGGAAAAGCAAATTTTTTTTTCAGATCCGAACGCTGTACGGGCAGACAATGTTTGAAAAAAGGCTGATCCAGCCAGCCAGCCGCAACATCGGGCAAATGTATTTCAAAAAAAACTGCCGAGACGTACCGGTGAGTGAGCGTTTGGCGATAGGGCCTCGAAAGCGAGCCTTTAACAGTCTCCGGAAGCGGCAATGAAAGCGCATCCTGCTGCCGGATGATGGCTGTCGCTTCCTCGCTATCGGTTGGCAATGCCCCTAATTCGATCATCGGGAATTCGAACAGATTTTGCCAGATATCCTTCTGGGTGCGTTTTTGAATATAAAGGTTGCCCTGCCAATTCACGACCAAATAGAAGAAAAAGCGCTCTTTTTTCTCTATTTTTTTTGATTTTGCCGGAAAATCCGCTATCCGGCGGGTTTGTGCCGCTACACAATGCGGCAGCATCGGGCACTGCGGACAACGCGGTTGCTGCGGGGTGCACCAGGTCGCTCCGAAGTCCATGATGGCCTGGTTGAAGGCGCCGGGCCGCTCAGGATCGAGAAGTTGGTTGGCGAGGGTGGTAAAAGCGCGCTTGGCTGCGGGCGTATCGGTCGGGTCGGCGATGCCGAAAAACCGCGACAGCACCCGGTAGACGTTGCCATCCACGACGGCGTGGGGCAGCCCGAAAGCGAAGGAGGCTACGGCCGCCGCCGTATAATCACCTACCCCTTTGAGGCGAAGGAGACCCGCATAGGTATCCGGGAACCGGCCGCCCAAATCATTCGCGATGTGCTTCGCAGCAGCGTGGAGGTTGCGGGCGCGGGAGTAGTAACCCAGCCCTTCCCACAGTTTCATCAATTCATCTTCAGGAGCGTCCGCAAGGTCCCAAACGGTTGGATAAGCCGCTATAAACCGCTCGTAATAGGGCAGTCCCTGCTCCACCCGGGTCTGCTGAAGAATGATCTCCGAGAGCCAGATCTTGTAGGGATCGCGCTCGCCTTTCCAGGGCAGCGGGCGTGGATGCGCCGCCGACCAGGCGAGGAGGTTTTGGGTAAAAAAGAGGTGGAGATTGGCAGGAATGTCCGTCGGCAAAGCGTCAAATGAACTCAACATGGTTACTCATCTCAATGGGGTCAAGCACTTCGGCAAGACTCCCAGAAGTCAGCATCTTCAAACATTTTGCTTCAAAAGTACGAGAATATTTTAAAGATGCCTTGTGGAAAATACAGGCTGTCTGACAGGGAGGTTTTTTTAGACAGGATGGACAGGATTTATATTCGTTTTTGGAATAAGGAACGCGGCACCAATAACTTAGTCATTTGATGCCACCCTTTGTTCCATCATACGGCCGCTATTTTTCTTTAAATAGCCCCACTATTCGCAGAAAAATAGTGTTGTCTGATGAAAAAATG
>Ga0209181_10010315_pt1 | contig 12161 bp, 11 predicted proteins | sample MAT05_FD_187208 | JGI IMG/M metagenome (GOLD analysis project Ga0209181, IMG submission 187208) | Freshwater microbial communities from Lake Fryxell liftoff mats and glacier meltwater in Antarctica - MAT-05 (SPAdes) (version 2) | ecosystem: Environmental > Aquatic > Freshwater > Ice > Liftoff... | reverse complement strand
AAAAGCAAAGGCCATCCAAAAAAAAACGGAAGCATCCAATACCGGATCTGCAAAAAAAATTGTATGCAGCAGAAATAAGATCAGTGGAACAACAATCAGCAGCGGTGCAGGACGGTCTGTCAATATTCTTTTCATCGGGTCACTTTTTTATTATTGAACGTTTACTTTTTCCACCTGTAATTCCTCCCATTCTGTACTGCCGTCTTTTTCCCTTGTAAAAATAAAATCATCGCTGCTTAGTATCACGATCTCTGCAGTAGTGTAAACAATATTGCTGTCTGCCAGATGCCCGCCGATTGTTTTGCCAGAGCTGTCACTTACGCTGATATGAATGTGTGAACCATTTACAGAGACTGTGCCTGTTAAACTCACAATTTCAAAATGGCCGTTTCCCCTGCTGCTTTCCGGTTGGTTAGCAAACCGGATATTGAAATCTGTTAGGCTGCCGGCACAGGTGCTGATCCAACCTGCTTTAATTTGATTTTTTACTACGAACTGGTGGATCTCCTTTTTGAGGTCCTGCCCTGGCTTTAAACGCAGGGCATGTGCTTTACAGTTATTCATGCTGCCTTTATTTTTTGTATGGCATGAAGATAATGAATACATTAATAAGCCCGAAACCAACAACAGCGTGATGATATACCGTAAAAGAGCGTGTACCACCAAATTTGTTGAGGGGAGGCACAACGATGATAACACGACAACATACATGCTGGTCTTCAAAATAGAAAAAGTTTTACTTGTAAGGTTTCCGGTGTTTCAACGTCCTGCTATCTTTAAGGAGTCATTTGTTAAACTTATTTAAAGATAAATTGTTTCATCATCTGAGCCATTTACTTTTGCGTATCTGGTGCAAATATAATTTAAAATGAAAAAAATATTATTGGCCATTGCCACTATTACCGGCCTGGTATTGTTTGCCAGTCAAACTGAAACGATTAAAATAACAACTATGGATAATTCAACTGCTGCGGTTACTGATACGGCCACTTTTGGTACCGGGTGTTTCTGGTGTACCGAAGCTATTTTCCAGGAAGTGGAAGGTGTGATAAAAGTTACAAGCGGGTACAGCGGTGGCTTTAACGCAAACCCCACCTACAAAGAAGTGTGTACCGGCACTACGGGTCATGCAGAATGCCTGAATGTAGTGTATAACCCGGCTAAAGTTACGTTTGATGAACTGCTGGAGATTTTCTGGCAAGTGCATGACCCCACCACACTCAACAGGCAGGGCAATGATATTGGAACTCAATACAGAAGTGTGGTGTTTTATCATAACGGGGAACAAAAAACAAAAACAGAAAAATACAAAGCGGCATTGAATAAAAGTGGCGCCTGGGACAAACCCATTGTAACCACCCTGGAGCCATTTGTAAAATTTTATCCTGCAGAAGGTTATCACCAGAACTATTACAACAACAATACCGGCGAAGGTTATTGCCAGTTTGTAATAAGGCCCAAGCTGGAAAAATTTCAAAAAGTGTTTAAGAATAAATTGAAGAAACACTGATCAAAACCGCTCATCAAAATCGAAAGGTTCAGTACCTGTTAATTTTATTTTCTTGAAGTCGGGGTGATTGGGGTTCAGCAAATAATTGTATTCCTGCTTAATAACCGCCGATGGTACTTTTATCAGGGCTGTTTTTGCTTCCCTCACCCATTGATCACCAATTGCCTGGCAATAGGGATAATTGACTAGTGCATACCATTCTTTCTTTAAAATGTTGGTGTCTGCTACCTCCACTTTAAGCGAATCAGGAACTTCTATTAGCATCACTTTAAATAAAGCATTATTACCTTCGCCGCTTCTGTGCACCAGGTTTTCCAGGCATGCCAGCGCCCTGCTTTGGGCTGTGTAAATAACAATATTGCCACGACTGTTCCACCTGGCAGGGTATCCCGACCCAGTTAGTTGTTTACTCCATTGTGTTGCTGTAATTCTGAAAACGGTCATATCAGTTATGCCAGGTCTCCGTGGGCTATCCGGTTGAGTTCGTCAATAACATAATTGATACCACCCACGGTGGTAATGAGCCTGCGGGGTATATTATTTCCCAGGCCAAAGGCGGGCTTATCGAGCCAGCGGTTAAAGCTTTCTTCGGCACCAAAAACTTTATTGCCTTTATTGAACAAAGCAATGGTTTTTAAAATATACTCGCTCTGAAGCGGGCTTAGCTTCTTTTTTTCTTTTTGATAGCGGGTAACAGTTTTGTAAGAAACATCTAATAAATCTGCAGCAAAATCTTTATCATAATTAGCTACTGCCACCATATCATTGAAAGCCGTAGCATACACTTCCTGGGGCTCCGCAACAATGCTTAACGCTTCATTATTCAGGTAATTTGAATACTGCTTATAAACCTTTTCAGATGATTTATTTTCTGCTTTCATAATTTATCCTTTTCACAAATATAGACATTTTTCTTAAAATTAAAGAATTTTGTCTCAAATTATTTTATAATTTTTGTCCTTCTTAACTCCAATAAGTTCAGGCTGTTGGGAACAAAGCCCGTGATGTTGGTGTGCACTAAATGTATCGCCATATCATACCACAATGGTACTACCGGTGCGTCATTAATCAGCACCTGGTCCATCTGCTGATAGAGTATATACCGAACGGAGTCATTTTTTTCAGCATTGGCCTTTTCATACAAGGCATCAAAGGCTTCGTTGTGATACCGGGTGTAGTTTGGCGGCGCAGGATTCTTACTGTAGAAAACGCTTAAATAATTTTCAGCATCAGGATAATCCGCTATCCAGCTTCCCCTGAAAAAAAGCGCCTGCGATTTAGACGTTTGCTCCAGCAACAGACTTTTCTGAACGGTCTCCACCTGCACCTTTATTCCTACCTGCAATAATTCATTGGCAATATAGCCGGCAAGGTCTGCATATACAGGTATGGTCAATAACTTTATTACGGGCAATTTATCCCCGTTGGGAAAACCTGCCTCATATAATAACTGCTTTGCTTTTTTTATATCGTAATGATATCCTTTTACCACATTGCTGTCATACGAAGGAAGCCCGGTGGGAACAAAGCCACTTTCCGCAGCGGTGCCAATAGAATTCCGCAGGTACAGCATCATCTTCCTCCTGTTAAAACCATAGTTGATTGCCTGCCGTATTTTTTTCAACCGCAAGGGTGATTGTTTTACCAGGGAATTGTTAGTATCCACCAAAATACCCAGGTACTCAATATTGAGATAAGGATGTTTTTGTAACAGCAGTTTTCCTTCCCACTCTTTTTTCAGGTTACCTGATTTTGTGAGTATCTCATCTTTAAAAGATGCTTCAATATCATTTATAAAATCAAGCCGGTTTTGCTGAAACTCCAGGAATTCGGTGGCCTTACTGTCGAAAAAGGAAACCCTGATGCCGTCAATATACGGTAACGCATAGCCGCTGCTGTCTTTTTCAAAATAGTGCTCATTTTTTTTCAACACCAATGCCTGCCCCTCCTCCCACGCTACAAAGGCAAAAGGCCCGGTACCAACCGGGTGGCTTCGGTAATTGTTGCCATATTTTTCTACTGCCTCTTTTGCAACCACAGCACAATACTGCATACTTAAAATGCCCAGTATGGGTTGAAATGGCCTGGTCAGTTTTAATTGAAAGGTTGAATCATTCAGGGCAGTAAATGGTTGTAAAGTATCAACCCTGCTGTTGAATATCCAGGCACCCGGACTCGCAGTATTTTTATCCATGATGCGGCTGAAACTGTACTGCACATCCAGGGCTGTCAACAACCTTCCTTTGCCATTTAGAAAAGCAGCATCGTCATGAAAATAAACATCGGTACGCAGGTGAAAAATAAAGGAAAGATTATCCGGTGAAATTTCCCAGCTTTTAGCAAGCGATGGCTTCAGTTGCATCTTTTCATCTACTTCAATTAATGTGCTGTACAGTTGATGTACTGCCCACATGATGCTCTGGTTCTTGGCAAATGCAGGATCGAGGGACGCTATGCCCGCTTGTTCGTTGTAGTGGAATATTTTTTTATCGGGGTGCTGATGATTTTTGCAGGCTGCCAGGCTGAATAAGCAGGTTATAATAAATAATTTGATAATTACTATTTGATAATTGCAGGAGCGGTTCATAAATGCAGTAAAAGAAATCTAAATTAGCGAATTAAAAATTTACGGATGAAGCGAAGCTATAAACTATTTGTTGTTTTAAGTTTGTCAATACTGATATGTGAAGTTGCCATGGCACAACCATTGAGTAAAAATACCAGTTTCACGCAGGCAGATACTTTACGCGGCAGTAACGGGCCGGGCAGGGATTGGTGGAATGTGACCAAATATGATTTGCATGTTACGTTTCAACTGGAGGATAGCACCATTAGCGGACATAATACGATTCATTATCAAGTACTGAAAAAGGGAGATCTGATGCAGATCGATTTACAGCAGCCGCTCATATTAGACAGTATTGTGTCACGTGTAGCCGGAAACAATACTGTAATCACTAACTTCAAACAAGCTGGTAATGCTTACTTTTTTGAAAGTAAAATATTGTCAACGGATAGGCCTAAAAATGAATTGACCATCTATTATCATGGCAAACCACGGATCGCCAAACTTCCCCCCTGGGATGGCGGTCTTGTGTGGAAGAAGGACAAAAATAATAATCCATTTGTAAGTATTGCCTGCCAGGGCTTAGGCGCCAGTGTGTGGTATCCCTGCAAAGACATTCAAAGCGATGAACCCGACAGCGCGGCAATGCACATCAGCATTCCTGATAGTTTGGTCGCTGTAGGAAATGGCCGGTTCAGGGGTAAAACGGTCCATGCCAATGGCACAACCACTTATAATTGGGCAGTTACCAACCCAATCAACAATTACAACTTCATTCCTTATATCGGCAAGTATGTTCATTTTAATGAAGTTTACAAAGGTGAAGCCGGCAGGTTAGATATGGACTACTGGGTGCTGGATTCTAATTTAACCAAAGCCAAAGAACAGTTTAAAGATGCCCCCAGGATGATGAAAGCATTTGAATACTGGTTTGGCCCCTACCCTTTTTATAAAGATGGATACAAACTGGTGGATGCTCCACATTTGGGCATGGAGCACCAGAGTGCCATAGCCTATGGTAACGGGTACAAAAATGGTTATATGGGAAAGGATATGAGTGGCAGCGGTTGGGGCCTGAAGTGGGATTTTATCATTGTACATGAAAGCGGCCATGAATGGTTTGCCAACAACATCACGGCTAAAGATATTGCTGATATGTGGGTGCATGAAGGCTTTACCAACTACAGCGAAACACTTTTTACAGAATATTATTATGGCAAAAAAGCCGCCACGGCCTACATTACAGGCCTCAGAAATAAGATACGCAATGATGTGCCTGTAATTGGTCAATATGGTGTAAACAAGGAAGGCAGCGGCGATATGTACTGTAAAGCATCCAACATGATTCATACCATCCGCCAGGTGATTAATAATGATGTGTTGTTTAGAAAAATACTACGGGGACTGAACAAAACATTTTATCACCAGACGGTAACTACCAAACAGGTTGAAAACTATATCAACACGCAAAGCAAAATTAATTTCAGCAAAGTATTTGACCAATATTTAAGAACTACACAAATACCAGATTTTGAATATAAAATCGAGGGATACAAACTAACATACCGGTACAGCAACTGTATCAAAGGATTTAAGCTGCCAATAAAAATTGCATTCAAAGGCGAACGCTGGTTAAGGCCAACGGAAAGCTGGAAAACCCTTAGCCTGTATCCGGAAGGAGATAATAGTTTTTCAGTTGACCCAAATTTTTATATCAATACAAAAAAGGTAGATTAATTTAGCGCCAAACACAACTATGAGCCAGATAAGGAGGCAAAGTATTATTTCATCGGTGATGGTATATTTTGGCTTTGCACTGGGTTTTTTTAATACTTACCTGTTTACCAAAGAAGGGGGCTTCACCAAAGAGCAATATGGCCTTACCGGTATTTTCATTGCAATAGGCACCCTGATGTTTTCTTTCGCCAACCTGGGCATGCCATCCTATATATCTAAATTTTATCCCTACTACAAAGACAATTTAGATAAAAAAAGAAATGATATCCTTTCGTGGGCATTGTTGTTTTCACTCATTGGCTTCTGCTTCGTAGCCATCAGCGGCATCTGCTTCCGGGATGTGGTTGTGCGTAAGTTTGGCAACTCGCCGGAGTTGATACAATATTACTATTGGGTATTTCCATTTGGCCTTGGCCTCACTTTATTTGGCATCTTAGAAAGCTATGCCTGGCAGTTAAAAAAAGCCATCCTCACCAACTTTTTGCGGGAAGTGCAATTCCGATTATTTACCACAATATTAATTGTACTCACATTTGCCGGGCTACTTGCCAACTTTGATATTTTTATCAAAATTTATTCCTTTACTTATTTAGCGGTTGCATTGATGCTGCTGGCGTATATGCTGGCAAAAGGGTATATCCATCTAACGTTTAAGGTGAGCCGGGTCACCAAAAAGTTTTATAAAAAGATACTCACCCTGGTACTGTTCGTTTTTAGCGGCACACTGGTATTCGCCATCTCTTCTGTTTTCGATTCATTGGTAATTGCTTCCGTACTCACTGATGGGCTTGCTGCAGTGGCGGTGTACTCCCTGGCTCAAAATATTGCCAGCCTGATACAGGCTCCACAGCGGGGCATCATAGCCTCTTCCATCGGCGCCTTATCACAGGCATGGAAAGATAAGGATATGGGGAGGATACAACGGATCTACCAGCAATCCGCTATCAACCAGTTGTTATTTGGTACGGGCATGTTTGCCCTGATATGGCTCAACTTTGCCGATGGCGTTTTTACTTTTAAACTGCAATCCGGCTACCTCGATGCCCGCTGGATATTTTTCTTTATTGGTCTTTACCGTATCATTGATATGGGCTCGGGTGTAAGCAGCCAGATCATCAGCACGTCTACCCGCTGGAAATTTGAATTTTATACCGGCATGATCCTGTTGCTGCTCACTTTACCACTCAACTATGTTTTAACCAAATACAAATATGGTGTATTGGGCCCGGCCGTTGCCAACCTGTTTGCATTTACAGTGTACAATACGATCCGGTACTGGTTTTTAAAAACAAAATACAACCTCCAACCTTTTACGAAAGAGACAGGCTACACCATTTTACTTGGGGTGGCTTGTTATTACATTTGTTATTTTTTATTCGATTCCCGCCAGGGCTTTGAATGGATCATTGTCCGCAGCATTAGCTTTTTACTGTTGTATATTTCAGGAACCTTATGGCTGAAATTATCTGCCGATGTTTTGCCCGTATGGAAAACAGTGTTGAAAAAGGCGGGCATTAAAAAAGGAGAATAAAAATTCTCCTTTTAAATAATAGGTTGTTGTTTTAATGCTGCACAGCCGGCTTGCCGCCATTAATAAAATGATGACTGTAGTATTCATCCAACAGACTGCTGATGGTAACACCGCCGCTTACACTACTGTGTACAAAATAATGATCACCAAGATATACACCCACATGGCTAATTCCACCTCTTGTATTAAAGAAAACAAGGTCACCCTCTTCCAGGTCTTCCGTGTCTACTTTATCACATGCCTTGTATTGATCCTTTGCTGTACGGGGTATATTGATATGGTAGATAGCCTGCATCAACTGGCTGCTAAATGAACTGCAGTCGATTCCCTTTTTATCCGAACCACCATATCGGTAACGGGTACCCCACCATTCTTCAATAAAATTGTACAGGGAAAAATTGCTGACAGATTCCACTTCCCTGTCCATCAGCATGGCATACTTAAACTGCAGGGCAGAGCATTTTTCTATGTTGCTGCCTGAACCAGGTGAATTGATGGCAACAGATGTAACGGGTATGGTGATCCTTTCCTTTTCAGGCGTAGCAATTGCCACATCAGTTATTTTACCTGGTGCTATCTCAATACCTTCAATAAATTTTAATTTGGGCTTTGGCTTCGATTTTTCTGTAAGCCGTTCAATGTTTACATTGGTTTGTGCCTTTGCTGAAAAAGATGTTCCTGTAAAAATGCCAGTGGCAACAGCAACAAAAAATAAGTGTTTCATACGTAAAATGGTGTTTTACAGTATGTACGACTTAATCTTGTGTTATTTACTCCCCTGTTGTTTCTTACAATGAAAATGCTTAGCTGTAATCTTCTGTGAGTCTTGTCCTACAAACAATTTGATAATAGAATTTCTTCGGTGGCTGCAAAGGTAACTTGTAAAAGTTAATTATGCAACCTTTTAACATTCAATTTAAAACGGTTAAAAACAATACTTTTTAAAACGATGGTGAAAGGGATTTATTGTTGAGTAAAATGATGTGTATTGTTTGATATTTGCGAAAAATATTTTGTACGCCGGCAATCCTTCCCCGGGGTATCCACTCCAATCCGGCCAATTTTGAACAGTTGGAATTTTAACGAGCGAGTATCTTTATACCTAAATGTATATGCTTGAAAAAAATAGTTAAATTAGCAATCAATTAGAAGAATTAATTTTATTTATTACTGTAAACAAATGATTATGAAGAATACGTTTGTTATAATATTTTCATTTTTAACAACAAATACCTTTTGTCAGGATATATCTTTAAAAGATCTCTTGATTCTTAAAAAAAAGTAATTTTGACATATTTGATAGTATAGCTATTTCTTAAGGATATAGATTTCAAGAAACTAAAGTACTTGAAGTTGATACTTTTTATTAATATGCTTATGATCTTGATATTTCTACTGGGAGAGCAAGCAAATTTCTCCAATACTCAAAACCAGTCAAAGGTGCTTACGTTGCTTATATTACATTAAATGTTGATGAGTACAGTAATTTAAAAAATACCGCTAAAAAAACTGGTTTTTCTTTTTTAAGTCTGGCAAACACAAATGGTCTCCCCTTAATAATTTATTCTAAAAAAAATACTCAACTACAATTCATTACTCAAATAGGAGACTATGGGAATAAATACATAATTCGGATAAGGAGTTTGTAGAGACATAAATAGGTTTTTACTTCCGTAAGCAAGCGATTCAGTTTCTTTATTAATTAATATCTCAAAATTTATGTACGACAATTTGCTTAGACATAAAATTTTATTGTTGTCCGACTAAATGTCTGAAAGCCTTATCAAGCCTGCATGACCTCACCCCAACCCCTCTCCAAAGGAGAGGGACCAGAACCCTCAACCAGTAAGCACTTGAGCAATTTGGTAAAGTTTTAGTCGGACAATAGTGATAAAATTTTAACAAAAATTGTTGAACATAAATTAATGTTTGAAATGAAGAAAGACTCTTTCTTTAATCTTGAAAATTTATCAGATTACTTTAAAAATAATAAAAGATTTAATTACGCAATTTTAAACCTGTGGGCTGATGGATATATTGCAATTAAAAATGAAAATAATTTCAAGAAAATAAACATTGAAGAAAAAGGTGCATTTGCAGTAGGGCAGGATTTTTTTAAAGAGAAAAACAATAATCTTAAATGGAGTTGGATTAAAGATTACGGAATGCTTTTAGCAAACGTTGCTGTAGCAATAGTTGCTGTAGTAGCTTTAGCTAATGCCAACAATGGTGATTATGCAAATAAAAATGACGTATTAAAAATACAATCACGGTTAGATTCAATAATATTAAAATCACACCAAAGACAATGTATAAATAATAATCCGAAAAATCAAACCATAGATTCTACTGCCATTAACAGGTAGTTTTTCGCCCTCAGTTCTCCTTAGTGTTCGCTAAAAATAAACTGCTTGCATTATTGCTGAACAAAGAAAAAATGTTGATGGCTGTATTTCTACTATTATTTGTTCCATAGGAACAACTGGTTGGTAGCATAGAAACAAGTATAAATAAACGAATTCGTTCCATAGGAACGTTTGGTGCTTTTGCATTATATTCATAGGACAATTTTTAGCTATGGCAAATAGTTATACCCAACTTCATATTCAGTTTGTGTTTGCAGTTAAATACAGGCAGGCACTTATCCAGAAGGAATGGAAAGAGTGGCTGCATGAGTATATAACAGGTATATTTCAAACCAATAAACACAAGATGCTCCAAATAAATAGTATGCCAGACAATATCCATATTTTTATTGGAATGAGGCCACATCAATCTATTTCATCCCTGGTGCAAAATGTATAAACAGAAAGTAGCAAGTGGATCAATAAACAAAAATTATGCGCTCATCCATTTGAGTGGCAAGATGGCTATGGTGCTTTCTCGTATGCAAAAAGCCAGGTTAACCAGGTAATCAGGTATATTCAAAACCAGCAAATTCATCACAGAAAGGAAACATTTTTAGATGAGTACAGAAAATTTTTAATCGCATTTGAAATTGAATGGGAAGAACAATACATTTTCAAAGAACCAGAATAGCACCATGCGTTCCTATGGAACGCTGATGAAATATATTATATTTCTTTTCTACCCACCAGATGTTCCGCCGGAACATCTGGTATATAGCAGTATATCAAAGTAATAAGTTGTACTATACAATTCCTGTGTATAATTTACTCCCAAAAACAACCTCAACAATCGTAAATTTGGGTTTCGTAAATTTTACAGCATTAAATACAAATTCTCCGCCGGTCAGCGGATCAGGATATGAAATTTTCTCACTTACACGTACATACTCAATTTTCTTTGTTAGATGGCGCTGCCTCTATCAAAAATTTATATAAAAAAGCCATCGCCAATAATATGCCTGCATTGGCCATCAGCGATCACGGCAATATGTTTGGCGCATTTGAATTTGTAAAAGAAGCCTACAATCATAAAAATGCCGACGGCACTTTAAAAGTAAAGCCCATTGTTGGTTGTGAATTTTACATCACTACAGACAGGACAAGAAAGACCTTCAGCAAGGATGAAAAAGATCCCCGCCACCACCAGATATTACTGGCAAAAAATGATACCGGCTATAAAAATTTAGTCAAGCTCACTTCGCTGGGATATATTGAAGGGATGTATTCCAAGTATCCAAGGATCGACAAACAGCTCATTCATAAATACCATGAAGGATTAATTGCCACCACCTGCTGCCTGGGAGCGTTGGTTCCGCAAATGATCCTGAAAAAAGGGGAAGCTGAAGGCGAGAATGAATTCAAATGGTGGCTCAATATTTTCCAGGAGGATTATTACGTGGAGCTGCAGCGCCATGGCATACCCGACCAGGATAAAGTGAATAAGGTATTACTGAAGTTTGCAAAAAAGTACAATGTAAAAGTAATTGCCAGCAACGACAGTCATTATGTGGACCAGCAAGATTTTAATGCACATGATATCCTGCTCTGCATCAACACCGGTGAAAAGCAGGCCACCCCTGCCCTCCGGGAATTTTCGGACGACGATGTATCAAGTAAAGGCAAACGCTTTGCATTTCCGAACGACCAGTTTTATTTAAAAACAGGTGAGGAAATGTCGAAGGTATTTGAAGACATTCCTGAAGCAATTGATAACACCAATGAGATCGTTAGCAAGGTTGATTTACTGGATTTAAAAAGAGAGATACTGTTACCCTTTTTTGAAGTTCCTTCCAACTTTAAGTCACAGGATGAATACCTGGAACATTTAACGTGGACAGGCGCAAAAGAACGGTATAAAATATTGACACCCGAAGGTGAAGAACGCTTACAGTTTGAACTGGGCGTGATTAAAAAAATGGGCTTTGCCGGTTACTTTTTAATTGTAAGTGATTTCATAAAGGCAGGCCGTGACATGGGTGTTTTTATAGGCCCCGGCCGTGGCTCTGCAGCAGGCAGTGCAGTGGCTTATTGTATTGGCATCACCAATATTGATCCCATCAAATACAATTTGCTGTTTGAAAGATTTTTGAATCCCGAACGTAAATCCATGCCGGATATCGATACGGATTTTGACGATGAGGGCCGCCAGAAAGTACTGAATTATGTGGTGCAGAAATACGGCAAGAACCAAGTGGCACAAATCATCACGTACGGTACCATGGCGGCTAAATCAAGTATTGCAGATGTGGCAAGGGTAATGGATCTGCCGATTGCGGAAAGCAGGGCTATCTCTAAATTGGTGCCGGAACGGCCAGGTATCAATTTAAAGCGCCTGCTGCATGCCCCTTTCACCATTAAAGAAGCAAAGAACGGCGAGAAATCATTAGAAGAAAAAGAGCAGTTGCTGGG
>Ga0209181_10010313_pt1 | contig 12162 bp, 14 predicted proteins | sample MAT05_FD_187208 | JGI IMG/M metagenome (GOLD analysis project Ga0209181, IMG submission 187208) | Freshwater microbial communities from Lake Fryxell liftoff mats and glacier meltwater in Antarctica - MAT-05 (SPAdes) (version 2) | ecosystem: Environmental > Aquatic > Freshwater > Ice > Liftoff... | reverse complement strand
TTTTGGCGCTGGCACGCAGGCTGGTGTTGTTGAAGGGCTGTGGTGCCAGGCGCGTTGATCGGGGCCTGGCAATCAGCGCCAGATTGTGTGGCGGCCGGGTGACGCTATTGCGGCTGGCCGCTGGTGTTTGAGGCATCTGCACAGTGACGGTTTGTAAGCAGGCCATGCCGGGGCATCGCCGCTTCGCTGCTGTGATGTCGGCGCTTCTCAACGCTGATCGTTGGGCGGCGGGTGCGGCCGGCGGGTCGCACAAATGTTGCAGTTGCCATTCCAACCTACCGGGCTCACTGCGCCTGTCGCGCGACGTGGTCAACACCTTCCGGGCCACCGGCGATGGCTGGCTAGCAGCCGGTGCCCACCCGATCAGGCGGCGCTGACGCGGCTACGCCAGTACCCTGGCTTGCGCTTGAAGGGTGCGATGGCCACGATGACCACTTCGGTTGGCCGAGCGAGATAGACGATTGAGAACTTGAACTTGGTGGGAAAGACGCGCCGCGTACCGTATTTATACTGAGAGCCAGCGTCGGCAAACTCTGCGGCAAGTGCTTCTGCCTTGCGAACTGCTTCATCGAACCGTCTTCCCAGGGCCGGACTGACGGCTGTGAAGTACTCAACCTCGTGAAGGAACTCGTCCGTAGCCTCTTCAAGGTAGCGGACGGGCTTCACCGGTCAATGATCTTCTGCGCTCGTGCGTGCACCTCGGCTGAGGTGATGAGCTTGGCCGTGCCGGTCTCGATGGACGCCACGCGTCGTTGAATCTCTTGTTCCCACGCCACATCAAAGTCCGCTTCGTCTTCCTGGGGTAGAGATGCCAAGAGGAGGTCAGCAAGCCGCGCCCGGTCCTCCGGGGCGAGTGCGATTGCTTGTGCGGCGAGGTCTTGAACGGTGGCAGGCATACGGTTCTCCAGGGCAACGCACAAAAGTCTACTCCCGAGGAGCTCGGTAGGTTGGAGTGAACGGAGTGAACTCCAACGGCACCCCACATTCACGGCGGCACGTTTCGGCACGACCAGACCCCTGCACACAAATGTTGGAGTTGCCACTCCAACCTACCGGGCTTCATGGACGGCCGCGTGGCCGGCCAGCAAGACCCGCGCAGCACGGGCAAAGCGCTGACAGGCCCGTTGCTGGGCGCGTTTTGGCGCTACCGCGTTGATCCCAACAGTAGCGCGGGCCGCCACATTGCCATCCGCGCGCGGCGCAGGACAGCAACGGCTCACGTTCTCTGGAGCGTTGGATGGGATGTCAAATTCGATGCAATATGATGTCAAATTTGATGGGGGTGCTTGGCCATGCGAACCACATTGACGATTGACGACGAACTGTTTGCCAAGGCTGTGGCGCTGGCAGAGCCCGGCACCGAGCGGTCCGACTTGCTCAAAGAGTGCGTGAAGGCTTTTATTCAGAGGCAAACCGCCCGGCGCTTGGCGGCGCTGGGCGGGCAGGCGCCAGACATCGAACTCGCCCCCCGACGCCGCGACCACGTTTCTGCCCCATGAAGGTGCTGGTCGATACATCGGTGTGGGTGGGCCATTTCAAGCAACGCGATGAGCAGCTTGTGGCGCTGCTGCAAGCCGGGTTGGTCGCTTGCCACCCCTACGTAGTGGTGGAGTTGGCCTGTGGCACGCCACCGCGCCGCCGCGAAGTCATCGACATGCTCCGCGAACTTGAAAGCGTTCCAGTTGCCACAGCTGACGAACTTCTGGCTTTGCTTGAGCGAAGAGCCTTGTTCGGCAGAGGGTGCGGATTTGTCGACGTCAGCTTGTTGGCCTCGGCGTTGCTGAGTGAACAGACCCTGCTCTGGACGCTGGACAAGCGGCTGGGGGCAGTTGCCACTGAACTTGCGCGGGCCTACCGCCCAGCCCTTGCGCCCTGAGCCTGCTGGGGTTGCGGCGGCGCAAGCGCCCGGGTGGTGAGCGCGGCGTGCAGTCGGGTTTGCTGGTGTCGTAGCCCTGACCCATTGGGGGCCATGCTGGCGGGTGCTGCCGCTGGCATACTTGTTTGCCATGCGCATCAGCCCCCAGCAGCAGCGTGAGTTGCACACCGCCTTGCGGCGCCGGTTTGGCTCGGCGGCCCGGTTGTGGGTTTTTGGCTCGCGCACCGACGACCAGGCGCGCGGCGGCGACTATGACCTGATGGTGCAAACCGACGATGCCGATGCCGCCCGCCTGGTCGACGCCAAGCTGGCGTTTCTCGCCGACCTGCATGCCACGCCATCGTTCGACGGCGAGCGGCTGGATGTGCTGCTGTATGCCCCGGCGCTGGACCCGCAGCCCCGTCCCATCCACCAGCTGGCGTTGTCGCGGGGTATCGAGTTGACCGCCGAGCCGGCATGACCGGCCCCGGACGCCTCAAGTTTGATGCCGCGGTGGCGGCGTGCCGGCTGCATTCATTGGTCTTGGCTGAAGCCGCCAGCCGGCTGCCGGCCACCTTCTCGGCGGCCGACATGGCCTTGATCGATAGCGAGCTGCGCCGCTCGCTTGATCAGGCGGCCTACCGGTTCATGAAGCTGCAGGACAGCCTGGGTGAGAAGGTGTTGCCGGGTGTGCTGTCGCTGACGCTGGACCCGCTGCCGCCGGAAGCGCCGTTTGCCGAGAAGCTGCAGCGTCTGGAGCGCCTGGGTGTGCTGGAGTCAGTGGATACCTGGCGCCTGCTGCGCGAGGTTCGTAACGCCTTGGCGCATGACTACCCCGAGAACCCTGCGTTGCAAGCCGCAGCCTTGTCGCGTTTGCTCGAAGGTGTGGCCGATCTGCTGGCCTTGTGGGCGGGGGTAGACCGCTATGTCAGCGAGCGGCTGGGCTGAGAGCTGCAGAGGGCGGCTGCCGGGCAGTCAACCTGAAGGTCGGCAAGCCGCCCTTCGGCAACCCGATTTCCATCATTGTGGGATCAGACAAAGCCCAAGCCCCCCGGCGCAAAGTTGCCGACGTTGGGCAGCACATACGGGATCTCGGTGGCCGACAGCCCCATCCAGCTGGCCACCGTGCCCGCCATCTGCGTGACCGACGTGCTGGGCAACAGCCGGCCCGAGCCGATGTCGTCGGCGGTGTTCAAGGCGGTGGCGGGGAACTTGCCGTAGATCGCTCGGCCCTTGACGGCCCCGCCCGCCACAAAGTGGTGGGACCCCCAGCCGTGGTCGCTGCCGTCGCCGTTGCTGGACAGTGTGCGGCCAAAGTCGGACGCGGTGAACAACGTCACGTTGTTGGCCAGGCCCAGGCTGGCCACCGCCGTCATGAAGTAGTCCACCGAATGGGCCACCCGCGCCATCAGGCTGGGCTGGTCGCGCATCTGGTTGTTGTGGGTGTCGAACCCGCCCATCGACACCATGAACACCTGGCGCCGCATGCCCATGGTCTGGCCGGCGCCGATCATGCGGGCCACCATGCGCAGCTGTTTGGCCAGGCTCTCCTTGTCCAGCGTGGTGACGCCGCCGGTGCCCAGCGCGATGGGCGTGGCGGGGATGGCCGGCACGGTGGTGGCGGCCAGCGCTGTCTTGAGCATGGCCTCGGCGGCGATGCCGCGCTGCACCACGCGGGTGTATTCGGCCTGCAGCGTGGTGTCGCCGGTGGCGGCCAGTGTGCGCCGCAGCACGCTGCCGGCGGTGGTCGAGCCCTGCACCCAGCTGGCGTCCAGGTTGCGGGTGCTGACCGGGCCGTCCAGCCCCACCTGGTACTGCGTCACGCTGCTGCCGGACAAAAACACCGCGTTGCCACTGGCCGAGACGGCGGTAAACACCGGCTGCTGGTTGGCCGCCATCAGCACATCGCCCATGCGCCCGCCCCAGCCCGACCGGGCGCCTTCGGGCGACAGGGATTGCCAGGTGGACTGCTGGTCGTTGTGCGAAAACAGCTTGGCCGGCAGGTTGGTGCCGGCCACGAACTCGGCCTTGGTGACGGGCCGTTGCAGCGTGCCCACGTTGGCCACCACGGCGGCGCGGCCGGCCTCGTAGAGCTTTTGCAGCGGCGCCAGGTCGGTGGGCATGGCAAAGCGGCGGCCGGTGCCTTGGGTGGTGGCGGTGATCGGTTGCAACAACGCGCTGGGCCAGGCCAGCTCACGCCGGGCGGTGGTGTATTCGGCGTAGCCGGTGGCGTCGATCGGCACCACCCAGTTGTGCATGTCGCTGCCGCCGGCCAAAAACAGGCAGACCACGGCTTTGTAGCCCGAGGTGTCTGCCGCCTGGGCCTGCTGCGACGCCAGCGCGGCCATGCCGGCCAGGCCCATGGCCAGCGGCGCGCTGAAGCCTTGCGCGGTGGCGGTGGCGGCCAGGCCGGCCGAGGCGTTGAGAAAGTGGCGGCGGGATTGGTTTGTGGTCATTTCAGCGTTGCACCAGGTATTCAGGGGACGACATTGCGATCAGCACGGCCACGCGCGCCCGGTTGAGCTGGCTGGCCGCGTCCGACCCACCCACGCCGCCGATCGCGTCCAGCAGGTTTGTTTGCAGCGTGCGCGACATGCGGCCGTTGAACAGCAGCAGGTTCAGGTTCTGGATCAGGCCGTCCACGTTGCCGGCGGCGGCCAATGCGGTTTGCGGCGCGAGCGTGCTGCGCACGTCGCTGGTGCTGCCGGTCCAGCCCAGGCCCCAGCCCACCATCTGGTCCACCAGGTTCACCCAGGTGGCGGTGGTGGACTCGTTGACGATCTGAAACTCCGGCGCGGTGGCACCGGTGTCGGCCAGCCGGGTGTTGGGCGGCACATAGCCCGGGCGGAAGTAGCCAAACACCGAGGGCGCGTTCAAGACGTTCTGCGACATCGCCTCCAGCTGCCAGGCCATCAGGTATTCACCGCTGCCCGAGGTGGCGCCAAAGGCGCGCATCCAGTGCGCCACCCGCAGAACAGGCTCACGCAGCTTGCCAAAGCCGGGTGCGGGCAGTGATCGGGCCTCGGTGTCGGTCAGGATGGTGCGCACGACAGTGGCCAGGTCACCCCGCACCCCCTTGCCGTTGTTGTTGAACGCAGCCGTCACACGCGCCACATAGGCCGGGCTGGGGTTGCTGGTGACCAGGCGCTGGATCAGCTGGCGGCCGATGAACGGCCCCACGTTCGGGTGGTTGAACAGCGCGTTCAGCGCCAGGCGCACGGCCTCATTGGCGTTGGTGTTGGCGGGGATGGTCACGGCCCAGGGCTTGCCGGCAAAGAGTTGGCTCTCGCCGGTGGCGTGCTGGCCGGGGTAGGGCTTCATGCGCTGCAGGTCGATGCGCTGGTCGGTGGCCACCGTCAGGCCCGGGCTGCCCCAGGTGAAGTTTTGCACCGTCAGCTGTGCGTCCGGAAACCCCCAGCTCCAGCCGGTGAACACCCGGGCCATCGCCATCACGTCGGCGTTGCTGTAGGTCTCGATCGGCTTGCCGGTGCCGTCCAGCGCCGGTGTGCCGTCGGCGTTGAGCTGCAGCAGGCCGATCGAGAACAATTGCATCAGCTCGCGCGCAAAGTTTTCGTCGGGCAGCAAGCCGGTGGCGGGGTTGGCCATGCGGTTGCGCAGGTGCGACAGGTAGATGCCCATCACCGGGCTCAGTGCCATGTCCTCCAGCAGGTTGCGGTAGTTGCCAAACGCCTGCTGGTTGAGCGTGTCCAGGTACTGCGCATAGCCCCGCGCGTGGTAGTACAGGTTGGAGTCGGCCTGCGACACCATAAAGGTCTGGTGCAGCGCAAAGGCCACCCGTTGGCGCAGCTGGTCGGGCCGGTTGGCCACGTTGGCCCAGAAGCGCTGGCTGACCCAGTTGCCGCTGAAGTTGGCGCCGCCCGGCCGGTAGGTGTCGCCCCGGTCGTACTTTTGCTGGATGTAGGGCACGTAGCTGGCGGTGGCGGGCATGGCCAGCTGCTCGTTCAGCCAGGCGGTCTGGCCCAGGCTGACGACGCGGGCGATGTCCGCCGATGTCGGGCCGAAGCTGGCTTGCTGCAGCAGGCGGGCGGCCTCTTGCTGGGCCGCGCTGGGGGCGGCGGCAGCGGTGGGGCTGGGCCAGGTCAGGCGCAGGGCGCCGCTCCAGACCAATTCAACGCGGCCGGCGACGACGTCCAGGCCGTCGAAAGCCTTGACGCCCAGGCCGCGGTCGTATCGGTTGCCCGGCGCGGTGGGCAATACGCTGCTGGTGCCGTCCCGCAGGTAGGCCACAAACAGGTTGCGGTCGGCACCGTTGATGAACGCATCGTTGGTGAACACCACGTCCACCTTGGCGCCCGCCAGCGGGGCGGTGACGGTGAAGGCGTAGTCGGTCATGGTGCTGGCACGCACCTCGACACGGCCGACAGTGCTGCCATTGACGCGCACCTCCATGATCGGGCCGACATTGCCGGCCAGTGAGCCGCTGGCGCGGACCGTGAGGGTGGTGGTGGCGCTGTGTGCGGGCGCGGTGGCCATCAAGGCCCAGGCAGCCAGCGTGGTGAGTGAGGTTTTCAGGGTGGGCATGGGCAGGAGTGGCTTGGGCGGCAGGGCAACAGGTCACTATTTCGCCATGTCGTGCTGCGTTGCAGCAGAGAACTTGTAAGGTGCCGTGACACGGCAGAACAGATCAAGTCCTTGTCAATCCCTAATTTGTGGGGGTCGGCTGGCCGCCACATGTCAATCTGTAGTGCCGGTTTGGGCGCCGGGTTTGTGTGCGTTTGTTCGCGCTTGTGTGCGGTAGCGCACATGGGGTGGGCGCCGGTCCGCTGCGGTGCCTGCCCGCCAGCCCGTGGCCGGCCGCCGTGCGCGGGGGGTCAGGCGCCCAGCTTTTTGCGCCCCCGGACCGTTTGCGACGCCTTGGCGGCAACGTCCGCTGACACTTTTGCAGGACTTTGGCCTGCGTTTGTGGCGGTCAGGCGACACCCGGCTTGGGTGCGCCAGGCCGGCTGGCCAAGGGTCAGTGCGGGTCGGCCGGCAAACGCCGGCGGGCGAAAGTCAGACCGGCTGAACCACCGTGTTGCGGCGCGCGAACTCGGCGTAGGCCACCGCCAGCCCGGCGTGCAGCGGGGTGCTGGCCACCCAGCCGGCCGAGCGCAGCAGGCCCACGTCCATCAGCTTGCGCGGCGTGCCGTCGGGCTTGCTGCGGTCGTAGACGATGGCGCCGGTGTAGCCCACCACCCGGGCCACGCTGGCGGCCAGGTCGGCGATCGTCACGTCGTCGCCCACGCCGATGTTGACCAGCGGCGGCTCGAAGCGGCCGCTGACGCTCTCGTCGCTGCCCAGCAGCGCGGTGTAGCGGTCGTCGGCCAGGTTCATCAGGTAGACGCAGGCGTCGGCCATGTCGTCGCTGTACAAAAACTCACGCCGCGGCGTGCCGGTGCCCCAAACGGTGACGCTGGGTGCGCTGCTGAGCTTGGCCTCGTGAAACTTGCGGATCAGCGCCGGGATCACGTGGCTGTTGGTCGGGTGGTAGTTGTCGCCCGGCCCATACAGGTTGGTGGGCATGGCCGCCAGGTAGCGTGTGCCGTACTGGCGGTTGTAGCTCCAGCACATCTCCACGCCGGCGATCTTGGCCAGTGCGTAGGGCCGGTTGGTGGGCTCCAGCGGGCCGGTGAGCAGCGCGCTTTCTTTCATCGGCTGGGGCGCCAGCTTGGGGTAGATGCAGCTGGACCCCAAAAACAGCAGGCGCTGCACGCCGGCAAGGTAGGCGGCGTGGATCAGGTGGGTCTGGATGGCCAGGTTGTCGCGGATGAACTCGGCCGGGTATTCGTTGTTGGCCACGATCCCGCCCACCTTGGCAGCGGCCAGAAACACGTATTCGGGCTGTTCGGCATCGAAGAAGGCGCGGGTGGCGCGCTCGTCGGTCAGGTCCAGCTCGGCGTGGGTGCGCAGCAGCAGGTTGCTGTGGCCGGCGGCTTGCAGCCGGCGCAGGATGGCGCTGCCCACCAGGCCGCGGTGGCCGGCGATGTAGATGCGGGAGGAGGGGGTCATGGGGCAGGAAGGAGGGGGATGATCAAAGCCCGTAGGCGCTGGCGCAGTGGGCGAGCAGGCGGTCGAAGTAGGCAAACAGCACCGGGGTTTCGTGGGCCATCAAGCCGAAGAACTCGGCCAGGCGGGGTGTGTCGTCTTCGTATTCATGGTTGACGGCGTTGCGCAGCTCGCGGATCAGCTTCCAGTGCTCGGCCGAATCCAGCACCTGCAGACGCTCCATGAACGCCAGCACGGCGCCGAACCGGTCCACGTCCAGCTCTTCTTCGATCGCCACGGCCCGCATGGCTTTGCCCAGGTGCTCCTGGAACTCGCTGAACCGCACCCGAAACGCAGCCATCGATTCGTGTTGCTCGTCCGTCAGCAAGGCCCAGTCGGGCTGCGCCAGCACGGGGCAAATCTGGCCGAGTGAATACGCCAGGTAGTCGCGCATCCGGCTCAGGTGCGCAAGCTTGGCCTGCAGCAGTTTGAGGTGCTCGGTCACAGCAGCACGCCCTGTTGTCTGGCGATTCGGTAGATCGGCAGCTCGCGGCCGGGTTGTTGGACGATCAAGTCAACCTGCAGGTCCAGCGCGTCGGCCAGCTCGCTGCTGCAACGCAGGCGTTGCACCAGCCCGGCGGGTTGCGCCGGCTCCACATACAGGTCAACGTCGCCGCCGCGCCGTTGATCGTCCGCGCGTGAGCCGAAGAGCCAGATCCGCGCATGCTCGCCCAGGTGGCGGCGCACTTTCTGCCGGATGGTTTCAGCCTGGTCTGGCGTCAATCGCATGGGGTCGATTCAGAACGTTGGATCGCGCTTCACTTCGGACACACGATCTCGGCTCACTCGTGGTGGTCGTAGGCCTGAAACCCCGCCAGCTTGATCAGGCTGTCGCGCCGCGCCGCGGTGTAGTCGCTCTCGACCATCTCGCGCACCAGTTCGTCGAAGGTGGTGGTGGGCGTCCAGCCCAGCTTGGCCTTGGCCTTGCTCGGGTCGCCCAGCAGGGTTTCGACCTCGGTCGGGCGGAAGTAGCGCGGGTCGACCTTGACCACCACATCCCCGGGCTTGCACTTGGCGCGCATGTCGCCCTTGCTGGCTTCGACACGCGTGACCACGCCGACCTCGTGTTCGCCCTCGCCGCGGAACTCGATGGTGATGCCCAGCTCGAGCGCGGCGCGCTCGACAAACTGGCGCACGCTGTACTGCACGCCGGTGGCGATGACAAAGTCTTCTGCCACGTCTTGCTGCAGCATCAGCCACTGCATCTGCACATAGTCGCGAGCATGGCCCCAGTCGCGCAGCGCGCTCATGTTGCCCAGGTACAGGCAGTCCTGCAGGCCCAGCGCGATACGGGCAACGGCGCGGGTGATCTTGCGGGTCACGAAGGTCTCGCCACGCAGCGGGCTCTCGTGGTTGAACAAGATGCCGTTGCAGGCGTACATGCCGTAGGCCTCGCGGTAGTTGACGGTGATCCAGTAGGCGTACATCTTGGCCACCGCATACGGGCTGCGCGGGTAGAACGGCGTGGTCTCTTTTTGCGGGATCTCTTGCACCAGGCCGTACAGCTCGCTGGTGCTGGCCTGGTAGAAGCGGGTTTTTTTCTCCAGCCCCAGGATGCGGATCGCCTCCAGCAGGCGCAGCGTGCCGATGCCGTCGGCGTTGGCGGTGTACTCGGGCGTCTCGAAGCTGACGGCCACATGGCTCATCGCGCCCAGGTTGTAGATCTCGTCGGGCTGCACCTGCTGCACGATGCGGATGAGGTTGGTGCTGTCGCTCAGGTCGCCGTAGTGCAGCTTGAAGCGCTGGTGATCGACATGCGGGTCCTGGTACAGGTGGTCGATCCGGTCGGTATTGAACAGGCTGGCGCGGCGCTTGATGCCGTGCACCTCATAGCCCTTGTCGAGCAACAGCTCGGCCAGGTAGGCGCCATCTTGGCCGGTCACGCCGGTGATCAGTGCAGTCTTCATGTGGGGGTGTGCCAGGGCAGAAAACCAGGGAGCATACCGTGCGAGTCAGGGTGAACCCGTGACAGTTTGCGGGTTCGGCGGCCGGTTGACGGTGGGCGGTCACCGGCCGGCCCTACAGTTGGTGGATGACCCACCTGCAAGCCCGCTGATGACCGCCCCTGATACATCCCCCGCGCTGCTGGCTGCGCTGTGCACGCTGGCCCGTGAGGCCGGCGCGGTGATCATGGCGGTCTACGCCACCGACTTTGCGGTGCAGGGCAAGGCCGACGCCTCGCCGGTGACCGAGGCCGACCAGCGTGCCGAGGCGGTGATCCTGGCCGGGCTGGCGGCGCTGGCGCCCGGTATCCCGGTGGTGGCCGAAGAGGCGGTGGCCGCCGGCCATATCCCGCTGGTGGGCGAGCGCTTCTGGCTGGTCGACCCGCTGGACGGCACGAAGGAGTTCATCCAGCGCAATGGCGAGTTCACCGTCAACATCGCGCTGATCGAACACGGCCAGCCGGTGCTGGGCGTGGTGCTGGCGCCGGCCTTGGGGCCGCAGGGGCGCTTGTGGGCGGGTGCGGTGGGCTCGGGTGCCACGGTGGAGGACGAATCGGGCCGGCGCAGCATGGCCTGCCGTCGGGTGCCGGCCGACGGCCTGACGGTGCTGGCCAGCCGGTCGCACGGTGATGCAGCAGCGCTGGACGCTTTTTTGGCCGGCCACCTGGCCGGGCGCCGGGTGGCGGCCATCAGCACCGCCGGCTCGTCGCTCAAGCTGTGCCTGTTGGCAGCAGGCCAGGCCGACCTGTACCCACGCCTGGGCCGCACGATGGAATGGGACATCGCCGCCGGCCATGCCGTGCTGGCAGCAGCCGGCGGCCGGGTCTGCCGGGTCGACGACGGTGCGCCGCTGCGCTACGGCAAGCCCGGTTTCGAGAACCCGCATTTTTTTGCCACCGGGCTGTGACAGCCCGGGGCTGGCCGCAAGGCTTTGTCCAATCGATGGTTCGCAGAGGCTTCACTTGAAAGGCATCACATGAAAGTCTTGGTCACCGGCGCGGCCGGGTTCATTGGCATGCACGTGGCCGAGCGGCTGCTGGCGCGTGGCGACACGGTGGTGGGGCTGGACAACCTCAACGACTACTACGACCCCAAGCTCAAGCTGTCGCGCCTGGCGCGCTTGCAGGCCACACCCGGTTTTGACTTTGTCAAAGCCGACATCGCCGACCGGGCCGCGATGGCCAGCCTGTTCGAGCAGGGCGGCTTCGACCGGGTGGTGCACCTGGCGGCCCAGGCGGGGGTGCGCTACTCGCTGATCAACCCGCACGCCTATGTCGATTCCAACCTGGTGGGCTTTGTCAACATCCTGGAGGGCTGCCGCCACAACCAGGTGGCGCACCTGGCGTATGCCAGCAGCTCCAGCGTCTACGGCGGCAACACGGCGCTGCCGTTTGCCGAGAGCCAGGGCGTGGACCACCCGGTCAGCCTGTATGCCGCCACCAAAAAGGCCAACGAGCTGATGGCGCACACCTACAGCCACCTCTACGGCCTGCCGTGCACGGGGCTGCGGTTTTTCACGGTCTACGGGCCGTGGGGCCGGCCGGACATGGCGCTGTTCTTGTTCACCCGGGCGATGATCGAGGGCAAGCCGATCCAGGTCTTCAACCACGGCCGGATGCAGCGCGATTTCACCTACATCGACGACATCGTCGAGGGCGTGCTGCGGGTGCTGGACCGGGCGCCGGTGGCCGACGCCAGCTTTGATCGCGCCGCGCCCGACCCGGCGCGCTCCTGGGCGCCGTACCGGGTGTTCAACATCGGCAACCAGGGCCCGGCGCAACTGATGGACTTCATCGCCGCGGTCGAGCAGGCGGTGGGCTGCACGGTGGTCAAAGAGTTTTTGCCGATGCAGCCGGGTGATGTGCAGGCCACCTACGCCGATGTGCAACACCTGACCGACTGGACCGGGTTTTCACCCGGCACGCCGATCACCGAGGGTGTGGCGCGCTTTGTGGCCTGGTACCGGCAGTACTACGGCGTCTGAGCTGGCGGGCGGTCTGGCCGGCCGGACGTCAGGCCGCCGGCCGCACGCAGGGGGTCAGGCCGGTCATCGTCGCCGGGCCGTAGATCATGGCAAACGCGACGTCCTTGGCATCACGCCCGCTGGCGATGCGGACCAGCCCGTCCAGCGGTGACATCCGGGTGGCGTCGAACAGCACCCAGCGCCCGCCGAGGTAGGCCTCGAACACGGCGTGGAAGTCGGGCGGCGGCTCGTCGAAATTGGCATAGCCCACCACCAGCCGGGCCGGGATGTTCAAGGCGCGGCAGAAGGTGACGCCCAGGTGCGCAAAGTCGCGGCACACGCCGCGGCGCTGCACA
>Ga0209181_10010312_pt1 | contig 12162 bp, 6 predicted proteins | sample MAT05_FD_187208 | JGI IMG/M metagenome (GOLD analysis project Ga0209181, IMG submission 187208) | Freshwater microbial communities from Lake Fryxell liftoff mats and glacier meltwater in Antarctica - MAT-05 (SPAdes) (version 2) | ecosystem: Environmental > Aquatic > Freshwater > Ice > Liftoff... | reverse complement strand
TGGGGCGACCGGGATACGGTCTCGGTTGCGCGGTTGGTATTGGGGGAGGGCGGTTGATTAAACGACATGAGGGGAAAGGGATTGACGAGAGTTCACTGGACCAGCGGTCGAGCCGTTGCCGGCATTGGTTGCCGGATCCACGCGGGGTTAAATTCGTAGTGCAGCGCACTGCTGATCAGATGAACCCTGCCGTTTCGCGCCTGAATGCTGGTAATGTAACCCTTGGGCTCGGCCGTTTCGGGGCTGAGTTCGAATTCCTTGGTCCAAGCACCTCCATCATATTTGCGCGGCGGCTTGTCATCTGTCACCAAGCGGCGATGCCTCCAAGTCACGCCGTCGTCATCCGACAGCGCCGCATAGAGCCCGCGCACGGTGCGCTTGACGCCAGCGGCGTCGATCAACTCCATGCCGGTGGTAAAGGAGGCTAGGAATAGGCTGCCATCCTGCAGCCGCAACAAAGTTGGCCGCTGGCCGGAACCCAGTTCCTCGACTGTGCTGGAGCTGTAGATCCAGTTCTTGCCCAGATCGTAAGTAACGCTGCGCAAGAGAGGCTCCTTGACCTTGTCGCGCCGCCCAAAGGACACGATGCCACGCCGGTCGGCCGTTTCCGCGATGGGCGCGTGGATTCCGGCGATCCATGCACCGGAATTGCCGGCTTGGAACACCGGCCCCGCGCGGCCAGCCCCGGGGTCACGGAACGTCTGGCCCCCATCATTGCTAACCCAAATCGCGCTTCCACCATCACCAGCTGGCTTTTTGATCCCGGGAACATCTGCAGTGAAAGCAATTGCTCCGCTGCCGGTTTGGATCACCGATGCGATCGGCATATGCCGGCCTGTATGTTCAGGATCAAGGAAGCGGGGCTTCGTCCACGTAACACCATTGTCCTCCGAGGTCCGGGCCACCAGAGCGAGCGCCCCCCAGGTGGCGGAAACACCCAAGCCATTGAAATGCCAGAGGGTTGATTTGCCATCCCACCAGAGAATGCCGGCATGGGCATTGCGATCGGGCGGACTGAAAAACGATTCCGAAGCGGGTTCCCACTCGGTGGTCCCGCTCCGCAACCGACTCGCGACGTAGTGCAGTTCCCGGCCTACCTCCTTGATCGTCGTGTACCAGATTGCCAACAGGTCGCCATTCGGCAGCTCCGACAGCGACGGCACGTGATTGTGCGGAAAGAAAGGGCCGCGCAGCGTCGGCGTGACTTTGACATACTCGCGAGGACCCCGGAAATACGGGACGGATGGAACCGGGGCGTCCGACTTAACCGGTACTTGACTCACCTTCTGTTGGTACAACTGCGGTGGGACCACAGGCAGCGGGCGAGTAGCCGGCAACGGGCCCATCGCCACGCGGAATCCGATGATCCAAGACTTGTCCTCAGGAATGGTACCAGAACGGTTCGCCGAGCGCAGGTAGCGCACCTCGGTGGAGTGGCTGCCTCCCCGAGCGACCCGGAACTCCCCGTCCACCCTTCCGACCGGATCGTCCTGCTCGCCAAATACGTAGGGTCCATACCAATCCAAACACCATTCTTCAACGTTGCCATGCATGTCGTGCAAACCCCAGGCATTCGGAGGCGAGCTGCCGACGATGAGCGGCTTGACCAACTTGCGCTGCTCCTGCGAACGCGCGGGATCGGGATACCAACTCAACGTTTGGGCGTTATGATATGCCGCGGGCAGTTCTTCGCCGGTATTGAACTCGGTGCGAGTGCCAGCGCGGCAGGCATACTCCCATTCCGCTTCGGTCGGCAGCCGATACGGACGTCCTTCCTTCGCGGAAAGCCAAGCGCAGAAAGCTTGGGCTTCATGCCAGCTCACAAATACGACTGCCTCATCGTCCCTTGTTGAGAATCCATGTTTACCACGCAGGCTTCGGTGCGCAGGGTCGAACTCCTCGTATTGCTTGTTGGTGACCTCCGTGGCGCTCAAATGGAATGACTTCGAAACGCCCACCATGTGCAGCGGCTCCTCGTCTCGATCGCCCGCGCGACTGCCCATCAGGTATGAGCCACCCTCGATCCGGACCATTTTCTGGTTGAGGGTGTTGACGAACCCTTCCGGCGCAGCATGCCCGCCGGCCCAAAAAAAGCCTGAAAGAAACAGCCACCCAATGTATCGGTATATCATAAGTGGACTTTGTTGGTCGTCGTTGCGAGTTGCGCCTTTAGAAACGTCCGCTGACACCCATCGTCAGGCGTGCGCCATAAACTTCTGCCAGATGCGTGCGGCTTCGGTCAATCGTGTACCACGAAGGGGCTTTGTTGAAGATATTTACATAGTCAGCGAAGATCGTGAATCTGGAGTTGATCTTGTAGTGAACATTAAGATCTACCGTGGGATCGCCCTGGAAATACACCGACAGCAGTGGGTTGTTGCTGTTAACTGTATTAAGAAAACTGCTCTTGTAGTTGTAGCTGGCACGGAACTGGAGCCCGCGCCAGTTGAATGAGCCACCAGCATTGAAGGTCTCGGGCACGAATAGCGCCAGTTGCGAGGAGCCAAAGAAGAACTTGCCTGAAGTCTTCAGCTTCGTGTAGTTGCCAAATAACGCCAGCCCGCTGAATGGCTTCGGCAACATCGTGAGCTGTTGCTGGTAATTGATTTCGAAGCCCTGGACCTGCGCATCGCCGGAGTTGGTGGTCGTGATGAGATCGTAGCCGGCATACTGGCCGCCGAAGCCGTTGTCGACGCCGGTCGGCACCAGCGTCGTGAAGGTGGCTATATAACCGCTGATATCCTTGCGAAATCCGTTTACAGAAATGATACCGGCAGGCTCCAGGTAGTATTCGACTCCGACATCCCAGTTGTTGCTGTAATAGGGTTCGAGGTCTGGGTTTCCCGTCCGCACAGTTCCCAACCCGCCGGAGATATTGTTCACGGTAGTCGTTGGCACCAGATCGCCAAGCTCTGGACGGCCGATGCTGGTGGACCAGCTGCCACGGAATATGATTCTATTCCTGGGCTCATATTTCACATGCACACTGGGAAAGAATTTGCGATACTCACCGGTGGAAGAAAGCGAGTTCGTGCCAGGATTCCTGGTATCAGTCATTCCGCCGACCGAGCCCACCTCGGTTTCTTCGGCGCGCACCCCGGCCAAGACGGTGAGTCGTTCATATTTGGCTGTTCCCATCACATAGGCCGAGGTGACTTCTTCGGTTATATCGTTGGGCAGTGAAGGATTGTTGGTCACCTCGACGAAATGCGTGGGATTGGTGTTAAAATAGTTCTCCGCTTGGAAATAATTGATTTTGTCACGCGACGGATAGAGCCCGTTGAACAGACCATAGCCGGGCCTCGAGTCAACGAACTGGGCTATATTGTCGTCATTCTTGCCCGTCGCCGAGTTGTAGCCCCAAACGCCATCGGCACCGACGAAGTTCCAGCGCTGACGCAAGGTTGCCGTATTGCGATGCTGGCGGCGGTAATCGGCACCAGTCTTGAAGGTGATCGCGACCCGGTTGAGATTCAAATCCTTGTGGTAGTCGGCGCTAATCGCGTCGATTTCCTCCTCAGTCCGGTCCGGATTGAGGGCATATTCGCCAAGGAAGTTGGAGAAATCACTGCCGAAGGCAGTCGACGTCCCGTAAGTCTGCCGAAAGACGGGACGGTCCAGGCTGGTCGTGTCGATGCTCACACCCACGTTGGTGAGGCGGGCGGTGAAAGACTCCGAAAAACTTGTGAACGAAGTCGGATTTGCGATGCGCGAAGCAGGAGGCCCGAGTCGGCCCATTCTTTTTCCAAGGAAGCACCGATCTTCCATTGCTTCGAGATCTGGCGCGCAACAAATCCCTGGGCATAATATCTGGCGTTGAGAAGCTCCGTAAAAGTGTCAGTGAATCCAGGCGCGATTCCTGCGACCGCATTGGTGGACGAGCGAGGTGCAGTTCCCGCCTGGATGGCTGCACGGCTGACCACGTTGTAGTCAGCAACATTGGTGTTGTTGCTGGCCTGGAATTGGTAGTCGAACCGGGTTAGATCATATCTGAAGCGATTGAGCACCGTGTCGATTTTCAAGCGCAGCGTATCAGATAACCGATATTCCACCTTGGCGCCGATGCCAGAGCGTTCACGTTCATTCGTGTCATCCAAGGTTCGGGCCGTCGAAACGCGTTTGTCGACGGCCGACGGGCGGGCCATCTGCACGCGGTCCCGGTTATTCGTCGTCATTGTGTAACTGGCTGACAGCGCAAGGCCATACTGCCGTTCGGCACCCAGCGCGTCCATAAAGGTAAAGGCCGCAGTGGGACCCCAGGGATTGGTGCGACGGTAAGTATTAAGCGTGGCACCCGCACTGTAGCTGATCACGCGATCTTTGAAATCCAGTGCGGACTTGGTGATCAAGTTGACATCACCCCCAAGCGCATCCGCCGCCATGTCCGGCGTGATCGCTTTGGTCACGACGATCTCCTTGATAAACTCTGAAGGAATCTTATCGATAAAAGCCGCGCGATCGCCCTGCGGCGAGAAACCTGCTACTGCGGATGCGGAACGGGTTCCATCCAGGGACAATGAGGTCATTTCCGGGGCCATACCGCGCAGACCGATGCCGACGATGTCACCCGCCTCCTTGTTGGCGGCCGCGCCCGGAAGCCTTTGTAACATATTGCCGATATTTCCATCGGCGACGTTTCCATAGGTATCCATCGAGACTACATTCTGCACGTTATAGGCATTGCGCTGTCGTGAAAGCGATGCCGCGTTGCCTTCCTGCAGACCGGTTACGGTGAACTCCTCAAGTGTGTAAACATCGGAGGGCATGTCCACGTTCACCACGATGACGCCGCCCGCCACCACTTCGACCGGGGCCCTGTATTCGGTCAATCCGGTGTAGTATACGCGCAGGCTCTGGGAGCCAGCCGGAACATTGGAGAGAGTGAAACTGCCCTCCCTCCTTGTGGAGGTCCGCAACCCGGTGCCGACAACTTCGACCTCGGCCCCATCGAGCAAGGCACCAGATGTGCCCCCTGCCACGCGCCCGGTGATGGTGCCAACGGCCGGTGTTTCGGCCCCAGTCAGGAGTGTGCTGAAAACGCTTAGGAAAAAGCCGCCGACAAGGAAGCAGCGCCGATAGTGCGCTGCGCAAAAAGTTAATGATTTCATGGAGTTGGGGTTATCTGTCCGATCAGGTCTCTAATCCTGCCACTAGAGGACCGGCAGGAAATAGCACAAACGTTTGTGCTTCAGTCGAAAAAAATCCTTTGGAAATGCTCAGCGAGGAGTCAGGTACTTGAGAAGGCGACGTGCATCAGGGAGGGCCCGGGCTCCACGTGGTTGCCGCAATGAAGCGCTCGGTATGCGGCCCGTCGTTGAAGTAGTAAACGGAAACGATGTTACCGTCAGAACGCTGAAAGGATCTTGAATAGCCCAGATCATGGGTTACCGCATCGCTCCGCAGCACTATCTCCACACCCCAAGTCGATCCTTGATCGCTGCTGATTCTGGCACGCAGGCCCCGTGGTTCCGCCCGGTAGCCGTAGACCAAGCAGAGTCGCCCGTCTCGCAACCGCGTCAGGTCCGGTGGATTGCCGTTGTGGGTCCCTGTGTCAGGTACAGGGCGGCTATGATACACCCAATTTAAGCCCCGATCCCGGGAAATCCAAGCGTCAATCCAATTGGTTTGTGCATTCTTCTGAGCGCGCACGGTGGTGAGGAATGTCTTTTCATCGAGTTGCAGCGTCGCCGGCATGATTGTGAAGGTCGCAGGCTCCGGACCGATGTAGGCAAGGCGCTCCCAAGTCATTCCACCGTCAGTCGTCCTCGCGCAAATCGGCCGTCCCTCGTCGCCATTCTCCTTTTCAGCGGTCAGGAACACCGTCAGCTCCTTTGGGCCATGCACCAAGTAGTCCGTGCGGGCACGCAGTCCTGGCGTGCCGAGATCGGGTAAATCATAGGGGCCCGCCCAATGGTGCCCGCGATCGGTGGAATAATAGAAGTAAGCCGGGCCGCTTTTGTGGAATCGCACCCTAAGGGCGAATCCCGGTGCAGTGAAACTGATCGCTTGCGCGAGCGGCTTTCGCTGAAGCACGGCTTCATCGGCCGCCAGCAACGAAGCCGGCTTTTCAATTGTCCAAGTTGTGCCTCCGTCAACACTACGGGCCAGCCAAGACTCCTTCGCGCGATCATTGTCCATCTGGTGGCGCTGCACGTCCAGCGTCTTGTGCCAAGCAGCAGTGAAGCCCACGAGGAATTCGTCACCCCAAGACCATGCACCATTGTTGGCCGGCCAACCGCCAAACCGACCGGATTCACGGAAGACCACTTGGTGGCTAATCACCCGGGGGCGCTCCGCAGCCGCGAGGACGGTCGGAGTTGCAGCCACCGGACTCGCCAAGAGAATCAGCCTGCTGCCAGCACAGACGAACACCAAGAAGGTGAGGCGAAAAATGCTTACTCTTTTGTCCAAGTGATTCATCGGTGGCGTCTAGTTAAAATAATACCGCGGAGAGTCTGAATGCAGGAGGACACGACAGCCAAGTGGGCCGGAGAAATGCGAAACCCAGTTTGTGACAGACGGTCAAACAGCGACTGCCTGGGAGACAATTTCATCTAAACAAGGGGCATGGGCGACTTTTTGCTATGACGTTACAGCAAATGCAAGAAATATTTTCTCCACCGATGGGAAATTCTGCTGCGGTGGATGGCGCCGATCATTTTTTAGCCCGGCAAGGATCGGAGGAGAAACCAGAACACTCCAGCCGCCGGAACAGTCGCATCGAAGTCGTCGCACTGCGCCAGATCGCGCGAACCCGACTTTGAGTTGGAGACCCGACGGCCACCCGGGAGCGTCGTCTGGAGCGATCCAACGACCCTCTTCACCCTGCAATTTCCCTTCGGCCTGGATCGACGATGACGCCGACTTCAACGGGTCCCCCATGACCCTGCCGTATTCCGGTTGCTACAAGCGGATCGACAACAACGCCATGCGGATCCTGTTGCGGAACGATAGCGACGGGCTCAGCTGCGTCGGCGAGTTCGCCGGTCCGGTGTTCATGGCGACCTTTCGCCAGACCGAGTCTGCCAGGATGCACGCAGCACCACACTCGGAGGCACAAGCCCTTGGGCAGAAAACGCGGTGGGGAATCGCGGGGTGGGATCGCTGATCCCGTCTGCAGAGAATCGGGATAGGCACCCATTTCAACGAACCGCCCGTCCTGCCGTTCTACGAAAAATCCCGCCAGCGCACACTAGCGACCGACCGACGGACGGATCTACCTCGTGCGGCAGTAACGCGCCCCCATTGACGCTCAGATAGCCGCCGTTGAAATCGGCACCACCGCGCAGGCACCACGGGCTTGAAAGTGAAACAGACCTGCTGCCACTCTCTCGGAGGCTAGGTGTCGGATTGCGCTGATGTTGTGTTTTTCAGACCAATCACTTAGCTGCGTCTCGCGCTTGATCTTCCGCTCACTCGTGATTTTTCCGGGCTAATCCCCTTATGGATAAGAATACATACGTCTCAACTGGCCGCGTGACATTGCAGGATGTCGCTGACGAAGCCCGAATTTCCGCTGCTTCAGTGTCCGCCGTGCTGGGCAACCGCCAAATCGAACGCCGCATCGGCCAGGCCACGGCGGAGAGGATTCGTGCTGTAGCATCTCGGCTCGGCTACTTGCCGAACATCGGAGCAAGGCAGCTCCGGCGAGGCGATACCCGCGCCACCGACATCGTGGTGGCTTTCGTTACCAGCGACATAGCTCCCTTCAGCAACGTAAATCAGTTTGTTCACGCTCTCACGAACAGCGTCTCCATCAGCAGCAAGCGGACGCGAGCTCGATCCTTCTCTCTGATCGTCGAATTCTTCAAACCCGGCCGTCTGCAGGAATTACCTGGATTGCTGACGGGGAACCATTTCAATGCGGCTGTTATTGCCAATACCACGCCGCTAGATGACCGGTATTTGAGCCAAATTCATCTCCCTTATCCCGTCGTTTTGGTGAATCGAACTGTGCCCCGTTTCTCATGCGTGCGCGAGGCCCCGAAAACTGGAGCGGAGGCGGCTGAAATTTTGGTGCATGGCATACGCCGCAAGAAACTTGCGGTCCTCCATGGAACTCCCACCACCCAAGCCACCCAGACCCGCGTAGACAGTTTCATTGCTGCTACTGTGCGGCTGCTGGGTAGCCCTGCACAGGTCATCGCGGCCCATAACCTGTCGGAAATGGGCGGCTATGAGGCCATGTCGCAATTTCTGAACTCCGGGCAGAAAATCGACGGCCTTTACTGCGTGAGCGATCATCTGGCTCTAGGGGCGTATCATGCCATCACGCGGTGCAGATTGGGCATTCCAGGCGACATTGCGGTGATCGGAACCGGCGACCATCAGAGTTCCGCCTTTTATTCCCCACCACTTTCTTGGGTGGGTGCATCAAAGGACCTGATTGGCGAGGAAGTCAGCCGCTTGTTGCTGGGGCAAATCGATCATCCGGGCCGGGACCCGGAATGCTCGGAAATCCCCGTGTTCATCAAGCTCCGTGAATCTACTGGGCACCGGGGTGAATTCTGAGGGATCTTCACTTCGCCGCGGAGCTGGATTTTGTGGGCGCACAGGTTGGGTGCGGTGAAGAAGATTGACGTGTCGACGGGGAAGCAACCGTCCCGCGTGGCCGGGATTGTGGATTGAACGGATCGGACGATTGAACGCGGGCGATCCGATCGGGAGGGAGACCAATGAGGCCAATCTTTCGGTTCTTGCTGTCCATGGTTTTGAGGCGCTTAGCAAACTTTTGTGGATTACAACCTAACGAACAATGGCGCGACAGCGTCGGAAACAGAGCTCAAGCAAACTCGACAAAAAACGTTGTCCGCTCGTTAACTCAATCCGGCCAATACGGAGAAGATACCCGGGCGTTCACCAGGTAATCGCGGAATTCTCCGAGCACTTTTGGCAGCGTAGCGGCCAAATTCCGGGTCTCTCCGGCATCCGAGCGGAGGTCATAAAGCTCGAGGGATAGATTTCTGTCTGCTCCGATGGCCTTCCACAGGCCACGAATCGCCGCCTGGCTGAGTCGCGCACTCGGATCCTCTCAATAGAGAACGCGGCTTTCCAGTTTGGGCTGATATCCGCCTCGCAGCGTCGGAAGAACACTCACACCGTCTGTAGTTGGAACGGGCCCGGCCGCCCCGGCAATGGCAGAAAAGGTAGGGAGAATATCTGCGAACCACCACGTCGCAGCGCTGACTGCGCCGGCAGGAGTTACACCGGTCCAGCGAACAATCATGGGTACCCGAATAGCTCCTTCGTAGAAGTCAAATTTGTGGCAACGAAGCTCACCGTCAGAGCGGAACAAGTCGCCGAACTTTTTCGACTCGGCCCCATTGCCCGAACAAAAAAAGACTAAGGTGTTCGAAGCCAAACCGAGACGATCTACCTCCGCAAGCAGGGTGCCCACATCGCAGTCGAGGCGGGTGATCATGGCGGCATAGATCTTTGCATCCTCTGGCCAGTCCTCCTTACCGTACGGGTCGAGCGACGGCACCTCAAACCATCGATGAGGAGCGGTAAAGGGAAGATAGAGAAAGAATGGGCGCTCCCGATGTCGTTGCAGAAAGCTCATCGCTTCACCCGTGAAAAGATCCTGAGTGTAGACCCTGCGCTGACCATTCAGATTCTCCGGTATTACCTGCTTCATATGGTTCTTCCAAAGATAGTCCGTGTAATAATACGGCGCGTGGTTCTGGTTCAAATAGCCGAACCACTCGTCAAACCCCCGCCGATTCGGCGTCCCAGACGAGCCAGGCTCTCCCAGACCCCACTTCCCGATGGCACCGGTGACGTATCCTGCCTCACGCATCACCTCTGCAACCGTGCGATCCTTGTCGGTCAGCGAAAGCCGGCGATTCTCTTCCCCAAAGTACTCGATCTCGCCGCCTACGCGGGGCGAGTTTCCGCGGATCCTGCAATGCCCCGTGTGCTCGTCGGTCATCAGTACGTTCCGCGAGGGTGCGCACATCGGAGCACCGGCGTACAGGTTCGTAAAACGTGTTCCCTGGGCAGCGAGCCGGTCGATGTTCGGAGTCTTGATCTTGCTTTGTCCGTAACACCCCACGTCTTCGTAACCGAGATCGTCGGCCATGATGAAAACGATATTGGGACGAGCCCCTTCTGACGGATCGGGAGCTCCGCTACACACGGCGCCAAGCAGGACGAGGGCAGTCGCAGCCGTGCTGAAACGACGAAAACCGCGAATCGAGCGGATAAGTCGGAGAGGAGTCATCGCCCTGGGCGAAAGGGTAAAGGACTCCCTCGTCGCGACAGGAACCGTCCAATTCAAGATCGACATATCATGTTAAGGTTGAGCGTGTACCTTCCAAAGAAAGCAGCACTAGCGAGCACGCAGTCTCACTTTCGACAATCGCACGGGACCTTGGTCTGAAATTATGAACCAACGGTCCCCGAAATCCAAGGATGTCGAAGTCTGACGTGCTCCAGACTCTCTCAGCGAAGGTAGCACCGAAGGCTGGTGTAAAAATATACGCCCCGCTCGCTGGCGCTGCGTTCCACAATCCCTCCTGCGGCCTTCCCCCTCGGTCGGAGCAACAAGGCTCCGGTCTCGGCGGCCTTCGGAATGGCGGATGTGCCCACTGCGGGCCGGTGCACCACGGGAAATGGGCAAGTCCGCCCGTCCGGGAGTATGCCTCCTGCGCATGGTCCCATAAAAAAACCGAATCTGGACATGCAGATCCCGCATCCGCCGTCGTCGAACCCCAAAACTCGATCGCGCGAGCCGATGGGCCAAAGTCGATTTAGAGAATGGACCTATTCGTACTGCGTTGTTCAATACACGCTTATCGACCCGAAAACTCAATTCCCTGTCGTGGTCAGGACGGAATCATGCCAAGACTTAGCCGTAACGAATGGAATTCCTCCGCCTTCACCGGCCATCGTCGCAATAAATGTCCACGCACTTTTTCGCCGAAACCACACGCGTTACGCGAAACCGTAGGCATGAGGCACTGATTGAAAAAGCGGCGTGCCATTGATCAGACCGAACTCTCCCTTTACACGAGCCCACCTCCCGCCTGGTATGAGGGCCCGGCATTAATGAAGACGACTCCCATGATGGAACAGTACCATGAGGTGAAGCGCGGGTTGCCGCGGGACACGCTGCTGCTCTTCCAACTGGGCGATTTCTTCGAGTTGTTCTTCGAGGACGCCATTATCGCTTCGAAACTGCTCGGGCTGACCCTCACGAAGCGCATCGATCATCCGATGGCAGGGCTCCCGGCCCAGTCCCTGGACACCTACGTCGGTCGCCTGCTCGCTTTGGGCAAAAAAGTGGCGATTTGCGATCAATCGGAAGCCGCCAAACCGGGTAAACTCGTTAAGCGCACGCTCTCGCGCATCCTCTCGCCCGGAACCACGCTCGCCGCCAATCAGCTCGATGCGCAGCGCAATCACTACCTTGCCTCGATCCGCTTGGATAAACACGGGCTGCACGCTGCCTGGCTCGACCTGTCCACCGGCGAATTCCGGCTCGCGAGCGACGCGCGGCCCGAAAATCTCCTGCCCGTCCTGACCGCCTTGGCGCCCGCCGAACTCGTACTCGTCGAGGGCGATCTGAACCGCTGGAAGGAAGCCGCGCACGATCGGGCACCCACCTTGGCACTCCACGCGTTTTGCTCCACGCGGCTTTGTACGGAATTTGCCGAGTACCAGTTCGACGTCGCCGGCGGCGCACGAACCGTGATGAACGCGTTGGGCGTGCTCAACCTCGAGGGCTTCGGCCTCTCCGTCGATCACCGCGGGCTCGGACCCGCGGGAGCGCTCGTCCAGTATGCGACGGACAACCTCTGCGCCAAACCGGAAAATCTTCGCTCGCTGAAGGAGTACCGGAGCACCCGCACCCTCCTGCTCGACCCCGCGACGTTGCGAAACCTCGAAATTTTCCAATCGAGCCGCGGGACGCGCGAAGGCTCTCTCCTCTTCGCCATCAATCGCACTGGCACCGCCCCAGGTGCCCGTCTCCTCGAACGCTGGCTGGCCGCTCCTTCGCTGGAGATCGGGGAGCTGCATCGCCGGCAGCGCCTGGTCGGAGAGCTGCAACGCCTGCCCGCACGTCTCGCGGATTTGCGCGAGGCGCTCACCCAGGTCCGCGATATTCCACGGATTCTCGGACGTCTGCAGAACCGGTTGAGAAATCCGCGCGAGCTGGGC
>Ga0209181_10010310_pt1 | contig 12163 bp, 8 predicted proteins | sample MAT05_FD_187208 | JGI IMG/M metagenome (GOLD analysis project Ga0209181, IMG submission 187208) | Freshwater microbial communities from Lake Fryxell liftoff mats and glacier meltwater in Antarctica - MAT-05 (SPAdes) (version 2) | ecosystem: Environmental > Aquatic > Freshwater > Ice > Liftoff... | reverse complement strand
AAGGCCAGGCCACATTCGTGTTTTATTGCATCGCTCATTGTATATTGGTTCCGGTTTTTACCGGCTCTGTAGTTGAGGCGCAAAAATAGATGATTGATGTTAGCAAAAAAAATCCCCCGATAAACGGGGGATGATATTTGATGTTAAATTTTTTTTAGAGTCCGCTAAATGTCAAACCTACCTGCAGTCCTTTAATGTCTGCAGCTACCCCATCTTTAAACAAGCCGGTAATGCTGTACGCACCAAAAAGGCTAAAATTACCATAACCTATACGGGCAGTGGCTGCTATACGGGTAGTATTAAAATAGCTTTTGGTACTTTCTTTATCTGTTTTAGCATTGATCAATGTTCCGGATCTGTTTCTCAGGCCTTTGCCTTTGGTATGTGCATTCAGCATGGTACCAACCTTAATGCCGATAGCTGCTTTAAATGTTTTATTGGGGGTAGAAGGGTCTGAAGTAAACCTTAGCTCCAATGGAACCTCCAGGAAAGCTGTGGTAAGTTTAAATTTTTTGTAGTTATCCAGTGAATCTACTGCTCGAAAGGGGAGCAACGTACTGGTAGAGCCAATATCTACAATCATTTTTTTGAAATAGATATTACTGGTACCCACACCAATTCCTGCTGCAATGCTTAGCTGAGGATTAGACTTAAAAGGCTTGTCGAGCATAATGTACACATTAGCACTTCTTTGAAATCCACCAATATGACTTTGAATACTATCCGGTGCACCTTGCCAACTGTTTATAGCAAATTGTACCATAAAATGATCTGCGGCACGGTTTGCAAGGTCATATGTTTTTTTCTTTTTTTCTTCCTGCGAAAAGGAGGGTATTGCGATGGTAAGCGCAATAAGGATCACAAATAATTTTCTCATAATGAATTCTTGTGCGGCAAAAATAGTTGGCCACACGGTTAATGAAAGGTTAAATGATAAGGATAAAATGGTCACTTACAGAGCTGATTATATCAATTTTACTGGTACATGTGCCGCTTATTCCCTATGTGGGCGCAAATGTAATGTTTTAGGTTGTTTTATAGGTACACAAGGGCAAAATTTATTATAAAGCAGTGTAGCCGGTTTGAATACTCAACATTGATTTTAGGATAGAATAGCATAGAAATTTTAGGTTGATTGTAATCATTCAAGAGACCAGTTATTTCATTTCATTTATTTTTTTGGTAATCATCAGTAATTAAAATCGTTCAAAATAGAAAATCCATTATGAGCAGATAGAAGAATAGTTACCAGTGAAACCTTCGTTTTTTATGATATGGCTAATTTTTTTTATTTTTTTATTACTTTAAATGTAAAAAATAGAAAATACTGCTTAGTAATGACTGTCAATTGTTTAGCCTAAAAACAGAAGATAGAAATTACCTAAACTCAGTATAAGTCATTATGTGCTTGCAAATAGTGCAAACAAAATTTTACGCACATTTATTGGTTAATTAAACCAGGATGCCTATTTTTATGTTCTCTTAATAAGGTCCCCCTAACGGACCACGCTCACCTCAACATCCTCTGAAATAATCCTTACACATCATGCAGCATTATTATTAATTAATCATTCTTATAGCTTCCTGTCATCCACTGAAAGACCTGCGCCAATATTTAAAAAACGGATCAGTATCATTTTTTAATTATTAAACCTCAGGATCATGAAAAAAGCAACCTCATCTTTTGGCAGACCAAACTGCTATTTACGGCTATAACTACCGTATATTAAAAAGCCTCTTTATTTCTGCGTGCAGTATAAAAATATTCTTCTGCACACAGCATCTCTCATCAAAAATTAAATTTATGGAAAAGACATACGTATGGACTTATAATGTGATTAGAAGCTGTAACAACGACTTTCATTTTGATTGTGCCGATGCACTCATTCACCTGTTTGAACAAAAATATGGTGAAACAGAAATGGTGTTCCAGCTAAAGCAATTGCGGGAATATAAGTGGGTATCTGTTCATGGCATTTTAGTTTAATGCCTATGTAAAGACTTATACCTGCAAATAATAATCTTAGTTGTTCTGTTTAAATAAAAAGGGTTTCGTGTATAGCGAAACCTTTTTTTATTGATGCGGTAAAAAGGAATATCCATTAAGGAATGACTTTTAAACTGAAGGCAATAATCCTTAATTTTATTCAATGATAAAATCATCTGTTGCTGTTGCCTTTAAACTGCTTTTTTTATTACCCATGTTTTCTCAAGCACAAAATTTAGGGGGCCACCCTGCTGCCATCAATTGGAGCCAGGTAAATAATAATCAGTCAAGGATCATTTTTCCTAATGGCTTAGATAGTCAGGCAAGAAGGATCCATCAGCTCGTTTCGCTTTTAGACAGTTCTAATCATTATAGCCTTGGAGATAAAAAAAGAAAATGGAATATTTTATTGCTTAACCAAACCACCCAGTCTAATGCTTATGTGCGGCTGGCACCTGTTATGAGCGAACTTTATATGACTCCCGATCAAAATAATTTTTCTTTGGGTAGTCTTCGCTGGGATGATAACCTGATTATACATGAACAAAGGCATATACAACAATTTAGCAATTTTAATAAAGGGCTAACCAAAGTATTTTCCTTTTTGCTTGGGCAGGAAGGACAGTTGCTGGCCAACGGGATTACTATACCCGATTATTTTTTTGAAGGCGATGCGGTATGGCAGGAAACATGGGTAAGTAAACAAGGCAGGGGAAGAATGCCGTCGTTTTTTAATGGCTTAAAATCTGTTTGGCTTACCAATAAAAAATATTCCTGGATGCAAATGCGCAATGGATCATTGAGAAATTATTTGCCCGATCACTATCAATTAGGATATCCGCTGGTGGCTTATGGATATGAAAAATATGGCGATGATTTTTGGAAAAAGGTGACCAATGATGCTGTGCGGTTTAAGGGATTATTTTATTCTTTTAATAAAGCTGTGGAAAAACATTCCGGGAAAAGTTATCAGCAATTCAGGGAAGATGCGTTATTGTATTTTAAAGAAAAAACCCTGGCTGCTGCAAAGGATACCACAGATAGGAGCAACTATATTACACCTGTTCAAAAAAATAATGTAGTAGATTATCTTTTTCCCGCTTTTGTAAATGATGATACTATTCTTGTTACAAAAAAATCTTATAATGAATTGAATTCCTTTTACTTTCTTATTAATGGAAAAGAAAAAAAGATAAGGGTAAAAGATTTTGTATTAGATGATTATTTTTCTTACAGAAATGGCAAAGTGGTGTACACAGCGTATACCAGCGACCCCCGCCGTACCAACAGGGATTATAGCGATATCCGCCTCCTGGATATTTACAGTAACAAACAAATAAAACTCACTAGTAAGGAAACATATTTTTCTCCTGATATTAACGAAGCGGGCACCGAAATAATTGCAGTAAAAGTAAATCCGGAAGGCAGTAATTATTTGCACAGGCTTGATGCAGGCACTGGTAAATTAATCAGTCAGTTGCCCAACCCCAATAATTATTTTTTTACTCAAACAAAATATATCAATAACAACGAAGTAATAACTGCGGCAAGGCATACAGATGGGAGAATGGCTTTGATAATAATAAATCTGGATAACGGAGTCACTGAACCGCTTACTCCTTTTACCTATAATGTTTTGGGATACCCTTCTGTAAAAAATGATACTGTCTATTATTCGATGATGGATATTCCCAGTAATGAAAAAGCCGGTTTCAATAATGCCTTGTCCGATAAGATTTTTGCTTTGGATTTAAAGACCAAAAGAAATTTTCAGATTACAGATAATGCAAATGGAATGTATCAACCCATCATTAATAATAAAGGTGAATTGTTGGCGGGTGCATTTACGGCAGTTGGTCAGCGACTGGTAAAAATTAATAAAGAAAACAGGTTGTGGAAAGAAGTAAATTCTAACGATTCCGGTATTGTTTCTAATATAAGCAATGTGCCAATCGACCAACAGAAAATGCTTACCAACGTTTCTTTAAATAAGCCCTCAGTTGCTGTTTCTCCATACAAAAAATCCTTTCACTTGTTTAATTTTCACAGTGCAAGGCCCTATGCTTCTGATCCTGAATTTGGGTACAGTTTTTACAGCGATAATGTGTTAAGTACGTTTAGCAATAATGTAACCTACGTTTATAACAGAAACGAGCAAAGCAGCAGTTTTGGCTACAATGCAGTGTTTGCAGGATTATTCCCTTTTCTCACTGCCGGTTTGGAATATACCTATAACCGAAATGTTGATACGGCTCTTGGGCAGGGGATAAATTTCAATGCAGCAAAAGCCAACCTGGGCTTTTATGTTCCCCTTAGCTTTATTGGTGGTAAAACTTTTAAATACCTCAATATGGGTGCGGGTTATAATATCGAGCAGGTTCCATATATCGGCATCGGCAAAAATGTATTGGATAACATTGCTCTAAAATATACAAATGCATTTCTATCTTTTAGCAATGTAAGCAGAAAGGCAAGGCAACATATTAATCCCCGTTGGGCGCAATCAGTTTCTCTCAATTACCGGCAGGCATTTACTTTTTTTGAAACAAAAAAATTAGTAAGCAATTCAGCTTTATACTTTCCAGGCTTATTTAAAAATCACAGCCTTGTGTTGAATGCAGCCTTCCAGGTAAGGGATTCGCTTCCGGATTTGTTTAGCAATAATTTTTCCTACTCCAGGGGCTACGAGGCTTTAAACACAAGGCGGATGTTTAAGTTAGGTGCAAACTATCATTTTCCATTGGTTTACCCGGATTGGGGAGTTGGCAATATTTTCTTTATTCAACGCATAAGAGCCAATGCTTTTTTTGATTATACCAATTCAAAAGCAAGGGTAAACAGGGTGCTTACAGATATCATTAACCGAAGTGCCGGAGGAGAAATTTATTTTGATGGAAAAATATGGAATGCACTCGCTGCCGGCATTGGTATTAGGTATAGCCATTTGTTAGATACCGATCTTTTAAACCCGGCAGCAAAGGGACGCTGGGAAATTATTCTGCCGCTAAATTTAATTCCTAATTAAGTTATTGAGATGATTGTATTAAAAATAAAATTGAAGTGAAAATAAAAAAGAGTTCCAACCGGAACTCTTTTTTATTATGTGGGCCCACATGGATTTGAACCATGGACCCTCTGATTATGAGTCAGATGCTCTAACCAACTGAGCTATAGGCCCTGCTATTTTTAATAACAGGTTGCAAAAGTAAGGGAATTCAGATATTTGCCGAAACGAATTTTAAAATTTATGGCCGAACTTAAAAATATTATACTGGACCTGGGAGGTGTATTGCTTAATATTGACTATGTTAAAACAGAAAAAGCATTTAATGAATTAGGTTTTGAGCAGTTTAAAAAAATGTATTCTCAATACAGTGCCGACGCTGTGTTTGCCCAATTGGAAACAGGTAAAATAAGCAACGATTCTTTTTATGAATATATGATTCAGTCGGCTGATGGAGTAATAAAACGGCAACAGGTAACCCATGCCTGGAATGCCATGCTGCTGGATTTTAGAAAAACAACCCTTGATTTTTTGAATAGCCTGAGAGAACGTTATTCACTTTATCTCTTAAGTAATACCAATGCAATTCACCAGGCCGCTTTTCGGGAAATATTTACCAAACAAACCGGCATGGCTTCACTGGATGATTATTTCGCCAAAGCCTATTATTCCAACGAAGTGGGATTACGTAAGCCCAATGAAGATATTTTTGAGTTTGTATTAAAAGATGCTGGTATAAAGGCCAGCCAAAGTTTGTTTATAGACGATTCTTATAATAATGTGGCTACTGCACAAAATATGGGATTTAAAACCCACCTGTTATTGCCGGGCGAAAGAATAGAAGAGCTTACCAGCTATAGTTAGCAGGTTATTTTACTTCTTCAAAATCAATATAATCTTTGCCGGGAGCCTTATTAGTGCTGGTTTTGGAACTGGTATTGTTTACAAAACCATCTTTTTTATTAGTTTCTCTTTGTTGTTGTTCCTGCATTTTTTGTTGCATTTGACCTACCTGGTCTTTCATGCGTTTACTGGCACGATATACAGGTATAATAAAATCAAACACCAATTTATAAAGCAGGTAAAAGATAAAAAGCTCAAAGAGCAGTTTAAATATATTCATAACGCAAAGATATTAAGCGGCAAAAATATATTGCTGTTAAATTTTACGGCTCCATTTAAGTGATTGTTTGGCTGATAGCAATAGGTTATATATATTTGCAGCGGAAAAAAGAAACAAAAAGAAGGGAACAGGGTTGTTCCCTTCTGCTTTTTACATCACTATGAGCAGTTTTAACCTGATAGAAACAGTACAGAAGCTTTTAACGCCCATGTTAGAAGAGGACATTTTTTTAGTTGAGATAAAGGTAAAACCTATCAATAATATTAAAATATACCTTGATGCCGACACAGGCCTGGGTATTGAACGATGTATTAAGATTAACCGGTCTTTGTATAAAATAATGGAAGAAATGGGTTTTTTCCCGGAGGGTGATTTTTCCCTGGAAGTTTCCAGTCCTGGTATTGGAGAGCCGCTAAAACAACATAGGCAGTATATTAAAAATAAGGGAAGAGATGTAGAAGTGCTGTTGGCAGACGACCATGTTATTACAGGTAAATTGCAGGAAGTAACAGAAGATGCAATTATAGTGGAAACAACAGAAGGGAAAGGGAAAAAACTGGTTGTAAAAAACGAAGAAATATCAATAGCAAATATCAAACAAACAAAAGTTCTGATAAAATTTTAATTAACAAAAACCCAATACCGGCGGGGGTTATCAGCGAAGCCGGTGCGGATTATGGCAAGTATTAATTTAATTGAATCCTTCCAGGAGTTTAAAGATGCGGAAAACATTGACCGACCAACTTTAATGAAGGTAATGGAAGATGTTTTTAAAACACTGATTCGTAAAAAATATGGCAGCGACGATAACTTCGACGTTATCGTAAATGACCAAAAAGGTGATCTTGAGATCTTTCGCCGCCGAACGATTGTAGACGACGATGATCTTTATAACACCCTTACGGAAATAGAATATAAAGATGCCATTAAGATAGAACCCGATTACCAGGTTGGTGAGGAGTTGTATGAAGCAGTAGATATTCAGAAAGAGTTTGGCCGCAGGGCAATCCTTGCAGGCAAGCAAACCCTTGCTGCCCGTATCAATGATTTAAAGAAAAACATCCTCATTAAAAAATACGAAGATCGTGTTGGCGAAATCGTTAGTGGCGAAGTATACCAGGTGTGGAAAAAAGAAGTATTGATTCTGGATGAAGATGGTAACGAAATGTTGCTGCCAAAATCAGAACAAATACCTGCCGATTACTTTAAGAAGGGAGAAAATGTGCGTGCGGTAGTAAAAAAAGTAGAACTAAAAAATAACCAGGCTGTCATCATCCTGTCCAGAACAAGTCCTTTGTTCCTGGAAAAACTACTTGAAATAGAAGTACCGGAAATATTTGATGGCCTGATTGTAGTAAAGAAAATTGTGAGAGACCCGGGCGAAAGAGCCAAGGTTGCAGTAGAAAGTTATGACGATCGTATAGATCCGGTGGGCGCATGTGTGGGTATGAAAGGTAGCCGTATTCATGGCATAGTAAGAGAATTGAAGAATGAAAATATTGATGTAATTAACTGGACAGCCAATACACAATTGCTGATTCAGCGATCATTAACACCATCAAAAATTACAAGCATAGATCTTGATACAGAAAAAATGCACGCTAATGTTTACCTTAAGCCCGACCAGGTTTCACTGGCAATTGGCCGCAGAGGAGTGAACATTAAATTGGCATGCGAGTTGACAGGTTACGAGATTGATGTGTTCCGGGACAGTGAAGATGAAGTAGATGACTTTGATATTGACCTGGAAGAATTTAGCGATGAAATTGAAGCATGGGTAATTGAAGAACTGAAAAGAGTTGGTTGCGATACCGCCCGTTCAGTATTGGATCTTACGCCGGAAGAGCTGGAACGCAGAACTGATCTTGAAAAAGAAACCATTGATGATGTGAGAAGGATATTAAAAGAAGAATTTGAAAAAGAATAATGCAGGCTGCAGCGGCAGTTAGCGCATGTTCCAATATTAAAAATAGATAATAGCATTTATTTACAGGTTAAATAAAGTGCAAAAAACAAAGAATGTCAGAAGTAAACACACCCAGATTGATGGCTGCGGCCAAGGAGTTTAACATAGGTACTCACACCTTGATAGACTTTCTTGTGTCTAAGAATTTTAATGGAGACGATCTAAAGCCTACTACCAAGCTTTCTGAAGAAATGTATCGTGTACTGCAGGGAGAATTTCAGCAGGACAAAGTGGCCAAGCAAAAAGCCGAGCTGATTGATTTGCCCAAAGGTGCAGCGGGCGATGCTAAAAAGAAAAAAGACGAAGAAGATCTGTCTATAAAAAGGAAAGAAGAAAAAGCCAGGCTGAAGGTAGAAGAAAAACCAGTGGCAGAAGTAGTTGTACCAGTGGTGGAAGAAAAACCGGTGGTAGAAGAAAAAGCACCGGTAGTGGAAGAAAAGCCGATAATAGTTGAAAAGCCTGTTATAGAAGAAAAACCTGCAGAACAACAACCCGTGGTTGAGGTTAAACAGGAAGAAAAGGCAGAAGAAAAAGAAATTGTAAAAAAAGAAGAAGTAGCAAGTATTACAAAAATAGAAGCGCCTGAATTGGAAGGTCCAAAAATTTTGGATAAGATTGACCTGGATGCAATAGATTCTTCTACACGTCCAAAAAAATCAACCAGGAAAAAAGAAGAGGCAACACCGGAAGCTACTAAAACTGAAATGCCCAAAGCATCAGACACAAAATCAACGTTAGAAGAAGCAGCTAAACCTAAGAAAAAAACAGAACCTGTTGCCGTTGCTCCTGTAGTAACACCAGTACAGGTTCCATTAACACTACAGATAATCACTCCTGAGGTTCCGGCTAAAATTGAAAATATATTAGCGGCAAGATTAACAGGTCCTAAAATAATGGGTAAAATTCAGTTGCCCGTTGATAGCGATACAAGACCCAAAAAAGATAGCGACGAAAGGCATAAGCGCAAGCGTATTCCTATCCCTAAAAAACCAGGATCAGGTCCTGGCCAGCAACAGGGCCAGGGCGGCGGACAACAACAACGTCCGGGTGCAGGTCAGCAGGGACAAGGCGCAGGTGCTCCACCAAGGGGTAACAGGCCACCTATGCAGGATAACCGAAATGCAGGTTCTGCTGGGGCAAACAGGGGAACAGGTGCAAGTAATCGTTTTGCAAAACCAGGGCAAGGACAAGGTGCCGGTGGCCGTAGAGAAGATAAAGTAATTGATGCAAAAGAAATACAGGAAAAATTAAAGCAAACACAAGCCAAACTGGCTGGTTCCGGTGGTAGAGGCAAGAGCCTGAAAGCAAAATACCGCAAAGCCAAAAGAGAGGAAATGGCAGACCATACAGGAGCCGAAGGTATGGAAGGCAACAAACTTCAGGTTACAGAATTTATCTCTGTTAGTGAGTTGGCAAGCTTGATGGATGTGAGTTTTGCAGATGTAATCAGCAAATGTATGAACCTGGGGATCATGGTATCTATCAACCAGCGTTTGGAAGCCGATGTAATTGAATTGGTGGCAGGAGAATTTAATTTTGAAGTAGAATTTATAGGAGTTGAAGATGCGGCAGAACTGGAAGAAGATGATGAAGCAGATAACCCTGAAGATTTAAAACCAAGGTCTCCGATCGTTACCATTATGGGTCACGTAGATCATGGTAAAACATCTTTGCTGGATTTTATCCGCCACAGTAATGTTATTGCCGGTGAAGCAGGTGGTATCACTCAGCATATTGGTGCTTACGAAGTAACCACTAAAACCGGCCGGGCTATTACTTTCCTTGATACGCCGGGTCACGAAGCTTTTACGGCTATGCGTGCACGTGGTGCCAAGGTTACGGATATTGCAGTAATTGTGGTAGCGGCAGATGATGCAGTAATGCCTCAAACAAAAGAAGCTATCTCCCATGCGCAGGCGGCCAATGTTCCCATGATATTTGCCATCAACAAAATTGACAGGGATGGTGCCAATCCTGAGAAAATTAAAGAACAACTTGCAGGCATGAACATCCTGGTAGAAAGCTGGGGTGGTAAATTCCAAAGCCAGGAGATCAGTGCCAAACAGGGATTGAACATTGACTTGTTGCTGGAAAAAATATTATTAGAAACAGATATTCTGGAACTAAAAGCCAATGCCAGCAAGCAGGCTTCAGGTACCATTATTGAAGCATCGCTTGATAAAGGCCGTGGTTATGTAGCTACTATTTTGGTTCAAAACGGAACATTACGCCAGGGAGATATGATTGTGTCTGGCCAGCATTTTGGAAAGGTTAAAGCCATGTACAATGAGCGCAACCAACGCATTGATATTGCACCTCCATCTACCCCTGTTTTATTATTGGGTTTGAATGGCGCACCGCAGGCAGGTGAAACCTTTAAAGTATTTGCTGATGAAGCAGAAGCAAGAGAAACCGCTTACAAACGTGGACAGATATTGCGTGAGCAGGGTATGAGAGCTAAAAAACATATTACGTTGGATGAAATTGGACGTCGTTTGGCTCTTGGAAACTTTAAAGAACTGAATGTAATCATCAAAGGTGATGTGGATGGTTCTGTAGAAGCCCTGAGTGATTCATTACAAAAATTAAGTACAGAAGAAATTGTGGTGAAAGTGATACATAAAGCTGTGGGTGCCATCACCGAAAGTGATGTTACTTTGGCCAATGCATCAGATGCCATTATTATAGGTTTCAACGTTAGGCCAAGTATACAGGCTGCAAGAATGGCCGAGGCTGAATCTATAGAAATCAAATTATATTCTATTATCTACAATGCCATCGAAGAAATAAGAAGTGCAATGGAAGGTATGCTTGAGCCGGGAGTTGAAGAAAAAATACTGGGTAATATCGAGATTCGTGAAACCTATAGATTTGATAAAGCAACCGTTGCAGGCTGTTTTGTACTGGATGGTAAAGTGGCAAGAAACAACCGCATTCGCCTGGTAAGAGATGGTATCGTAATTTTTACCGGCGAACTCGCCAGTTTGAAACGCTATCGTGATGATGCCAAAGAAGTAACATCCAACATGGAGTGTGGATTGGTAATAAGGAATTACAACGATATTAAAGTAGGCGATATAGTGGAGGCATTTGAAGAAGTAGAAGTGAAGCGAACATTATAAATAATTGAATAGCTGCCGTGAGGTTGCAGACTAAAAAAATTGTAGTGGGCAACCACTACAATTTTTTGTTAAATGACATTACATAACCCATAACGGCCACATACAGGTTTACATTTGGGCAACTTTTTAATAATCAGAGAGACTTTATACAATGATGAAAATTAAAATCATACTCAGCAGCTTTTTAGTTTTTTTTGCTACAGTGGTAATAGCACAACCTAAAAAAATACTGGCCGATAAGATAGTGGCGGTGGTAGGCGATAAAATTGTTTTAAAAACAGATATTGATAATGCATTAATAGATATGCAGCGCCAGGGAGTGGAAGCTCCGCCCAATGCCCGTTGTTTTATAATGGAACAGGCCCTTGGTGTAAAAGCACTGGTATTACAAGCCGAAAAAGATTCACTGCCTGTTACGGATGAAGAAATTGATGCAGATATTGACAACCGTATCCGGTATTTTGTTAGCCAGTATGGATCTAATGAAGAACTGGAAAGGGTTGCAGGTAAATCTGTTTACCAACTTAAAGAAGATTTTAAAACAGGCATCCGGGATCAAAAACTGGCCACTGCCATGCGTAACAAAATTGTAGATGAAGTAAAGATTACTCCCAATGAGGTAAAAGCTTTTTTTGATAAAATACCGGAAGATAGTTTGGCATTTTATGAAAGCGAGGTGGAAGTAGGCCAGATAGTGAGTTATCCAAAGGCAAGTAAAGATGCAGAAGATTATGTAATAGAACAATTGAATGAATATAAAAAACTGATAGAAGGCGGAAAGGATTTCAGGAATATGGCAGATCTGTATTCAGAGGATCCCGGTGTAAAGCAAAATCATGGGCAGTACGAAATTAACAGAAACTCTAAAGACTGGGATGGTACATGGCTGGCAAAAGCATTTACGCTTAAAGAAGGACAGCTTAGCAAACCTTTTAAGACACAGTTTGGATATCATATCATA
>Ga0209181_10010305_pt1 | contig 12166 bp, 10 predicted proteins | sample MAT05_FD_187208 | JGI IMG/M metagenome (GOLD analysis project Ga0209181, IMG submission 187208) | Freshwater microbial communities from Lake Fryxell liftoff mats and glacier meltwater in Antarctica - MAT-05 (SPAdes) (version 2) | ecosystem: Environmental > Aquatic > Freshwater > Ice > Liftoff... | reverse complement strand
CGCGTGGGTGGTCCCGGTGCGTAGGGGAGCCGGGGTGTAGATTCGGGGGCGTTGCATGGGGCGAATACTACCGATACGGGCACGGACCACGAAGCGGCGCCCGCGCCTCGGCCTCAAGGCCGGCGAGGCGTGGCTGCAGGGTGCGCGGCAGGTCCGCTCACCCAACTGCGATGACCGGCCCGCGGGAGTTCAGCCTTCCCTGATCGTCGTCCATGGGATATCCCTGCCGCCCGGCCAGTTTGGCGGCCCGCACATTGACGAACTGTTTACCAACACACTGAATCCGGCCGGTCACCTCTACTTTCGTGACCTCGCGGGGATCAAAGTGTCCAGCCACCTGCTGATTCGCCGGAACGGCGAGGTCGTTCAGTACGTGCCACTGCACCGCCGAGCCTGGCACGCGGGTAAATCCAGCTTCCGGGGCCGGGAGCGGTGCAACGACTATTCGGTAGGGATCGAACTGGAGGGGACTGACAACACACCCTATACGCAGGCCCAGTACGGGCGCCTGGCCACTGTGATTCGCGTGCTTCGACGGAGTCTGCCGACCCTGGCCGCGGCGCCGCTCGTCGGTCACAGCGATGTCGCGCCCGGGCGCAAGACCGATCCGGGACCGGCGTTCGACTGGCCACACTTACGCCAGCGACTCGCGCCCCGGACAGCCCGGCGCCGGTAGACTAGTGACATGAATTTTCTTGCCCTGCTGCTCGGCCTGGCTCTGGAGCGGGTTCTCACGCACCTGTTTCACCTGCGCGAATTCCGCTGGCTGGATCCTCTGTTCGATGCCCACCTGCGCCGCCAGCAGACTGCTGCAGCCGGGACCGGGTCCCGCTGGGTGGCGCTGGCACTCACGGGCCTGATGACCGCGGTGCTCGTAGCACCCGTCGCGATCTTGTCCGCTGTGCTCCAGGGTGAACTGCTGCAGATTCCCTACTTCGTGTTTGCCGTGCTGGTGCTCTTGTTTTCCCTCGGCCCCCGGGATCTGGACGACGAGGTGGAGGACTACGGTGACGCGCTCCAGTCCGGGGATGCGCTGACCCAGCGGAACGTCGCCGAGGTCTTGCTGGAGCGATTGCCCCCGGACATGCCGGCAGACAGGAACAGGGCTTTAGAGCGTGCCATCTATGTTCAGGCCAACAACCGGATCTTCGGTGTCGTGTTCTGGTTCCTGGTGCTTGGGCCCGCCGGCGCCTGGGCCTTCCGGGTTCTTGACCTCCTCCGCCACCGGGCCGAGATGCAGGCGAGCGACGCGGCGCCCACCCCAACCGTGGGCGCGGTCCGCACCTTGCATGGCCTGATGGCCTGGATTCCTTCCCGGCTGCTCGCGGTGGGCTATGTGCTGGCGGGCAACTTCGAGGAAGCGATGTCGAGCTGGCGCAACCGGGGCAGGGAAGCAACGCTGTCCTTCGCGGAAGCGACGACAGAGGTGGTGGCCAGAGTGGGCAGCGCCGCGGCGGGGCGCGGGGGGCTCGACATTGCTGATGCCGTGGAAGCACTGGACCGGATTCGAGGCGCCCGGTCCCTGGTTATGCGGACGCTCTGGATGATCTGGTGCCCAGTGATTGCCGTCCTGACGCTCTATGACTGGCTCACCTGACCCACGCCCATCCACCGTAGGAGCGCCGACCGGCGCGACCTTCCTGGTCGCCGTACTACTGCTCACCGCCTGCGGCCAGGAGCCACCAGTACCCGTCGCCACTGGCCAGCCCGCCCAGCGCATCGTCGCTCTGTCACCCCACCTGACGGAGCTGGCCTTTGCCGCTGGTGCCGGACCGAAGCTCGTTGGGGTGGTGGAGTTCAGCGACTACCCGGTTGTGGCACGCGCCTTGCCCCGCGTGGGGGATGCGTTTCGTCTGGATCTGGAGGCGCTGGCAGGCTTGGCGCCGGATCTGATCCTGGGCTGGCCCAGTGGCAACACTCCGGCTGCTCTCGACCGGCTGCGCCGTCTTGGCTACCGGGTCATTGAACTTGAACCCCGACGGCTGGGCGACGTCGGCGACCAGCTTGAGGTCATCGGCCGTCTGGCTGGGACCGAGGCGCAGGCCAGTCGGGCAGCCAGTCACTTTCGCGCCGGGCTCGCGGCGTTGCAGGCCCGCTATGCAGACTCCCGGCCGGGCCGTGTGTTCTACCAGATTGCACCGCAACCGCTGCTGACAGTGAACCGGGAACATTTCATCGGCCAGGCCATTGAACTCTGCGGCGGCGAGAACATCTATGGGGACGTGCCGGGCCTGACGCCGGTCGTCAGTGCAGAGTCGGTGGTGGTCGCGGCGCCCGAGGCGATCGTAGCCAGTGACTACACTCGCGGTCCTGGCAGTCCGATCGAAGGGTCGCCGCTTGATCGCTGGCGATCCTGGAGCCAGTTACCGGCCGTGGCCCAAAACCGCCTCTACGTCATCGACCCGGACCTGATGAGCGTGCCGGGGCCGCGCCTCCTGAGGGGCATCACGGCGCTGTGTGCCGTGCTCAACGGCGCCTTGTAGGAGCGCCTTTAGGCGCGATCTCCAATTCCGGTCGCGCCTCAAGGCGCTCCTACGGGCGCTTGGGCCGGGGCTTCCAGATGATTTCCGTGCCGTGGTCGACGCGGCACAAGACCCGCGATATCACGAACAGCAGGTCGGACAGGCGGTTCAGGTAGCGCACCGCTTCGGCGTTGACCGGCTCGGACCGTTGCAGCGTGATCACCCGGCGCTCGGCCCGCCGGCAGACGGTTCGGGCCAGGTGGCAAACGGCCGCGCCGGGCGTGCCACCGGGAAGCACGAAGTCCTTGAGTGGCGGGAGCGCGTCGTTGAGTTCGTCCAGCAACCGCTCCAGGTCAGAACTGTCGGTGGGTAACATGACATCCCGGCCGGGGACAGCCAGTTCCCCGCCCAGATCGAAAAGCCGGTGCTGGATCTCTGTCAGGCTGTCGCTGATGAGGAGTGGCAGGCCCGGAGTCGCGAGAACCAGGCCGACGCAGGCATTGAGCTCATCCACAGTGCCGTAGGCTTCCACCCGGGGGCAGTCCTTGGCCACGCGCTCGCCGGAGCCGAGCCCGGTGGTGCCGTCGTCGCCGGTTCGCGTGTAGATTCTGGTCAGCCGGTTGCCCATGAACTATTGTCCTGCCTGCGCTGTTTTCCGAGTTTAACCGCGCCGGAGTGGAGCGCGTGGTGACCAAGATTCGCCAGCTCGGGGTGTTCCGGATGCAGGGCACCCGCTTGTTGCCCGTGCTCAGAAGATCAACCCGACGCCGGCATAGGCAGCCAGCCCCGGCGTGTTGTAGCCGTAGACGTCTTCGTAGTTCTCATTCAGGAGGTTCTCCACCCGGGTGTACAGCCGAACCTGCTCTGTCGCCCGGTAGCTGAGGGCCACACTGGCGAGATAGTAGGAGTCGAGGTTGACAGTCGCCCGGTCAAAGGTCAGCGGGTCAAAAAATACGTCGGTCCGGTCCCCCACGTAGGTGAGATTCAGATTCACGTTGGCCCGATTGTCGAGAAACCGCCAGTCGCCGTTCAGGGTGGCGACATGCCGGGGTCGGCGGACTTCCCCTTTGTCATCGCCCGTCAGCGAGTCCGGCTCCGTGGCGTCCAGGTAGGTGTAGGAGCCCGAAAGCCGCAACCCCCCGGGCAGGCGCGCGAGGGCGGTGATCTCGACGCCCCGGCGCTTGCTTTCGCCGTCCAGATTCTCTGCGGTAAACCCGCCCGTACCTGGATCGAAAGCGAAGCCGTTGATCTCGTGCTCAAGATCTTCATGAAAGTACGTGGCGCCGAGACTGACCCGGCCTTCGAACAGGGGCTGCTCAAGACCCGCCTCCCAGCCTTTGGAGGTTTCGGGCTCCAGGTCGGGATTACCGATGAACTGGTCAGGGAAAAAGCCGAACCGTTCGACAAATGTAGGGGCCTTCTGGCCAGTCCCGTAACTGGCGTGCAGGCGCGTCCGGGTGCCTTCGGTGGTCCAGGCCGTCGTGGCTCGATAGGTGGCGACGTTGTCGTAGTCGCTGTTGTCGTCGTACCGGGCACTGAGGGAAACAGAGGAGCGCGGCAGCGGGCTGTAGATCCCTTCGATGACTGCGGCAGTCGTCCGTTGGTCCTGCTCCTGATTGGGGTCCAGATCCTGGGTCGGATCGCCAGGATCAATAACGAACACAGCGCCTGTCTGACGGAAGTCCTGTTTTTCATGGAGGAGGGCGACCGTCACGGAGTTCCCGGGGGCATCGGCGATCCGGGGCGTGAATTGCCAGGACGTCTGGTAGTAGATGCCGTACTTATCCGCCGCTGTAGAACCGTTAGGACCGGAGTCGTTCGAATCCTTCGTATGGGTAGTGGTCCAGGCTGCCCGGAGCGACTGCGTCCACCGCTCATCCATCAGCTTCAGGGTACCGCCGGTGCGGAAGTAGCCGAGGTCTACGTCTGTGGTATCGGGCGAATCGGCTGGCAGGCTCGTCGAGAAGTCGCTGGCGTCAAAGTCCTTGGTGGTGCTGGTGTAGCGACCGACGAAGTCCAGCTCCAGGTGGTCTGCCGGGCTGCCTGCCAGCGTCAGCGACCCCGTCGTGTTCTCGTAGCCATCCTCCTCGTTACCCGAGCGTGAGCTGTTGGAGCCATGGGATCTGACTCTTGAGAGCGAGAGCCCTGTGCGGGCGCCCAGCAGCTCGCCAGAGACACGGCCGCCGCCGCTGTAGGTGTCGAAAGCGCCGCCTTCCACAAACCCCGTCGCCGAGAATTCGTCCGTCGGCTGGCGCGTAATGACGTTGATTACGCCAGCCAACGCGTCACTGCCCCAGAGGGCGCTCTGGGGTCCGCGGACCACTTCGATGCGCTCCACGTCCCAGGTAATCAGGTCCTGAAAGGCGAATTCGTCGTTCCCTGCGGGATCATTGGCCTCGATGCCGTCGATCAGGACCAGTACCTGGTTGGCCTCTGCACCCCGGATCCGGACCTGGGTCTGGGCGCCGATACTGCCCGAACGGCTGACCGCAACGCCGGGCACATCCTGCAGCAGATCCACCGCAAAGACCGATTGCCGGGCGTCGATCTGTTCCCGGTCGATGACGGTTACCGAACTGCCGGAGGCGCTGAGCGGCACGGGTATGCGGGAGGCGGTGACGACGAGGGTGTCGCGGATCTCCTGCGCGGTGACAGTGGTGGTAGCGGCGGCGGCCGCAATAAACACGGATAAACAGACGGAAATACGCACACGATTCTCCCCATGACACGCTCACACCCGAGCGTGAGAATCGTCCGGAACGGGGGGAGAACAGTGACGCCCGCGCCGGCCTGAAGCCGACGCAGGAGTAACACGCAGCCAACAGGGCTCGTGTCGTCACGTGGTCTCCACCCGAGACCTGACGATCCGATGACACCTGCCGGCCGGTATACGGGCTCGCGCGGGGGAGGCAGACTTTTCGGTCTGCATCCGGAGCCATCGCCTTCCCAGGCGCTTGTGCCCAGTGGCTCGTGTGATGGCCCTGATCCTGCGCTTACCGTTGCGGGGGCAGCGGCGGCGTTGTCGGCCCTTCTTCGAGGAGAGGTCGACGCACCGCACTTCCCGTTAAACCCTTCGGTCTGGCTGACCGTCAGGCACCGGCAGGAACAGTCTGCAAGTTAGCTGCGCTGCTCCGGCCCGTCAAGCACGGGCGCCTGTGGGAGTGCCTTTAGGCGCGATCGATATCCATTGCGTCTAAAGGCGCTCCTCCAGGCGCGCCCGGAAGCAGGGCGATGTCCCCATGGGCATTGGTGTACTCCTCATAGGGCGCATCGAAGAGGCGCGCCAGGTTCGCGGGAGTGAGTGCGGCGCGGGCGGTGTCCAGCAGCCAGGTGCCGTCCGTGAACAGCAGCAGGGTGTGGCTTGCAAACCTCAACGCCAGCCAGGGATCGTGCAGCGTCATGATCACGCCCCGGCCCGCCGCAGCCAGCGAGCGGAACCGCTCCAGCACGGCGATCTGGTAGCGGGGATCGAGGTGGTTGACGGGCTCGTCCAGCAACAAGACCGCCGGATCCTGGGTTAGAAGGCGGGCCAGAGCGAGCCTCCGCCGTTCACCGCCGGAGAGTGTGGAGACGAGGCGGTCGCCAGAGTCGCCGAGGCCCATCGCCCGCAAAGCCGCCAGGGCTTGCGCCAGATCGTCCGGAGAATCGGTGGTCCGGCCGGCTTGGTGCGGATGCCTGCCCATCAGGGCGGTTTCCAGCACCGTGGCGGGAAAGGTTTCTGCATCATCCTGCAGCAGCAGGCCCAGGCGCTGGGCAATCTCCCGGCGTCGCAGCCGCCCCATCGAGTCCCTGCCCAGGCTGATGAACCCCTTGCCCGCGGGCCGGAGGCCCGCCAGCGTGTGGAGGGTCAGGGTCTTGCCGACGCCATTGGGGCCGAGGAGGCAGACCACGTCCCCGGCGCTCAGGTTGAAGGTGAGGTCCCGCACCAGCGCCCGGCCGGCGACGCTCACGGAAACTCCAGAGCAGGTCAACATCGTGGGAGAGGCACCGGGTTTGCAATCTGGCAATTTGGCGGCCGAATTGCCAGATTGCAAACCCGGTGCCTATGGTCAGTGGCTCTGGTCAAAAAAAACCCCGCCAGTGGCGGGGTTGATACGGGTTTTTGTTGTTGTCGCGAATCCGGTCTCGGCGCGTGCGTCAGTCTGTGGTGGTTTTGTTGTTGTTGTTTTTTGTGCCGCTTCTATTTCTAATTCTTGGTTTCTTATTCTTGTTTTGGGCTTCTTCTGGCTCCGATGTCTGGTTACAGATGTCGTGCTTTTCCGGCGCTCGGCACAGAGACCTTTTTTGTGCTCAGGTATCCTTTAGCAAGTCCCATGCCAGAGGACAAAAAGCTCTTTACTCACAGGTGCCTGGCGTAACTTGATGGCCTGCCTTGGGATCCAAGGTTGGCCGATCGTAAGAAATTCCGACTCCCCGTCGGTGGGCGTCGCTGGATCAGATCTTGGCCAGAACGAGAAGGAGCCCACGTTTCTCGCCGGGCAGGGCCATTGCCGCAGACCCTGCCGCTGCCGCCGGCGTCTTAATCCGCCCTTAATGAAGCGGAATCCAAGGGCAGGCCTGCCTGCACGGTGTAAAGGAATCCAACGGGCTATCGGCCACCCCGGCGGCTTTTACCTGTTAAGGCGCCCCCAGACCGGGTACTCTCGCCGGCGCCATGGATCTGGAACAACTGCGCAATCAACTGTCCGCGATCGATCGGCAGATCCTGGAGCTCGTTGCCGAGCGTCAGCGACTGTCGGGGGATATCGGCGTCCTGAAGCGGGCTTCTGGCAGGCCGACCCGGGATTTCGCCCGGGAAAAGCAGGTGTTGGACAAGGCCCGGGCCTTGGCGGCGGGACTTGGCGTTCCGCCCGGGTTGGCGGAGTCACTGCTGAGCCTGCTGATCCGCTCATCCCTCGCGAATCAGGAGCAGGCCCGGGTCCGCGCCGAGGGCCAGGGTTCCGGCAAGCCGGCACTGGTTATTGGCGGCAGCGGAAAGATGGGCCGCTGGTTCACCGAGTTTCTTCACTCTCAGGGCTTTAACGTGCTGGTGGCCGACCCCGCCGGTCCCGTCCCCGGCTTCCTCCATGTCGCCGACTGGCGCGAGACGCCTGACGAGTTTGCCGTGACGGTGGTCTCTGCGCCCATCCCCCTCACCGGGGCTGTCCTGCACGAGCTCGGGACTCAGCGCCGCTCAGGGCTGATCTTCGACATCGGCTCCCTGAAATCCCCCTTCATTGGGGAGCTCAAGGAGCTCTGTCGCCTCGGCCTGCAGGCCACTTCAGTCCACCCGATGTTCGGGCCTGACACGGAACTGCTGTCCGGCAGACACGTCGTTTTCCTTGATGCCGGCTGCCCCGGGGCCACCACCGAGGCTGCCCAGCTGTTCGCCTCGACCATGGCAGCCCAGATCCGGATGGATCTTGAGGACCACGACCGGCTCATCGCCTATGTGCTGGGCCTGTCCCACGCGGTGAACATTGCGTTTTTTACGGCGCTGGCCGAGAGCGGCGAGACGGTCCCCAGGCTCGCCGATATCTCCAGCACCACGTTCGATGCGCAACTGCAGATTGCGGGTCGCGTTGCGGAGGCAAACCCGCACCTCTACTTTGCAATCCAGGCGGAGAACCCCTTTGGACTGGCGGCGCTGGACGAGTTGCAGCGCGCCGTCGCCCGTATCGCTGCAGTTGTTCGCGCGGGCGACGAAGCGGGCTTCGTGCTGCTGATGGAGCAGGGTCGAAACTACCTGGAAAGTCGGCGCTAGTCACGACTCTACTTGCCGCTGCGCAGACTCCGGCGGAGCAGGAAGAGAAAGGCGGGCACCCCGACGGCTGCGGTAATGGCGCCCACCGGCAACTGCCGCGGGGCCACCAGCGTCCGGGCCAGCGTATCCGCCAGCACCAGCAGCGTACCCCCAGCCAGGGCGGAGCCAGGAATCACTAGCCGATGATCGCTGCCCCCGGCGAGCCGCACGAAATGGGGGACGATCAGGCCGACGAAGCCGACCACGCCGGCGGTCGTCACAGCCAGGGACGTCAGCAGGGCAGCCAGCGCGTAGATCGCGCTGCGCATGTGCCCCACCTCGACGCCCAGCAGGGCGGCCTGCCAGTCCCCGGTGCCGAGCACATTCAGCGTGCGGGCAATAAACAGGCCGCCAATAGTGCCGAGGGCAGCGACTACCAGGATCGCACCGGGACGATCGACGAAGGAAAAGTCGCCCATCAGCCAGAAGAGCAGGCCGCGCAGGCTCGTTTCCGGGCTGAGCGCCAGCAACAGGCTCACGGCTGCACCCCAGCCTGAGGCAACGACGATGCCCGTGAGCAACAGACGACTGGCGGCCCCGCCCCCGTCGTACCCGCGGCCGTCCGACCAGGCACCGCCAGCGCGAGCCAGGGAAAACACGAGCATTGTGCTCAGTAGCGCCCCACCAAACGCAGCGATGTTCACCGTCAGGCCGGCGTAGCCGAGCAGCATTGCACCCAGCGCTGCCACGGCTGCCCCGCCCGAGGTGCCGAGCACGTAGGGGTCTGCAAGGGGGTTGCGCAGCAGGACCTGCATCAGGGCCCCTGCAAGGGCCAGGGCAGCGCCGGTGCCGAAGGCGGCCAGCGCGCGGGGCAGCCGGAGTTGCAGCAGGACCTCCACTTCCATCGGTACCGCATTGCCGGTGAGAAGGCCGCGGAGCGTGCCGAACCCTGCCGGACCACTACCCGTGGTCACCGCGAAGAGAAGCGCGGCAAGGCTGAATGCCGTGAGTATGACCAGCAGTCGACGGGGAGCGAGGTGCATGATCTGATCTTGATGCAGCCAGCGGGCCTGGCTGGGCATCAGAGTGTAACGGGTGATGCCGGGCAGTGACACGGCCGCGGCCGATGTGGAAGAATTCCGCCGCAACCAGAGGTACAGCGTGGATCAGATTGATGCAGAAGGCTTCCGCGCGAACGTCGGCATCATTGTGTGTGATGCGCGGGGCTTGGTCCTCGTCGGTGGCCGGGTTGGCCAGGACGCCTGGCAGTTTCCTCAGGGGGGCATCCAGCACAATGAGTCGCCAGAGCAGGCCATGTATCGGGAACTTCGTGAGGAAGTCGGCCTGCGGCCCAACGACGTTGCGGTCCTTGGCAGCACCCCGGACTGGCTCCGCTATCACCTTCCCGAAAAGTACCTGCGGCGCCGCAGGCGGCCGCTGTGTATTGGCCAGAAGCAGCGCTGGTTTCTGGTACGCCTTTTGGCGGCGGACACCAGCCTCCGTCTGGACACGACGACCACCCCCGAGTTCGACCGGTGGCGCTGGGTTGACTACTGGCAGCCCCTGCGGGAAGTGATCTTCTTCAAGCGCGAGGTCTATCGTCAGGCTCTGCAGCAGCTTGGGCCTATAGTCTTTCCCGACGGGATGCCGCCACTAGCAGAGCGCGACGCCAGCGGCGAATTCGGTGGTTAAGGTTCGCCGGCGGGTTCCGCAGCCCGAGCAAGACGTTCTGGCCGCCGTCGATCTCGGCTCCAACAGCTTTCATATGGTAGTGGCCCGGTTTGCCCACGGTCAGCTGACTGTCATCGACCGGCTGCGAGAGATGGTTCGGCTTGCCTCTGGCCTCGACAAGCGCGACCGGTTGACCGATGCAAGCCAGGCCCGGGCACTGATCACTCTGCGGCAGTTCGGTGAGCGTCTCCGTGACATGCAGGCCGGTCGGGTGCGGGTGGTCGCCACGAACACCCTCCGGCGGGCCAAGTCCACGGGGCGCTTTCTCCAGCGCGCCGCCAAGGCTCTTGGTCACCCCGTGGAGATCATCTCGGGCATTGAAGAGGCCCGGCTGGTTTACCTGGGCGCAAGCCATACCCTGCCCCGCGTTGACGGGCCGCAGCTCGTGGTCGACATCGGTGGCGGCAGTACCGAGATCATCGCGGGCAGGAGTCTGGAGCCATCGGCGATGGAGAGCCTCGCCATAGGCTGTGTTTCCCTTAGCGAGGGCTGCTTCCCCGGTGGGCAGCTCTCGTCAAGGAACTTCGCGAAAGCCCGGTTGCAGGTCCGTCTTGAGCTGGAGCCCGTAAGGTCCCAGTTCCGCAAGGTGGAGCCGGCCCAGGTGGCAGGGACCTCAGGCAGCATTCGTGCGGCCCATGCGGTTCTTACGGCGCTGAACCGGGCGCCCCAGGGGATTACGGTAGAGGGCCTTGAGTATCTGATCTCGGAGATGGTCTCAGCCGGTCGGGTCGCCAACTTGCGCCTTCCGGAGCTGTCTGATGAGCGGGCCGACGTCTTCGCCGGCGGGGTCTCAATACTCGTTGAGGTCATGAGAGCGCTGGCTCTGGACCGCATGACCATCGCTGACGGCGCCCTGCGGGAGGGGCTCCTCTACGACATGATCGGGCGACTGACGGACGAAGACGCCCGGGTTCGGACCGTCCGGGCCATGGCGGCACGCTACCAGGTGGACCGGGCGCAGGCCGAGCGAGTGGAAGCCACCGCGTTGAACCTGTGCGCGCAGGCCCGGGAAAGCTGGGAACTGGCCGATGACCAGCAACTGTTGCTGGCTTGGGCGGCCCGCCTGCACGAGCTTGGACTGGATATTGCCCACGCCCACTATCATCGGCACGGCGCCTACGTTCTCGAAAATGCAGACATGCCCGGGTTTCCGCGCGAGGAGCAGCAGGTTCTTGCCCGTCTTGTGCTGGCCCATCGGCGCAAGGTCGAGCGGGCCGCTTTCACTACACTGCCGGCGTTATGGCAACGGCCAGCCCTGCGTCTCGCGATGCTGCTCCGGCTTGCCGTGCTGGTGCACAGAAGCCGCACGGGAGGCGCGACTCCCGAGCTGAAACTGCGCGTCCAGGGCCGTACACTGCGCCTGCAGGTGTCAGCTGCGTGGTTGCTGAGCAATCCACTGACTCTGGCGGATCTGGAGCGCGAGCGGGATTTTCTTCAGGAAGCAGACTACAAGCTGATTATTCAGCGCCGGACGGCGCCGTAGGAGCGTCTTCAGGCGCGACCAGGTCGCGCCTGAAGACGCTCCTACGGCGGGCTTGATTCAGAGAGCTGCCGCAGAAGCTGACCCTGAACAGACCGGCGTTCCTCACCGGTTTGCCGCCGAACCATGCGGTAGCCACCGTCGGCCCGCAAGTCCCAGGCCTGGCAGTTATCAGAAAGGCAGAGATCCAGATCCGAGATAACCCGTGCCTTGAGGTTCTCGCTGAGAACGGGAAAGCACACTTCCACCCTGCGGAAGAAGTTGCGATCCATCCAGTCGGCACTGGAACAGAAAATGTTTTCGTCGCCGTTTGCGTGAAAGTAGTAAACGCGGGAATGCTCGAGAAAGCGGCCAACGATGGAACGCACGCGGATGTTGTCGGACACGCCCGGGATTCCTGGCCTCAGACAACAGATCCCCCGCACAATCAAATCAACCATCACTCCGGCACAGGATGCCCGGTAGAGCGCCCGGATCACTTCGGGCTCCACCAGGGCATTCAGTTTGGCAATGATATGACCGGCTCCACCGGCAGCGACGTTCTGGATCTCCTGATCGATATGTTCAAGGATCCGCTGGTGCAGATTGAAGGGCGCCTGGTAGAGAAGCCGCAGCGGTGGTGTCTGCATCAGGCTCGTTAGCTGGAGGAACACGTGATGCACGTCCTCGCCAAGCGCCTCGTCTGCCGAAAGCAGGCTGTAGTCCGTGTAGATCCTGGCTGTGCCCGTGTGATAGTTACCCGTTCCGAGGTGCACATATCGGCGCAGGCGC
>Ga0209181_10010304_pt1 | contig 12166 bp, 7 predicted proteins | sample MAT05_FD_187208 | JGI IMG/M metagenome (GOLD analysis project Ga0209181, IMG submission 187208) | Freshwater microbial communities from Lake Fryxell liftoff mats and glacier meltwater in Antarctica - MAT-05 (SPAdes) (version 2) | ecosystem: Environmental > Aquatic > Freshwater > Ice > Liftoff... | reverse complement strand
AAGGGCATCATCTTTCCCGCATTGCTTCGTTCCGGGAAGCTGGCGTTGCTCGCCTTTGTCATCACCATCCCGATCTCAATCGCAGCCGGCATCTACGCCGCTCGCCGCCAGGACAAGCTGAGCGACCGTGTCATCGTCAACGCCGGTCTCGCCTCCTCCTCGATCCCCGAGTTCGTGACAGCGGCGGTGCTGATGTCGGTCTTTGCGGTGAACTTCGGGATTGGCAAGGTCTACGCAAACCCACCGGCGGGCACTTCTTTGTTGGGTCAGCTGGAGTACCTGATCCTGCCCGCGATGGCCATGGTGGTGGCCTACTTCGGCTACATCGCCCGCATGACTCGGGCAGGCGTCATCGGCGCGCTGGCGTCCGACTACGCCCGAACGGCGACGATGAAGGGCATGTCGAAAGGCCAGGTGATGCGGCGCCATGTTCTGCGCAATGCGCTGGCACCCACCATCACTGTCATCAGCGTGCAGATCGGTTACCTCATCGGTGGCATCATCGGTGTCGAGAAGGTGTTCAACTACGCCGGGCTCGGGTCCACCATGCTCACCGCCGTTGGTTCGAAGGACATTCCAGTGCTGCAGGGGGCGGTGTTGCTCGTGGGTCTGGTGTACATGATCTCCACGCTGCTCGCTGACCTGTTGATCGCCTATCTCAACCCACGTGTTCGTCTGGAGACCAAGCGATGAGCGACTCAGCCGAAATCATCTCAACCCCGGGGGCCGACATGATCGTTCCGGACGGTGTTCTGATCCAAGGCCTCAGCGAACGCAAGCAGGCACGACGCGAGAACTGGCGGCTCATCCGCCGCCGCCCTGCGTTCATCGTCGGCGTGCTGATCAGCGTGTTCTGGCTGGTGTGCGCGGTGTTGGGTGACAAGATCACCCCCCATCATCCGCTCGACTATCGCACCACCTCGCATCTCTCGCCACGATGGTCGTATCCCTTCGGCACCGACGACACTGGGCGAGATGTGCTGTCGCGCGTGATGGCTGGAGCCCGCGACGTGCTGATCATCGCCCCGCCCGCCGCGCTCATCGGTGTGCTCCTCGGTGTGATCGTGGGCATGTTGATGGGTTACCTCGGCGGTTGGACCGACACCATTCTCGGCCGGATCGTGGAGGCGTTCCTTGCCCTGCCAGTGGTGTTGATCGGGTTGTTGGCCATCACCACCCTCGGCCGATCGAACCCCGTGGTCATCGGAGTGGTCGCTGCGCTCTTCACCCCGGTCGTCGCCCGCACGGTGCGGTCGGCGGTGCTCGCCGAGCGCGACCTCGACTATGTGACCTCGGCGCGGCTGCGCGGCGAGTCCACACCATTCGTGATGTTCCGCGAAGTCCTTCCGAATGTGTCGGCGCCCATCATCGTCGAGCTCACCGTTCGCGTGGGTTATGCGATCTTCACGGTCTCCACGCTCTCATTCCTGGGCGCCGGGCCTGGCAGGCCTTCGCCCGACTGGGGGCAACAGGTGAGTGACAACTACAACTCCATCGTCGCCGGATACTGGTGGACGACGTTCTTTCCAGCCGCGGCCATCGCCAGCCTCGTGATCGCTGTCAACCTCATCGCCGATTCGGTGCAGTCAGTCCTGGAGGCATCATGACCGCAACGGAAGCACCCGTGATCACCTCGGCGCTCACCATCGAAGACCTGCACGTGGTCTACACGGTGCGTGGCATCGACCGGTCCGTGCTGCGCGGCGTGTCGTTCAGCGTGGCCCCCGGCGAGGCGTACGGGCTGGTGGGCGAGTCCGGCTGCGGCAAGTCCACCACTGCGTACGCCGCGCTGCGCTACCTGCCGCGCAATGGGAAGATCGTCAGCGGTCGAGTGCTGGTCGGTGGCGACGACGTCACCGGCATGTCGGACGACGATCTCCAGCACTTCCGCGCCACCGAGGCTTCGATGGTCTATCAGGACCCGGCGCAGGCGATGAACCCGTCGCTGAAGATCGGCAAGCAACTCATCGAGAGCTTCACGTTGCTCGGTCAGAAGCAGCGCGATGCTGAGGCTTCAGCGTTGGAGGCGTTGCGCAAGGTGCGCATCGCCGACCCGACGCGTGTGATGGACCGCTACCCGTTCCAGCTCTCCGGTGGCATGCAGCAGCGCGTCGTCATCGCGATGGCGCTTGCCTGTACACCGAAGTTGCTGGTGCTCGACGAACCCACCACCGGCCTCGACGCCACGGTCGAGGCCGAAGTGCTCGACCTTGTTCGAGTGCTGCGCCAGGAGAGCGATGCCGCGGTGCTGCTCATCGCGCACAACCTGGGCATCATCCGTTCGCTGTGCGACCGGGTGGGGGTGATGTACGCCGGCAAGATCGTCGAAGAGGGCCCCAGTGCCGAGGTGTTCGACAGCCCGCAGCACCCGTACACGGTGGGTTTGCTGCGCTCTCTGCCCCGCCACGGCGTCCGCAAGACGGAACGGGCGCTGGCCACCATTCCCGGCATCCTGCCCCTCATCGGCAGCGACCTGCCCACTTGCGTGTTCTTGGACCGCTGTCCTCTCGCCGACGAGCTCTGCCGCACGGTCGAGCCTCCGTTGGTGCCGGTCGGCGTCAACGGAGACCGCTTCACCCGCTGCCATCATGTCGATCGCATCCAGGGTCTCGTCGAGGCGCCACCAGACATCCCCATTGCCATCCTCTCGGCGTCCACGAACAACCCTGAAGTACTTGAACTCGCGCACGTGTCCAAGACCTTCCGTCAGCGCAACCTGTCGGTTCCTGCGCTTGTCGACGTCGAGCTCAGCCTCGCCGAAGGCGAGACGCTGGGCATCGTCGGCGAGTCGGGCTCTGGGAAGTCCACGCTGGCGAAGGCGATACTTGGTATCGAGTCCGCCGACGAAGGCGGCGTCGTCTCGCTCGACGGCCACGCCATGCCTGGCTCCACCGACAACCGCACCACGGCCGACAAGCGCTCGATGCAGATGGTGTTCCAGAACCCCGACTCGGCGCTCAACCGCAGTTGGTCGGTTCGCCGAATCCTGATGCGCAGCGTCGAGAAGCTCACCGGTATCAAGGGCGAGGAGGCCAATGCCCGCGTCGAGGCGCTCGCTGCGCACCTGCGGCTCACGCCTCGCCACCTGGATCTCAAGCCACGCCAGCTCTCTGGCGGTCTGAAGCAGCGCGTGGCCATCGCCCGCGCGTTCGCCGGCGACCCGCGCATCGTGGTTTGCGACGAGCCGACCAGTGCCCTCGATGTCTCTGTACAAGCGGCCATCCTCAACCTGCTCGCCGACCTGCAGGCAGAGCAGCGGACCAGCTACGTGTTCATCACTCACGACATGGGTGTCGTCCGCTACCTGGCAGATCGCATCGCCGTCATGTACCTGGGGCGCATACAGGAAGTGGGCCCTACCGACGATGTGTTCCACGGGCCGAATCATCCATACACGGAGGCGTTGCTCTCGGCAATACCCAGCGTCGACGGTGAAGCCACCAATCGCATCCGCCTGGAGGGGGAGATCCCGTCGCCGGCCAATCCACCGACAGGCTGCGTCTTTCACCCTCGTTGCCCGAGGGTGATGATGGGGGTCTGCGACGTCACCGAGCCGCCGTTGCTCGAAGTCTCGCCTGGCCACTCGATGCGCTGCCACATTCCCATCGAAGAGCTGCGCGTCCTGCAGAGCACGCCCGTCGCTCTCGGCTGAGGTGCCGCTCGGCCGTCACGAAGTAGCGGCGAGTATCGAGCTGGCGGGGTGGGCTGCGGCCAGACCGCGGTCGTCCGTGGCCACCCTTGCGCCACGAGCGGCGGCCAGGTGGTACAGGTAGCTGTCGGTGACCTGTCCATATCCGATCACGCCGGCGAGCGTTTCATCAGAGAACGCAAGGTCGTCCGGCCAGAACTGATGTCGTGATAGGCCACCGATACGTCGCAACGGCAGGCCGACGTCGCTGGCCGCGTGCCCTGGCGGAGCAGGTAGCGAACCAGAGCGCATTGAGTGATGGGAACGGAGATTGTGCTACATCACCGAATCATGATGCACTTACGCGCGCATGCGGAGGCCCTGAGGGTCGAGCACCGGTTCGTGTTGCAGCGTTGCCGGCCGGCGGCGGCCGATGATCTCGATCTCGAAGCCGGCACCATCCGTGGCCAATTCGGCGGGGATGTAGCCGAGGGCCAACGAGACGCCGCTGTAGTGGGCGTAACCACCGCTGGTGATCCAGCCGACGACTTCATCATTGCCGTTGGGTCCGCTGTGCCATACCGGTTCGTCGCCGATGACGTCGGCAGGAGCCTCGGGGTCGACCTCGACCTTGAACATCACCAGCTTGCGCTTGGGCCCACCGGCGGCGATCTCGGCTTCGACGGCCTCGCGGCCGATGAAGTCGTGGTCGAACTTCAGTACGCGATCCATGCCTGCCTCGAGCGGTGTGTAGATCGGTCGGTACTCGCGATACCAGGTACCGAAGCTCTTCTCCAGGCGCATCGTGATCAGCGAGCGGAAACCGAACAGGCGCATGTCGAACTCTTGACCGGCCTCCCAGATGAGGTCGAACAGGTAACGCTGATACTCGGGCTGGATCCAGATCTCATAGCCCAAGTCGCCGGTGTAGGTCATGCGGCTCAGCCAGACGGGGGCCATCCCGAGATCGACCTTGCGGAAGGCCATGAACGGGAAGTCCTTCGAGGCCAGCGAGGTGCCGGTCAGCTTTTGCAACACGTTGCGCGCCTGAGGGCCGGCGACCGTGAGGCCCACCATGGACAGCGCGAGCACCTCGAAGCGGATCTGCGAGTGCTCCGGCAGGTGAGCGAGGAACCAACGGGGGTGGTGCACCTCGGCGGCCTGCGAACCGAACAGGAAGAACTCGTCGGCGCCGATCCGCGACACCGAGAACTCGCCCTCGATGCGGCCCTGCGGGTTCAGCATCGCGGTGAGGTTGGTGCGACCGACCTTGGGTAGCGAGTTGGTGAACAGTCCCTGCAGCCAGTCGGCCGAACCGGGGCCGCTGACCTTGTACTTGGCGAAGTTGGATGCCTCGCTGAAGCCGACGCGCTCACGAACCGCCTGCGACTCTTCGGCTACGACGTCGAACGCGTTCGAGCGGTAGAAGGTGACGTCTTCCTTCGGCTCCAGGCCGGGCTTCTGGAACCACAGCGGGTGTTCCAGGCCGAAGCCGGCACCCCAGACGGCGTTGTGGTCGGTGAGGCGGTCGTAGATGGGCGTGGTGTGCAACGGGCGGGCTGCGGTCAGCTCTTCGTTGGGGAACGTGATGCGGAAGCGGCGGGAGTAGTTCTCGCGTACCTTGGCGTTCGTGTACGCCAGCGTGGCGTAGTCGCCGTAACGGGCGACGTCCATTCCCCAGATGTCGGCGCCGGGGTCGCCGTGCACCATCCAGTTGGCCAATGAGAGCCCTACGCCACCGCCTTGCGACAGACCGGCCATGACTGCGTTGGCCATCCACATGCCGCGCATGCCCTTGATCGGACCGATCAGCGGGTTGCCGTCGGGGCTGAAAGTGAATGGCCCGTTGACGAACTTCTTGATGCCTGCCTTGCCGACGAGCGGGAAGTGCTCGAACGCCTTCTCCAGCTCGGGGGCAATGCGGTCGAGGTCGTGGGGGAGCAACTGGAACACGAAGTCCCACGGTGTCTCGTGCGGTGCCCACGGACGGTTGTCCTGCTCGTAGGTGCCCAACAGGATGCTCTGGCCTTCCTGGCGAGCGTAGATCTCGCCGGCGAAGTCGATCATGTGCGGCAGCTCGCGACCGTGGGTTGCGTTGTACTCGATGACTTCCGGCATCGGCTCGGTCATCAAATAGTGGTGTTCCATTGCGAGGACCGGCAGTTCCAGGCCGGCCATCCGGCCGACCTCGCGAGCCCACAGACCGCCGGCGTTGACAACGTGCTCAGCGTGGATGGTGTGGTCGCTATCGGTGATCACGTCCCACGTGCCGTCCTGGCGCTGCTGCAGGTCGGTGACCCAGGTGTCGGTGTAGACCTCGGCGCCACGGTTCCTCGCGCAGATCGCGTAGGCGTGCGTGACGCCGTAGGGGTCGACGCTGCCTTCGTCCTCGTCGTACAACGCGCCGACGAAGAACTTCTCCTCCAGCAGCGGGTTCAGCTCCTTGGCTTCCTTCATGGAGATGATCTCCATGTGCATGCCCAGGTAGCGGCCGCGCGCCTGGGCCATGCGCAGCCAGTCGAGTCGTTCGGGTGTGTCGGCCAACTGAATGCCGCCAGGAAGGTGGATGCCGCAGTTCTGACCGGACTCTGCCTCGATCTCCTTGTAGAGGTTGACCGTGTACTGCTGCAGACGCGCCACGTTGGGATCACCGTTGAGCGTGTGCATGCCGCCGGCCGCATGCCAGGTGCTGCCTGCGGTGAGCTGCTTGCGTTCCAGCAGCACGACATCTGTCCAGCCGGCCTTGGTGAGGTGGTAGAGCACGCTGGCTCCGACCACACCGCCGCCGACGACGACCACCTGTGCGGATGACTTCATTGCATTCCCCTTGTTCACAATCGTATGTGTCGTGATCGATGACGTGATCAGTAATCGGTGGCGACGCCGCCCTCGGCGACGCGGCGGTCGACGAAGGCTCGTAGCTCGGCCTTGACCGCAGGGTCCATGGCTGGCGGCTCGTAGGCGTCCAAGTACTGGGTGACGAGCCGATCGACCTTTTGATCAGCCGTCGGGCTACCCGCTTCCTGCCACGACTCGTAGTTGCGCCAGTCGGAGACCAACGGCTTGTAGAACGCATTTCGGAACCGGTCCTGAGTGTGCTGCGTGCCGAAGAAGTGGCCGCCTGGGCCGACTTCCTCGATCGTGTCGATCGCGAGCGTCTCTGCGTTGACCACCACCGGCTCGAGCATCGTCGCGACCATCGCCAGCAGGTCGGCGTCGAGCACCATCTTGCCCAGGCTGGCGTGGAGACCGCCCTCCATCCACCCGGCGCCGTGCATCAAGAAATTGACGCCGCCCATGATCGCGCCCCACAGCGAGAAGACGCTCTCGTACGCCGCCTGCATGTCGAGTGCGTTGGCCGCACAGACGTTGCTGCTGCGATACGGGAACCCATAGCGGCGGGCCATCTGGCCACCGATCATGGCCGTGCGCACGTACTCGGGGGTTCCGAATGCGGGCGCACCGGACTGCATGTCGACGTTGGAGGTGAAGCCGCCGTACATCACGGGAGCGCCCGGGTTGATGGTCTGCACGAAGGTGATACCGCCGAGGGCCTCGGCATTCTGCTGCGCGACCGCACCGGCGAGGGTGATGGGTGCCATGGCGCCCGCAAGCGTGAAGGGCGTGACCACGACGGGCTGATTGTGCGTCGCGAACTCGATCATCCCCTGTGCCATCGGGCTGTCGAGTGTGAGCGGTGAGTTCGTATTGACAACAGTGATGACCGAGGGCTCGCGATCGAGCGTTTCCATGTCGATACCACGGGCGATGCGGACCATCTCCAGCACGTCTCGGTTGCGTTGACGGCCGAGGCTGTAACAGTGGATGCCTTTGTCGGTGAGCGTCAGGATGTCGTAGCTGGCTTCGAGGTGGCGGATGCTGTGGTGCAGGTCGACGGGCTCGACGGGGTACCCGCCGATGTAGTGGACGATGTTCAGCATCTGCGCCAGCTTGAGCAGATCCTGAAATCCCTCGCGGTCGCCCGTGCGGCGAACACCGTTGCGGTCGATGTAGTGGGGGGCGCTCCCGACGGTGCCGAAGGTCATCCAGCGTCCACCGATGCGCATGTTGTGCGCCGGGTTCCAGTTGTGCAGGATGAACTCGCTGGGCGCTTTTGCAACCGAAGTCTCGACCAGTTCGCGCGAGAAACGAACTCGATGGGTCGATTCGTCGACCTCGGCGCCGGCTTCACGCATGATGCTGCGCGACTCGCCATCGATGAACTTCATGCCGATTCGTTCGAGAATGGTGAGACTGGCTTCGTGAATGGCCTCCACCTCGTCGGCCGACAGCACTTCCGTGTGATTGAGCCGCATACTGGGCTGTTTGAACGGGGCCTGATAGGGAAGACGTGGCCCGCGCTCGGATCGTGCACGGCCACCGCGACGGCCCTCCGAACGAGTTGCGCCCTGCTCGGCGGGCTCCTGCTGTATGTCGGTCACGGATTTCGACACTACACGCTCCGAGGAATTCCTTGTACGGTCGTCTCGGGAATTCTGCCCGCACACGCTGCTCTCCCGGCCGTTACACCAAAGCTACGATCCAGGACGGTCGTTCCGCTAACGTGTTGACGACCGAGCCGGGCACGCGGCCGGTGAGTAGGTGGAGACGGAGTTGTCGAATGACACTTCTCAGTTCAACGCAATCTCTGTGACGGTCGCTCCTTCAGGCAGGTCGACAGAGTGGCCAACGGTCGCACTGCTCGTGGCGTTCTTCGCCGCGTGGCTGTCCCTTGTGTTGCTGCACGAATCCATACCGTGGCCCGTTCAATTCGCTGGTCTGGTTCTTCTCGGCGGGTTGTGGATGTCGCTCGGTCACGAGCTACTGCACGGCCACCCGACGCGCTGGGACTGGGTGAACACCGCCATCGGTTCGATTCCGCTGTCGCTGTGGTTGCCGTACGGCCGCTACAAAGCGCTGCACATCAAGCACCACCTCTCGGACCTCACCGACCCGGAAGACGACCCCGAGTCGTTCTACGTGCCGCCGCCGTCGTGGCATCAGGCCAGCCCGTGGCGCCGCCGCTATTTCCTTTTTCTCCGTACGGTTCCGGGCCGCCTCACAGTCGGAGTGGCACGGGGCGTTCTTCGCTTCTGGCGGCGCGAGATCCGCCTCGTCGGCGAGGGCGGGGTAGTGGGACCCTGGGCGTCGCACCTCGCAGCCTGCGTACTTCTCGGGTGGTGGTTGTTCGGCATCGTCGGTTTCAATCCGATGGTGTACGTTCTGGGCTTCTGCCTCGGCGGTGCGTCGTGCACGCAGTTGCGCTCATTTGTCGAACATGCGGCCGTCGCCGAAGGCACGCGCAGCGCTGTGGTCAAGGCCAGCCCGCCGATGGCACTGCTGTATCTCAACAACAACCTGCACCACACACATCACGCCGTGCCGCAACTGGCCTGGTACAAGATTCCGGCACTGCACCGTGAGATCGGGGCCGACGAGATCGCCGACAGGGGCGCAGGTTTGTATGCAGGTGGCTACCTGCAGGTAGCTCGTACGTACTTCTTCAGACCCTTCTGTCAACCGGACCACCCCCTGTCGCCGGGCGCTCGCCCATATGGATCGCGCGGCATTTCGTGACCGATGCGCCCATGGTGGCGTCGCTGGCGATGTACCCGTTCGCGCCGGTGAGGAGTGCGACGGACTCGCTCTGGAGCGTGATCCGTCAGCATCTCGGCTGGGGGCCGTCGACGCTCGAGTGGGAGGTTCTGGCGCCTGAGGTGTGGCGTCATCCCGATCTGCTGTTGGCGCAGACGTGTGGGTGGCCATTGGTGACCCAACTGGTGGATGAAGTTGCCGTCGTCGGCACTTTTGACCACGACGTGCCGGGTTCGGAGAACGGCTGGTATCAGTCGATCATCATTGGTCGCAGCGCGTCCACTTTCGAGGAGCTGCGTGGGCGCCCTGGTGTGGTCGCTGCGACGAACAGCACCGAAAGTCTCTCCGGCTGGATCAGCCTGCAGAGTGCGTGGGGCGGCCAGCCTTCCGCCGTTGTCGATACCGGCTCGCACATGGAGAGCGTCCGTGCCGTCGCCGAAGGCCGCGCCGACGTCGCGTCGATCGACGCAGTCACTTGGGCGCTGATCTCGTCGCTCGAACCCCAACTGGTGAGTGAACTGACAGTGGTGGGCAGCGGCCCACTGGTGCCCTGCCTGCCGATTGTGGTGCCGCGTCGTCACGAGGGGCAGGTGGAGGTGTTGCGCGATGCATTCCTCGCCGCGGTCGCGGACCCGAATACCGCTGATGCCTGCGCTCAGCTGCACATTCGCGGATTCATGCCGCTCGACCTGGCCGACTACTTGCCGTTGCTGTCGCTGCCGCGCTCCACCTGAGCGTCGATCTCGAAGAGCCGCTCCGAGTAGCCCAGCACAGCGACTGGGCGCGAAACACAGACAGTCGTGTCTGGGTTTCGCGCCCGTGGGGGCTGAGAAGGTCGAGTGTGTCTGGGTTTCGCGCCCGACCGACGGAGTTCTAGTTGGTGCCGAGGGCTTGCTCGACTGCGTTGGCACATTTCGCTACGGCGGCGCGGGCTGCGGCTAGCTCGCTGCCGGCCAGTCGGAAGGAAGGGCCGACGACGCTGACGGCAACAATGACGGCGCCGCTGGCATCGCGGACGGGAGCAGACACTGCGGTGATGCCAGGCTCGACGCCGTCGAGGCGAACGGCCACACCGTCGGCCTCCACCTTGCCGGCGAGCGCAGCACCGACGGCAGAGCCGCGGCGGGTGACGCGCTGCCCCAGCCAGCTGACGTGGCGTACAGCGTGGGAGCCGGGGTGGCTGGCGATGTAGACGGCATGGCGGCCGTCGGCGGCTTCGGCCAGATATGCCGACTCGCCGGTGGACGCGGCCAGCGCGAACAGCGCTGCGTCGGCCAGGCGGGGGAGCGTGGCGGTGGCGGCGAGGTTGCGGGCGATGCGCAGCAGCTCCGGGCCGGGGAGGTAGCGACCGTCGCTGTTGCGGCTGGCGAACCCGGCCATCTCCAGCGATCGCAATTGGCGCATTGCGGTACTGGGGGACAGGTCGACGGCTCGAGCTGCATCGGCCAGAGCGATGCCGTGGGTGGCCGCACCACCGGTCCCGTCGGTGGCATGATCGGCAACAGCGCGAAGTAACGCCAACCCACGGTCGGTGGCGCGTGGTTGCGATGCTGAGGACCCTTGCGGCACGTTTCGCAGTATGACATGCTCTTGCACACAATGAAAGGTTGTTGCGTTCGATGAACTCGCCCGCTGTTGTTCCGCCCGCCAGTGAGATTCTGTTGGGAAGCCACGGGGTCACCCTGGCCGAGGTCGTCGCGGTTGCGCGCACCGGCACCACGGCGCGACTGTCACCGGTAGCTCGTACGGCCATGAGCCGCTCAGCTGCCCTGGTCGACGGTTTCGTGGAAGGCAACACCCCGGTGTACGGGGTGACCACCGGGTTCGGGTCGTTGGCCAGCACCGTCATCCCTCCTGCACGCACCGCGGAGCTGCAGGTCGCGCTCGTTCGGTCACACGCAGCGGGCATGGGCGACACGGTCGAGATCGAAGTCGTGCGCGCCATGCTGTTCCTTCGCGCTCGCAGCCTGGCCATGGCGTTCTCCGGCGCGCGGCCCGAGATCGTCGACCTGCAGTTGGCCATGCTGAATGCGGGCATCACTCCGGTCGTTCGTGAGCACGGCTCGTTGGGGGCCAGCGGCGACCTTGCGCCGCTCAGCCACTGCGCGTTGGCGGTCATCGGCGAGGGCGAGGTGTGGGCCGGCGGAGATGCCGAGCCCACGGCGGGCGCTCTGCAACGGGCGGGTCTCGCCCCTGTGCAACTGCGGGCGAAGGAAGGCCTTGCCCTCATCAACGGCACCGACGGCATTCTGGGCATGCTGTGCCTGGCGCTGCGCGACCTGAGCGAACTCACTCGACTGGCCGACCTGACTGCAGCGATGACCGTCGAAGGGCTACTGGGCACAGACCGAGCGTTCTCCGCGGAGCTGCAGGCCCTACGCCCGCAGGAAGGACAGGCGGCAAGCGCCCGCAACATCACGCGCATCCTGGCCGGCTCGGAGATCGTCGCCAGTCATCGCGAGGGAGACTCGCGCGTGCAGGACGCCTACTCCCTGCGCTGTACACCGCAGGTGCACGGTGCTGCGCTGGACACGATGGCGCACGCCCGCACGATCGCCGACCGCGAGTTGCAGTCCGCCATCGACAACCCGATGATTCTCCACGATGGTCGTGTCGAGAGCTGCGGCAACTTTCACGGTGCGCCCGTTGCGTTCGTGTGCGACTTCCTGGCCATCGCCTCCAGCGAACTCTCCGCGATAGCCGAGCGCCGTACCGACCGGATGCTCGACGTCGCTCGCTCGCAAGGCCTACCGCCGTTCCTTGCGCCCGACGCAGGCGTCAACAGCGGCATGATGATCGCGCACTACACGCAGGTCTCGATGGCGCTCGAGAACCAGCGCCTGGCGGTGCCTGCCAGCACGCAGAGCATGCCCACCAGCGCGATGCAGGAGGACCACGTCTCGAATGGTTGGGCGGCAGCTCGCAAGCTGCGTCGCTCGGTGG
>Ga0209181_10010302_pt1 | contig 12167 bp, 11 predicted proteins | sample MAT05_FD_187208 | JGI IMG/M metagenome (GOLD analysis project Ga0209181, IMG submission 187208) | Freshwater microbial communities from Lake Fryxell liftoff mats and glacier meltwater in Antarctica - MAT-05 (SPAdes) (version 2) | ecosystem: Environmental > Aquatic > Freshwater > Ice > Liftoff... | reverse complement strand
CGCCACGAGAACGGAGTAGCTCGCGTCGATGACGTCCTAGAGCACCGAACGGGTTGAAATGGACCGAAAAGAGCCGGATTTTAACGCAAAGGCGCAAAGGCCCAGAGGCGCAGGGACGCAAAAAAATCCGATTTTTTGCGCCTTTGCGTCTCCGCGCCTTTGCGTTGAAATCTGGGCATTTCAACCTGTTCGGTGCTCTAGGCGAACTTCAGGATTTCATCGACGCGATTGAGAAGGTCACCGAACGTCGTCTGATACACGCTGTCTGACAAGATGTCGCGCCGCCGGAGCGGATCAAACCGCTGAAACTGGGTGTCGTACAAAACCGCGAGAGGCTCGCGGAGTGACCACTCCACCGGCAAGACATCCTCGTCGGGAACGTCGTCATCCCACGGCACGTCGTTGAAAGGTCCCGCCGGGAGCTCTACCTCGCCTATCTCGACAGCAGGGGACGGCCTCAGCCCTGCTGTTACGAAGAGATCTCGGCAGCGCTGCGCAAATCCGCTGCGTTCTTCGGCGTCGGCGGGCGCCTTGCCCTGAACCATCGTCAAGCGCTCCACCCACTCGGGGCATGGACCACCGGGCGGCACAAAGCGCGCGAGGTGCGCTAGCAGAAGAGAATAACCTTGGAAGGTTTGAGGCTCGTCCAGACCGAAAAGCAGGACCTCGGCGCCCAGCCCCAATACCGCAGAGGCAGTGGTCTCGTGGAGCCCAGCGCGAGCATCGACCAAAATGCCATCGTAGCGGGTTGGATCGGCGAAATGGTCGATGATGGCGCGGACTTGATCGAGGAGTGTCTGCACCGTCCCGTCTGGTCGAACGTCTTCCGCATAAGCTCGGGCGATCTTGGCGAGCACGTCGGCAGGATTGTTCAGGGAACGTTGTCCGAGAGCTGGAATGACATCGATCCTCCCGCCCTTACTTGCGAGCTCCGAGGGCCCGACGAGGTCCGCATAGAAGCGTTCGTCGAGCTGCGAAAGGCCATTCTCGACCAGAGCATCGATAATGCCAAACTCAGGCAACGTCTCCGGAGTCAAGAAAATCGCCCCAAGCCCGGGCGCCTCCATATCCAGATCGACCACCAGGATCCGCTTTCCTCGCGAAGCCAGATGCGCCGCAACAACGGCGAGGGACGTCGAGCGCCCAACTCCGCCCTTGATGCTGGCAAACACGAAGCGGGGAGGCGGAAGGGCGGGGGCGGAGGGGGAGTGCAGCCAGTCCGCGCCTACGAGACGCCTGTCGACCAAACGGACGCGGAGCTTGTCGTTGCCAACGATCAAGGTGAGAGCAGAAGGATCTTCACGCACCGATTCCGATCCGTAGTCCTTGGAGCCGGCGACGACGCGATCGGGCCGGGCGTAGGCGCCCAGCGCCTCACGCAACTTGAGCGACAGACGCGCGACGATGAGGTCTTCGAGCGGCACGGCGGCAAAGAAGGCCAGGCAGCCGACCGCATCGCGGAGAAACGTTCCGGCGGTCAACGCCTCGTCGCTCAGCTCGGACCTGATCACCTCGGCCATGAGGGGCAGGCTGTCATCGAAGCGTACTGACTTCATCACAACGTTCCCATCGCGCTCACGACGTCCTTCGCTTGGTCTCTCCAATCATCTACCCACTTGTCTAAAATCTGCGGGGCATCGGCGTAACGCATTTTGATGTCCCAATTATGCAAAAATCTGTCGTTGACGATGACGGTCCACACCGCTTTCCCCCTGCGCCCTTTGAAGACGTCACGGAGCAGGGTGCGCAGCTACGGGAAGTGGGCGTAGAAGATGGCGTCTTTATCGTGCTCCAACGGCACCCGGATCGGCTTGATCATCTCCTTGATGGCGCACTCGGCGGCGATGCCATAGAGATACCCCGCGACATCTCTGCGAGGCCCCGCGTCGAGCTGCTCCGCAGCCTGAAGGTCGCGGCGAGCCGCTTCGGGCATCTTGGGGATGAACGCCATGGCTCGCGTACCTAGTCCATCCAGTCGCCGGCCTCAAGCGAAGGGATACGCCGTCCAGCGCACAGGCAACCTGAGGCGAAATGTGCGCCCGCATTGTCAGAAACTTGTCCATTCTGCCTCGCCCTCGGTAAGCCCCACCCTCCCCCCAGCAGGAGGTCGCAGATTGGGAGCACTCAAAGGTTCTATCTCGTTCACGAAATTCCACGTCCGCGGCGAGCTGCCCGAGGGCTTCCGCGACACCTTCATCGAGCGCATGCGGGTCCGGGCCTTCCGGCCGCTCTCGCCGCTCGAAGAGGCCCCCCAGGGCATCGGCTGGTGCGCGATCGAGAACCTGCTCGATCTCGAGATCGATCACGGCAAGGTGTACTTCGAAACGTACCTCAACGTCGGCCTGCGCATCGATACGTGGCAGATCCCCGCGTCGCTCTTCAAGGCCCATTTTGCCGAGGCGGAGCGCGAGCACCTCGCCAAGAAGGGGCGCGAGAAGCTCGGGCGCCAGGAGAAGGAAGAGCTCAAGGTCGTCGTGACGAGGAAGCTTCGCCAGCAGCTCATGCCGGTGAGCAAGCTCATTGATCTTTCGTGGAACCTCGACACCGGCGCGGTGCGGTTCTGGAGCCAGTCGGCGCGGCTGCACGAGCTGCTCGATGAGATCTTCGAGGACACGTTCAAGCTCACGCTCCTGCCGGAGAGCCCGTATACCACCGCGGCGCGACTCGGGCTCTCGGAGCTGGAGAGCAATGTGTTCGCCGAGCTCAAGCCCACGGCCTTTCACGTCGCAGTCTTTTGAGGAGCATCCATGAATCTTGCTGATCTGATCGAGAAGAAGCGCTTCGTCGGCCGCGAGTTCCTGGTCTGGCTCTGGTTCGAGAGCGAGATCCTCGAAGGGCGCCTGTCGACGCGCGGTGGGAAGAGCTGTGAGCTGTTTCTGGAGAGCAAGATCACGCTCGTCCAGGAGAAGGAGAAGAGCCAGCTCGACGGCGCCATCCCCGCGTCGAGCTCCGAGGCGCACGAGGCCTTGCGCCAGGGCAAGATGCCCACGAAGGCCAAGCTCCGCGTCACGCGCGGCGAGTTCGATTACAGCTTCATGTACGCGGCCGACACCATGTCGCTCTCCGGGGTGAAGATCCCGGCGGTGGTGCGCGACGAGACGGACGAGCAGTTCTACGAGCGGATGTATTTGCTCGAAGAGCTGGAGACGCAGTTCGACGCGCTCTATGCCGAGTTCGCGGCGCTCCGGATCTCGGCGCTCTGGGACGCCGAGATCGTGCCGATGATGCGCGCCTGGGTCCACGGCAAAGACGTGGATCTGGCGGCCTATCGGCGCGTGCGCGGGCGGGCGGCGCCGCTCGGAGGGGGCAAGTCGACCAACGAGGAGCCCAAGGCCGCGAAGGTTGAAGTCGAGACGAGCGCGGGCGAAGCGCTCGTGGCGTGAGGTGAAGAGCCGGAGCTACCAAGCTCCGGCTCAACCCCTCTTCAGCCCTTGATGCACATCACCTGCTTGAGCTCGGTCACGATCTCCACCAGATCGGCCTGATCGGCCATCACCTTCTCGATCGACTTGTAGGCTCCGGGGATCTCGTCGACCACGCCGCTGTCCTTGCGGCACTCGACGCCTTCCGTCTGCTGGGCCAGGTCCTTGACCGAGAAGCGGCGCTTGGCCTCGCCGCGGCTCATCTTGCGGCCGGCGCCGTGCGAGGCGCTCTCGAAGGACTCGGCGCAGCCGAGGCCGCGGACGATGTAGGAGCACGTTCCCATCGACCCAGGGATGATGCCCAGCTCGCCCCAGCCTGCGCGGATGGCGCCTTTGCGGGTGACCAGGACCTCTTCGCCGTAGTGGACCTCTTCGGCGACGTAGTTGTGGTGGCAGAAGATGGCCTGGCCGGTGACGAGCTGGGGGAAGTGCTTCTCGAGCGCGCCGAGGGCGAGATCGAGCATCACTTCGCGGTTGGCGCGGGCGTAGCGCTGGGCCCAGAACAGATCGCGGCGGTAAGCGTCCATTTCCTTGGTGCCGGCGAGGAAGACCGCGAGGTCGCGGTCGGGGAGCGCGCGGTTGTGGATGAGCTTCTTGGCCTTGGTCATGTGGATCTCGGCCAGCTCTTTGCCGATGTTGCGTGAGCCGGAGTGGAGCATGATCCACACCTTCTGATCGGTGGCGAGGCAGAGCTCGAAGAAGTGGTTGCCGCCGCCGAGGGTGCCGAGCTGGCAGCGGGCTTTGCTGAGGAGCTTCTGTACCTCGGGCGTCAGGTCCGGGAACTCTTCCCAGAGGGCGTTGCCCGCCGAGGACTTCACAGGAGAGGTGTGGCCGGCGAAGCCGACGGGGACGACGGACTCGATGTCGAGGCGGACCTGGCGGAGGCTCTCGGGGAGATCGCTCGCGGTGAGGTTGGTCTCCACCGCGCCCATGCCGCAGCCGATGTCGACGCCGACGGCGGCCGGAGAGACGGCGCCCTTCATGGCGATCACCGAGCCGACGGTGGCGCCTTTGCCGTAGTGCACGTCGGGCATCGCGGCGACGTGGTGGAACACCCAGGGCAGGGCGCTGATGTTGCGGAGCTGATCCAGCGCGACGGACTCGACCTCGTGGGGCTGTGACCAGAGGCGGATATCGACGTTCTGGCCTTTGATCTGGGCGATCGACATGGAGAATACGTGCTCCAGTAAGGGGGATTGGCGAGGCAGTATACGCGGGGAGTCGACGAACGCGACCAGGCGCTTCGCGGGGCAAGGGCGAAGGAGTAGGCTCCGCGCCCCATGAAGATCGGCTCGATTTCAAGGCTCATCGGCGCTTCGGCGCTCCCTTTGCTGGCGGCCTGTACGTCGTACGAAATGCACGACGTTCACCGCACCGGCGGAGGTCGATGGTCCGCGCCGCTCGCGCCCGATCGCGCGTCCGTGTCGCTCGAGGGCGTGACGAAGCCGGTGGGGCGCCTCCCCGCCGATGTTCGGCCGCTTCATGTGGCGCTGTCGCTGGGCATCGATCCCGAGCAGCCGAAGTTTCAGGGCTCGGTGGAGATCACCGTGCAGCTCGATCAGGCGCGCGATCTCATCTGGATCCACGGGCGCGATCTCACGCCGACGAGCGTGACGATCCAGCCCGAGGGCGGCCCGCTGATCGAGACGAAGTGGGACCAAGTCACCCCCGCGGGCCTGGTCGCGCTGCGGCCGGGTCGGGCGATCGGGCCGGGGAAAGCGGTGATCCGCGTCGCCTACGAGGCCGCGTTCGGAGAGCGGCAAGAGGGGCTCTTTCGGGTGAGCCGCGGCGGCGTTCGCTACGCGTTCACGCAGTTCGAGTCGGTGTTCGCGCGGCGGGCGTTCCCGGGCTTCGATGAGCCGGCGTTCAAGGCGCCGTTCGACGTGACGCTCGTCGTGCCGAAGGGGGCGGCGGTCGTCGCCAACGGGCGCGAGACCGGCCGGAGCGAGGCGTCGGGCGGGCGCGAGCGCGTGACGTTCGCGACCACCGAGAAGCTGCCGAGCTACCTGATCGCCTTCGCGGTCGGGCCCTTCGATGTGGTCAACGGCCCGGCGATCCCGGCGAACGCGGCGCGCGCGACGCCGGTGCCGCTGCGCGGGTTCGCGACGAAGGGGCGCGGGCCGGAGCTCGCCTACGCGCTCGCGCACACCGGCGCGGTGATCGGGGCGATCGAGAGCTACCTCGGCGTGGCCTACCCCTACGCGAAGCTCGATCTGATCGCGGTCCCCGAGAAGCGCGGGGCGATGGAGAACGCGGGCGCGGTGACCTTCGGCGAGTCGTCGATTTTGCTCGATGAGAAGACCGCGACCGTCGGGCAAGAGCAGGGGTTGATCGCCATCACCGCGCACGAGCTCGCGCATCAGTGGTTCGGCGATCTGGTGACGATGCCGTGGTGGGACGATCTCTGGCTGAACGAGGCCTTCGCGACGTGGCTGGGGCGGCGGATCACCGGGGAGCTTCGGCCCGAGCACAACGCCGCGGTGCGCGGCGTGGAGGAGGCCCACGGCGCGATGGAGCAGGACGTGCTCGCGAGCGCGCGGGCGATCCGGCAGCCGATCGCCGGCGACGACGACATCTTCAACGCCTTCGACACGATCACCTACCGGAAGGGCGGCGCGGTGATCGGGATGTTCGAGGAGCACGCGGGGCCGAAGGCGTTCCAGGCGGGGCTGCGCGCGTACCTCGATCAGCACCGGCACGCGAACGCGACGGAGGCCGATCTGCTCGCGGCGATCTCGAAGTCGGCGGGGCGCGACGTGACGACGCCGTTCCGGAGCTTCCTCTTTCAGAAGGGCGTGCCCTTCGTCGAGGCCAAGCTCTCGTGCGAGAAGCAGCCGACGCTGCTGCTCCAGCAGCGTCAGTTCCTGCCGGCCGGCGCGAAGGCGGGCGAGGCGCTCACCTGGCAGATCCCGGTCTGCGCGCGCTACGAGGCGGGATCCGCCGGGGTGAAGACGGCCTGCACCTTGATGACCGAGCGCGAGGCGACGCTGCCGCTCGAGGCCGCGCGCTGCCCCGCGTGGGTGATGCCGAACGCAGGCGGGCGCGGGTACTACCGCTGGTCGTTGCCCGCGGACGCGCTGAAGAACCTCGCCGCGAAGGGCTACCCGGATCTCACCGCGGCGGAGCGGCTGAGCTTCGCTGAGAGCCTGCGATCAGGCGCGGTCAACGGGCAGATCCCGATGGGCGACGCGCTCTCGGCGCTGGCGCCGTTCGCCGCGGATCCGAGCCGCGCGGTGGCCGGCGCGCCGATGAGCTTGCTCCGTGAAGGGCGCGAGTGGATCCGTGACGACGCGAAGGCGACGAAGTCCTTCGAAGCGTTCGCGAGCGAGCTCTACGCGAAGCCGTGGAAGTCGCTGGGCTGGGAGCCGGCCAAGGGCGCGGTGGAGGACGGGGATCGCTCGCTGCTGCGGCGTGATCTGATCGCGTTCCTGGCGTGGACGGCGCGCGACGCGGGGCTGCGGAGCGCGGCGGCGGAGCGCGGGCGCGCGTATGTGGGCTTCGGGAGCGATGACGCGATCCACGAGGGCGCGGTGGACCGGCAGCTCGCTGGGGTGGCGCTCGGGGTCGCCGGCGCGGAGGGCGACGTGAAGCTCTTCGAGGCGCTGCTCGCGCAGCTCGTGAAGGCCGACAAAGAGATCGGGCGCGAGCGGATCCTCGCGGCGTTGACGGCGGTGACCCGGCCGGAGCTCTCGGCGCGCGCGCTCGAGTTGACCTTCGATCCGCGCCTCCGCAGCGATGAGGCGCTGACGCCGCTGAGCGGGCAGCTCGCGTGCCCGGAGACGCGGGACGCGGCGTGGGCGTGGCTCGAGGCGCACGTGGACGCGGTGCTCGCGCGGCTGCCGCCGGCGCGCTCGGCGCGGCTGGCGTGGGCGGGGACGGCGTTCTGCGATGTGGCGCATGCGGAGGCGCTGGAGCGGCTCTTTGGTGAGCGGGCGAAGAAGCTCGACGGGGGGCCGCGCGAGGTCGCGGGGGCGGTCGAGAGCGTGCGGCTGTGCGCGGCGCGGCGCGAGGCGGCCGGGCCGGCGCTGCGGGCGTTCTTCAGCGGAGGGAAGCCCGCACGCGCACGCTGACAACGGGGGCGCGGGGGCGTCATCGAATCGAACCTGCGGGGGGACGCCCGGGGAGCGAAGATGGCGTTGTCGTGGTCGATCGTCTCCGATCTGCGTCAGCTCGAAGAGCTCGCGGGGCCGTGTCTTTCGTGGCTCTGCGCGCACGGCGAGCCGGTCGCGGCGCGGATGGGGGGCGCGATGGCCCGGGAGCGGATGGTCGCGGCAGTGCCGAAGGCGCCCGACGCCGGCGAGGAGAGCTCGCGATGATCGAGGCCGCGGGCGCGATGACGAAGCCCCTTTCGAAGCGAGCGCGCCTGGCCCAAGCGCTCGATCTGCTCGGCCTGCTCGATCGCTTGCTCTGGCTGCGCGGGCGCCTCGGGATCCGCGCGCTCACGGTGCTCACCTACCACCGCGTCGGTCAGCCCGAAGAGGCGGCGGGCTTCAACCGCGAGGTGATCGAGGTCGAGCCCGCGGAGCTCGAGGCGCAGCTCGCGGTGATCAAGGCGCACTGCACGATCATCTCGCTCGCGGACGTGCGGCTCTTCCGCGCCGGTCGGCGGATCCCGCCGAACCCAGTGCTGCTCACCTTCGACGACGGCTACACCGACAACCACCGCCTCGCGCTCCCGATCCTCGAGCGCGCGGGCGCGCGGGCGACGTTCTTCATCCCGACGGCGTACCCCGACGCGGGCCGGCTCTTCTGGTGGGACAAGATCGCGCTCCTGTTTCACCGGAGCCGCGCCGAGACCGTCGAGCTCACCTACCCGACACCGCAGACGCTCCACCCGCGCCGCGATCCCGACGGCGCGGCCGATCGTGTCTGCGCGGCGATCAAGAAGACGCCGGGCGTGGATCTCGAGCGCGTGTGGGAGGATCTCGAGCGGGCGCTCGGCGCGGCGATCCCCGCTGACGAAGAGCGCGCGCTGGCGAGGCGGGCGATCATGGGCTGGCGCGAGATCCGCGCCCTCGCCGACGCCGGGATGGATGTCCAGTCGCACTCGCACCGCCACCTCGTGCTCAACACGCTGAGCGTCGACGAGGCGGAGCGCGATCTGCGGCGCTCGGCGAGCATCCTCCGCGAGGCGGTGGATCAGCCGGTGGACAGCGTCGCCTACCCGGTCGGCTACGAGCTCCAGGGCGAGCTGCGCCGGGCGCCGTGGAGGGCGTCGTTCGATCTCGGCTTCACCAACAACACCGGCCTCTGCTCGCTGCGGCGCTTCGATCCGTTCAACGTGCCGCGCCTCTCGATGGATGTGTCGAAGGTGGGCGCGCTCTACAAGCTGCTGCTCGCGCTGGGGGACGGGCTGCTGCCGTCGATGCGGCAGCTCGGGCCCTCGTTCACAAGGTCGCTTGCAGCGCCACCACGTGGCCTTCGCCGTCGAGCCGAAACGCTTTGACGCCGGCGGTGGTGTTGACGAGCAGGATCGCGAACCCGTTCCCGGACATGACCTTGAGGCCGACGAAGGCGCTCAGCTTCGCGTCGCCGGCGCCCTCGCGTCCGTCGGCGACGATGGTGTCCACGCTGTCTTTGAGGCGCTCCGGCGCGCCGAACCGCATGCGAAGGCCGCCGATGGGGCCGCCGTTCCAGAGGATCGCGAGCTTCCCGCCCACGTCGGCGGCGACGATCCCGCTGGCGTCGGCGGGCACGATCTCCCCGACGCCGGCCAGCATCTGCTTCAGCGGCAGCGAGACCGGGGTGCAGCCCGAGCTGTTGCAGCGCGACTGGCTCACCGTCGCGTAGTCCTTTTCGCCTTCGGTCGCGTGCTCGATCGATGTCGTCATCGCCTCGATCCCGCGGCAGGTCAGCGTGCCCCCGCGGGTCGAGAGCTTGACCGGCGCGGTCCAGCGGCCGCCGGCGAAGAGGGCCATCGTGTCCACGCGCGCGCCGCGTACGCGCACGCTCAGCGCCTCGTCGGTGCGGCAGGCGACGATGGGCGGATCCTTGTCGGCCTTGTCCGCGGGGGCGGGCTCGTCGATCTCGCCGACGTCGACCGCAGGTGAAGCCGAGCCCGGCGCGCCCTCGATCTTGCGCGCGAAGAGGTGCGACGGCGTGCCCGCCTTGGCCGCGCTCTTGTACATGATCCAGTCCCACGACAGGCCCACCTGCCCCGCGGGATCCAGGTCCGTCGGCTGGAGCAGCGAGCGCTCGATCGTCGCGCCCTGCGCCGGATGAACGACGAGGCGCACGTCCTTGCCAGTGTCGCGCTTCAGCAGCAGCGCGATCGATCCGTCGGCCCGCGCCGACGCGCCGAGCGTCACGCCGGCGTCGATCGCCCCGCGGCCCTCGGGCGGGAAGATCCCGAGCTGGCCGCGATCACCCGCAAAATAGAAGGGGCGCGCGCCCTCGTCGGTGGTGCCGACCAGGCGCAGTCCCGGGCTCAACGTCGCCACCGCGGCCGGGACCTTGAGGCAGCGCACCGAGGGATCGGTCGCCGTCGCCGTGCAGAGCACCGGGCCCTCCGGCATGTCCTGCTGGTCGATGAGGAAATGGATTTTCTGCCCCGAAGACGGCGCTTCGCGCACGCTCGAGAGGCTGAACGAGCCGGAGAGGAACTTCGGCAGCTTGCGGAACGCGTCGCCCGAGAAGAGCGGCGCGGCGGGCTTCGGCGCGGGCACGGCGTCGGGCGCCGCCTTGGCTTCGAGCTTGAGCGCGGCGGCCTCGCGGTAGACGGGCTCCACCTGCGCGCGGAGATCGGCGGTGGCGGTGGGATCGTTCTTGAGCGCGGTGGCCAGCGCTTTTGCCGCGTCGCCGAGCGGCGTGCTCCCCGCGTGCTCTTGCAGCGCGAAGGCGTAGGGCGCGCAGGCGGCGGGCCAGGCCGGCTCGTTGGGCTGCTTGACGCGCTTCTCCATCGGCACGCCGAGGATGCCGAGCTGGACGTTGGCGAGGCGGCTCACCGGCGTCTCGCCTTCCTTCAGCGGGTCGCCGAGGAGGCACGCGTTGAGGTTGCTCCAGGCCGTGTCCCGCGCCGCGGTGTCGCGGCCGTCGAGGACCCGCATCACCCCGAAGGCGAGCCCGCCGAGCGCCCCGACGCCGAGCGCCCCGACGACGGCCAGGCGCTTCCAGCGCTTCTCGCTCCCGAGCTCGACCAGCAAGAGACGGGTCGAAAGCTCGGCAACCTCGGGCTTCTTTCGGGACATTGGGCGCGAGTATGCGGCGAGCCGCATCGCCGACGCAACTTAGAGCGACGAGCGGGTTGACCGCTCGACAGAATGCGCGGAGCGCCCGCGTGGGGAGGGGCCCGCACGTGCCCCGATCCCGTTCCTACCTGTAAGTCAACGAAAGAACAACGAAACCAGACCGTTCTACCTGCCCGCTTACTCGGCCGCGATCGGCCCCGTTTCCAACCCGTTCCCACGTTCCCGCGCCCGCTGCTGGACCCGCTCCCGGAGCAGCCGCCCCCGTCCCGTGACCCGCGCAACGCGTCGCGTAGTCCTTCGCGGCTCCGCCCGTCCTCCTTAGCGCGCGGTCGAGCACCCCGACCGCCGACGCTTGATCGGAGGAGAGGATCGCCGCGTAGCCCTGCGTGGTCGAGAGGTCAGCATGTCCGACCAGCTCGCGCACGACATGGGCGGGCACGTTGCCATCCGAGCATCGAAGCGCGCGGATCTCGCCTCGACGCAGCCCACCATGCGCTGCGAGCAGGAACAGCAACCGATGCTGCGCGTGCTTCGCGGTCCTGATGAGCAGCGCCACGTCCGCCATCGGCGGCACCTTGGGGACCTTCTTCTTCCCGCGCTTCGGAAGGTCCATCACGGGCGGCACTTCCTTCTGGATCCCCACCTCCCGCGCAAACTTGATCACGCTGCGAAATGCAAGCTGAATGTTTGCGCGTGTGGAGACGGCGTGCCCGCTCTCGACCAGCTCGACGTCGAGCATCCTCGATCGCGACACTTCGATCGCGACCGAGAAGGAGTGGATTCCGAGCTTCGGAAGGAGATGGTTTTTGAGAGCGCTTTGGTATCCATCCAGCGTCGAGCCGGCCAAGCGAGACTTGGCATATTCGACCAGATACCGCGCCACCACCTCCGCGAACGTGGGTTCGGGAGGCGGCTTGACCTCGGGCGCTGCGGGACGGAGCGGGACGCCGCTCCTGTCGACGATGATCTCGGGATCACCGTACAACGTCGCTCCCAGCTTCCGGCCCGCTTCCTCCGTCTGCGCTGCGGCCAGAGTTTCACGACGCGGCGCGACAGTCATGATCATATATGATCATGACTGTCGCGCCGCGTCGTGAAACTCTACTCTCCTTGTGCTGCTTGCAGTGACCTTCGCAGGCTGCCCGAACACGGCGGGAGATTGCAACTACACCCTTTCATGCGAGCTGCCCGACACCCGGCCGTCATGCGATGGTGTATGCGCGCCGATTGGCGGCGAAAGCACGGGATGGTCGAAAGGCCCCTTTCTGCTCGCGCGGCCGATGTCAAAAATGCTGCCGAAAAATCCATGTCCGGATAGCGCTCCGAGACAAATTTTTCAAGGGTATGCGATGCCCGACCAAACGCTCGCTTGCCCGTCGTGCTCCTGTGCGCCGCCGACAGGCGCGTGCTTGCTGCCCGAAACGGTGACGGCTAGAGCGCCGATCATGTTGATGTATCAATGATTTCGATCACTTGCACAACAGGATCGACAAGACGTGCGCGGCATGATCTCATGTTCTTCGCGAGGTGCATTCATGGAACGCTGGAAGCCGCGAAT
>Ga0209181_10010299_pt1 | contig 12169 bp, 9 predicted proteins | sample MAT05_FD_187208 | JGI IMG/M metagenome (GOLD analysis project Ga0209181, IMG submission 187208) | Freshwater microbial communities from Lake Fryxell liftoff mats and glacier meltwater in Antarctica - MAT-05 (SPAdes) (version 2) | ecosystem: Environmental > Aquatic > Freshwater > Ice > Liftoff... | reverse complement strand
CCGTGATGCCGAAAACTTAACACACCCCCAACTAAATAATTTTTATCCTTGCGGCGAAGGCGCAGGCTATGCTGGTGGTATAGTAAGTGCTGCCATGGATGGCGAAAGGGTTGCCGCTCAATGTGCTGATGTGCTAATGTGCTAATTGGCGAAGCTAAAAATTGAATGCCGAGCCTGAAACGCCGCTGAAACCGTCAAATAACTAATATTCCAATGTACAGCCTTGCTTTTACAAATACTTAAATCGTACGTTTACCATTAAAGTAGAAGGTGGTCTCGTTTCTTTATCCGTGTCCAGCCTTTGCCTTCAATGTATTGGTAAATAATTATTGTTGTACCAAAATAAGCGTAATTAAGTTTTTTTGTTTCCTTGTCTTTTTTGTAAGTGATAATGTCAACAAATGCGAACTGCTTATCTTGAGTAAAAATAGGTTCAGAAACAGAAAAGAAGAATCCGATTTTAGCGGCACTAAAAGATTTTATAAGTTTAAATACTTTGAATGTATCTGCAAGTTCCTTTGGTTGTATTGCTTTAGTATGATTGAACAATCGCTGCTTTTCACTGTCACTAAAAAGTCTGCTAATCACAGTATCTCTAAAAATATAGCTATGATTGTAAGGTGAATATTCGTCACGTTCCAAACGTTTTCTCACACTGTCAGATGTCAGGTCTTTATCCATGTGAAAGCGATAAATATTCCATTTATCAGTCTTTTTCAAAACATAGAATACAGTCGGCTTTTTATGGTCTAAAAAAGTTGTGATATCAAAATTAGTCTTGTCACTGAACGCAAGTTTGATTATTGCATTTTCTTGGGCAAAAGATATTGTCCAAAAAATCAAAAGCATTATTGTGAATTGAAGCTTCATAGTTGGTGACATCCAACAATAGTTTCATCAAAAATTATTTCTGGTAATTGAAATCTTCTGGCACCCCACTCTATTAAAGCCTTGGCCTGCTTTCTTTGAACTCCGGGAAAGTCTTCAAGAAAAGCATTTAACGAAATACCCTTTTCCAGATGCCAGAATAAGCTTTGTACAGGTACCCTGTTGCCTTTAAAAACAGGTTTTCCAAACTGAACATTTTCATCAACAGTAATATAGTTTGCCAGCTTTTGCATACTTTAAAGTTAATTTTTTTTTCTTACATCGAATATTTATTTTGCCGCTTGTAATAAATCATACGGGGTCAACTTCACGCTGGGTTATATTTACCACAACAATCATTAAATATGAACATCTTAGAAATTCAAAATCTTAAAAAATATTTTGCCACGCAAAAAGCTGTTGATGATATCAGCATGAACATTGAGCAGGGAAGTATTTTTGGATTGCTGGGCCCCAATGGTGCCGGTAAAACAACGTTGATAAGAATGATTACCGGAATTTTTTATCCTGACAGCGGTAATATTTTACTGAAGGGTAAAAAATTTGAACCGGAATCTGATGCAAAATATATTGGCTATATGCCCGAGGAAAGGGGCCTGTATAAAAAAATGAAGATTGGCGAACAGGCATTATACCTTGCCCGGCTAAAAGGGTTGAGCAAGAATGATGCTATGGTTAAAATAAAAGACTGGTTTAAGCGCCTGGAAATGGAAAGCTGGTGGAACAAAAAAGTGGAAGACCTGAGTAAAGGCATGGGGCAAAAACTACAATTTGTTATTACTGTTTTGCACGAACCTGATTTGATCATCCTGGATGAACCATTTAGCGGCCTGGATCCTGTGAATGCCAATTTAATAAAAGATGAGATTTACAGGCTTGCCCAAAATGGCACCACCATCATTTTCAGCACACACCGCATGGAGCAGGTAGAAGAAATCTGTGACAAAATTGTGCTGGTAAATAAAGGAAAGAAAATTTTGGATGGAACTGTTGACAACATAAAACAGGATTTCAAGGAAAACCTTTTCAGCATACAGTTAGAACGCATTCCTGAAAATATCAGCAGCAGCGCATTTGAAATAATCAATGTAAAAAAAGTGGAGTTGATCGTGAAGATCCATGATGGCTTTAAGCCAAACGATGTGCTGGGGTATTTTATGAACCAGGGCATTGGTATCGTTTCCTTTAAAGAAATGCTTCCATCTTTAAACGACATTTTTATTAAACTGGTAGAAGGCACGCCTACAGCCAGGCAGTTTCAGTCAATGGATAATTGATTATTCATTAATGCATAATTTATTTTGATTGTTACTTAAATCAATTCACTCTTAACAGTTATAATTTACCGGAAATGAACAAAATATTACTAATAATACAACGGGAGTTTCTTACCCGTGTTCGAAAAAGAACCTTTATCATAGGCACCATACTTTTTCCATTGTTATACCTGGGATTGATATTTGGAACCGGTTATATTGCCGATAAAACGAGGGAAAATCTGAACATTGCAGTGATAGATAAATCAGGGCTGTTTAACGATGAGCTTTTCAGATCTGTAAATGCCGGCGATACGTTAAATAAAATAAAGTTGGTGTCAGACAACATCAAAGGATTCAATGAAAGCTTTGATTCAATGGGATATGACGGTTACGTAATTATACCCCAAAACTTCAACTGGCAAACCGGGGCAGATAGTAATAAAATACTGGTTAACACAAAAAAATCTTTTGGCAATGGCGCTATTGATCCCATTGAAAAAAAACTGAACCTGCTTTGGACAAAAATAAAACACGACAGCCTGGGACTTACTTCTCAAAAAGATGCTATCCTAAACAGCAGTATCAGTTTAAAACTAAACAACGAAAAAAATAAAAATGCAGATGCAGGCATTGCAACAGTTATTGGCTATGTATCTGGCTTTTTAATGTACTTCATTTTATTACTTTATGGCAGCCAGGTAATGATGGGTGTGACCGAAGAAAAAACTAGCCGTATTGCAGAAGTAGTGGTATCCTCTGTAAAACCTTTTCAGTTAATGATTGGCAAAATAATTGGAATTGGTATGGTAGCCCTAACCCAGTTCCTGATATGGATTGCCTGCATTTTTATCATTTACAATGTTGGCAAATCTTCGGGCAATATGGGTGGTGGTGCTTCTGGTATGGTTGGCCAGATACAAAACGTGTTTACCAGTGTTAATTTGCCAATAGTTGTAGGCTGTTTTATTTTCTATTTGCTTGCCGGCTTCTTTTTCTATTCGTCTTTATATGCAGCCATTGGCAGTGCCATCAATGAAGATATGAGAGAGGCACAATCGCTTAGCTTTCCTATTACCATGCTCATCATATTTTCAATAGCCCTGATGACACCGGCAATAGCCAACCCCAGCAGCCCGGTTGCAGTTTGGGCAAGCATCATTCCATTCAGTTCGCCCATTGTAATGATGGCACGTATTCCGTTTGGGGTACCCAATACGGTGCCCTGGTGGCAATTGGGTTTATCAATGGCATTGCTGATTGCAGGCTTTATGTTTACCACCTGGTTTGCAGCCAGGATATACCGTACCGGTATATTAATGTATGGCAAAAAACCAAGCTGGAAAGAAATGATCAAATGGGCTTTTAGAAAATAGTCGGGTTATAACAAAAACTATTTTACCGGTTCCTCTTGTAGAACCAATAATGTTTCTTTTGGTTTGGAAGCTTTTTCAATGGCTTTGTTCAGTTCATCTGCCATATATTTATTAATAACTTTCCAGCTAACCAAAATAAATCCAATTACCAATCCTAAAATACATCCTATAATGGAATAGGTAAATGTGGACTTTTGAATCGTGTCATAAGGCTGTTCAGGCTTATCCAGAAGTTCAATAATGGGTGTTTCCTTCTGTAAACGGTAGGCAGCAGATTCCCGGTTATTTACTGCATAATAATATTGCGATTGTACAGTTGCTTTATCCTGTGCCAGATTAATTTTGGGCAGGTTGTATCTTTTTAAACTTTCGTTGGTAAAGAAGGTGCTTTCATCTAATGCAATAGCACGTTTGTCGAGTCTATTTAAAACCAGCAATAAAGAGTCGGCTTTTTTTACTGCAAACTCAAAGTCAATCTGTGCCTTTTTCTTTTTCAGATTTATATAAAATTCTGAAAGTTTATCAATATAAATATAGCTCACTTCTCTTACCAGGCTGCTGCTGCTATTGGTTACGAACAGTTCCAGAATACCGGTTTTATTGATCTTTGCACTAAATGCAAGCTTAAGTAAATTACTGGCAATATTTATTTTGGTAAGACTGTCTTTGGGTATATCAATAGCTGTATTCTGCATAAAACCTGTATGCAGGTTGTTTTCTTCAATCAACAATTCGGATACGGTTTTGTTTTTCATCGATGGTATTCTCACCATCGCTACAGCTTCTCTGGTACGGCGGCTGTTGGCCAGTTCTACAATATTTATAGATGCATCACCGGTAAATGATTTTGTTCCTTCGCCAAGCCCCAAAAGGCTGCTGATGGTTGAACCCGGACTTGTTTCGGATGTGCCGTTTAATGGAAAGACGGTTGACTTTGCAGTATACAGCAACACACTTTGCTTTGCCATATAATAAAAGAACCCGCCGGATATCACAGCAAAAATAACGATCAGCCAACTGAATTTTTTTAGCCGTTTAATCAGTTGTTTTAAAAGTTCAATACTATTCATAGCTTATCCGGTATTTTATAAGATTTATTTGACTGCATTAATAATATATGCCGCCAGTACAACTGGAATGCTTGATACTACAACCTGCAAAATCGTATCAGTTATTTCAGCACCTTCCGGCCTTAACGGAACAGTTACCGTAGCGCCTTCTTTAACTTTGGGATAGAAATGTATGAAGAAAATACTCCTGGTTCTACGGCTTTTTCCGTTTGCATAAGTTACATAAATTCTTTTTCGCCATGGCCTGATGCCAAACCCACCTGCTTTATCAATATAATAACCAACATTGCTGTGTTCCTTATCAAAAGTTAATTTTAATGGCGATTGCACAATGCCTTTTACATTTACAAAAGGATTTATCTCCGGAATAAATATCACATCACCCTCCTGCAGAATAATATCATACTTACTATTTTTATATTTCAGCGCCCGGTACAGATCTATACTTACCGGTTCATTGGCAACTTCTGCAATGCTGGTTTTAACTGAATCTAAAACGATACTTCCTATCGAGTCTGTTAAAGACGCAACCTTATTGGTAACATTTTCTCTGAAGAACTGTGTTTTTCTACGATATAAAATAGCCCCTGATAAATCTGCGTTTTCTTTTACACCTCCGGCTCTTTCAACATAAGATGAAAGCCTTTCGTATTTACTAAGTCTTGGATAAGGCCCCGAATACTGAACCAATCCATTTATCTGTACCAATTGCTGCAGCTCAAAAGTTGGGTTTTTACGCACATATACCTGGTCATAGGGCTTTAATTCTATTTTGGCTGATACACTGTCCAGATCAAGATTTGGCGAAACCTTTATAGTTCTTAAAACCGTACGGGTAGGCTGCTGCATCCCTTTGGCCGAATCAATATCAACAATACTGGATATTTCAATTCTTCCGTACTCGGCAGATTGTTTTAGCCCGCCAGACAGGTACAAAAGGTCCTGCAACGTCATACCGCCGTACCTGTTTACTTTACCTTCTTTTCTTACTTCTCCAAATATCTCAACATACTGTCTGTCGGCAAACTGGTTTGTATTAAAAAGCAATACCTGGTCGTTGGCAAACAATTCCACATTATAAATACTGGTGGTATCGTTGGTTGTTATGTCAGTCAGATTAACTTCCACCTTACTGGCTTTTATATTGGTACTATCGCCACCTCCTCGAAAAATATAGGCCCTTGGTAAATAAGTATTCCTGGTTATTCCTCCCGCCCTGTTTATCAAATCAAAAAGCTTATCTCCTTTCCTGGCTTCGTATTGGCCAGGGTAAGATATTTCTCCCTTCATTTCAATCTTATTAAATAAACCAGGGTTTACAGCAATTACTTTTACTATATCGCCATCAACCAATGAGTAATCCTGGTTGGCCAGGCGGTTATCGTTAGTAGGGTTAATAATAGCTGTAGCATTTACATCCTGTATCACCTGTTTTTCAAACTGGGTGCGGTAAACCTTCATGCCACTTGCAAATGCATCTCTTTCCAGCCCTCCGGAAAATTTCAACAACGCTTTCATTCCTTCATCTCTTTTTAACTGGTAATACATTGGGCGCTTGAATTTACCTTCTGCTTTCACTTTTTTCTCAACAGTCTGCAAAATCACAAAATCGTTGTTCTCCAGGTAAATATGTTTCCCAAAATCGCCGGTAGTAAGGTATTTGTAAACATCCAGTACATCAATAACCCTTCCGCCTCTTTTAATCTGAATTTCACGCAGGTTGGCTAAATTGGTTGGCCCGCCTGCAAGCGCAATTACGTTAAATGCATTGGTAAAAGCTGATACAACTACCGGCCCCTGATTTTTAACTTCGCCGGCTACATTTATCGAAACTGTTCGTGGCTGGCCAATGGAAACCGATATGTTTGTTGAGGGAGGTACAAATGCTTTAAACCTGCGGGTTAATAAAGACCTGACAGATTCAAAAGTTAATCCCTGCAGGTATATTTTTCCGATGCTGGTGGGGAAAATAGAACCATCTCTTGCAACCGTGTAATCCAAAGTAGCTTCAGCACCATTCCAAAGCGAAACAATGATCTGGTCGTAAACACCAATTGGATAATCCAAAGGTGGAGTTGATAATTCAGTAATTGAAGCAACTACCCCGCTGCGGAACAGGTTCATCCCGTAAGTATCTTCGGTTGGGTTTATAGATTGAGGTGTTTTTTCTTTTACCAGGCTATCCTTTTCAATCCGGTCTTTTAGTTTTTTGTTGGCATCTTCACCCGTTTTTTTCTGTCCGTCGGCGTTTTTATCCTTTAACATGTCGTAGAGCTGGGCAGGTGCCATTTGTGTTTTTGGCAATTCAGGCACATCCGGACTGCTTGGATCTTTTGGATTTTGTGCATTTGCCGCACCAACGAAAAAGAAAAAAAGTATACTGAAAATAAAAACCGTTTTTTTATATCCTGTAAACATTTGTACTGGGTTTAGTAACATTTGTTATGGGGTTGATTTATTAATTTTTAATAATGCGCAAATATAATATATTATTTCAGCGGCTGTCTTAATGCTTCTTCATATTCTTTATACATCTCCTGCACAATTTCAGCAGCTGGTTTTATCTCTTTTATGATGGCACTTACCTGGCCTATTTCAAGTTCCCCTTCCTCTAAATCGCCTTCAAACATACCTCGTTTGGCCCTGCCCCTGCCTAATAATTCCTGAAGCTCAATTACAGATGCACCATTATTTTCGGCCTCCTGTACCTGTTTAAAAAAAATATTTTTCAGCAGCCTTACAGGTGTTAATTGCTTCAGCGACAGTTGTGTGTCTCCTTCATGCGACGTAACTACCAAATTTTTAAAATTTATATGCGATGAAGCTTCTGTACTGGCAACAAACCTGCTCCCAACCTGCACTCCATCGGCACCCAATACCATGGCAGCCAGCATCTGCCGACCAGTAGCAATGCCTCCAGCAGCTATAACCGGAATATCAACTGCTTTACACACCGCCGGAATTAAAACCATCGTGGTTGTCTCCTCTCTTCCATTATGTCCACCTGCTTCAAAACCTTCGGCAACAACGGCATCGCAACCGGCGTCTTGTGCTTTCAAGGCAAATTTGCTGCTGCTTACAACATGTACAACCGTGATTCCTTTTTCTTTTAAAATAGATGTCCAGGTTTTGGGATTGCCTGCCGATGTAAATACAATGGGCACTTTTTCTTCCAGGATAATCTGAATATGCTTATCAATATCCGGGTATAACAAGGGCAGATTTACCCCAAATGGCTTTTGAGTTGCAGCCCGGCATTTTTGAATATGCTCCCGCAAAACATCGGGGTACATACTTCCGGCTCCAATGATTCCCAAACCACCTGCATTGCTTACCGCACTGGCAAGGCGCCAACCACTGGCCCAGATCATACCTGCCTGTACAATAGGATATTCAATATTAAACAGTTTAGTTACCCGGTTCTGCATGTTTTATTTAATATAGCTTTTCAAATATCAGTAAAAATAGTTTACTAAACAGAAAGTACTTTGAAACGCAAAGTAAATCATTTTATTTTAAAAACACCGGTCTTTTAATGAAAAAAATATGAATTGGCAGACGTTTATATTCAATTTATCCGAATGGCAGCAAATATTAACCAAGCCCGGTTCCTCCGCCACTAAGATCAATGGCAGTATTATCGCCAATATTAAGGCTGCGGTTTACGCCTTTTACTTCGGCATCGCTGCCAATGAGTGATTTGCTTAAAACAATTTCAAACAGGTTGGAGTAAGAACCGATAATGGAGTTTTTAATAATGGCATGATTTATCTTGGTGTTTTCGCCAATGGTTACATTGGGACCAATCACTGAATTTTTTATTTCGCATCCATCGCCTATGGAGACTGGTGGAATAATGATGCTGTTTTCGTACTGATGGTTTTCAGAAACATTGCCACCGAACTTTTTTAATAAAGTCGCGTTTGACTCCAGCAATGTTTCCTTCTTGCCACAATCAAACCAATTGGTTACTTTAAACGACTTAAAAGTAGCCCCACGCTGCATCATACATTCCAGCGCATCAGTAAGGCTGAATTCTTCAAATCCTTTATCGGTGTTAACCATTATTTTTTCAAGGCACGAAAACATGAAATCGGTTTCCTTTATTTTGTAAACCCCCACTAATGCCATATTGCTTTTTGGTATCGATGGTTTTTCCACCACCTTACTTATAAACCCGTCATCTTCCACTTCTGCAACACCAAAATTCCTCGGATCATCTACTTTTTTAATGCCCAGCATAGAAACCGGTGAATCAATGATCTCCTTTACGTTATAATCTGCAATGGTATCTCCCAAAACAATCATCACTTCATCGTCGCCCACAATTTCACGGGTAAGGTTGATGGCATGGCCAATACCGTAGCGCTCGTTTTGTAGCACAAAATGGCAGTTCAGCTCTGGGTATTTTTTTTCTACGTAATCCTGTATCTTCTCCCCCAGGTAACCAATAATAAAGATGAAATCGTTAATGCCAGCCTCATGCAACTGATCTACAATGATACTGAGTATGGTTTTACCCGCAAGTGGTATTAATGCTTTGGGTTGTGTATATGTATGCGGACGAAGTTTTGTACCTGCACCCGCTACCGGAATTATTGCCTTCATTGTTTAAATACTAATCTGCCTTGGGCAGTGCATTTAGTTTACAATTGTGTTTTTCTAAAACTTGAAACGGGTGTGAATGTAGTACTTTTTATGTAATTGTGTTTTTTATACACGGCATGGTTAATAAATGAACAAATAAAATACAGCATGCGCTGTATATTTGCAATCCTAAAACAGCTTTATGCAAAAAGATACTTTGGTTTTTGATTTGATTGACCAGGAATTAGACAGACAACGCCACGGAATTGAACTGATAGCTTCGGAAAATTTTACCAGTCTGCAGGTGATGCAGGCCATGGGCACATCACTTACCAATAAGTATGCAGAGGGCTACCCCGGCAAACGTTATTATGGCGGCTGCGAAATTGTGGACCAGGTAGAACAACTTGCCATTGACCGCCTGAAAGAAATATTTAAATGTACATACGCCAACGTGCAGCCACACAGCGGTGCACAGGCAAACGGGGCCGTTTTTCTGGCGGTAATGAAACCGGGAGAAAAAATTCTGGGCCTGGACCTTAGCATGGGCGGGCACCTTACCCACGGCAGCCCCGCCAACTTTAGCGGTAAAACCTACCAGGCTTTTCATTATGGCGTAACCAAAGATGGGATTGTAGATTATGACCAATTAGAAACAACAGCCCGTGCCGAAAAACCAAAAATGATCATCTGCGGTGCATCGGCTTACAGCCGCGATTGGGATTACAAACGCATACGTGCCGTGGCCGATGAAATTGGTGCCGTTGTTTTGGCAGATATTGCACACCCGGCTGGTTTAATTGCAGCAGGCTTATTAAATGATCCGTTCGATCATTGCCATATTGTTACTTCTACCACCCATAAAACATTGCGTGGGCCTAGAGGCGGTGTTATTATGTTAAGACACGATTTTGAAAACCCCTGGGGCATAAAAGACCCAAAAGGAAATTTGCGGAAGATGAGTTCAATGCTTGACCTCGCTGTTTTCCCAGGAACACAGGGCGGCCCGCTTGAACATGTAATAGCTGCCAAAGCCATTGCATTCGGTGAAATTTTATCGGAAGATTTTAAAGCTTACGGCCAACAGGTGATAAGCAATGCACAAGCCATGGCAAAGGCATTTGTTGCAAAAGATTACCAGCTAATTAGTGGCGGAACCGATAATCACCTGATGCTTATCGATCTTAGAAATAAAAACATCACCGGTAAAAAAGCACAGGAAACCTTAGACAAAGCCCATATCACCCTAAACAAAAACGCCGTTCCTTTTGATGATAAAAGCCCCTTTGTAACATCGGGCATAAGGGTTGGCGTACCAGCCATTACCACACGTGGAATGAAGGAAGAACACATGCAGACCGTTGTTGATTTTATTGACCGGGTTTTAATGAACATAGATGATGAAACTGTTATTGCTGCTGTAAAAGGAGAAGTGAAAACATTTATGAAGCAGTTTCCTTTGTATCCCGAACTGGGATAAAATTGATTTATAACATCCTGTTTTCGTCAACATTATTATTTATTTTGCAATAATGTTTATATTAGATGTTATAAATCTGCAAAAATGAAATTTAAACTCATCTTACTTTTGTTGCTTGTATTCTCATGCACACAAAAAACCCACGCTCAATCTTTAGCAATTAATACCGATGGAAGTACTGCTAATGCAAGTGCTTTGCTTGATGTAAAAAGCACTGTAAAAGGTCTACTGCTGCCAAGAATGAGCCGGTCAGAAAGAGACGCCATTGCATCTCCTGCTACCGGCTTATTGATTTTTCAAAATGGACCCGATAGTATTGGTTTTCATTATTATGATGGAACCAAATGGACCTGGATATTTTCCAATTCAAATACAGATTCGCTGGCATGGCGTACAAAAGGAAATTCCGGAACAACAGATGCAGGAAATTTTATCGGCACCATAGATAATGTTCCTTTTAACATGAGAGTAAATAATCAAAAAGCAGGAAGGATCGATAATACCCTGGCAAATTCTTTTTTTGGTTACCAGGCGGGCAATGCCAACACTTCCGGTCAAAACAATACCATATTTGGCCACCAGGCTTTACTTGCCAATCTTTCCGGAACAAACAATACTGCCTTTGGCGGACTGGCAGCTAATGCCAATACAACGGGTGGGCAGAATACCGCATCCGGTTATGCCAGTATGATCCTGAATACAGTTGGCCAAAACAATACCGCCTATGGATTTTATTCATTGTATAATAATGTAGCTGGCAGTAATGCTACTGCTTTAGGATACCAATCCATGTTGTATGCAAATAATACCACTACAGCATTTACTAATACCAATGTTGCTGTCGGGTACGAGTCGCTGAAGGGTTCATCAACACCGGCAAACAATACAGGGTTGGGTAATACTGCCTTAGGGTATCAAACACTTTTCAATAATACTACAGGTAATAATAATACTGCTACAGGGCTTGGGGCACTTTTCAATAACAGCACCGGTTATAATAACACCGCTACTGGCCTCAATGCGTTAACCTCCAATAGTACGGGATATAATAATACTGCCATGGGACTACAGGCTTTAAATGCCAATAGTACAGGTTTTGATAATACTGCAACAGGGTTACAGGCGCTTTTTACTAATAGTACAGGCTTTAATAATACCGCCACGGGCCAACGGGCACTTGCTACTAATAGTACAGGTTCTAATAATACCGCAACTGGGCTTCAGGCATTGCAGGGAAATACAACGGGTACCAGTAACACGGCTACGGGATCACAGGCTTTAAATGCCAATACTACAGGTTTTGATAATACTGCAACAGGGTTACAGGCGCTTTTTACTAATAGTACAGGCTTTAATAATACCGCCACGGGCCAACGGGCACTTGTTACTAATAGTACAGGTTCTAATAATACCGCAACTGGGCTTCAGGCATTGCAGGGAAATACAACGGGTACCAGTAACACGGCTACGGGATCACAGGCTTTAAATGCCAATACTACAGGTTTTGATAAT
>Ga0209181_10010298_pt1 | contig 12170 bp, 9 predicted proteins | sample MAT05_FD_187208 | JGI IMG/M metagenome (GOLD analysis project Ga0209181, IMG submission 187208) | Freshwater microbial communities from Lake Fryxell liftoff mats and glacier meltwater in Antarctica - MAT-05 (SPAdes) (version 2) | ecosystem: Environmental > Aquatic > Freshwater > Ice > Liftoff... | reverse complement strand
TGCTTCGCCCGAGAGAACCATTTCTGTCGCCCGCTGCTGAAACTGATCGAATGCCTTGATCTGATCATTTCCTTCGACCCGTTCCGCAAGCCCGTCCACTGTCTTCAGCAACGATTGTCGTCGCTGAGCTCGCAGTTCCGTCAATGGTTCCGCCTGCGACACGTCTCGCACACGGTAGCCTTCCGGATTCGGGTCGCCGACTTTGAATGATTCATAGCGACCGCCGAGGAATGCACTCTTGCCGAGTTCCCAGGTGAATGACGGGTTCCGTGGGATCGCAGCATAGGGCGGCAGCGTGCCGGGAAATCCGCTTTCGTGAGCCGCGACAGCTCCCATCGCAGGCCAGTCGCCGAACGCAGAACCGAATCGTCCCGACATCACCCAGTTCGTCGCCGTTTCGTGGTGGTCGTTGTTATGACTGCCGCTGCGGACCAGACAGACTTTGTCCATCGTCTGAGCCATCATGGGAAGCAGTTGGCCGACAGCTAATCCGGTGACATTGGTGGAGATCGTGTGATATTTGCCGCGAACTTCTTCGCTCGCATCCGGCTTCGGATCAAAGCTGTCGTGATGCGACAGGCCGCCGCCCAGATAGACCAGAATCACGGACTTCGCTCGACGGCTGAGTGGCTCGACGGCTTGAGCCTGCGAACGCAGCAACATCGGCAGGCTCAAGCCCATTGCCGACAGACCACCAACCCGCAGGAAGTTACGACGATTCTCATTCAAGTGCAGATCAAACATTCGTCACCTGTATTACTAACGTTCAACAACTTCGCACCGCGCGCAAATCCCAGCACACATATACGGGGAACACTAATCAACACTGATCTTCACTGATGGTGTGATTGCCGTGAATTAGTGTAAATCAGCGGCAATTAGTGTTCCATGCGCTTCTCATTCTGGATTGCGGGCGAAGCCCGCGTCAAATTTAACGATTAAACGTGAATTCCTTGGAGTTCAACAGAGCCCAGAAAACGTCGAGCAGCACTTCCTGGCGATCACCGGTCTTCAGCAATTCGATCACGGAAGTACGTTGTTCGTCGCGAGGCGGGCGACCGATCGTACTCAGGAACAACCAGTCGATCACCGCGTTGTCATCAGACTGCGCGGCACATATTTTCGCAAGTTCACCTTCAGGGGATTTCATCTTGCGATAAAGTTCGTCGCTGTTCTGCAGGTGCAGCAACTGCGGCAGTGTGACATCCGCTTTGCGTTCGCAGGCACAAGCGGTCGTGCGTTCAGATCTGCCGAACAACGCCAGAAAGTACGAATCGACGCCGGGATCAGGTACCTGAATCGCCCGGACTCCCAGCGGATATCCGGCAAACTGCTCGGGGACTCCGGTGGCCTGGCAAATTGCATCGAGCAACACTTCCGCAGACAGGCGACGGGCATAGTAGTGCGAATAGAATTGGGTATCGCGGGAATTGGAATCGTGCGAGTCGGCGGCCAGCTGGTAGGTGTGTGAGTTCATGATCAATCTCATGACGTGCCGTAAATCGTAGCCGCTGGAGACAAATTCCTGGTTCAGCGTATTCCACAGCGGTCGATTCGACGGCGGATTGGTCGCTCGCAAATCATCCACTGGCTCGACCAAGCCGACGCCCAGGAAATGCTTCCAGAGTCGATTGACCATGGCTCCGGAGAATTGTTCGTTGCGTGGATCTGTGAGCCAGTTGGCCAGGGTCTGCCGCGGGTCGTCGCCGGGCGGAATGGCGTTCCGGGATCGATCCAGCGGCTGTGGGGCGAGTCGTTGTCCGGTACGCGGTTGAGACACATCAACGGGGCTTTTCCGAGTTTCGTCGATCTGCTTCTCCAGATCTGCGATGCGTTTCTCTGCCTCAACGATTTTCTGCGCATCCCCATTTTGCTGCTGCAGAGTCTGAAGTTCGACTCGCTTGTTCTGCAATTCTCGCTGCAGATTGAGCAAGTGTCGAGTGCCAACGACAAGTTCAGTACCGCCGTCTTCGGGCTTCTTCCGATCCAGGGTCACACGGGAGAAGAAGCTGACGAAGTGGTAGTAATCGTCCTGCGTGTATTTCTCCAATGGGTGGTTATGACAGCGGGCACAGCCAATCCGAGTGCCAAGAAATGCCTGTGCCACCGAATCGGCGACTTCGGACTGATCCGCGTCCTTCTCTCCGACCGTCACGATGTAGAAGCCGACAGCAGGCTCCTGATCGCACGAACCTTTGGCCATCAGGACCGACGTTGCGATATCGCGCCAACTCGCGCGTGCCACAAGCTGGCTGCGCAACCACTGGTGCATCGCCCGCACGCCCTTCGCGCCGCGGACATCGTGATCGCGTTCTTTGCGATTCTGCAGGATATCGCCCAGTTGCAGAGCCCAGAAATCCACGAACTCGGGTCGTTCGAACAGCTGGTCAATTAGCCGAGTCCGTTTGTTTGAATCCGTGTCAGCCAGAAAGTCACGAACTTCGACCGCCGTCGGCAGCGTGCCGATCGCGTCCAGCGACGCGCGACGAATAAAGGTCGCGTCATCACACAGCCGAGATGGTTCAATCCGCAGCGCCGCCAGCTTGTTGAACACATGCTCGTCGATGATATTGTTTCGTTCCGTATACGATCCTGGATCAACCGGTTCCGCATACGGCGTCGTCACCGTCGCGATTTCAACCTGATCCTTAAACGCAGCCCGAACAACAGACTCTCCGTTTCGCAGGGCTTTCACCAGCCCCGACGGAGCCACATCGAGGACACCTGAGTCGCTCGACGCAAACTGTGTCAGCCAGGTGACGTCTTTCCGCTGGCCGTCGGAGTACACGGCTGTCACAGCCAGTTGATTTGATTCACCGACGACCAGCGTGGAGTTTGAGGGTGAGACTTCAATCCGCTGCAACGTCGCTTCATCAGTTCGCGGGCCTGGTGCGCCTGCCGCGATCCAGTCGGTCAGGATTCGTGCGGCCGGTCCGCCTGGTTCCAGTCGCTGGCCGCCGCCGTGCGGAATCAGGTTGGCCGCTTTGCGAACCAACAGGCTCTCTTCGGGCGATGCCGCATTTATGCGCCGCCCAAGGGCTTCCCGCGTGATCGTCACATGATCCAGTTCCGGTGCATATCCGCGAAGCGACAAGCGAAAGCCGTTTTGCCCCGCCAGTTTTCCATGACATCCGCCGGCATTGCAGCCGAAGCGCGTCAGCACCGGGACAACATCGTTGTTAAACGAAACGGGTTCTGCCGCATCCGCAGGCGTCGCCGTGCAGATGCAGGTGAGACTCAGCAACACGGCGATCGGACTCAGACTGGACATCATAAATTCTTGCCTGTGATTTTTTATGACCGGTACGTAAATCGCGTAAGGACCGGCGCGGGAATAACTGTCGAGATTGTCGTGGATCGCTCCGCGATCCAACGTTGGTTCGCGGAGCGAACCACGACATTTGTTTCCGCGCCGATCCTAAATGCGATTCAGAAGCTCGTTCTTCTTGGCAGCGAATTCTTCATTTGTGATGTATCCCTTCTCCATCAAACCGCCGAGCCGTTCGAGCGTGGCAATCACGTCTTCACCGCTCATCTGATTCAATGGCAGCTGAACCACGGCGCAGGACGCTGCCGGTTGAGTAACAAAGGAAGGTTGAGCTGCCGGGGGCGAAGCCTGGACGGGCGTCGGAGCCGCGGATGGCTCGGTCGGTGCAGGTGGAACCATCACGCCGTCGCGCGAGACGACCGGCAGCGTTGACAGGTTGACGGTTCCGTATTGGCTGGTAAACGTGATCGACTGCCCGCCGCCCTGCTGTTGGCCGAAACCGCCGATCTGGTGATCCAGCGTGTCGTAGACCCACGGTTGTCCGCCGGTTGTGACGGCCAGTCGATGACTGTTGGCAAAGTATGCGTAACGGACTGAGTTCTGCGAACCGATCGCGTTGGGAGTTCCCAGTTCCTGCGGCCACCAGTTTGACGAAGGATCGGGAACAAACAGACTGTTGCCAGACCCGATCTGACCGGAAGCCTGCGACTGGGAATGAATTCCGTTCTGACTCTGCGATTGGAACGAACCAATGAACGGGTTTGTCTGATGATTGGCCAGCGCGTTCGAGATGTCGCTGCACAGATTATTGACAAGGTTCTTAAGATGATTATTGAACAGGTCGCTGACCATCGTCATGCCACCGCTCATCCACTGTCCCGAGCCGCCGAATTCGGGGTGACTGAACTGGGCCATGGACCCGTTGCCGTTGTGTACAGCAATCAACATATGTGTCACGGCATCGGTAGAAACACCGTGACGCTGGGAAAGATTCTGAACGAGCTGAATACCTGAAGGGGAAAGATTGGCCACGATGAAAGATTTTCCTGAGATTTCGTCAAAGAAGACTGCTTCTTGCAGCGTTGAGCTGATTTCACTGCAGCCGCGAATTATCAGCCTGCCAATCGGCTGAGAGAAGCGGCATCACCACGCATTCCCAAAGTTCATGCAACATTCATTGTTCGGGGCGAACTGAAGTCGAGCGGAGCGGCGCAAGCCCTCCGGTACTTCGTTTCTGTACCGGCAAGCTGACGCATGCCGCTCGCCGATTCATCTTACAATGTCGGCATCGGTCATCGACTTTATCTGTACTACGTCGTCAGGCAGCAGGTGTCCCATTTTTTCTTTTTTTGTCGTCATGTAACCGGTGCGCTGGGATTGCGGAGGAGCGACAATCGGAACCTGTTCGATGACATGCAGATCAACTCCAGTGTAGACAAAGGCATCGGTTTTCTTGGGGTTGTTGGTCAGCAATCGCACACGGGAAAGACCAAGATCCTTCAGCACCTGCAGGCCGACCATATAGTCGCGCATGTCGGCTTTGAAGCCAAGACGATGATTGGCTTCAACGGTGTCCAGCCCCTGATCCTGAAGCTGATACGCTTTCAGCTTGGCGAGCAGGCCGATGCCGCGCCCTTCCTGAGGCAGGTAAACAACGGCCCCGGTGCCTTCTTTGTAGATCATTTTCATGGCCAGACGCAACTGATCGCCACAGTCACAGCGCAGGGAGTCCAGCACGTCGCCCGTAAAGCAGGATGAATGCATGCGAACCAGCGGCGCATCAACCTTGCTGAGATCACCCCAGACCAGTGCGAGCGGTTCCTGAATCTCATGGGCAACCTGATAACCGATGACCACCGGAGTACCAAATTCCGCCGTCGGCATCGGGACTGAGACAATGCGCGTAATCAACTGTTCGCGGAGACGGCGAAAGCGGATCAGGTCTTCGATTGAAATGACCGGGATGTCAAATTCTTTGGCGATCAATTGCAGCTCAGCAAGGTCGGCCATGCCATGACTTGTCTGGCTGCAGATCTCAATCAGGGCACCGACCGGGCGCTTGCCCGCGAACCGCATCAGGTCGATTGTGGCCTCCGTATGACCGGCTCGCCGCAGCACGCCCCCGTCCATGGCGGCGAGCGGATTCACATGTCCCGGCTGCAGAAAATCGTCGGCGACAGAGCCGGGATCTGCCAGTGATCGAATCGTGCGGGCTCGATTGCGAGCACTCACACCGGTGCCGGCGGAGACATGATCGACCGCACGGAGGAACGCGGTTTTGTTCGGGGCGTTGTTGCTGGATTCATCCACAACCGGACGGAGTTTCAGCCTTGCGGCTTCTTCAGCGGCGACCGGGACACACAGCGTCCCACGACCGATTCGCAGCATGAAATCGACCTGCTCTGGTGTGATGGATTCCGCCGCACAGATGAAGTCGCCTTCATTCTCACGGTCTTCATCATCGACGACAATGATTAAGCCACCCTTTTGAAGGGCGTCGATCGCCTGCTGGATAGTTTGCAGCGGCACGGGTTTCAATTCTGCGTAAATGGAGGAAGAGGATATCGGTGGCTGATTCCTGTCAGCCGCCCCCTATTCTACGCAACACTGGGTTCCAGACAACTCGGTTGAGTGTGCATGGCGGCCCGGCGCGGCGAATCGCCGTTTGTCCCACCTTACGTGCCCGACGTTGTTCTATTTCGCGCGGTCAGAAATGAAACTGGCGAGCGGAGCGGCGTGAGCCCTCCGGTACCTCGTTTTTGTACCGGCAAGCTGACGCATGCCGCGCTCCAGTTCTCTCACTCTTGACCGCGCGGAATATAAAACGATTTCAACAAGTCGCGGCACTGTTGAACGGCCCTGTGGTCTTTGCGACCTCGGTCGATGTTGAATTGCGTGTACATTTCTTCGTTTTCGAGTCCCAGCAGAGACGTGAAGGGGCTCATCACGTACATCGATTTGCTGAGTGCCACGATGGCGTCTCCAGCGTCGCGGTGATAGTGACGGACGCTGGCAACAATTGTCCTTCGGGCACTCGGCAGATAGCGGCCAGTTCTTCGCCCTGGAAGATGAGGTGGGAGAAGAGCAGGAACTGAGGCGCATCGTAGGATGGGCTTCCAAGCCCGTCCTGACCTTCCGATTTCAAATTCGGGATTTGAGATTTGAAATCTCCACTCGCCACCGCCACATTGACCAGCCTCGGTGATTCGCAACACTAGATCACGCGCTCGGGGAAGGCGTCTCAGGCGTCAGCACAATCACCAACACCAGTGCCAGCATCGAAGCGATCAGTGCGGCAATCGCAGGGATTCTGATCGGTCGTGGAAGTTCGTTCGTTGTCGCAGAAACCAATCGCGGACGCCGATCGTCCGGAAGCATCGGACTTGGACTGACTGCTGCAGCCTCCCTCCACACATCCCGAAAACGCCTTCGCAGCAGTCCGAGAATTCCGGCACCGAATGAGCAAAGGATGTCTTCAGGACCGCTCTGATCACTTTCCAGAAGCCGCTGAGACAACTCGGCGAATTCAGTGAGTTCCATGCGTCCTTGCATCCGAAAAACGCCTTTCCGGTCAAGTTGGCAGCGGTCTCGCAGAGTGTCCTTTTTCTATCCGGAACACTATACGCGATGCCGTTACAAACAGGGAACTGGTGAGCGGTGAATCACGCAGCCTGGTCTCTCCGGGATTCGAATCGTGGCGCAGCATCCCAGGTCGTCGTTTCGGCGTAACCGGGCAATCTCACTTCACGGGCGATGTGCAGCTATGCGTCGTCGCTGCGGCTCGAGCGGGATCGTTTTCGTGATTTCGAACGATTGGATCGCTGTGAAGTTTCAGAGGCTCCCAGGAACGTCTTCGAGAACCAGTGGAACGGCCACAGCAGAGTGCGAAAAACTCTGCCGAAAGTTACACTTGTCTTCGATTCGACACGGCCCGCCCAGTGTGCAAGTCGCATAAACCAAGACACGTGTACATAGTTGCGACGACTCGTTTTTCCACGGACGGACGGTCTCGACAATATCCCGGAAACCCTTCCGGACACTCCGCGCTTTTCACAGAACAATCTGCCAACGAACGGAATGGCAGCGACAACGGCGGCTGGCTTTTGATACGTGTTGAAGCAGTGCGGGCATCGAAAGGAACGTACGGGTACAATCCACAGCAGGCGTCGCCAGCCGATCAGCGGTTGCCGTTTCAGCTTTTCGAAGCAGAATCGGCATTCCCATCCTGTCTTTTCATCAGTTGACATGTGTGTTATTCACCGGGATTCCCCGGATCCATCCGAGTGTCATGTGAGCTTCGGAAAAAATGGAATCAGAAATCGTGCGGGCTCAACGTCTCATTGACGCCATTTTACCTTGAATTGAAGGCAAAGCGTGCAGGAAAAAACGGGATTCGCGTGTTCGACGTACATGAGATCGTTACACAGCAAACGTTCGGAATCTTGTCATCGCGAGAAAATTCCTTCGGCGAGCGGGATGCGTCAGCTTCCCGGTACGTTGCGATTCCCCGCCACGTCTGAGTCAGGCGAATTGCAGACCCGTGGGCCGACACCAACAGTTCGCCTGGGTTGCTTGTGAAGACCGCGCCAAGATCTCCGTCCGAATTCGAGAAGTCAAAGCCCTGCTCGTAATCCGACATTCTGGGGGAGTTGTTTTCGATAGACAATCTTGTCAACTCCTGCAGCGTAAAACTCTCGAATTCTTGCTTCTTCCGTAAAGCCGTTGTTGCGGTAGAACTCTCGAACGTAATCAAAGTCCTCTGTGCCGGAAGTTTCAACGAGCAGGATACGTTCGCCATGTAGCGCCAAAGAGTCAACAACATGGTCAAGCATCGCTTTGCCACGACCTTGCTTTTGCCAACTTGGGTGGACAGCTATCAGGTACAGACTCCACGTTCCTTCGGTCATTCGTTCTGGTGCGAAGTACGCAACGCTGACAAGGTAACCATCGTCATCGTCAGTTAGCCACACATCGCGAGTGCCAGAACCCGCCTGGTGGTAATCAGTCAGCATTTGCGCTAACTCGTCTGTTTGAGACGGCTCGAACAGGCGTGATGCCGTCGCAAGTTCAATCAGCGCGTTGTGGTCTGAGGGCGTCGTTTTCCGGATCATGTCCCTGAAGATATCGCATCGTCCTCGCTTCATCAAACGACTCGGCGATGATTCCCATTCCATCGACGTTGGCTACGCCGTACCTCCCTGGTACGTTACCTCCATGATCGCCCCATCGTCCGGCGCAAGGGCGATTCCACGACGAACCGGGGCCGATTGGCGACCGGGCGGTCGAGCGAGGCGAACCCTGGAGAACAGGGTGCTCAGGACGACCTTCATCTCGTACATCGCGAAAGCCATTCCCAGACACATCCGATTGCCGCCTCCAAACGGGAACCACTCATCGGCGGCATAGTGCTTCTCAAGAAAGCGATCAGGGCGAAATACCTGCGGTTCGGGGTACAAGTCTTCACGCTGATGAACGAGGTGACTGCATGGACAGAGCACTACGCCAGCCGGGTAGTCCCGCCCGCCGGCGGTGAACGGAGTTTTTGTCAACCGGACCACAAACGGCATGATCGTACGAACCCGCAGGCTCTCGCGAATCGCGGCGTCGAGATAAACGAGCTGGTTCAGTTGATCGGCGCGTGGAAGTTCGCCAGCGGTGATTTGATGCAACTCATCGGTGATTCGTTGCACCACATCTGCACGAGGCACAGTTTGTTCAAGTATCCAGGCAAGGGCCACCGAGGTTGTGTCGTGGCCGGCGAAAATCAACGTCACCAGGGCGTCGCGGATCTCCTGGTCGCTGAGAGGCATGCCGTCCTCATGAGATGCTTTCAACAGGTCGGCCAGAACGCTTTCGCCGCGTTCCGCCAACGCTGTCTGACGACAGTTTTCGATGAACGCGAAGATCGCGACGTCCAGATCGTGCATCCGCCGAAAATACGGCAACCATCGAGTCCGCTGAAGCAGATCGACGGGCAGGATCTTGACGAGGATCAACCCGTGTCGCCCCCGACCGAGTTCCAGAACTCGCCGGACTTTGCCACTGAACTCTGAAAGCTGAGCTACCGACTTGATGCCGAGGACCACCTGCAACATCACCTTCAGCGTAATGTCCTGCATTGGCTCAAGCATGGCCAGAGTCTGGCCGGGTGACCAGGTTTGCAGCGTTTCCAGTGTGATTGTCTGCATCGCATCGAAGAATGAACGCATCCGCTCACCCTTGAGCGGCTGTAACAGGACACGCCGCTGGCGAGCATGATGGTCGCCGTCCAGGACCAGCACCGAATTCGTTCCGACTGACGCACTCAGGAATTCGTTACCTTCTCCGGAGTGAAGAGCATGCATATCACCCCGGAAGACGTCCTTCACCGCTTCCGACGAAGCAAGCATCACGAATGTGCCATAACCAGCCCATCGGGTCGTAAATGGCGTCCCGTAGCGACGGGCACAGTCTTCGAGGAAAGGTAACGGCGATTGGGAATAGCGAAGGAGCTGCCACGCTGCCGGTGCTCTCGGGCCAGGCGGCAGCACGCCAGCGGATTGAGCCATAGTTCCTCTCCGGTCAACCAACCCTTGCGATCGTGCGTGCAATCGCGTTTCAAAGACGATAACAATGCAATACCGCAATAGCCAGCGAGACGTACTGAATCACAAGAAGCACAATGCAACTGTGGGCGGCCTTTCAATCGACATGCTCGGTCGCCGAATTGGCCCGTTTCATGAAATCGTGATAGAGAGTTATACTTCGCGCGGCCAGAGATGAGTCCGGCGAGCGGAGTGGCGTGAGCCCTCAGGTACATCGTTTTTGTACCGGCAAGCTGACGCATGCCGCTCGCCAATTCTCTCACTCACGACCGCGTGGAGTATAACTCGCGAGATCCTGAATTGATCAGCAAACAGATTAGTCGAGCGCACACTCTATGGTCGAACAGACCGGGATGAAATCGACGCCCGTAACGAAATTTCTTAAAAAACTTGCTAGAGAGTCAATCTTGTACCGCAGCGGAATTCGCTATCATCCTTGACGCTGGCCGAGTTGATTCCGTTTGATCGAGTTGGTTTGTTCGCTTGTCAGCCTTCGCAAAAGCGACCCGAGACGGCTGTTTTCAAAGCGATTTTTCGCAGGGATTTGCGATGCCTGATCCGCGTCCGCGTTCTGTCGTGTTCGATTCAACTTCACCCGATCACACAGCTGACAGAGGCCCGCAGCAATTGCCCCGCGTGCTGGGACTCTTCGATGCCACCATGATTGTGGTAGGTTCGATTATCGGGTCCGGAATCTTTCTGAAGGTCAGTGCCGTTGATAGTGCACTGGAGCCATACGGGTTTGTGGCAATCATGGGGATCTGGCTGTTTGTCGGAGTCATCACGCTGTGTGGCTCGCTGGCATTGGCCGAGCTGGGTGCCATGTTTCCCCATGCGGGTGGCCCGTATCTTTATATCCGGGAATCGTTTGGAAATCTCCCGGCCTTTTTGTGGGGTTGGACGGAGTTCTGGGTTGTCCGAACGGGTTCGATCGGAGCTTTAGCCTGCGCGACCGTGCTGTATTTCAATCAGGTGTATCCGTTGTCGCCGGTCGGGCAGACGGTGATGGCGGTGGCGATCATCATCGGACTCTCGATCGTGAATCGATTCAGCACGAAAGCCGGTGCCGGAGTTCAGGGTGCGGCGACGGTTTCGAAGGTTGCCTTCCTCGCAGCGCTGATCGTGCTGCCGTTTATCTTTCGCAGAATTGACGCGAATAATCTGCAGCCACTTTTGGAACTCCCCCGGAGTTCAGGTGACACGTTGAGTTTTCTGAAAGCTCTGGGAATTGCGATGGTAGCTGTGCTCTGGCCCTACGACGGCTGGATCAATCTGGGGCCAGTTGCCGAAGACATCAAGAATCCCACACGAAATGTGCCGCGCGCGATGACAATTGGTCTGGGGCTGGTCATTGTCGTGTATCTTGGGGCGAATCTGAGTTATCACCTTGTGCTGCCGATCCATCACCTCGCCAACAGCGGAACGGTGGCTGCAGATGTTTTCCAGAAATTGTTCGGCCCGACAGGAAATACAGTGGCGGCGATCGGAGTCATGATTTCCACATTCGGTGCTACGAATTCAAACATGATTACAGGGCCCAGAATCTACCTGGCGATCGCGCGCGATGGACTCGTCCCCCACTGGCTGCAGCGCATCCATCCTCGAAACCTGACGCCCGCCAATGCCATTTTGACGCAGACGGTCTGGGCCGTGTTTCTGGTGTTGCTGTTTTCCGTATGGGATCCTGATGCGCCTGCCGTTCCGACTCCAGCGGCCAGTGCCGTCAGCAGCGGTTTTCTTCCGACGTCGCTGTCTCCTTCGGGTGCAGATCATTCGAGACACCTCAAGAGTGCGTTCGACAATCTGACGGATTCCGTGATCTGTGCAGGACTGATTTTCTATGGAATGGCTGTGGCAGCCGTCTACGTGCTGCGTCGCACTCAGCCGCTGGCAGATCGCCCATACAGGACATGGGGCTATCCATATACACCTGCGATGCTGCTGCTGGCTTACGCTGGGGCGTTTGTGAGCATGCTGATGCAGCGTTGGACTCAGACAATGGGAGTGCTCAGTCTGATTGGAGCAGGCGTCGCATATTACTACGTCGCGAAAACCGTACGAACGCGAATGCAGCGTTCTGCTCTGCTCGTCCGGAAATAAGTCCGGCGAGCGAAGCGGCGTGAGCCCTCCGGTACCTCGATTTTGTATTTCATCGACAAATGAATTGCGCGGTGACATTTGTGCATTAAATGTGTTGGCTTTGATCGACGATGTGAGTGCTGCGACTGAGCCTGAAAGGCTCGCGCATATCAGCCTGTGGCAAGAGAATCCGCGAATGCGGATGAACGCCGCCCCAGGTTGATATCCCGCCTGAACCC